>OLIF01000055.1_pt1 | contig 106876 bp, 102 predicted proteins | sample 1609681 | NCBI WGS metagenome assembly OLIF01 (sample SAMEA4350143, study PRJEB24818) | metagenome | biome: human; feature: gut; material: faeces | place: Denmark | collected 2013-09 | reverse complement strand
AAGTATCCAGTTCTTCGGGCTTACCAATATGGGCCAGAATTGCTGACCAGTTATCGTGAGAGTAATTCATCGGCACGTTAAATCATATCAGGCGTAATACCACAACCCTTAAGTTAGCGCTTATGGGGTAAAACCCCGCGTATTGAATTGTGATGGTTTGGTCTCCTGCACCCTTTTTATAATATTGATGGTATTTATAAAACGTATTAAATTATATATTTCATGTTATTTATTATGTGGATAACATTAATGGCGACACTCATCACAGAATATATCTTAAAGTTGCATAAAATTTTCTGAAGTTTTTTCGACAGGAATAGCTGTGACGTTATTTAATTACTGGGCGAAAACCCGTCAGGGTGATAAAAATGGTGGCGACGACTATCACCTTCTTTGCTGGCATTCGCTGGATGTAGCCGCGATGGGCTATTTAATGGTTAGAAGCAATTACTTCGGGCTGGCTGACTATTTTTATCAATTAGGTATTTCAGACACGGAGCAGGCAGCACAATTTTTCGCCTGGTTGTTGTGCTGGCATGATACTGGAAAATTTGCCCGCTCATTTCAGCAGCTTTACCTGCATCCACAGCTCAAGGTTCCTGAAGGTGCCAGAAAAAATTACGAAAAGATCTCTCATTCAACGCTGGGCTACGGGTTGTGGCATCATTATTTAAGTGAATGCGAGGAATTGCTTCCTTCATCTTCACTCTCTACTCGCAAACTTAAACGGGTAATAGATATGTGGATGCCCATCACTACCGGGCATCATGGTTGCCCGCCTGACCGTATTGATGAGCTGGACAACTTTCTGCCTGAAGATAAAGTTGCCGCACGAGATTTTCTCCTTGCAATCAAGTCACTGTTTCCGCTCATCGAGATCCCTGCATTCTGGGATGATGACGAGGGCGTTGAACTTATAAAACACCTTTCCTGGTATCTCTCTGCAACCGTTGTACTCGCAGACTGGACGGGGTCGTCAACGCGATTTTTTCCACGCGTCGCACAGGCAATGGATATTGAAGATTACTGGAAGAAGGCTTTAGTTCAGGCTCAAACCGCATTAACCGTCTTCCCGCCAAAAGCAGAAACCGCGCCTTTTACTGGAATTAATACGCTGTTTCCTTTTATTGAGCACCCGACACCGTTACAGCAAAAGGTGCTGGACCTGGATATCAGCCAGTCAGGACCGCAGTTATTTATTCTGGAAGATGTGACTGGCGCAGGTAAAACAGAAGCGGCGCTTATCCTGGCGCACAGGTTGATGGCTGCGGGTAAAGCGCAGGGTTTATTTTTTGGCCTGCCAACAATGGCAACGGCCAATGCCATGTACGATCGGCTGGTCAAAACCTGGCTTGCTTTCTATTCTCCAGAATCCCGCCCCAGCCTGGTGCTGGCACACAGTGCTCGTTCGCTAATGGACCGCTTTAATGAATCACTCTGGCCCGGTGATTTAATCGGGTCAGAAGAACCAGATGAACAAGCGTTCAGCCAGGGATGTGCGGCCTGGTTTGCCGATAGCAACAAGAAGGCGTTGCTGGCCGAAATTGGTGTTGGCACGCTGGATCAGGCGATGATGGCAGTGATGCCGTTCAAACATAATAATCTGCGGCTTCTGGGGCTGAGTAACAAAATCCTGCTGGCTGATGAGATCCACGCCTGTGACGCTTACATGTCATGCATTCTTGAAGGGCTGATCGAGCGGCAGGCGCGTGACGGAAACAGTGTTATTTTGCTTTCTGCCACGTTATCGCAGCAGCAGCGCGACAAACTCGTTGCTGCCTTTGCGCGTGGCACAGAGGGCCAGCAAGTAGCTCCGTTGCTGGAAAAAGATGATTACCCCTGGCTGACGCATGTCACGAAATCGGATGTGCATTCATACCGGGTAGCGACGCGCAAAGACGTTGAGCGTAGCGTGAGCGTGGGTTGGCTTCATAGTGAACGAGAGTGTATTGCGCGTATCGAATCGGCGGTAAGTCAGGGGAAATGCATTGCCTGGATTCGGAATTCTGTTGATGACGCTATTCAGGTTTATCGTCAGTTACTTGCCCGCGGCGCCATTCCTGCTTCCAGCCTTTCACTTTTTCATAGCCGCTTTGCTTTTAGCGATCGCCAGCGAATTGAAACGGAAACGCTGGCACGCTTTGGCAAAGAAGACAGTTCACAGCGTGCCGGAAAAGTCCTCATTTGTACTCAGGTATTAGAGCAGAGCGTTGATTGCGACCTGGACGAAATGATTTCCGACCTTGCCCCTGTTGATTTGCTGATTCAGCGAGCAGGGCGATTACAGCGGCATATTCGCGATATTAATGGTCAGTTAAAGCGAGACGGAAAAGATGAGCGTTCACCCCCTGAATTGCTGATTCTGGCACCCGTCTGGGATGATTCACCTGATGAAGAGTGGTTTGGCAGTGCCATGCGTAACAGTGCATATGTCTATCCCGATCATGGACGAATCTGGCTCACGCAGCGTGTACTGCGTGAGCAAGGCGCTATTCAGATGCCACACTCAGCCCGACTTCTTATTGAATCCGTCTACGGTGAGGACGTGGTAATGCCGGAAGGGTTTGCCCGTTCTGAGCAGGTGCAGGTGGGCAAATATTACTGCGATCGCGCAATGGCTAAAAAGTTTGTGCTGAACTTCAGGCCTGGCTATGCCGCCAATATTAATGATTATCTCCCGGAAAAACTGTCGACACGTCTGGCTGAGGAGTCTGTTTCCCTGTGGCTGGCTACCTGTATTAACGGTGTGGTGAAGCCTTATGCCACTGGTGCTCACGCATGGGAAATGAGCGTTGTCAGAGTGCGCCGAAGCTGGTGGAAAAAACATCGGAATGAGTTTTCTTTACTGGAAGGAGATGCGTTCAGGCAGTGGTGCATTGAACAGCGGCAAGAGCCGGAGATGGCAAACGTGATTTTAGTCACTGATGACGAAAGTTGCGGGTATTCAGCTACGGAAGGATTGATTGGCAAGGTTGAGTGAGATGCCTGCGACAGGGCTCTCTGAATAGTTGATACACCGAAAAGGATGGATAACCGACCTGGGATGGTCTTTTTTACGAGAGGATGCGTATGAACTCGTTTTCACTTCTGACAACCCCGTGGTTGCCCGTTCGTTTTAAAGACGGAACGACAGGCAAACTGGCACCAGTCGATCTGGCGGATGAAAATGTTGTCGATATCGCTGCGCCACGGGCAGATCTCCAGGGGGCGGCATGGCAGTTTTTACTGGGACTACTACAAACCAGCTTCGCGCCAAAAGATCATCGTCGTTGGGATGATATCTGGCAAGACGGACTGGAAGCTGCAAAGCTACGGGAAGCATTGCTGTCATTAGAACATGCTTTCCAGTTTGGGCCAGACTCACCTTCATTTATGCAGGATTTTGAGGTGCTCACGGGAGATAAAGTTCCGGTCTCTTCGCTACTGCCTGAGATTCCCGGCGTTCAAACAACAAAGTTTAATAAAGACCTCTTTATCAAGCGTGGTGTAACGGAATATCTATGCCCGCATTGTTCCGCGTTAGCTTTGTTCTCCCTACAGTTAAATGCGCCGTCAGGCGGCAAAGGTTATCGCACCGGTTTACGCGGCGGTGGGCCGATGACCACGCTGATTGAATTACAGGAATATCAGGGCAATCAACAAACGCCTTTGTGGCGCAAACTGTGGCTCAACGTGATGCCGCAGGATGAAGCCGATTTACCGCTACCCCAAAAATTTGATGATCTGGTTTTCCCCTGGCTTGGCCCGACGCGTACCAGCGAATTGGCCGGTGCCGTAGTCACTGATCAACAGGTCAATAAACTTCAGGCGTACTGGGGAATGCCACGGCGTATTCGTCTTGATTTTAATACCACGACAGTCGGCAACTGCGATATTTGCGGCGAGCAGAGTGACGCGCTTTTGAGCCTGATGACGACCAAAAATTACGGTGCGAATTATGCCATGTGGCAGCATCCCTTAACGCCTTACCGCATACCTCTTAAAGAGGGGGGCGAGTTTTACTCCGTTAAACCACAACCGGGCGGTTTAATCTGGCGCGACTGGTTAGGCCTTATCGAAACGGGTAAATCAGAAAACAATACGGAACTTCCCGCACTGGTAGTGAAACTCTTTAATGCCAGCAGTCTGAAACAGGCAAAAGTGGGCTTATGGGGATTTGGTTATGATTTCGACAACATGAAAGCGCGCTGTTGGTACGAACACCATTTCCCGCTGCTACTCAATAAAAAAGAAGGACAGATACCGAAATTGCGGCTGGCTGCGCAAACGGCTTCACGCATTCTGAGTCTGTTACGCAGTGCACTAAAAGAAGCATGGTTCTCTGATCCAAAAGGTGCGCGGGGTGATTTCAGTTTTGTGGACATCGACTTCTGGAACAAAACCCAGCATCGCTTCCTGAGGTTAGTACACAAAATAGAAGAAGGTCAGGATGCGGATGAACTACTCAGCAAATGGCAAAAGGAAATTTGGTTATTTGCACGTCAGGATTTTGACGAGCGGGTGTTCACTAATCCTTATGAGCCCGCTGATTTAAAACGCGTTATGACCGCGCGAAAGAAATATTTTACAACATCGGCGGAGAAGCAAAATGCTAAAGCCGCCAGGGAGAAAAAGCAGGAGGCTGCTGAATGAGTATTGTAAAAGAGGAGCACAAAGCCACGCTGCGTAAATGGCACGAAGAATTGCAGGAAAAACGCGGCAATCGTGCCAGTCTGCGGCGTAGCACAACGGTTAATGATGTTTGCTTGTCAGAAGGGTTTCGTTCTCTGCTGATGCAGACCCACACTTTGTGGAAAATTGAAGCACAAGAGTGGCGTTTTACCGCACTGGCGCTGGTCGCCGCAATTAGCGCCAATGTAAAAGCCATTGATGAACGGCAGCCTTTTGCCGCGCAGTTGGCGGCGGTAATGTCGGAGGGGCGTTTTACTCGCCTGTCGGCAGTAAAAACACCGGATGAATTACTGCGCCAGTTACGTCGCGCAGTCAAATTATTAAACGGTTCCGTCAATCTTATCTCTTTGGCAGACGATATTTTCCGCTGGTGCCAGGAGAGCGACGATCTGCTCAATCATCACCGCCGCCAGCAGCGGCCAACAGAATTTATCCGTATACGATGGGCGCTGGAATATTACCAGGCTGGCGACGCCGATAACGAACAAAATCAATAAAGGACTATCTCATGACAACATTTATTCAGCTTCATTTGTTAACCGCTTACCCTGCTGCCAACCTTAACCGTGATGACACCGGTGCGCCGAAAACTGTAGTGCTGGGTGGAGCAACACGTCTGCGTGTTTCCTCGCAAAGTCTGAAACGTGCGTGGCGCACTTCTGCACTTTTTGAACAGGCGCTGGCGGGCCATATTGGTATTCGCAGTGGGCGTATCGCGCGCGAAGCAGCAACTATCATGATTGAGAAAGGAATCGAAGAGAAAAAAGCCATCGAATGGGCGGCAGATATTGCCGATTATCTTGGTAAAGCCAAAAAAGACAAAAAACCTAAAGATCCGCTCATTAACGCCGAAACTGAACAGCTCGTCCATATCAGTCCGGCAGAATTTGACGCCGTAAAAGCGCTGGCCCATCAACTGGCAGAAGAAAAGCGCGCGCCAAAAGAGGGAGATCTCGCTTTGTTACGTAAAGACCGCATGGCGGTAGATATCGCCATGTTTGGTCGTATGCTGGCGAATAAACCCGAATTTAATGTTGAAGCCGCCTGCCAGGTTGCGCATGCATTTGGTGTCAGTGAAACGATTGTCGAAGATGATTTTTTCACCGCCGTTGATGATTTGCGCCAGGCTTCTGAAGATGCCGGTGCCGGGCATTTGGGAGAAACCGGATTCGGTTCTGCGCTGTTCTACACCTATATCTGCATTGATAAAGATCGGTTGATAGAAAACCTCGGCGGTGACGAAGCATTAGCTAATCAGACACTGCGCGCCTTTACGGAGGCCGCGCTTAAAGTCTCCCCCACCGGTAAACAAAACAGCTTTGCCAGCCGTGCCTACGCCTCCTGGGCGATGGCAGAAAAAGGCACCGAACAACCGCGTTCTCTGGCGGCGGCTTTCTATGAACCCATTAATGGTACCCGTCAGTTAGAGGTGGCGGTGCAGCGTATTACAACGCTTCGCGAAAACATGAATACGGTCTACGAACAGAAGACCGAATGCGCAAGTTTTGATGTGATGAATAAACAGGGAAGCATGAAGGACGTGCTGGACTTTATCTGCGCGTAAGGGGCGGCTTATGAGCCAATATCTGATTTTTCAGCTTCACGGGCCGATGGCATCCTGGGGCGTTGATGCCCCCGGCGAAGTACGTCATACCCATGAACTGCCTTCGCGCTCAGCATTGCTGGGGCTGCTGGCTGCCGGGGTTGGAATTCGACGTGATGATACCGAACGATTAAACGCGTTTAACCGCCACTATTCACTGGTGGTTTGCGCCAGCCGTAACCCGCGCTGGGCACGGGATTATCACACGGTCCAGATGCCAAAAGAGGTGCGTAAAGCGCGTTATTTCAGCCGTCGCGAGGAGTTGAGCGACCCTGATCTTCTGAGCGCGATTATCTCCCGGCGCGACTACTACACCGACGCCTGGTGGATGGTGGCGGTGGCAATAACCCCCGATGCACCTTACAGCCTTGAACAGTTGCAGGAAGGTTTACGCTATCCGGTTTTTCCGCTTTATCTGGGGCGAAAAAGTCATCCGCTGGCATTACCACTTGCACCGTTACTGCTCGAAGGCAACGCGTCTGATGTCTTACGTAACGCATATCAACAGTATCTGGATCATTTCCATAAACTGAAAGTTTCACTCCCGAAACTTCAGGATGAATGCTGGTGGGAAGGGGTGCACGATGGCTTGGTCGCGAGCAAAATATTACGCCGCCGGGATGTTCCTCTAAATCGTCAGCAGTGGCTGTTTGGGGAACGCACCGTCAATCAGGGGCCGTGGCTCAGCAAGGGGGAACCATGTATCTCTCAAGAATAACCTTACATACCGAACAGCTTTCGCCTGCGCAGTTGCTGCATCTTGTGGATCGCGGTGAATATGTGATGCATCAGTGGCTGTGGGAACTCTTCCCTGGCGGCAAAGAAAGGCAATTTCTTTATCGTCGGGAAGAACTCCAGGGCGCATTTCGCTTTTTTGTCCTGTCGAAGGAACGCCCGGCGAAAAGTGAAACGTTCACCATCGAATGCCGGTCATTTGCGCCGGAGCTGCGTACCGGACAATCCCTTTGTTTCAACCTGCGGGCGAATCCAACCATCTGTAAAGCGGGTAAGCGCCACGATCTGCTGATGGAGGCGAAACGGCAGGTGAGGGGGCAGGCGGAAGGAAGTGATGTCTGGTTGCATCAACAACAGGCGGCGCTGGACTGGCTGGCTGCGCAGGGAGAGAGAAGTGGTTTTACACTGCTGGATACCTCGGTCGATGCCTACCGACAACAGCAACTGCGGCGGGAAAATTCCCGGCAACTGATCCAGTTCAGTAGCGTGGATTATACGGGGATGCTTACGGTCACCGATCCAGGGTTATTTCTGCAACGTCTCTGCCTGGGGTATGGCAAAAGCCGGGCATTTGGTTGTGGTCTGATGTTAATCAAACCCGGAGCAGAGACATGACGTTTGTACCGCTGAGTCCGATCCCGTTAAAAGATCGCACCTCCATGATCTTCCTCCAGTACGGTCAGATCGACGTACTGGACGGCGCTTTCGTGCTGATCGACAAAACAGGGATCCGCACGCATATTCCGGTGGGATCGGTCGCCTGCATTATGCTCGAGCCAGGAACGAGAGTTTCCCACGCGGCGGTGCATCTGGCCGCCACGGTGGGAACACTGCTGGTCTGGGTCGGTGAAGCGGGCGTTCGCGTTTACTCTTCCGGGCAACCTGGTGGGGCACGGGCAGATAAATTACTCTACCAGGCCAGGCTGGCTCTAACGGAAGATTTACGGTTGAAGGTGGTGCGCAAAATGTATGAATTACGTTTTCGTGAGCCACCGCCAGCTCGCCGTTCAGTGGAGCAGTTACGCGGAATTGAGGGATCCCGAGTACGCCAGACCTATGCATTACTGGCGAAGCAATATGGCGTGAAATGGAATGGTCGCAAATACGATCCCAACGACTGGGAAAAAGGCGATGTTGTGAATCGCTGTATCAGTGCTGCCACATCATGCCTGTACGGTATTTCTGAAGCGGCAGTATTAGCTGCGGGGTATGCGCCCGCTATTGGTTTTATCCATAGTGGCAAACCGCTTTCATTTGTTTATGACATAGCCGATATCATTAAATTTGATTCGGTTGTACCAAAGGCATTTGAAATAGCGGCGAGGCAACCCGCAGAACCAGATAAAGAAGTCAGGTTGGCCTGTCGCGATATTTTCCGTAGTAGTAAATTAACGGGCAAATTAATTCCGTTAATTGAGGAAGTCCTTGCCGCAGGTGAAATTGAACCGCCACAACCCGCGCCGGATATGTTACCCCCTGCAATTCCTGAACCTGAAACATTAGGCGATAGCGGTCACCGGGGGCGCGGTGGATGAGTATGGTCGTGGTTGTTACAGAAAATGTCCCTCCGCGCTTACGTGGACGGCTCGCAATCTGGCTACTGGAAGTTCGCGCAGGTGTATATGTCGGAGATACGTCAAAACGTATTCGGGAGATGATCTGGCAGCAAATCACTCAACTGGCTGGTTGTGGAAATGTGGTAATGGCCTGGGCGACCAATACCGAGTCGGGGTTTGAATTTCAGACCTGGGGTGAAAATAGACGTATTCCGGTAGATTTGGATGGGTTTCGGTTGGTTTCGTTTCTTCCTGTTGAGAATCAATGAGTTACCCGTTATTTAAAAATAAGGAAATGTTTGAATTTAGTTGGTAGATTGTTGATGCGGAATAAATTTGTTTAAAAACAGATATGTATGCTTAGTGTGTTCCCCGCGTCAGCGGGGATAAACCGGTGTTGTTGACGGTGTGAAACTGAACCATAGTGTGTTCCCCGCGTCAGCGGGGATAAACCGACTTGTGGGGCCAGAACTGGTTTATCGACGCAGTGTTCCCCGCGTCAGCGGGGATAAACCGCGTCGCCGCCGTAAGTCAGAGGAATAATTTATGTGTTCCCCGCGTCAGCGGGGATAAACCGAGTTTCGCGCTCGATGTCTCTAAGTTCGTGGAGTGTTCCCCGCGTCAGCGGGGATAAACCGGTCATACTACTATCTGGAATGCGAATCTTATAGTGTTCCCCGCGTCAGCGGGGATAAACCGGCAGCATCAATTGTTTGTGCTGCTTTATTTCCGTGTTCCCCGCGTCAGCGGGGATAAACCGCAGGCTGGTATATCTGAACTTGTTCTTCGTGCGTGTTCCCCGCGTCAGCGGGGATAAACCGGAGTGACCACGGTGGCAAAAATATCAGGAACTGTGTTCCCCGCGTCAGCGGGGATAAACCGTCGGCGGTGTTCCCCCCTCCCAAACCATTAAGCGTGTTCCCCGCGCCAGCGGGGATAAACCGGCAATACTGGCCTGACCACCGTTCACCATTGGGTGTTCCCCGCACCAGCGGGGATAAACCGCCCGACAGGGCATAGAAGGGGCGAAAGAAAATGTGTTCCCCGCGCCAGCGGGGATAAACCGGGAGAAAAATCACGGCACAGAAGAAGAGTTACGTGTTCCCCGCGCCCAACGGGGAATATCTGGCTTCTATTTTCAAACTCATCAAGACGCCTTCGCCAGTTCCTTCACCAGTGGCAGCATTATCCGCATAATGTCACGGCAGCGACGTTCTATTCTTCCTGGAAGCGCCTTATCAATATGTTGTTGATTATCCAGCCTTACATCATGCCAGCTATTTCCCTTCGGGAACGCTGCTGTTTTTGCGCGTTGTTGATAGCCGTCTTTATTTCCAAGACTCCAGTTTGTTGCTTCAACGGAAAGTACAGCAATACCCGCTTTGTCGAAAACTTCTGCATCATTACAACATCCCGTGCCTTTCGGATAATTTTTATTCAGACCTGGATTTGTGGCGGCGGCAATTCCATGGCTGCGTGCAATTGCCAGCGCCCTGTCGCGCGTTAATTTCCTTACTGCTTCCGGGGTGTTTACGCCGCTATTGAAATACAGCTTATCGCCTACAATCAGGTTATCGAGATTAATAACCAGTAGAGTATTTTTCTTTTCGGCTTCACTCATTCGCTTGAGTAAATTCTCAGCGCCTAATTTTCCTTCCTCTTCGCCGCTGGTTGCTACAAAACGAATACCGTATTCGGTTGGCGTATTTTTCAGGCGTTCAGCCAACTCCAGCATGACTCCCAGACCTGCGGCGTTATCATCCATTCCCTGTAACGTCAGTCCACCCAGATTAGCATCGGCATCAGCGTCACTCAGCGGGGTGTAGGTATCGAGGTGCGCCATAATAATGATTTGCTGCGGCGCTTTACCTTCATGGGCGGCAATCACCGTACTTCCCGTTACGTTATGCCAGTTCTTACGGTTATCGCGAGAAGTATAAATATAACGGCTATTAAATGTTCGAATATCGCTGCGATAGCCCATTTGCTGAAACTGTTGGCGGATATAGTCGGCAGATAACATTTCCGCGGGGGTGCCGGTCATTCGTCCCGGAAAGAAAGTGGCAATATGCCGCGCCTGAGTATTGGCATAATCGCCAGGTTTGGATGACGACGCTTGTATGGGGAAAATAAAGCAAACGCCGAGCGCCAGGACAGCGATACGGTGGCGCAATGCGGAAAACATAGTGAGTCCTTAAATACCATGCAAATTTTTTTACCGCCATAGTATGAAACTGCTGCTGTGCTAAAACAATTTCAAATCTTCCTAAACGCCCGTGATCCGGCGTCTTAAGCACTTTTTGATATTAGCTTTGCCAAATCGTTATTCCGTTAAGGAACTACTCATTCTAATTGGTAATTTCATTCGTCCTGTCGCGCTCCCTATAGTCAGAAACATCTGACGGCAAGAAAATAGCGGTATTGCAAAGGAATGGTTATGGATCAAAAACGACTTACCCACCTGCGGCAACTGGAGGCGGAAAGCATCCACATCATTCGCGAGGTGGCGGCAGAATTCTCGAATCCGGTGATGCTCTACTCTATCGGCAAAGATTCCTGCGTCATGCTGCATCTGGCGCGTAAGGCGTTTTATCCGGGTACGCTACCTTTCCCGCTGCTGCATGTCGATACCGGCTGGAAATTCCGCGAGATGTATGAGTTCCGCGATCGCACGGCGAAGGCTTACGGCTGTGAACTGCTGGTGCATAAAAATCCAGAAGGCGCGGCGATGGGGATTAATCCGTTCGCGCACGGCAGCGCCAAACATACTGACATTATGAAAACTGAAGGTCTGAAACAGGCGTTGAATAAATACGGTTTTGATGCTGCCTTCGGTGGTGCGCGCCGCGACGAAGAGAAGTCGCGAGCCAAAGAACGTATCTATTCCTTCCGCGATCGTTTTCATCGCTGGGACCCGAAAAACCAGCGCCCGGAGCTGTGGCACAACTACAACGGACAAATTAACAAAGGCGAAAGCATCCGCGTTTTCCCGCTCTCTAACTGGACCGAACAGGACATCTGGCAATACATCTGGCTGGAAAATATCGATATTGTTCCGCTGTATCTCGCCGCTGAACGCCCGGTGCTGGAGCGCGACGGTATGTTGATGATGATTGATGACAATCGCATTGATCTGCAACCTGGCGAAGTGATTAAAAAACGGATGGTGCGCTTCCGCACGCTGGGCTGCTGGCCGCTGACCGGCGCGGTGGAGTCAAATGCGCAAACGCTGCCGGAGATCATCGAAGAGATGTTGGTGTCCACCACCAGCGAACGTCAGGGGCGCGTAATTGACCGCGACCAGGCGGGGTCTATGGAGTTGAAAAAACGTCAGGGGTATTTTTAAGATGAACACCGCACTTGCACAACAAATCGCCAATGAAGGCGGCGTTGAAGCCTGGATGATTGCGCAACAACATAAAAGCCTGCTGCGTTTTCTGACTTGTGGCAGCGTTGATGATGGCAAAAGCACCCTGATTGGTCGCCTGTTGCACGATACCCGCCAAATCTACGAAGATCAGCTCTCATCGCTACATAACGACAGTAAGCGTTATGGTACTCAGGGCGAAAAACTGGATCTGGCGCTGTTGGTGGATGGCCTGCAAGCTGAGCGCGAACAGGGTATTACTATCGACGTGGCCTACCGCTATTTCTCCACTGAAAAGCGCAAATTTATTATCGCCGACACCCCAGGGCATGAGCAGTACACCCGCAACATGGCAACTGGCGCGTCGACGTGTGATCTGGCGATCTTATTGATCGACGCCCGCAAAGGCGTGCTCGATCAAACCCGTCGCCACAGTTTTATCTCCACGCTGCTGGGGATCAAACATCTGGTGGTGGCGATCAACAAAATGGATCTGGTGGACTACAGTGAGGAGGCATTTACCCGCATTCGTGAAGATTACCTGACTTTCGCCGAACAGTTGCCGGGTAATCTGGATATCCGCTTTGTGCCGCTCTCTGCGCTGGAAGGCGATAACGTGGCTTCGCAAAGTGAAAGTATGTCGTGGTACTGCGGACCGACACTGCTCGAAGTGCTGGAAACCGTTGAGATTCAGCGTGTGGTTGATGTCCAGCCGATGCGCTTCCCGGTTCAGTACGTTAACCGCCCGAATCTCGATTTTCGTGGCTACGCCGGAACGCTGGCTTCAGGCAGCGTGCAAGTCGGGCAACGTGTCAAAGTGCAGCCCTCTGGCGTAGAGTCGAACATCGCGCGGATCGTCACGTTTGATGGCGATCGCGAAGAAGCCTTTGCCGGAGAAGCGATCACCCTGGTGCTGACGGATGAGATCGACATCAGCCGTGGCGATCTGCTGCTGGCGGCTGATGACGCGTTACCGGCGGTGCAGAGCGCGTTGGTGGATGTGGTGTGGATGGCGGAACAACCGCTTTCCCCAGGCCAGAGTTACGATATCAAAATTGCCGGTAAGAAGACGCGCGCTCGTATTGATGGCATTCGTTATCAGGTTGATATTAATAACCTTACCCAGCGCGAAGTTGAAAACCTGCCTCTGAATGGCATCGGCCTCGTGGATCTCACCTTTGACGAGCCACTGGTGTTAGATCGCTATCAACAAAATCCGGTGACGGGTGGGTTGATTTTTATCGATCGCCTGAGCAATGTGACCGTAGGTGCCGGTATGGTGCATGAGCCAGTTAGCCAGGCAACTGCTGCGCCATCTGAATTCAGTGCATTCGAACTGGAATTGAATGCCCTGGTTCGTCGTCACTTCCCACACTGGGGCGCGCGCGATTTGCTGGGAGATAAATGATGGCGCAGCATGACGAAAACGTCGTCTGGCATAGTCATCCGGTCACGGTGCAACAACGTGAGCAACGCCACGGTCATCGTGGTGTTGTGCTGTGGTTTACCGGCCTTTCTGGTTCCGGGAAATCGACAGTCGCCGGAGCGCTGGAGGAGGCGTTGCATAAACTGGGCGTCAGTACGTATTTGCTGGATGGCGACAACGTTCGTCACGGATTATGCAGCGATCTCGGTTTCAGCGATGCCGATCGTAAAGAAAATATCCGCCGCGTCGGTGAAGTGGCGAATTTAATGGTTGAAGCAGGGCTGGTGGTGCTGAGCGCGTTTATCTCGCCGCATCGCGCAGAACGCCAGATGGTTCGCGAGCGTGTAGGAGAAGGGCGCTTTATCGAAGTGTTTGTCGATACGCCACTGGTGATTTGTGAAAGCCGTGATCCAAAAGGCTTATATAAGAAAGCGCGTGCAGGGGAACTGCGTAATTTTACCGGCATTGATTCGGTTTACGAAGCGCCTGAATCGGCAGAAATTCATCTCAATGGTGAACAATTAGTAACAAATTTGGTTCAGCAATTATTAGATCTACTGAGACAGAACGATATTATCAGATCCTGAGACACCACCGGGTTTTTATGCCCGGTTCGTCAAAGCAACAGGATCAGATATGCGTAACAGCCATAACATTACACTAACAAATAGCGATAGCCTGACTGAGGGCGAAGAAACGACATGGTCGCTGCCAGGCGCAGTGGTCGGTTTTTTATCGTGGCTGTGCGCGTTGGCGATCCCAATGTTGATTTATGGCTCTAACACGCTGTTCTTTTTTATCTACACCTGGCCTTTCTTTCTGGCGTTGATGCCCGTCGCGGTTGTAGTGGGGGTTGCCCTGCATTCATTGATGGACGGAAAATTACGCTACAGTATTGTTTTCACCCTGGCGACCGTCGGCATTATGTTCGGCGCACTGTTTATGTGGCTACTGGGTTAATTTGTTCTTTCCCGTCTGCTCTGTTCATAATTCAAACAGTAACCAATAATGAGATTATGTTCTGCACGCCCTGGGTATACGTAACAATCGACAAATGTGGTACATTTGCCCGCGTTGTCGCGGTATCCCCAACAGAGGATGTAGAGTCGTCTTCGAAAGCATGGGATGATGATACCGTTTTTCAGGGGGCAGGATGGGTAAACTAACGCTGCTGTTGCTGGCTATTCTGGTCTGGCTACAGTATTCGCTGTGGTTCGGTAAGAACGGTATACATGACTATACCCGCGTCAATAATGATGTGGCGGCACAGCAAGCTACAAACGCGAAACTTAAAGCGCGAAACGATCAGCTTTTTGCCGAAATTGATGATCTCAATGGCGGCCAGGAGGCGCTCGAAGAGCGTGCGCGTAATGAACTCAGCATGACCAGGCCGGGCGAAACTTTTTATCGTCTGGTGCCTGATGCGTCGAAACGCGCACAGTCTGCGGGGCAAAACAATCGATAAATTAGCCCGGGAATTAACATGGCAACCACTTATTTGGATGTTTGCGCCGTGGTTCCGGCGGCCGGATTTGGCCGCCGAATGCAAACGGAATGTCCTAAGCAATATCTCTCAATCGGTAATCAAACCATTCTCGAACACTCGGTACATGCGCTACTGGCGCATCCCCGGGTGACGCATGTCGTCATTGCTATCAGTCCTGGCGATAGCCGTTTTGCACAACTCCCGCTGGCGAATCATCCACAAATCACTGTTGTTGATGGCGGCGAAGAGCGTGCCGATTCTGTGCTGGCAGGTCTGAAAGCCGCTGGTGACGCGCAGTGGGTATTGGTTCATGATGCCGCGCGTCCTTGTTTGCATCAGGATGATCTCGCTCGCTTGTTGGCGTTGAGCGAAACCAGCCGAACGGGAGGCATTCTTGCCGCGCCGGTGCGCGATACTATGAAACGCGCTGAAGCTGGCAAAAATGCCATTGCTCATACCGTTGATCGCAACGGCTTATGGCACGCGCTGACGCCGCAATTTTTCCCTCGCGAGCTGTTACATGATTGCCTGACGCGTGCATTAAATGAAGGCGCTACCATTACCGATGAAGCCTCGGCGCTGGAATACTGCGGTTTTCATCCGCAGCTTGTCGAAGGCCGAGCGGATAATATTAAAGTCACGCGCCCGGAAGATTTGGCGCTTGCCGAATTTTACCTCACCCGAACCATCCATCAGGAGAATACATAATGCGAATTGGACACGGTTTTGACGTACACGCCTTTGGCGGTGAAGGCCCAATTATCATTGGTGGCGTACGCATTCCTTACGAAAAAGGATTGCTGGCGCATTCTGATGGCGATGTAGCGCTGCATGCGTTAACGGATGCATTACTTGGTGCGGCGGCGCTGGGGGATATTGGTAAATTATTCCCGGACACCGACCCGGCATTTAAAGGCGCAGACAGTCGCGAGTTGCTACGCGAAGCCTGGCGGCGCATTCAGGCGAAGGGGTATACCCTCGGTAACGTCGATGTGACTATTATTGCTCAGGCGCCGAAGATGCTGCCGCACATTCCACAAATGCGCGTGTTCATTGCCGAAGATCTCGGCTGCCATATGGATGATGTTAACGTGAAGGCCACTACTACGGAAAAACTCGGATTTACCGGGCGTGGGGAAGGGATTGCCTGTGAAGCGGTGGCGCTACTCATTAAGGCAACGAAATGATTGAGTTTGATAATCTCACTTACCTTCACGGTAAACCACAAGGCACCGGGCTGCTGAAAGCTAACCCGGAAGATTTTGTGGTGGTGGAAGATTTAGGTTTTGAGCCTGATGGCGAAGGTGAGCATATTCTGGTGCGGATCCTCAAAAATGGCTGCAATACCCGTTTTGTGGCGGACGCACTGGCGAAATTCCTGAAAATCCATGCTCGTGAAGTCAGTTTTGCCGGGCAGAAAGACAAACACGCAGTTACGGAACAGTGGCTATGCGCCCGCGTGCCGGGTAAAGAGATGCCCGATTTGAGCGCTTTCCAACTGGAAGGTTGCCAGGTGCTGGAGTATGCGCGGCACAAGCGTAAGCTGCGGTTAGGGGCGCTGAAAGGCAATTCATTTACCCTGGTATTGCGTGACATAAGCAATCGTGATGACGTTGAACAGCGCCTGATCGATATTTGTGTTAAAGGGGTGCCTAATTATTTTGGCGCGCAACGTTTTGGTATCGGCGGTAGCAACCTGCAGGGGGCGTTACGTTGGGCGCAAACCCATACTCCGGTGCGCGATCGTAATAAACGGAGTTTTTGGTTGTCGGCTGCCCGTAGCGCTTTGTTTAATCAGATTGTCGCTGAGCGCCTCAAAAAAGCGGACGTTAATCAAGTTGTTGACGGCGATGCGCTACAATTAGCCGGGCGCGGTAGTTGGTTTGTCGCAACAAGTGAAGAACTGGCGGAACTACAGCGTCGCGTCAATGAAAAAGAGCTGATGATTACCGCTGCATTGCCTGGTAGCGGCGAGTGGGGAACTCAATGCGAAGCGCTGGCATTCGAACAAGCGGCTGTTGCTGAAGAAACCGAATTGCAATCGTTATTGTTGCGTGAAAAAGTTGAAGCCGCGCGCAGAGCGATGTTGCTATATCCGCAACAATTAAGCTGGAACTGGTGGGATGACGTCACCGTCGAAATCCGTTTCTGGCTTCCGGCGGGAAGTTTTGCGACCAGCGTTGTCAGGGAACTTATCAATACAACAGGTGATTATGCGCATATTGCTGAGTAATGATGACGGGGTACATGCACCCGGTATACAAACGCTGGCAAAAGCTTTGCGTGAGTTTGCTGATGTTCAGGTGGTCGCCCCCGATCGTAACCGCAGCGGCGCTTCAAATTCTCTGACGCTGGAATCCTCTCTGCGCACATTTACTTTTGACAATGGCGATATCGCCGTGCAAATGGGAACCCCGACGGACTGCGTCTATCTTGGCGTGAATGCTCTGATGCGTCCGCGCCCGGACATTGTGGTTTCGGGCATTAACGCTGGGCCGAATCTGGGCGATGATGTTATTTATTCCGGCACCGTTGCCGCTGCAATGGAAGGCCGTCATTTAGGTTTTCCGGCATTGGCGGTCTCGCTTGACGGACACAAGCATTATGACACCGCCGCGGCAGTCACCTGTTCCATTTTGCGCGCGCTGTGTAAAGAGCCGCTACGCACCGGGCGTATTCTCAATATCAACGTACCGGATTTACCGCTGGATCAGATTAAAGGTATCCGCGTGACTCGCTGCGGTCGCCGTCACCCGGCAGATCAAGTGATCCCACAGCAGGATCCGCGCGGCAATACGTTGTACTGGATCGGTCCACCCGGCGATAAATGTGATGCCGGTCCCGGGACTGATTTTGCAGCGGTTGATGAAGGCTATGTTTCCATTACGCCGCTGCATGTGGATTTAACCGCGCACAGCGCGCAAGATGTAGTTTCAGACTGGTTAGAGAGCGTGGGAGTTGGCACGCAATGGTAAGCAGACGCGTACAAGCACTTCTGGATCAATTACGTGCGCAGGGCATTAAAGATGAGCTGGTGCTGAATGCACTTGCCGCTGTGCCGCGTGAAAAATTCATTGATGAAGCGTTTGAACAAAAAGCCTGGGACAATATCGCCTTGCCGATAGGTCAGGGGCAGACAATCTCGCAACCTTATATGGTGGCGCGAATGACCGAATTGCTCGAACTGACGCCGCAGTCACGGGTGCTGGAAATCGGCACGGGTTCAGGATATCAAACCGCAATTCTGGCGCATCTTGTCCAGCATGTATGCTCGGTCGAGCGGATTAAAGGATTGCAATGGCAGGCCCGTCGACGCCTGAAGAATCTTGATTTACATAATGTTTCAACTCGTCACGGCGATGGATGGCAAGGTTGGCAAGCACGTGCGCCGTTTGACGCTATCATTGTAACGGCGGCGCCGCCGGAAATCCCAACAGCGTTAATGACGCAACTGGATGAGGGCGGCATTCTCGTCTTACCCGTAGGGGAAGAGCACCAGTATTTAAAACGGGTGCGTCGTCGGGGAGGCGAATTTATTATCGATACCGTGGAGGCTGTGCGTTTTGTTCCCTTAGTGAAAGGGGAGCTGGCTTAATGCTGAGATAATACCTGGAATTTTCCTGGTTATTTTGCAGCAGGTCAGCGTATCGTGAACACCTTTTCCAGTGTTCAGTATGGTGCCTTGCACGGTAATTATTTCACTGGTTATTCATCAATTTTTTCCTGGGGGATAAATGAGCGCGGGAAGCCCAAAATTCACCGTTCGCCGTATTGCGGCTTTGTCACTGGTTTCGCTATGGCTGGCTGGCTGTTCTGACACATCGAATCCACCGGCGCCGGTCAGTTCCGTTAATGGCAATGCGCCAGGTACCAATTCCGGTATGTTGATTACGCCGCCGCCGAAAATGGGGACGACGTCTACAGCGCAACAGCCGCAAATTCAGCCAATACAGCAGCCACAGATTCAACCGGTACAGCAGCCGCAAATCCAGTCTGCGCAACAACCGCAAATCCAGCCGGTACAGCCTGTCGCCCAACAGCCTGTGAAAATGGAAAATGGGCGCATTGTTTACAACCGTCAATATGGAAACATTCCAAAAGGCAGCTATAGCGGTAGTACCTACACGGTGAAAAAAGGCGATACGTTGTTCTACATCGCCTGGATTACCGGCAACGATTTCCGCGATCTCGCCCAGCGCAACAATATTCAGGCGCCATACGCACTGAATGTAGGTCAGACTCTACAGGTGGGGAACGCTTCCGGTACGCCAATCACGGGTGGAAATGCCATTACCCAGGCCGACGCGGCAGAGCAAGGAGTTGTGATCAAGCCTGCACAAAATTCCACCGTTGCTGTTGCGTCGCAACCGACAATTACGTATTCTGAATCTTCGGGTGAACAGAGTGCTAACAAGATGTTGCCGAACAACAAGCCAACTGCGACGGCTGTCACAGCGCCTGTAACGGTACCAACAGCAAGCACAACCGAGCCGACTGTCAGCAGTACATCAACCAGCACGCCAATTTCCACCTGGCGCTGGCCGACTGAGGGCAAAGTGATCGAAACTTTTGGCGCTTCTGAGGGGGGCAACAAAGGGATCGACATTGCCGGTAGCAAAGGACAGGCAATCATCGCGACCGCTGATGGCCGCGTTGTTTATGCCGGTAATGCACTGCGCGGCTACGGTAATCTGATTATCATCAAGCATAATGATGATTACCTGAGTGCCTACGCCCATAACGACACAATGCTGGTCCGGGAACAACAAGAAGTGAAGGCGGGGCAAAAAATAGCGACTATGGGTAGCACCGGAACCAGTTCAACACGCTTGCATTTTGAAATTCGTTACAAGGGGAAATCCGTAAACCCGCTGCGTTATTTGCCGCAGCGATAATTCGGCGGAACCAGGCTTGTGCTTGAATGTTCCGTCAAGGGATCACGGGTAGGAGCCACCTTATGAGTCAGAATACGCTGAAAGTTCATGATTTAAATGAAGATGCGGAATTTGATGAGAACGGAGTTGAGGTTTTTGACGAAAAGGCCTTAGTTGAAGAGGAACCCAGTGATAACGATTTGGCCGAAGAGGAACTGTTATCGCAGGGTGCCACACAGCGTGTGTTGGACGCGACTCAGCTTTACCTTGGTGAGATTGGTTATTCGCCACTGTTAACGGCCGAAGAAGAAGTTTATTTTGCGCGTCGCGCACTGCGTGGAGATGTTGCCTCCCGCCGCCGGATGATCGAGAGTAACTTGCGTCTGGTGGTAAAAATTGCCCGCCGTTATGGCAATCGTGGTCTGGCTTTGCTGGATCTTATCGAAGAGGGCAATCTGGGGCTTATCCGCGCGGTTGAGAAGTTTGACCCGGAACGTGGTTTCCGCTTCTCAACATACGCAACGTGGTGGATTCGTCAGACGATCGAACGGGCGATTATGAACCAAACCCGAACAATTCGTTTGCCGATTCACATCGTAAAGGAGCTGAACGTTTACCTGCGAACCGCACGTGAGTTGTCGCATAAACTGGACCACGAACCGAGCGCGGAAGAGATCGCAGAACAACTGGATAAACCGGTTGATGACGTCAGCCGTATGCTTCGTCTTAACGAACGCATTACCTCGGTAGACACCCCGTTGGGCGGTGATTCCGAAAAAGCGTTGCTGGACATCCTGGCCGATGAAAAAGAAAACGGCCCGGAAGACACCACGCAAGATGACGATATGAAACAAAGCATCGTCAAATGGTTGTTCGAACTGAATGCCAAGCAGCGTGAAGTGCTGGCACGTCGATTCGGTTTGCTGGGGTATGAAGCGGCAACACTGGAAGATGTAGGTCGTGAAATTGGCCTCACCCGTGAACGTGTTCGCCAGATTCAGGTTGAAGGCCTGCGTCGTCTGCGTGAAATTTTGCAGACTCAGGGGCTGAATATCGAAGCGCTGTTCCGCGAATAAGTAAGCATCTGTCAGAAAGGCCAGTCTCAAGTGAGGCTGGCCTTTTCTTTTGTATGGAAATTGGTGCGTTTGTCGGTCGGATAAGACGCGACAGCGTCGCATCCGGTAATCAGAACCCTATGCGTTCATCATCTTTCGCACCAACTGCATAAACAACTCTTGCTCTTCTTTACTCAATCGCCCCAAAAACTCCTCATCCACGCCATCACCAATGGGGATCGCCGCGGCGAGTGTTTTTTCACCTTCCGCAGTCAGCCAGACAAAGCGTCTTCGTTTATCGACAGTGTCATGTTCTCGTTTGACCAGACCCCGGTTTTCCATTCTTGCCAGCATTTCCGCCAGCGTTGCTTTAGTGCTGGCTGCCGCTTCCATCAGCGCAACCTGCTCGATACCGGGATGTTCAGCGATAGCACGCATCACTGCATACTGAGGTTTGGTCAGATCAGGTAACTCATGCTGCCAGCGAGCTGTGTGCTGCTGGAAAAGCTGTCGTAGCTGATGGAACGCTTTATTTCGTAACGCCATGTAAACTCCGGGCTAATTCTCTGCCGCTATCATAGCGGTTTTCCAGTGACGAAGAAGATGTTGTTACTTCTCAATCCTTGCCGCTGTGGAAATGGAGGAGTATGTTAATAATAACGTTCGTATACGAACAGTTAAGGGAATAAAGAACGAAATTGATCGTCGGGATGACAGGGGCCACTGGTGCGCCTCTTGGTGTGGCATTACTGCAGGCGCTGCGAGAGATGCCTGATGTTGAAACGCATCTGGTGATGTCGAAGTGGGCAAAAACCACCATTGAACTGGAAACGTCTTACAGCGCTCGCGATGTTGCTGCCCTCGCAGACTTCAGCCATAACCCGGCGGATCAGGCGGCGACTATCTCATCCGGTTCCTTTCGTACCGACGGCATGATCGTGATTCCGTGCAGTATGAAAACGCTCGCCGGTATTCGCGCCGGTTACGCCGATGGGCTGGTGGGGCGTGCGGCGGATGTCGTGCTCAAAGAAGGCCGTAAACTGGTGCTGGTGCCGCGTGAAATGCCGCTCAGCACCATCCATCTTGAAAATATGCTCGCACTTTCACGCATGGGGGTAGTGATGGTGCCACCTATGCCTGCTTTCTATAACCATCCGCAAAGCGTTGACGACATCACGCAACACATAGTCGCTCGCGTGCTGGATCAATTTGGCCTCGAACATCCTCATGCCAGGCGCTGGCAGGGATTGCCGCAGACCCGGAATTTTTCTCAGGAGAATGAATAATGGCATTTGATGATTTACGCGGCTTTTTACAGGCGCTTGATGACCACGGACAGTTGTTGAAAATCAGCGAAGAGGTGAACGCGGAGCCAGATCTTGCGGCGGCAGCCAATGCCACCGGGCGTATCGGCGACGGCGCACCGGCGCTGTGGTTTGATAATATTCGCGGCTTTATCGATGCGCGCGTGGCGATGAACACCATCGGTTCCTGGCAGAACCACGCGATTTCCCTCGGCCTGCCGCCAAATACCCCGGTTAAAAAACAGATTGATGAATTTATCCGCCGCTGGGATAACTTCCCGATAGCCCCGGAGCGCCGGGCGAATCCTGCCTGGGCGCAGAACTCTGTTGATGGCGACGAGATCAACCTGTTCGATATTCTGCCGCTGTTTCGTTTAAACGATGGTGATGGCGGCTTCTATCTCGACAAGGCGTGTGTGGTTTCCCGCGATCCGCTTGACCCGGATAACTTCGGCAAGCAGAACGTCGGCATCTACCGCATGGAAGTAAAGGGTAAGCGTAAGCTCGGTCTGCAACCGGTGCCGATGCATGATATTGCCCTGCATCTGCATAAAGCGGAAGAGCGCGGTGAAGATCTACCGATTGCGATCACCCTCGGTAACGATCCGATCATCACCCTGATGGGCGCCACGCCGCTGAAATACGAGCAGTCCGAATACGAAATGGCGGGCGCACTGCGCGAAAGCCCGTACCCGATCGCCAGCGCGCCGTTGACTGGCTTTGATGTGCCGTGGGGCTCGGAAGTGATCCTTGAAGGGGTTATCGAAAGCCGTAAACGCGAAATCGAGGGGCCATTCGGCGAGTTTACCGGCCACTACTCTGGCGGGCGTAACATGACCGTGGTGCGCATCGATAAAGTCTCTTATCGCACCAAACCGATTTTCGAATCGCTCTATCTCGGTATGCCGTGGACCGAAATCGACTACCTGATGGGGCCAGCCACCTGCGTGCCGCTGTACCAGCAACTGAAAGCGGAGTTCCCGGAAGTTCAGGCGGTGAACGCCATGTACACCCACGGCCTGCTGGCAATTATCTCCACCAAAAAACGCTACGGCGGCTTTGCCCGCGCGGTGGGTCTGCGCGCGATGACCACGCCGCACGGTCTGGGCTACGTGAAGATGGTGATTATGGTCGATGAAGACGTTGACCCGTTTAACCTGCCGCAGGTGATGTGGGCGCTCTCCTCGAAAGTGAACCCGGCAGGTGACTTAGTGCAGTTGCCGAATATGTCCGTGCTGGAACTCGACCCAGGCTCAAGCCCGGCGGGGATCACAGACAAACTGATTATCGACGCCACCACGCCTGTTGCCCCGGATAACCGTGGTCACTACAGCCAGCCAGTGGTGGATTTACCGGAAACCAAAGACTGGGCTGAAAAACTGACCGCTATGCTGGCCGCACGTTAATAAGGAGAAAAAGATGATTTGTCCACGTTGTGCAGATGAACTGATTGAAGTGATGGCGAAATCGCCGGTGAAAGATGTCTGGACGGTCTACCAGTGCCAGCATTGCCTTTATACCTGGCGTGATAGCGAACCGCTACGCCGCACCAGCCGCGAACATTATCCCGAAGCGTTCCGTATGACGCAGAAAGATATTGATGACGCGCCGATGGTGCCGAGCATTCCGCCGCTGCTGGCGGAAGGTAAGCGTTAAATAAAAGGTCCGGTGCCCATCGGACTCTTTGAGATTGAAGACAAACGCAAAACTGCCTGATGCGCTACGCTTATCAGGCCTACAATAATTTTGCAATATAATGATTTTAAACGATTTTATAAGCCTGGCAAGGCGTTTACGCCGCATCCGGCATGAACAAAGCATACTTTGTCATTAGTCTGAAAGGTCCGACATCCATCGGACCTTTTTATTAAGGTTAAATTACCGCCCAGATGCACCAGGTGATTAAAAATCCGGTAAAGCTGAGGATGGTCGTTAACACGGTCCAGGTTTTCAGACCATCCGCCACCGACAACCCGAGATATTTGGTCACGATCCAGAAACCAGAATCGTTGATATGCGATGCGCCAAGTCCACCAAAGCAGGCCGCCAGCGTTACCAGTACGCATTGAATTGGATTCAACCCCATCACGGCTTCCGAGAGTAATCCGCCGGTTGTCAGGATTGCTACAGTTGCCGACCCCTGAGATGCACGCAGCGCCAGTGAAATAATGAATGCCGCAGGCAACAGAGGCAGGTCAATCATTTGTAACATGTTGGCAAGAGCTTTACCGACGCCTGACTCCACCAGCACTTTGCCAAATACCCCACCTGCTCCAGTAACCAGAATCACGACCGCCGCAGTGGGAAGAGCAGAACCCATAATGTCGCTGGTATGTTGCAGGCTCCAGCCGCGACGTAAGGCCAATAACCAGAACGCCAGTACTAATGCAATCATCAATGCCACCATCGGTGAGCCGATTAATTGCAGCGTGCCGAGCAGAGGATGCGAAGCCGGCATCAGCGTTGCGGAAACTGTACCCGCCATAATAATCGCGATGGGAATGATAATGAGCGAGGTGACCAGCGTCACGCCCGGCGGATTTATTTTGTCGCTTAATTTTGTTGTGATTTCATCACTGGCCGGAGCAAGCTGCATCTGTTCCAGAACTTCAACCGACATCGCATACTGGCGTTTATTGATTATTTTCGCTGCAAAGTAACCAACAATACCGACCGGAATAGCAATAGCGATACCGATAATTGTCAGCCAACCAATGTCTGCATGGAGCAATCCTGCCGCCGCAACCGGACCGGGGTGTGGCGGCACCGCCACGTGTACGGTCAGCATGATCCCGGCGACAGGCAGGCCGAATTTAAGCGGTGAGATTTTGGCGACTTTAGCGAAACCGTAAATAATCGGCGCGAGAATAATAAAGCCGACATCAAAGAAGACGGGGATACCGAGAAAGAACGCTGCCAGCGTCAGTGCGGCGATGGTTCGTTTATCTCCTAACTTACGGCTGAAATAATTAGCCAGTGATTCTGCGCCGCCAGAGTGCTCGATCATTCGTCCCAGCATAGCGCCAAGGCCGATAATAATGGTGACGGAGCCAAGTACGCCGCCCATTCCGGCAATCATCACTTTACCTACTTCCCCTGCCGGGATACCTGCTGCAATGGCGACCAATAAACTGACGAGAAGCAGTGCGACGAATGGTTGTACTTTTGCTTTGATGACCAGTAGCAACAGCATGATTACGCCAGTTAACGCAATACATAATAATGTAATTGTGGACATGGGAAACCCTGTCTGAAAGTTATAGTTAACCTACCCCATCCGTAGATGGGGGGATTTATGGGTACGTTGTAATTATGGATTTAGTGAATTAGCGCCAGGCGTCAAACCAGCCAAGACCTTCTTCGGTGAGACCCCGGGGCTTGTATTCACAACCGATCCAGCCCTGATATCCCACCTCATCGAACAGGCGGAACAGCCACGGATAGTTAATCTCGCCATCGTCCGGTTCATGTCGGTCAGGCAGTCCGGCAATTTGTACGTGGGCATATTTCCCGGCGTAGTCGCGGATTAAATGCGTCAGGTCGCCATCCACTTTTTGCGCATGAAAAGTATCCAGTTGAATAAACACATTATCGCGCGCAACGTCTTCAACAATCGCCAGTGCCTGATACTGGCTGGAGAAGAGATAATGTGGTTTAACGCCGGGGCTGAGTGCTTCAACCAAAATCCGCTTGCCATGCGGCGCAAAACGGTCAGCGGCGTAGCGGAGATTATCGATAAAAACCGCCCGATAACGTTCAGCATCTTCGCCTGTGGGCACTACGCCCGCCATCACATGTACTTGCTCACAATTGAGCGCCAGCGCATATTCCAGTGCCAGGTCGATGTCCGCGCGCGCTTCCTGCTCACATCCGGGAAGGGCGGATAATCCCCATTCACCCGCATTAACATCCCCGGGAGCGGTATTGAACAGCGCCAGCGTCAGATGATTTTGCGCCAGTAGCTGCTGGATTTGCTGGGGGGAGTAGTCATAGGGAAACAGAAACTCCACGGCATCAAACCCGGATTTTCGCGCTGCGGCGAAGCGTTCAATAAACGGCAATTCGGTGAACATCATCGATAAATTAGCTGCAAAACGAGGCATCGCATTAACTCCTTAATTCCGCAATTTCATCTGCGGTCAGATAGCGGATCGGGCGGTCGCCGAGAATAAAGATCAGCTTTGCCGTTTCCTCCAGTTCTTCCATATTGTTAGCGGCTTCTTGTAGGCTTTCTCCACAGACCACTGGACCATGATTTGCCAGTAAAAAGGCCTGATGGTCTGCCGCCAGTTCTGCCAGATCCCTGGCGATGCGTTTATCGCCAGGACGGTAATAAGGCACTAGTGGGACGCTTCCCATCCGCATCACCACATACGGTGTGAACGGGCGAATAACATTGCTGCTGTCCAGCCCTTGCAGGCAGGAGAGCGCGGTCGACCAGGTGCTGTGCAAATGCACCACCGCTTTACAGCGTGGATTATTGCGATACAGCGCCAGATGAAAGAGCACTTCTTTTGATGGTTTATCGCCGCTTAACCATTCGCCATCGGCAGTTACTTTGGAAAGTCGCTGCGGCTTGAGATTGCCCAGACACGACCCTGTCGGCGTCGCCAGCAAATTACCGTCAGGTAAAAGCAGCGACAGGTTTCCGGCTGAACCGGTGGCGTAACCGCGTTGAAAAAATGAACTGGCAATCCGCGTCATCTCTTCTCGCAAAGACTGCTCTGCTTTTGCGAAATCGTTCATGATTGAAACTCTCTTTGAGCACGTGAAAAAAAGGCTTCATCGCCGAAGTTGCCGGATTTAAGAGCGAGTGAAATGGGTTTATCGAGCGCATTGACCCACGGCACGCCAGGGGAAATTGTCGGGCCAATATGAAAACCTTTAATTGCCAGACTTTGTGTTACCACGCCGGAGGTTTCACCTCCCGCCACGATAAAGCGGGTGACACCTTCAGCAGCCAGTTGTGCCGCCAGTTGAGAAAATAGCGCTTCTACCGCATGGCTGGCTTTTTGTGCGCCGTATTTCTGCTGAATAGCAGCCAGCGAGTCAGTGCTGGCAGTGGCAAAAACCAGTGGTGCAAGCTCGCTTTCCTGACCCAGAACCCACTCCGCCAGTTCGCGAGCGTAAGTGGCGAGTGTTTCTGTAGAGAGGCAACGGGCAACATCAACCTCACGTACTGGCGCTATCTGGCGGTAATGCGCTACCTGGCAGTTAGTCATTTGCGAGCATGAACCAGAGAGCACCACGCCACGCCCTGCAAGCGGACGCCCAGCTTCGCGCGCGTGGTTATCGTTATCTTGTGACCACTGTCGGGCCAGACCAATCGCCAGGCCGGAACCCCCCGTTACCAGTAGGGCATCGCGCAAGGCTTCTCCCTGAATTTCCAGATGGCGTTCGGTCAGCGCATCCAGCACCGCGTAGCGATAGCCTTCTTGCTGTAAACGAGCCAGTTCCTGACGAACGGCTTCCACCCCTTTTTCGAAAATATGCGCTGAAACGACGCCGCAGCGTCCTGTGGATTGCGCTTCAACCAGGCGGGGAAGGTAACTGTCGGTCATGGGATTTACCGGATGATGACGCATCCCGGATTCGGCCAGCAGTTGATTCATCACGAACAAATATCCCTGATAAACCGTGCGTCCGTTGACCGGTAGTGCCGGAGAGAAGATCGTAAACGGCGTGTCGAGAGCATCCATCAACGCATCGGTAACCGGGCCGATATTACCTTTCGCCGTACTGTCGAACGTGGAACAGTATTTGAAATAAATCTGTTTGCAACCTTGCTGTTGTAACCAGCGCAGGGCTTCCAGCGATTGGTGTATGGCTTCTGTTACCGGACAGGAGCGCGTTTTCAGACTGATAACAATGGCTTCGATGCCTTCCGGCATTGCATCTGTTGGAACACCGTTGATTTGCACCGTTGGCAGACCGTTTTCTACCAGAAAACTAGCGATATCCGTCGCGCCGGTAAAATCATCGGCGATTACGCCAATCTTGATCATGATTTTGCTCCCGGTAGAGTGATGCCAGAGAAAATCTTGATGACTGCGCTATCGTCTTCTTTCCCGTAACCCGCGTTACTGGCACTGGTGAACATATTCAATGCTGTTGAGGCCAATGGCAGCGGGAAGTGCAGGGCTTTTGCGGTATCGGCAACCAGACCGAGATCCTTAACAAAAATATCGACGGCAGAATGCGGCGTGTAATCTCCATCCACCACATGGCGCATTCGATTTTCAAACATCCACGAATTTCCGGCGGCATTGGTCACGACGTCATACATTACATCCAGTGGGATTCCCGCGCGGGCAGCAAGCGCCATCGCTTCCGCTCCGGCAGCAATATGCACGCCCGCTAACAACTGGTGGATGATTTTTACTGTCGCACCCAGACCCGGTTCTGCGCCGATGCGATACACTTTTCCGGCAACAGCTTCAAGTACGGGAGCCAGGCGTTCAAAGGCGAGATCGCTACCGGATGCCATGACGGTCATTTCACCGTTAGCCGCTTTTACCGCACCCCCGGAAACCGGCGCATCCAGCATTTCCAGATCGAACCCAGCCAGCGCAGTGGCTATTTCTTGAGCATCGGCACTGGCAATGGTGGAAGAAACCATCACCGCGGTGCCAGGTTTCAGATGCCGCGCAACGCCCTTATCACCAAACAGCACCTGTTTAACCTGGGCTGCATTTACCACCAGTACCAGCAGAGCATCGAGTTTTTCGGCAAATGTCGCTGCATTATCAGAAACTCCGCAGGCGCCAGCTTCTTTCAGCGTGGTACAGGCATTGCTGTTCAGATCTGCCCCCCAGGTGGAAAGGCCCGCGCGGATACACGACAGTGCCGCCCCCATCCCCATTGACCCTAAACCGACGATGCCGACATGGTACTCAGATCCCGTTTTCATTCTCTCTCCTTGTTAATTTAAGTGATATTTTGTTTGATGTTGTGAATATAAGCGCCATGAGATAATGATATGGTGAGCTGTTTCACAAAAATTAACAGTGTGTGTTATTTTATGTGACGTAAGTGATAGTCGCTCTGCGCACGTTTCGCGAACAAATAGCGTAGAATGGCCGCAGGACAAAGGAAGGAGCAGAAGTTGATACCCGTAGAGCGTCGACAAATCATCCTTGAGATGGTTGCTGAAAAAGGCATTGTCAGTATTGCTGAACTGACGGACAGAATGAATGTGTCGCATATGACCATTCGTCGCGATTTACAAAAGCTTGAGCAACAGGGAGCCGTTGTCCTGGTGTCTGGAGGCGTCCAGTCTCCGGGCCGTGTAGCACATGAACCTTCTCATCAGGCAAAAACCGCGTTAGCAATGGCGCAAAAAGCGGCTATCGGCAAGCTTGCGGTAAGTCTTGTCCAGCCGGGAAGTTGTATCTATCTGGATGCGGGAACTACCACATTGGCGATTGCGCAGCATCTGATTCACATGGAGCCACTCACTGTGGTCACCAACGATTTCGTTATTGCAGATTATTTACTCGACAATAGCAATTGCACAATTATTCACACCGGTGGCGCGGTTTGTCGGGAAAACCGTTCCTGCGTGGGAGAGGCTGCCGCTACTATGCTACGTAGCCTTATGATTGATATGGCTTTTATTTCTGCATCCTCATGGAGTGTTCGGGGGATTTCTACACCAGCAGAAGATAAAGTCACGGTGAAACGGGCGATTGCCAGCGCCAGCCGCCAGAGAGTGTTAGTCTGCGATGCAACAAAATATGGTCAGGTGGCGACCTGGCTGGCATTACCGTTAAGCGAGTTTGATCAGATCATTACTGACGATGGCCTGCCGGAGAGCGCCAACCGCGCACTGGCGAAGCTCGATCTCTCCTTGCTGGTGGCGAAGACTGAATAAGAACATGACCTAAAAACAGGGGACTCATGCTTCACTGATGAAGCATGAGTTTACTTTATTTTATAAAAAGACAGTCGCCCGCTCTCTGGCGAGCCGGTATCAATATAAATCTGATTAGAAAATATTTGGATATTATTAATCATCATATGACCAAATATGAAATAATCGGCACCTTCTATTTTATTTATATTGCCTTTTAGCGAGTTCTGAATTCGGTCAACAGGCCAGAGTAATTCTTTCTCCGCTAGCTCTTTGCCAAATTGATATTTATTACCCGGGTAATCAGCATGGACTATGACGTATTTTATTTTTTCGTCGTTAATTTCGATGATATGCGGTAATTGCCGAAAGCGTAATAACAGATCGATAGCCTCTTTTTGTTCTGGATTGCTAAGTCCAAAGAACCAGTCGCCGCCGCTGGCTAACCACATATTGCCATCGCCAGTAGCGAACGCATCAAGGGCCATTGCTTCGTGGTTGCCTTTAACCGAAGTAAACCAGGGTTGATTTAACAGGCGTAGAACGTTAAGACTCTCCGCCCCACGATCAATATTATCGCCGACAGAAATAAGTAAGTCAGTTTCGGGACAAAAAGGTAGTTGATGTAAGCGGGATTGTAATAATTGATAGTTACCATGAATATCACCAACGGCCCATATATGGTGATAGTTATAAGCATCAATTTTTTGATAGCGTGTAGATGGCATGATTTTACCCTATAAAATAAGAACCACTATTATACAGGGTATTTTTTATTTGAGTTGTAAAATGGAGGGAATAATCCCGATAGCATTTTGCTATCGGGATTAAATATTACACCAGACTCTTCAACCGATAAATCCACTCCAGCGCCTGACGTGGGGTCAGTGAATCTGGATCGAGGTTTTCCAACGCTTCGACCGCTGGTGAGGTTTCTTCTGGTACTGACAGCAAAGACATTTGCGTACCATCCACTTGCGTAGCGGCGGCGTTCGGTGAAATGCTTTCCAGCTCACGCAGTTTTTGCCGCGCGCGCTTAATAACCTCTTTCGGAACGCCCGCCAGTGCAGCAACCGCCAGGCCGTAGCTTTTGCTCGCCGCGCCGTCCTGTACGCTGTGCATAAAGGCGATGGTGTCGCCGTGTTCCAGCGCATCGAGATGCACGTTGGCCACGCCTTCCATTTTCTCTGGTAGCTGGGTCAGCTCGAAATAGTGGGTGGCGAACAGCGTCAACGCTTTAATCTTATTCGCCAGATTTTCTGCGCACGCCCACGCCAGCGACAGGCCATCGTAAGTGGACGTTCCGCGCCCAATCTCATCCATCAACACCAGACTTTGCTCGGTGGCGTTATGCAGAATATTGGCGGTTTCGGTCATCTCCACCATAAAGGTTGAACGCCCGGATGCCAGATCGTCTGCCGCGCCTACGCGGGTAAAGATACGGTCGATCGGGCCAATCTCGACTTTTTGCGCCGGTACGTAGCTGCCGATATAGGCCATCAGCGCAATCAACGCAGTCTGGCGCATATAGGTACTTTTACCGCCCATGTTCGGGCCGGTGATGATCAACATGCGGCGCTGTGGCGACAGATTCAGCGGGTTAGCGATAAACGGCTCGTTCAGTACCTGTTCAACCACCGGATGGCGGCCTTCGGTAATACGAATAGCGGGTTTATCAATAAAAGTCGGGCAGGTGTAGTTCAGGGTATAGGCCCGTTCCGCCAGGTTAACCAGTACGTCAAGTTCTGCCAGCGCGTTCGCGCTCTGTTGCAACGCTTCCAGGTGTGGCAGCAACAGGTCGAACAGCTCTTCATAAAGCTGTTTTTCCAGTGCCAGCGCTTTGCCTTTTGAGGTGAGAACTTTATCTTCGTACTCTTTTAGTTCTGGAATAATGTAGCGTTCGGCGTTTTTCAGCGTCTGACGGCGCATGTAGTTAATAGGTGCCAGGTGGCTTTGCCCACGGCTGATCTGAATGTAGTAGCCGTGCACCGCATTAAAGCCAACTTTTAACGTGTCCAGCCCGGTACGTTCGCGTTCGCGCACTTCCAGACGTTCCAGATAATCGGTCGCGCCATCAGCCAGCGCACGCCATTCATCCAGTTCTTCGTTATAACCCGTGGCAATAACGCCGCCGTCGCGAACCAGTACCGGCGGCGTGTCGATAATTGCCCGCTCCAGCAGGTCGCGCAGTTCGGCAAACTCGCCCATCTTCTCACGCAGCGCTTGTACCGGGGCGCTATCGACACCTTCCAGTTGCGCGCGCAGTTCTGGCAGTTGCTGGAAGGCGTGACGCATACGCGCCAGATCGCGCGGGCGAGCGGTACGCAATGCCAGACGTGCCAGAATACGTTCCAGATCGCCAACCTGACGCAGTACCGGCTGTAACTCGGCGGTGAAATCCTGCAATGCGCCAATAGTCTGCTGGCGCTCAAGCAACACGCGGGTATCGCGCACTGGCATATGCAGCCAGCGTTTCAGCATACGGCTGCCCATCGGCGTGACGGTGCAGTCGAGTACAGAAGCCAGCGTATTCTCCACACCGCCTGCCAGATTTTGGGTAATTTCCAGATTACGGCGCGTTGCGGCGTCCATAATGATGCTGTCCTGCTGACGCTCCATCGTAATAGAACGGATATGCGGCAGAGTCGTGCGCTGGGTATCTTTCGCATATTGCAACAGGCAACCGGCAGCGCAAAGGCCGCGCGGCGCGTTTTCGACGCCAAAACCAACCAGATCGCGGGTGCCAAATTGCAGGTTTAATTGCTGGCGCGCGGTATCGATTTCAAACTCCCATAGCGGGCGACGACGCAGGCCGCGACGGCCTTCAATCAGCGACATCTCGGCGAAATCTTCCGCATACAGCAGCTCCGCTGGATTCGTACGTTGAAGTTCTGCCGCCATCGTTTCACGGTCCGCCGGTTCGCTCAGACGAAAACGCCCGGAGCTGATATCCAGCGTGGCGTAGCCGAACCCCTTACTGTCCTGCCAGATAGCCGCCAGCAGGTTGTCCTGGCGCTCCTGTAACAGGGCTTCATCGCTAATAGTCCCTGGCGTGACGATACGGACAACTTTGCGCTCAACCGGTCCTTTGCTGGTCGCTGGATCGCCAATTTGCTCACAAATCGCGACGGATTCGCCCTGATTCACCAGTTTAGCAAGATAGTTTTCCACCGCATGGTGTGGAATGCCCGCCATTGGAATCGGTTCGCCAGCAGAAGCGCCGCGTTTGGTCAGCGAAATATCCAGCAGTTGCGATGCTCGCTTTGCATCGTCATAAAACAGCTCGTAAAAGTCGCCCATGCGATAGAACAGCAGGATCTCCGGGTGCTGGGCTTTCAGCTTGAGATACTGCTGCATCATTGGGGTATGGGCGTCTAAATTTTCTATTACACTCATGGGGTTAAGTCCGGCTCCCTGATGTTAAATGTGGTGTGATGGTTTTTATTTTCGTTGTGATCACATAAGGCGCACATGATACCGGAGTTAATCATTTCAGGGGAAGACGCGAAAGGTGAGTTCTTGATGTCGGTTCCGGGAAAGGGGCTGCTTTGCAGCTTTTGCGTGATGACGATGAAACAAGATCGCAAAATTCGTCGGTTGAAGAACCCTCCTCCTTCAGAGCCATAGTCCCCTTTAAAATTAAGTTGTAATATAAATGCACCTTAAGAGTATGGAGGCAGCATGTCCGGCAAGCGTATCTCTCGTGAAAAACTGACGATTAAAAAAATGATCGAGCTTTATCAAGCGAAATGCCCGCAGGCGTCAGCAGAGCCGGAACATTACGAGGCGTTGTTTGCTTACGCGCAAAAGCGGCTGGATAAATGTGTGTTTGGCGAAGAGAAACCGGCCTGTAAGCAGTGTCCGGTGCACTGTTATCAGCCTGCGAAGCGTGAGGAGATGAAGCAGATTATGCGCTGGGCGGGGCCGCGCATGCTGTGGCGTCATCCGATCTTAACCGTGCGTCATCTGATTGATGACAAGCGTCCGGTACCGGAGTTGCCGGAAAAATATCGTCCAAAGAAATAAATTTGCCGAAGAGCCATACTCTCCGGCAAATACGGGACTTACGCTTTGGTCGCAATCAGGATTGCTGATGCTTTGATCAACGCAATGACGCGCGAGCCAGTGGTGAGTTTCATTTCATCCTGACTTTCATTTGTTACCACCGCCACAATTTCAAAACCTGCATCCGTTTTGATATGGACAGTCGCGTTTACTGCGCCTTCGGTGATTTTCGACACGCTGCCGGCAAACTGGTTGCGGGCAGAGAATTTCAGTCCACAATCTTCTGTTGCCAGCGTTACCCACGGTGCTTTAATCAGAGCAATCGCTTCTTTTCCTGTTGCCAGCCCCAGAGCCTGTTGGCTGCTGTGGGTGACAATTGCTACCAGTTTTGCACCGCCAGCCAGCGTCAGTTCTACTTCATCATTTACTGCGCCCATTGCCACTGCGCTAACTGTTCCGGTTAATTGATTACGTGCGGAAACTGCCATACTGCCTCCTTTCATTGAATGTTGATTGAGTATAACCGGGTCTGTTAAACCAATGCAGCTTTATCTATTCCCAGCCGCTTCATCCGTGATAGCAACGTGGTACGTTTCAGTCCCAGACGCTGTGCTGCGCCTTTCGGTCCGGCAACCACGCCATTAGTCTCTTTTAATACGCGAACGATTAATTGATATTCATCTTCGCCTTCTTGCGCAACCACCGTTGCCGCAGGTGGTGTTTCAGGCTTTGGCAGTGTGATATCCGGCAAAGAGAGTTGCAGCACGTTGCCACGCGTCAGTAGAACAGCACGCTCGATGACGTTTTCCAGCTCGCGCACGTTGCCCGGCCACTCCATATTGCTCAACGCCCGTAACGTTTCGGCAGGAATACTGTCGATATTGCGTCCCAGGCGGCGGGCAATCTTGAAGGTAAATGCTTTCGCCAGCAATGGAATATCTTCCGGGCGCTCGCGCAACGGCGGCAGGTGAATCGGGAAAACATTCAGTCGGTAATAAAGATCGCTACGGAATTCACGATCAGCGACCATTTTTTTCAGATCGCGGTTAGTTGCGGCGATTAAACGTACGTCAGTCTGAATGATTTTATTGCTGCCGAGGCGTTCGAACTCTTGTTCCTGCAAGACGCGCAGCAGCTTCGGCTGTAATTCCAGCGGCATATCGCCCACTTCATCAAGGAACAGCGAGCTTTTATCCGCCAGTTCAAAGCGGCCAATACGTTGCGTGCTGGCGCCGGTAAAGGCGCCGCGTTCGTGACCAAACAGATCACTTTCCAGCAGCCCGGCAGGCATGGCGGCGCAGTTCATTTTCACCATCCGCCGATTATTGCGACCACTCAAATTATGGATTGCGCGGGCAATCAGCTCTTTACCGGTGCCGGTTTCACCGAGGATCAGCACGGTACTGTCGCTTTGCGCCACCATTTCAACTTGCTTAAGCACGCTATACATGGCTTCGCTGCGACCAATAATCTCACCAAATTCACTATCGACGTTGTTGAGCTGTTCGGTCAGGGCAAGGTTTTCATCAACCAGCCGCTCTTTCAGACGATGGATTTCCTGATAGGCGAGAGCGTTATCGACGGCAATCGCCACACGTTCGGCAATCTGGCGCAGTAAATTCAGGTTGGTGGTGGTAAAGACTTTCTCTTCACATTGAGCCAGCTTCAGTACGCCCAGCATGGTGTCGCCAGACATCAGCGGTAACAGGCACAAAGTTTGAATCTGGTTGCCCCAGGTGTCGAATAACATGCGTTCGTAGGGGGCCAGATTATCCCGCTCATGGAGATTAATCAGCAGCATCTCTTTGCTTTTAAACACACGCTCGGTGAGTGTTCCGGCTTCATCGACTTCGCTCTGTTCGTGGGCAGGATGCTGTTTATCAAGATAGTGGGTGGAGTAGATGTTGAGTTTATTTTTGCGGTGGCTACGTAAGACGATGCTGATATCGTCAATGTTGAAGTAGTAGTGGATCTCTTTCGCGACTTCGCTGACCAGTTCGTCCATGTCCAGGCGGGAAAGTACCGCGTTGGTGATGGAAACCAGAATGCGGAAGTTGTCGCGTTCCCGGCATAACAACTCGTAGTCGACATTGTTGACGACGCGATTCTGAATTTGTTCGGTGACGACAGAGACAATCTGCGTGAAAGTTTGCAGACGATTGAACTCTTTTTCGCTCCACGGGCGATCGTCATAACGAATAAATTCACAACCGCCAAAAATATGCCCTTCCGCTGCTAGCGGCAGCAGACAATAGTGACCAAATTTAGGGTATAGCCCACCTGTCGCCAGTTGCGGCCAGGTCTCACAAAATTCTTCGTAACTGCAATGCAGTGTATCAGGACGAGACAAAATGCTGCGCACCGGACCGTGCGCCAGAACGGTTTCGTCTTCGTATTTAATGGGCGTGTCCTGATCACGCGACGCGTAATAAGATGCACGTTGAGTCTGCGCTTGCCACAATACAATAGCTGCGTTGTCGGCGAGCGCAGAACGCTTTACCAGTTGCGAAAGAGCCTCACACAGCGAGGCCAGATCCGGCTGCTGTAATAGTGTCCGAGTGATGTCGAACAACCCCTGTTGTCCGAGATCACTCATCGGTGTATACGACATTTTGTTCTTCCAGGAAAGCACCGCGAAGCGGTGCAAAAGGTCATTGACTAACTACAGGAGATTTAGATTTTTATTAGCATATACGAGGCAGCGGTTCGGCGTGTGGTAAATCGAGAGTTCGTTTCACGCCATAAAGACCAGCAAGACGAACACCTTTACGTTCCACCACTTCGCCAATCAGCGCTGCATCTTGTCCCAATGGATGGGATTTCAGCGTTGCCAACACTTGCTCTGCCGCGTTGCGTTCTACTGCGATCACCAGTTTGCCTTCGTTGGCAAAGTTGAGTGCATCCAGTCCTAACAGCTCGCAAACACCGCGCACGGCAGGTTTAACGGGCAGTGCAGATTCGGAAAGTTCAATACCAAAACCACAAGCTGCTGCGAACTCATGGACAACGGCATTCACGCCGCCGCGCGTGGCATCACGCAGTGCTTTTACGCCGGGAATGTTGCGTAGCGTCTGAATCAGCGGCGTCAGTACCGCACAGTCGCTGACCAGTTCGCCATCCAGCCCCAGTTGTTCGCGCAGATTAAGGATAGTCGCCCCGTGGTCGCCGAGCGTACCGCTCACCAGCAAGACATCGCCTGCGGTCAGAGTTTGTGCGCCCCAGTGAATATTCGCCGGGATAGCCCCCATGCCCGCAGTGTTGATGAACAGTTTGTCCGCCGCGCCGCGTTGCACCACTTTAGTATCGCCCGTAACGATAGCAATGCCTGCCGCGCGGGCGGTTTCAGCCATGCTGGTGACTACCGCTTTTAGCGTTTCCATCGGCAATCCTTCTTCAAGGATAAATCCGCAAGAAAGATAACGGGGAATTGCACCGCTGACCGCAACGTCATTGGCGGTGCCGCAAATTGCCAGCTTGCCGATATTACCGCCAGGAAAGAACAGCGGGTCAATGACGTAGCTATCGGTGGAAAACGCCAGACGGTCGCCTTCCGCCACCAGTTGCGCCAGCTCAAGACGTGCCTGGTCTTCCTGTTCCGCCAGCCACGGATTGGCAAAGGCTTCCATAAACAGGCTGTTGATTAATTGTTGCATCGCCTGGCCGCCGCTGCCGTGGGCGAGTTGGATATTATTCACGCTTCACTCTCCTGCTGACGATACTGATACCACGCAGCGCACGCTCCTTCAGAAGAGACCATCAGTGCACCGAACGCGGTTTGAGGATTACAGGTATTACCAAACAACGGGCATTGATGCGGCTTACATTTGCCCGTCAACACTTCGCCACAACGTGCGCGTGGGTCATCACAAACCTGCTGCGGCGCCGGGCGGAAATGCGCTTCAGCATCGAATCGCTGATAGTCTGGTGTTAAGTGCACGCCAGAAGATTCAATGACGCCAAGGCCGCGCCATTCACTGTCGCCGTTGACGCAGAACACATCGGCAATCGCCTGTTGCGCCAGCAGATTACCCGCATCCGGTACCACCCGGCGGTACTGATTCTCTACCTTGCTGTGGTCCGCTATTTTCTGCTCTACCAGCATCACCACGCCTTGCAGTAGATCAAGCGGTTCGAAACCAGCGACCACCAGAGGACGATGAAAATCGTTGGCGATAAAATTATAGGCATCGGTGCCGATCACCATACTGACGTGACCGGGGGCCAGAAATGCATCGATACCGTTATCTGGCTGTTCCAGCAAACTGCGCAGTGTCGGGATAAGAGTAATGTGCTGGCAGAAGAAGTAAAAATTCTGCACATCGCGCGCTTTCGCCTGTTGCAGCGTGATGGCCGTGGTCGGCATGGTGGTTTCAAAACCTAAGCCGAAGAACACCACTTTGCGGGCTGGATTCTCCTGCGCCAGTTTCAACGCATCCATTGGCGAGTAGACGATGCGCACATCGGCGCCGCGCGCTTTTGCCTGCAACAGCGAACCTTGTTTTCCCGGTACGCGCATGGCGTCGCCAAAGGTACAGAAGATAACTTCAGGATGGCTGGCAATCTCCACGCAGGTATCGATTCTGCCCATCGGCAGCACGCACACCGGGCAACCCGGACCGTGGATAAACTCGACGTTTTCCGGCAGCAACTGATCGAGGCCGAATTTAAAGATGGCGTGCGTATGACCGCCGCACACTTCCATAATCCGCAAAGGGCGTTCGGCGGTGTAAGAGAGATGTGAAGCTCGTTCGCGCAGATGCTCAATTAACTGCATCACCTGTTCCGGGGCGCGATATTCATCAACAAAACGCATTATTTTTCCTCGCCATACAACAGCGCGCCGACATCCGGCTCAACGTCAAACATATTTTGTAAGGCGTCGAGAGTGTCGCGCGCTTCGGCTTCATTAATTACGCTCATGGCAAAGCCAACGTGAACCAATACCCACTGGCCCACGCGCGGTTGACCGTTTTCATCGCAACTGCCGACCAACGTTAAATCGACATCGCGCTGAATGCCGCAGACGTCGACTTTCGCCTGATTGCCGTCAATAGCGCGGATCTGGCCGGGAACGCCTATGCACATCGCTGTGCCTCCAGCCAGTTCAGCCACTGATCCATCCCTTCGCCGCTGGTGGCGGAAATCAGGATGATTTCAATTTCTGGATTGACTTCGCGGGCGCAGGCGATGCACTTCTCAACGTCGAAATTGAGATACGGCAGCAGGTCGACTTTGTTGAGCAGCATCAGCGAGGCTGCGGCGAACATATGTGGATATTTCAGCGGTTTATCTTCGCCTTCGGTGACAGAAAGTACGGCGACTTTGTGTTTTTCACCGAGATCGAAGCTGGCCGGGCATACGAGGTTGCCGACGTTTTCGATAAACAGAATACCGTTATCGTCCAGTGGCAGGCGCGGCGCGGCATCGGCGATCATCTGTGCGTCAAGATGGCAACCTTTACCGGTATTCACCTGAATCGCTGGCGTGCCGGTAGCGCGAATGCGCGCGGCATCGTTCACAGTTTGCTGGTCACCTTCAATAACTGCGCACGGAACGCTGTCTTTCAGGCGCATTAAGGTTTCTGTCAGCAGGGTAGTTTTACCGGAACCAGGGCTGGAAACCAGGTTGAGCACCAGCTGCTTGCGGGCTGCAAAGCGCGCGCGGTTGCGTTCTGCCAGACGGTTATTTTTGTCCAGCACGTCAATTTCTACTTCCAGCATCCGACGCTGGCTCATGCCCGGCGCGTGAGTGCCCGCTTCGCCGTGACCATAATGCAGGTCTCCTTCTTCGGTCTGGCTGGGGGTAAATTCAGGCGCTTTAATACCGGTGATTTTCATTTTCGGGCGTGCCGCCGGGGCAAATGGCGCGCTACGAAACGCGGAATGAGGGTTATGTTCATCACCCTCGATATACAGGTTGCCTTCACCGCAACCACATGTTGTACACATCGCTCACTCCTGGTCTATTTCTATCCGCCGAATCTGTAAACCGTCGTCTGCCACAATGCGCAACATGTCGCCATGGCACTGTGGACAGCGGCGGACGCGCTGGGTCAGTAGCGTCACATACTGTTGGCATGTTTCACACCAACACTCGGCCTCTTGTTCTTCGAGGTGCAGTTTACAACCTTCCGCCACGCTGCCGCGGCAAACCAGATCAAAACAAAAGGCAAGAGAGCTGGTTTCGACGCAAGAAAATGCGCCAATTTTGAGCCAGACCCCAGTTACGCGTTTTGCACCGTGTTTTGCGGCCTGCTGTTCGATCAATTCCAGTGCCCGTTGGCAGAGGGTTATTTCGTGCATATCGCCTCCCATTAACTATTGCCCGTTACAAGCAATAACTGTGCCAGTGTTGATTATCCCTGCGGTGAATAATGTCGATGATGTCGAAATGACACGTCGTCACGGCGACGAAATTCGACTTATTAATAAAAAATACATAAATAACAATAAATTAAAAGTTGGCACAGAAAATGCTTAAAGCTGGCATCTCTGTTAAACGGGTAACCTGACAATGACTATTTGGGAAATAAGCGAGAAAGCCGATTACATCGCACAGTGGCATCGTCGCCTACAGGACCAGTGGCATATCTACTGCAATTCGCTGGTTCAGGGGATCACGTTATCGAAAGCGCGTCTGCACCATGCCATGAGCTGCGCGCCAGACAAAGAACTCTGTTTCGTCCTTTTTGAACATTTTCGCATTTACGTCACCCTGGCGGATGGCTTTAACAGCCACACCATTGAGTACTACGTCGAAGCGAAAGAGGGAGGAGACAAACAGCGGATTGCGCAGGCGCAGTTGAGCATTGACGGCATGATTGATGACAAGGTCGACATCCGCAATCGCGAGAAAGTGCTGGAACACTATCTCGAAAAAATCGCTGGTGTTTACGACAGCTTATACACCGCCATTGAAAACAATACGCCGGTGAATTTAAGCCAACTGGTAAAGGGACAAAGCCCGGCTGCATGAACTGAGGCTTTGCCCGTTTTGCAGGCGTTATGCCTGTTTGGGGATGGGCGTGTCGATGAGTGTCGAAAATGACATTTCATCGGCATGTTTTCGTCAAAAATGACAATCACCTGAGGAATGCCTGGTGAATCGTTTTGTAATTGCTGACTCCACGCTCTGTATCGGCTGCCACACCTGTGAGGCCGCCTGTTCAGAGACGCATCGCCAGCACGGCCTGCAATCAATGCCGCGCCTGCGAGTGATGCTGAATGATAAAGAATCTGCGCCGCAGCTCTGTCACCACTGTGAAGATGCGCCCTGTGCGGTGGTCTGCCCGGTTAACGCGATTACCCGCGTTAATGGCGCAGTGCAGCTAAATGAAAGCCTGTGTGTAAGCTGCAAACTGTGCGGCATCGCCTGCCCGTTTGGCGCCATTGAGTTTTCCGGTAGCCGTCCGCTGGATATTCCGGCTAATGCTAATACCCCGAAAGCGCCACCAGCACCGCCTGCTCCGGCGCGTGTCAGCACGCTACTTGACTGGGTGCCGGGTATTCGCGCTATCGCCGTCAAATGCGATCTCTGCTATTTCGACGAGCAAGGTCCGGCCTGCGTGCGGATGTGCCCAACCAAAGCCCTGCATCTGGTGGATAACACCGATATCGCCCGCGTCAGCAAGCGTAAGCGTGAGCTGACCTTTAACACCGATTTTGGCGATCTCACCTTGTTTCAGCAGGCTCAAAGTGGAGAGGCTAAATGAGCGCAATTTCCCTGATCAATAGCGGCGTTGCGTGGTTTGTCGCCGCCGCTGTTCTGGCATTTCTCTTTTCGTTTCATAAGGCGCTGAGCGGCTGGATTGCCGGGATTGGCGGCGCTGTCGGTAGCCTGTACACGGCTGCCGCGGGTGTTACCGTGCTGACTGGCGCGGTTGGCGTGAGCGGCGCGCTTTCGCTGGTGAGTTTCGATATTCAAATCTCTCCGCTTAACGCGATTTGGCTGATTACGCTCGGCCTGTGCGGTCTGTTTGTCAGCCTCTACAACATTGACTGGCATCGCCACGCGCAGGTGAAATGCAACGGCTTACAGATCAATATGTTGATGGCTGCCGCCGTGTGCGCCGTTATCGCCAGCAACCTGGGTATGTTCGTGGTAATGGCAGAAATTATGGCCCTGTGCGCGGTGTTCCTCACCAGCAACAGCAAAGAGGGAAAGCTGTGGTTTGCACTGGGACGTCTTGGCACGTTGCTGTTGGCGATTGCCTGCTGGCTGCTGTGGCAGCGTTACGGCACGCTGGATCTGCGCCTGCTGGATATGCGTGTGCAGCAACTGCCGCTCGGTTCCGATATCTGGCTGCTCGGCGTGATTGGCTTCGGCTTGCTGGCCGGGATTATCCCGCTGCACGGTTGGGTGCCGCAGGCTCATGCCAACGCCTCTGCGCCAGCCGCTGCCCTGTTTTCCACGGTGGTGATGAAAATTGGCCTGCTGGGTATTTTAACCCTGTCGCTGCTGGGCGGTAACGCGCCGCTGTGGTGGGGAATTGCGCTGCTGGTGCTCGGTATGATCACCGCATTCGTCGGCGGTCTGTATGCGTTGATGGAACACAATATCCAGCGTCTGCTGGCTTACCACACCCTGGAAAATATTGGCATCATCCTGCTGGGGCTGGGTGCTGGCGTAACGGGTATCGCGCTCGAACAACCGGCGCTGATTGCTCTTGGCCTGGTCGGTGGTCTGTACCATCTGCTGAACCATAGCCTGTTCAAAAGCGTGCTGTTCCTCGGGGCTGGGAGCGTCTGGTTCCGTACCGGTCATCGTGATATCGAAAAACTCGGTGGTATTGGCAAGAAAATGCCGGTTATCTCCATCGCCATGTTAGTCGGGCTGATGGCAATGGCTGCGCTGCCGCCGCTGAACGGGTTTGCCGGGGAATGGGTTATCTATCAATCCTTCTTCAAATTGAGCAATAGTGGCGCGTTTGTTGCCCGTCTTCTGGGGCCGCTGCTCGCTGTGGGTCTGGCAATTACCGGTGCGCTGGCAGTGATGTGTATGGCGAAAGTCTATGGCGTTACGTTCCTTGGTGCGCCGCGTACCAAAGAAGCCGAAAACGCCACCTGTGCACCGCTCCTGATGAGCGTAAGCGTAGTGGCACTGGCGATTTGCTGCGTAATTGGCGGTGTTGCTGCGCCGTGGCTACTGCCGATGCTCTCTGCTGCTGTACCTCTGCCGCTGGAGCCTGCTAACACCACCGCTTCTCAACCAATGATCACGTTGCTGCTGATTGCCTGCCCGCTGCTGCCATTCATCATTATGGCGATTTGCAAAGGCGATCGTTTGCCGTCGCGTTCCCGCGGTGCGGCCTGGGTGTGCGGCTACGATCATGAAAAATCAATGGTGATTACCGCTCATGGCTTTGCCATGCCGGTGAAACAGGCTTTTGCGCCGGTGCTGAAATTGCGCAAATGGCTGAATCCGGTGTCGCTGGTACCGGGCTGGCAGTGCGAGGGGAGTGCGTTGCTGTTCCGCCGGATGGCGCTGGTTGAACTGGCGGTACTGGTGGTGATTATTGTTTCACGAGGAGCCTGAGAATGAGTGTTTTATATCCGTTAATTCAGGCGCTGGTGCTATTTGCCGTTGCGCCGCTGCTCTCCGGTATTACCCGCGTAGCGCGCGCCCGTCTGCATAACCGTCGTGGGCCGGGTGTGTTGCAGGAGTATCGCGACATTATCAAACTGCTGGGTCGCCAGAGCGTTGGCCCGGATGCCTCCGGCTGGGTGTTCCGCCTGACGCCGTATGTAATGGTGGGCGTCATGCTGACGATCGCCACTGCGCTGCCGGTGGTGACCGTCGGTTCTCCGCTGCCGCAACTGGGCGATTTGATCACCTTACTGTATCTCTTCGCCATCGCGCGTTTCTTCTTTGCCATTTCTGGTCTGGATACCGGTAGCCCGTTTACCGCTATCGGCGCGAGCCGTGAAGCGATGCTTGGTGTGTTGGTTGAACCGATGCTGCTGCTTGGCCTGTGGGTTGCCGCGCAGGTTGCTGGTTCCACCAATATCAGCAACATCACCGACACCGTTTACCACTGGCCTCTGAGCCAGAGCATCCCGTTGGTGCTGGCGCTTTGTGCCTGTGCATTCGCCACCTTTATCGAAATGGGCAAACTGCCGTTCGACCTGGCGGAAGCTGAGCAGGAGTTGCAGGAAGGTCCGCTCTCTGAATACAGCGGCAGCGGCTTTGGCGTCATGAAATGGGGTATCAGCCTGAAACAGCTGGTGGTGTTGCAGATGTTCGTCGGGGTGTTTATCCCGTGGGGACAAATGGAAACCTTCACTGCTGGTGGACTGCTGCTGGCGCTGGTGATTGCCATCGTCAAACTGGTGGTCGGCGTACTGGTTATCGCGCTGTTCGAAAACAGCATGGCCCGTCTGCGTCTTGATATTACTCCGCGCATTACCTGGGCCGGGTTTGGCTTTGCATTTTTAGCGTTCGTCTCCTTGCTGGCGGCGTGATTAAAGAGAGTTTGAGCATGTCTGAAGAAAAATTAGGTCAACATTATCTCGCCGCGCTGAATGAGGCATTTCCGGGCGTCGTGCTGGACCACGCCTGGCAGACCAAAGATCAGCTGACCGTGACCGTGAAGGTGAACTACCTGCCGGAAGTGGTGGAGTTTCTCTACTACAAACAGGGCGGCTGGCTGTCGGTGCTGTTTGGTAACGACGAACGCAAACTGAATGGTCATTACGCTGTTTACTATGTGCTGTCGATGGAGAAGGGCACTAGGTGCTGGATTACGGTTCGCGTCGAAGTTGACGCCAATAAACCAGAATATCCGTCCGTGACGCCACGTGTTCCGGCGGCGGTGTGGGGCGAGCGTGAAGTGCGCGATATGTACGGTTTGATTCCGGTTGGGCTGCCGGATGAGCGCCGTCTGGTGCTGCCGGATGACTGGCCGGATGAACTCTACCCGCTACGTAAAGACAGCATGGATTATCGTCAGCGTCCGGCGCCGACCACCGATGCTGAAACCTACGAGTTCATCAACGAACTGGGTGACAAGAAAAACAACGTCGTGCCGATTGGCCCGCTGCACGTCACTTCTGACGAACCTGGCCATTTCCGTCTGTTCGTCGATGGCGAAAACATTATCGACGCCGACTACCGCCTGTTCTATGTCCATCGCGGCATGGAAAAACTGGCGGAAACCCGCATGGGTTACAACGAAGTGACTTTCCTTTCCGACCGTGTGTGCGGGATCTGCGGCTTCGCCCACAGCACCGCTTACACCACCTCGGTGGAAAACGCGATGGGGATTCAGGTACCAGAACGCGCGCAGATGATCCGCGCCATTCTGCTGGAGGTGGAACGCCTGCACTCGCATCTGCTCAACCTCGGCCTTGCCTGCCACTTCACTGGCTTTGACTCCGGCTTTATGCAGTTCTTCCGCGTGCGTGAAACCTCCATGAAAATGGCGGAGATCCTCACCGGCGCGCGTAAAACCTACGGTCTGAACCTGATCGGCGGGATTCGTCGCGATCTGCTGAAAGATGACATGATCCAGACCCGCCAGCTGGCGCAGCAAATGCGTCGTGAAGTGCAGGAGCTGGTGGATGTGCTGCTGAGCACACCGAACATGGAACAGCGCACCGTTGGCATTGGTCGTCTGGACCCGGAAATCGCCCGCGATTTCAGTAACGTCGGCCCGATGGTGCGCGCCAGTGGTCACGCCCGCGATACCCGCGCCGATCACCCATTTGTTGGTTATGGCCTGCTGCCGATGGAAGTTCACAGCGAACAGGGCTGCGACGTCATTTCGCGCCTGAAAGTGCGTATCAACGAAGTCTATACCGCGCTGAACATGATCGACTACGGTCTGGATAACCTGCCGGGCGGTCCGCTGATGGTGGAAGGCTTTACCTACATTCCGCACCGTTTTGCGCTGGGCTTTGCCGAAGCGCCGCGTGGCGATGATATCCACTGGAGCATGACCGGCGACAACCAGAAGCTGTATCGCTGGCGTTGTCGTGCCGCGACCTACGCGAACTGGCCGACCCTGCGCTACATGCTGCGTGGCAACACCGTTTCCGATGCGCCGCTGATTATCGGTAGCCTGGACCCTTGCTACTCCTGTACCGACCGCATGACCGTGGTCGATGTACGTAAGAAGAAGAGCAAAGTGGTACCGTACAAAGAACTTGAGCGCTACAGCATTGAGCGTAAAAACTCGCCGCTGAAATAAGGAATCGCCATGTTTACCTTTATCAAAAAAGTCATCAAAACCGGCACGGCGACTTCGTCTTATCCGCTGGAGCCGATTGCGGTTGATAAAAACTTCCGTGGTAAGCCAGAGCAGAACCCGCAGCAGTGCATTGGCTGTGCGGCTTGCGTCAATGCCTGCCCGTCAAACGCCTTAACGGTTGAAACCGACCTCGCCACTGGTGAGCTGGCGTGGCAGTTTGACCTTGGACGCTGCATCTTCTGTGGACGCTGCGAAGAAGTCTGCCCGACGGCGGCGATCAAACTGTCGCAAGAGTACGAACTGGCGGTGTGGAAGAAAGAAGACTTCCTGCAACAGTCCCGCTTCGCGCTGTGCAACTGCCGCGTCTGCAATCGTCCTTTCGCCGTCCAGAAAGAGATCGACTACGCCATTGCGCTGCTTAAGCACAACGGCGACAGCCGAGCGGAAAACCACCGCGAAAGCTTTGAGACTTGCCCGGAATGTAAGCGCCAGAAATGCCTGGTGCCGTCCGACCGTATTGAACTGACTCGCCATATGAAAGAGGCCATCTGATGAGCAATTTATTAGGCCCCCGTGACGCCAACGGCATTCCGGTCCCGATGACGGTGGATGAATCCATCGCCAGCATGAAGGCGTCGTTACTGAAAAAAATCAAACGTTCTGCCTACGTTTACCGTGTGGACTGCGGTGGCTGCAACGGCTGCGAAATCGAAATTTTCGCCACTTTATCGCCGCTTTTCGATGCAGAACGCTTCGGCATTAAAGTCGTTCCGTCTCCGCGTCATGCGGATATTTTACTGTTTACCGGCGCGGTCACCCGTGCAATGCGATCCCCTGCGCTGCGTGCGTGGCAGTCCGCGCCGGACCCTAAAATTTGTATCTCCTACGGTGCCTGCGGCAACAGCGGTGGGATCTTCCACGATCTCTACTGCGTGTGGGGCGGTACAGATAAAATCGTCCCGGTGGATGTCTATATTCCGGGGTGCCCGCCAACGCCTGCCGCCACGCTGTACGGCTTTGCGATGGCGCTCGGTCTGCTGGAGCAGAAAATTCACGCTCGTGGACCCGGTGAACAGGATGAGCTGTCGGCAGACATTCTGCATCCTGATATGGTGCAGCCGCTGCGTGTGAAAGTGGATCGCGAAGCACGCCGCCTGGCGGGTTATCGTTATGGTCGCCAGATTGCCGATGACTTCCTGACGCAGTTAAGCCAGGGCGAAGAGCAGGTTGCACGCTGGCTGGAGGCGGAGAACGATCCGCGTCTGAGCGAGATTGTCAGCCATCTGAATCATGTTGTTGAAGAGGCGCGTATTCGATGAGTGAAAAGGTGGTGTTCAGTCAACTGAGCCGTAAATTTATTGATGAGAACGATGCCACGCCCGCCGAGGCGCAGCAGGTGGTCTATTACAGCCTGGCGATTGGTCACCACCTTGGGGTTATCGATTGCCTGGAGGCGGCGCTCACCTGCCCGTGGGATGAATATCTGGCATGGATTGCGACACTGGAGGCGGGCAGTGAAGCCCGCCGTAAAATGGAAGGCGTGCCGAAATACGGTGAGATCGTCATCGACATTAACCATGTGCCGATGCTGGCCAATGCATTCGACAAAGCCCGGGCAGCGCAAACTTCGCAGCAGAAGGAATGGAGTACAATGCTGTTAAGTATGCTGCATGATATTCATCAGGAAAACGCCATCTATTTGATGGTGAGGAGACTGCGTGACTGACGTTTTACTCTGTGTTGGCAATAGCATGATGGGCGATGATGGCGCAGGCCCGCTGTTGGCGGAAAAGTGCGCCGCCGCGCCGAAAGGCAACTGGGTGGTGATTGATGGCGGTAGCGCACCGGAAAACGACATTGTCGCTATCCGCGAACTGCGCCCGACACGACTGCTGATTGTCGACGCCACGGATATGGGGCTAAACCCTGGCGAGATCCGCATCATCGACCCGGATGACATCGCCGAGATGTTTATGATGACTACCCATAACATGCCGCTGAACTACCTTATCGACCAGTTAAAAGAAGACATTGGCGAAGTGATTTTCCTCGGCATCCAGCCGGATATCGTCGGTTTTTACTACCCGATGACCCAGCCGATTAAAGATGCGGTGGAAACGGTGTATCAGCGGCTGGAAGGCTGGGAAGGAAATGGCGGCTTCGCGCAGTTAGCGGTGGAAGAAGAGTAGTTCTTCATTAAGGAATTCAGGGAATTGAAAATCAGGACAGGGATGTGCGCTTTTTTATTGGGCTTTGTGCTGCCTGCGCAGGCCACAGGTTTTACCGAGTATCTGCCGATGAGCGACAGCGAATACGCTCATAAACGGTCGCTGAAACCTCTTTTAACCCTGCCTTATGATGCCGATCAAAACTGGCATTTTAGAAAAGTGGGCGTTGCTGGCGTAACGCTTGAGAAGATGCCAAATGAAGAGGATTACTGGCAATTAACCGCTAAAGACCGTGCCGGTAAATCCTGGTTTGTGCCTGTGGGTGTGCTGCAAAATATGGCGGGTAATGCGCAATTTTACCGTGCTGACCTCGATCGTAATGGCATTCAGGATTTGGTTATCTGGCGAGGAGTTTCGGGAAACGGGCTGGCGCCTTCCTCGTTTTTAATCCTGATGACCTTTAATCAGCAAGGTCTCCCGTGTGTTTTCCAGGTCGATGGTTTTTACACCGCAAACGAAACTGGCGTTGATGATTTGCTTGATTTACAAGGCAATGGTCACACGCAATTGCTGGACATGCAGTTTGATTCCGGTTACTGGATAACCAGTTTGTATCAGGTAAAAGAGGCCAAATGGCAGCGTGTTCATGGCTGGTTTGGCAAGTTAAGCTATCCCGCACTCACGCGTTTTACCTATACCTCCAACCGTAAACTTGTCATTAAACCTGTCGCCGGATGTAACCCGCAAGCGAAAGATCTGGCGCTGACACAGCGTTGTTTAATAAAGGGCGATGTGCTTGATGGGGTGAATCAGAACTGATGGCAAACGCTAAATTGCCCGATGCGCTACGCTTATCGGACCTACTTGGTTCGTGAAATGTGTAGGCCGGATAAGGCGTTCCCGCCGCATCCGGTAGAGTTGTTTACTCTAAATTTTCCCCATTACTGGCAATTACTTTTTATGCTGGCAACGATAAAACATTCATCAGAAAACGGATTCTCTCTGCCTTACTACGATAAATACTGTCATCACATGTCATCGTCACTTGTGTCGATGACATCGCTATGGTCGTATTGTGGAAAAATATTTTCCTTAAATAATAATAAGTTAAAAACTGGCATGATTTATGAATGTATCGGCGCATTAACTGTCATAGCTGGAGAATTTGATGAACCGTTTCATCATTGCTGACGCGAGCAAATGTATTGGTTGCCGTACTTGTGAAGTGGCGTGCGTGGTTTCTCATCAGGAAAATCAGGATTGCGCATCGCTGACCCCGGAAACATTTTTACCGCGAATCCATGTCATTAAAGGTGTAAACATTTCCACGGCGACAGTCTGCCGTCAGTGTGAAGATGCACCGTGCGCTAACGTTTGCCCGAATGGTGCTATCAGCCGTGATAAAGGGTTTGTTCATGTGATGCAGGAACGTTGCATTGGTTGCAAAACCTGCGTTGTGGCTTGCCCGTATGGCGCGATGGAAGTGGTGGTGCGTCCGGTGATTCGCAATAGCGGCGCGGGGTTGAATGTACGTGCCGACAAAGCAGAGGCCAATAAATGCGACTTATGTAACCATCGTGAAGAAGGCCCGGCATGTATGGCGGCTTGCCCGACCCATGCGCTGATTTGTGTCGATCGTAATAAACTTGAACAATTGAGCGCAGAAAAACGCCGTCGCACGGCGCTGATGTTCTAAAAATCTTACAGAACTGTTCTGGCATCAAAGGAATTCCCGCAAATATTCGTAGAATACGGGGCGGGCGGTATCGCCGACCTGTGACTGCCGGATGCGACGCGCTCGTGTCCGGCTGGGCGGGTTACGCAATTCATGATGGCGGGAATAACTCAATGGCAAAAAACACATCTTGCGGTGTCCAACTGCGTATTCGTGGCAAAGTGCAGGGCGTCGGTTTTCGTCCGTTTGTCTGGCAACTGGCACAGCAATTAAATCTTCACGGCGATGTCTGTAATGACGGCGATGGCGTAGAAGTCCGGCTGCTGGAAGAGCCGGAAACGTTTCTTGTTCAATTGCATCAGCACTGCCCGCCGCTGGCGCGTATTGATAGCGTCGAGCGTGAGCCGTTTATCTGGTCACAACTGCCCACCGAGTTCACTATCCGCCAGAGCACAGGCGGCGCTATGAATACGCAAATAGTTCCCGATGCCGCTACTTGCCCTGCCTGTCTTGCCGAAATGAATACCCCGGGCGAGCGGCGTTATCGTTATCCGTTTATCAACTGTACCCACTGCGGCCCACGTTTCACCATTATTCGCGCGATGCCTTACGATCGCCCGTTTACCGTGATGGCGGCGTTTCCGCTATGTCCGGCCTGTGGCAAAGAGTACTGTGACCCGCTCGATCGTCGCTTCCACGCCCAGCCGGTGGCCTGCCCGGAGTGTGGCCCCCATCTTGAATGGGTCAGTCATGGTGAACATGCAGAACAAGAGGCGGCATTACAGGCAGCTATCGCACAGTTAAAAATGGGCAACATTGTCGCCATCAAAGGGATTGGCGGATTTCATCTTGCCTGCGATGCACGTAACAGTAACGCGGTGGCGACACTTCGGGCGCGCAAACATCGCCCGGCGAAACCGCTGGCGGTCATGTTGCCAGTGGCTGACGGTTTACCAGACGCTGCGCGCCAGTTGCTTACCACGCCCGCCGCGCCGATTGTGCTGGTGGATAAAAAATACGTTCCTGAGCTTTGTGATGATATCGCCCCTGGCCTTAACGAAGTCGGGGTGATGTTGCCTGCGAACCCGCTTCAGCATTTGCTGTTACAGGAACTGCAATGCCCGCTGGTGATGACCTCCGGCAACCTGAGCGGTAAACCACCGGCTATCAGCAATGAACAGGCGCTGGCGGATTTGCAGGGCATTGCCGACGGATTCTTGATACATAACCGCGACATCGTGCAGCGGATGGATGATTCAGTGGTGCGCGAAAGCGGCGAAATGCTGCGCCGTTCGCGGGGGTATGTGCCGGACGCGCTGGCTTTGCCTCCGGGCTTTAAAAATGTTCCGCCTGTGCTATGTCTCGGCGCGGATCTGAAAAATACCTTCTGCCTGGTGCGCGGTGAACAAGCGGTGTTGAGTCAGCATCTGGGCGATTTAAGTGACGATGGCATCCAGATGCAGTGGCGCGAAGCGTTGCGCCTGATGCAAAACATCTACGATTTCACTCCACAATACGTTATGCATGACGCGCATCCGGGCTATGTCTCCAGCCAGTGGGCGCGGGAAATGAATTTGCCGACGCAAACGGTGCTGCATCATCATGCCCACGCAGCGGCGTGTCTGGCAGAACACCTCTGGCCTCTGGATGGCGGAGATGTCATTGCGTTGACGCTCGACGGTATCGGTATGGGGGAGAACGGCGCTTTGTGGGGCGGCGAGTGCCTGCGGGTGAACTATCGTGAATGCCAGCACCTGGGCGGCTTGCCCGCGGTGGCGCTTCCGGGGGGCGATTTGGCTGCGAAGCAGCCGTGGCGAAACCTGCTGGCGCAGTGCCTGCGCTTTGTGCCGGAGTGGCAGAGTTATCCCGAAACGGCAAGTGTGCAACAGCAAAACTGGAGCGTGCTGGCGCGGGCCATTGAGCGTGGAATCAATGCGCCGCTGGCGTCATCGTGCGGGCGTTTGTTTGATGCCGTAGCGGCGGCACTGGGCTGTGCGCCAGTGACGTTAAGTTATGAAGGTGAAGCGGCTTGTGCTCTGGAGGCGCTGGCGACTTCGTGCCACGGAGTGACGCATCCGGTGACGATGCCGCTGGTGGACAATCAACTGGATCTCGCCACTTTCTGGCAGCAGTGGCTGAACTGGTCGGCTCCGGTTAATCAACGCGCGTGGGCGTTTCATGATGCACTGGCGCAGGGTTTTGCCGCGTTGATGCGTGAGCAAGCCACGATGCGGGGTATCACTACGATGGTGTTCAGCGGCGGGGTTATTCATAACCGTTTGCTGCGTGCACGTCTGGCGCATTATCTCGCTGATTTCACATTGCTCTTTCCACAGAGTTTACCGGCGGGCGATGGCGGGTTGTCTCTGGGGCAGGGGGTTATTGCTGCGGCGCGTTGGCTGGCAGGGGAAGTCCAGAACGGATAAAACGTGCTGCATTTGGACACCATTGCCGGATGCGGCGTGAACGCCTTATCCGGCCTACATATTCATCCCCGCAGGTCGGATAAGACGCGCCAGCGTCGCATCCGACATTTTGGGACAGTGCAGGATGCGACATAAACGTATGATGTGATCAACACATGCGTTCCCCGTAGGTCGGATAAGACGCGCTAGCGTCGCATCCGATATTTTGGGCACAGTAGCCGGATGCAACATAAACGCATGATGTGATCAACACATGCGTTCCCCGTAGGTCGGATAAGACGCGTCAGCGTCGCATCCGACATTTTGGGCACAGTAGCCGGATGCGACATGAACGTATGATGTGACCAACATATGCGCTCCCCGTAGGTCGGATAAGACGCGTCAGCGCCGCATCCGACATTTTAGGCACAGTAGCCGGATGCGACATGAACGTATTATGTGACCAATACATACGCCCCGTAGGTTGGATAAGACGCGTCAGCGTCGCATCCGACATTTTGGGCACAGTAGCCGGATGCGACATGAACGTATGATGTGATCAACACATGCGTTCCCCGTAGGTCGGATAAGACGCGCTAGCGTCGCATCCGACATTTTGGGCACAGTAGCCGGATGCAACATGAACGTATGATGTGACCAACATATGCGCTCCCCGTAGGTTGGATAAGACGCGTTAGCGTCGCATCCGACATTGCGCCTACACCGGCAACGTTTTCAACAACCCAAACGCCTCTTTCATCCGATCCTCACTGACCACAAAGGCGCGAAGCTGGTCGGTATCGTCAACGCCGCGCGCCACCATTCCCTGGCGTTCGGTATTAATCTGCCAGCGTAAATCCTGACGCTGGGTTTCTCCTGCCAGATGCAGCGGTAACTCCGGCGTTTTGATTTTTACCAGCATGGCGGGAAGTTTCAGCGGTGTGTTGTTATTGCCGAGAAGATTTTTTGCCAGCACCATCGCACTAAGTTGAATCGGCTGGAGGAACGGCAATACCTGACCGTTAATTTCCGCGCAATCGCCCAGTGCGTAAATCTCGGCATTACTAGTTTGCAGATAATTATCGACGCAAACGCCGCGATTAATCATCAGCCCGGCGCGTCGTGCCAGGGCGGTTTCCGGGCGCAGTCCGGTGGCGGCAATTACCGTATCCACTTCGATGCTGCGCTGGCGGTCCAGCGTTGCCTGAATACCAGTGTCTATTTTTTCCAGCCCCTGCAACTGAGATTTCAACAACAGATGAACGCCCATCTCCGTCAACCGATGCTGCAAGCGGCTGCTGACTTCCGGTGGCATTAACGACGCCAGAATACTGGCGGCGTTATCGATTAGCGTGACCGCTTTTCCAGCCCGACAAAAATCCATCGCCAGTTCGCTACCAATCAAACCACCGCCGACAATCAACACACGTTGCGCTTCCCGCAGTTGCGTTTCACAGGCCCTGTACTCTTGCTGACTATTTAATGTCAGCATTAACTCATGTCCGGGCACCGGCGGGACAAAGGCGCTGGCACCGGTTGCCAGCACTAACTTGTCGTACTGCCACTGATTATTCTGGCTTTTCACCATATGGGCTTCGGCATCGATATCTGTCACCCAGGTGTGCGGAAACAGGCGCAGATTGAACTGTTCGGCAAATTCACCTGCTGTCTGGCGGGTCAAATCGTCGGCACGTTGCCCCTGACTGATCACATGACTGAGGTCTGGTTTGTTGTACTCGTCCATGCTGTCGGCGGCAATCAGGGTTAATGGAATACTGGCGTCCTGTTTGCGAATATTTTTCACCAGTTGGCGGGCGGCGAAGCCCGAACCAATGATCACAATGCCGTTGCTCATTTTGCCTCCGATGCCAGTTCATCAAAGACATCTTTGCCGAGGGAACATTCCGGGCACAGGAAGTTATCCGGGACTTCACTCCACGGCGTTCCTGGTGCGACGCCCTGCATTGGCTCGCCTTTTGCCGGATCGTAAATCCACTGGCAGACGCTGCACTGCATCCGTGGGCCGAGATCAGCCGTTGTGGTGGCGCAGGTTTCTTCTTTAACCACCGTATTCACGGTGTTCTGCGGCAGCGGCGTGAGCGCCCACTGACGGGCGATTTCACGACCGTGTTCACGACATAATTCCAGTGCGTCCTGGTCCGGTCGCCATTTGGCTTTCAGGCTGAGTGACATTTCGAAACCAGCATCCTGCAAACGCGTAGAAAGACGGTCAACTGCACCGCCGCTCCAGCCGTGAGAGCCGAAAGCACTGGCGCGTTTGTTACGAAAGCGCAATCCGGTCATCTCCTCCACCAGCCCGGCGATTTTCGGCATCATTACGTTATTCATGGTGGAAGTACCGACCAGCACGCCTTTTGAGCGGAAGACATTGGTCAGGATTTCGTTTTTATCGCTTCGGGCAACGTTGAAGATTTTCACCGCTACGCGTGGGTCGGTTTCCGTAATCCCCTGGGCGATAGCATCGGCCATCATGCGGGTATTATTCGACATGGTGTCGTAGAAAATGGTGATCCTGTCTTCCTGATAATCCGCCGCCCATTTCAGGTACAACTCGACAATTTGCGTCGGGTTATCGCGCCATACCACGCCGTGAGAGGTCGCTATCATATCGACTGGCAAGTTAAAGCCCAGAATCTCGTTGATTTTCGGCGTTACCAGGCGGCTGAACGGCGTCAGGATATTGGCGTAGTAACGTTGGCACTGTTCGAAAAGTTCGGTCTGATCCACTTCATCGTTGAACAGATGTTCGTCGCAGTAGTGCTGACCGAAAGCATCGTTGCTGAACAGTACCGCATCGCCTGTCAGGTAAGTCATCATGCTGTCCGGCCAGTGCAGCATCGGCGTTTCGACAAAAATGAGCTGTTTGCCGTTACCGATATCCAGCGTGTCGCCGGTTTTTACCACGTTGAAATTCCACTCAGGGTGATGGTGATGACCATTTATCGAGTCGATAGCGTTGGCTGTACAGTAGATCGGCGTATCGGGAATTTGCGCCATCAGTTCGGTCAGCGCCCCGGCGTGGTCTTCTTCTGCATGATTAATCACGATGTAATCGATATCCGCCAGATCGATTTCATTACGCAGATTCTGCACAAATTCGCGGCTGAATTTATGGTCGACGGTGTCGATTAGCACGTTTTTTTCTTCGCGGATGAGGTAGCTGTTGTAGCTGCTGCCGCGCAGCGTTTTATATTCCGTGCCGTGAAAATCGCGTACTTCCCAGTCACGTTGACCCACCCAATGAATGTTATTTTTCACCACAATAGACATAGCAACCTCAATTTATTCAGCGTGTTTTAAAAAGATGTCTTGCTGATTGCATATTGCGTGCCAATTTTTTATCTGATTGTTTTTAAATAATAAATTAATTTATGCTCATTAATGGGTAGTCAAAATGACTATCAATAGAATGGTCGATATGACAATATCTGTAGTCAAATTGACTGTGAGGCAAAGATGAGTTTTTCCGTTGATGTGCTGGCGAATATCGCCATCGAATTGCAGCGCGGGATTGGTCATCAGGATCGTTTTCAGCGCCTGATCACCACGCTGCGTCAGGTGCTGGAGTGTGATGCGTCCGCGTTGCTGCGTTACGACTCGCGGCAGTTTATTCCGCTCGCCATCGACGGGCTGGCGAAAGATGTGCTCGGCAGGCGCTTTGCGCTGGAAGGTCATCCGCGGCTGGAAGCGATTGCCCGCGCCGGGGATGTGGTGCGTTTTCCCGCAGACAGCGAATTGCCCGATCCCTATGACGGTTTGATTCCCGGGCAGGAGAGTCTGAAAGTTCATGCCTGCGTTGGTTTGCCGTTGTTTGCCGGGCAAAATCTGATCGGCGCATTGACGCTGGACGGGATGCAGCCCGATCAGTTTGATGTTTTCAGCGATGAAGAGTTACGGCTGATTGCCGCGCTGGCGGCGGGGGCGTTAAGCAATGCGTTGCTGATTGAACAACTGGAAAGTCAGAATATGCTGCCGGGTCATGCCGCGCCGTTTGAAGCAGTGAAAGCGACGCAGATGATTGGTTTGTCCCCTGGCATGATGCAGTTGAAAAAAGAGATTGAGATTGTAGCGGCGTCCGATCTCAACGTTTTAATTAGCGGTGAAACAGGAACCGGTAAAGAGCTGGTGGCGAAAGCGATTCATGAAGCCTCGCCGCGGGCGGTGAACCCGCTGGTCTATCTCAACTGTGCTGCACTGCCGGAAAGCGTGGCGGAAAGTGAACTGTTCGGGCATGTGAAAGGGGCGTTTACTGGTGCCATCAGTAACCGTAGTGGGAAGTTTGAAATGGCGGATAACGGCACGCTGTTTCTGGATGAGATTGGCGAATTGTCGTTGGCATTGCAGGCCAAGCTACTGCGGGTGTTGCAGTATGGCGATATTCAGCGCGTTGGCGATGACCGCAGTTTGCGCGTGGATGTGCGCGTGCTGGCGGCGACTAACCGTGACTTACGCGAAGAGGTGCTTGCAGGGCGATTTCGCGCCGACTTGTTCCATCGTCTGAGCGTCTTTCCGCTTTCAGTGCCGCCGCTGCGTGAGCGGGGCGATGACGTCATTTTGTTGGCGGGGTATTTTTGCGAGCAGTGTCGTCTGCGGCTGGGGCTTTCCCGCGTGGTGTTAAGTGCCAGTGCGCAAAATTTACTGCAACATTACAGTTTTCCGGGGAACGTGCGCGAACTGGAACATGCTATTCATCGGGCGGTGGTGCTGGCGAGAGCGACCCGCAGCGGCGATGAAGTGGTTCTTGAGGCGCAACATTTTGCTTTTCCTGAGGTGACGTTGCCGCCGCCAGAAGTGGCGGCGGTGCCCGTCGTTAAGCAAAACCTGCGTGAAGCGACAGAAGAGTTCCAGCGTGAAACCATTCGCCAGGCACTGGCACAAAATCATCACAACTGGGCCGCCAGCGCGCGGATGCTGGAAACCGACGTCGCCAACCTGCATCGGCTGGCGAAACGTCTGGGATTGAAAGATTAAATTATTCCGGCCTGATAGAAATCCTGCAGGTTAATTGCGCCGGTGAGTTTGCCGTTTTCATCCACTACCGGTGCGGCGGTGATTTTGCGCTTCATCAGGATTTCTTTGGCGTCGATAGCGCGGCTTTGTGCCTGCAACGTGGTGCCGCCGGCCGTCATCGCTTCATTGACTGGCGTGGTGAGCGCACCGCCGCTAACCAGCCAGCGACGTAAATCACCGTCGGTAAAGACGCCTTTCACCAGTTGTTGATCATCGCACACTGCCACCAGACCTAAACCGGTGCGGCTGAGTTCCAGCATTGCGTCCATCACACTGGCATTTAACGCTACCTGTGGGATGGCGTCATCACGGCGCATCAGATGATGCACTTTGTTCAGCAAGCGAGCGCCCAGTGCCCCAGCTGGGTGGGAGCGGGCAAAATCTTCTTCATTAAAACCGCGCGCCTGCATGACCGCCATCGCCAGCGCGTCGCCCATCATCAGGGTATTGACGGTGCTGGAGGTTGGCGCAAGGTGCATCGGACAAGCTTCGCGTTCGACGGAAATATCCAGCACTGCTTTTGCCGCTAACCCCAGCGGTGAGGTCGGTTTGCCGGTCATTGCCAGCAAGGTAATTGATTTGTCTTCCAGGCGCGGAATAATCAGATCCAGCTCTTTTGCGCCACCGGAGTAAGAGATAAACAGCATTACATCGCGGCTTTCAATCATCCCCAGATCGCCGTGCAACGCCTCTGCCGGATGGACAAAAAAAGCCGGGGTGCCGGTGCTGGCAAGCGTTGCAGCGATTTTCTTACCAATGTGGCCCGATTTGCCAATTCCCGAAACCACCACTTTGCCTTCGCAGTGCAGGATGATATTGGCGGCGCGAACAAAATCATCGCCCAGACGTTCTGGTAAACGGCTTGCTTCCTGCAACTCCAGCATTAACGTCTGACGTCCCGCGTTCAGTAGTGCTTCACTCATTGCTCTCTCCGGTTATGATCACGTCGATCCCTTTTTCTTCCAGCGCCTGACGAAACGCTGGATCGATACCTGCGTCGGTAATCAGCTTATCGACGCTTTCAAGACTACAAACCACGTTGGGGCTTTTACGACCAAACTTCGATGAGTCAGCCATCAAAATCACTTCGCGCGCGGCATTGCACATCGCCTTACTGACGGTATAAACCTCGTTGAACGTGGTTACGCCCGCATTGAGATCGATGCCGTCGGTGCCCATAAACAATTTATCGAAGGTGAAATGCTCGAAGGCATTCTCTGCCAGTTGCCCGTGAAATGAGGCCGATTTTTTGCGAAATGTGCCGCCTGGCATCAGGATGGTTTGTTCGTTATCCAGTTCGGATAGCGCATTGACGATATGCAGGCTGTTGGTCATCACCGTGATGTTATTAAAGCGTGAGAGCAGAGGCACCATCTGCAACACAGTACTGCCGGCATCAAGAATGATCGAATCGCCATCATGAATAAAACTAACGGCAGCTTCTGCAATCAGCTCTTTCTTGTGGGTGTTGATGAGCGTTTTATGATCGATAGGCGGATCGGATTCCTCTTTATTTAACACCACGCCGCCATAGGTACGAATGACGGTTCCGGCATGTTCCAGAATGACCAGATCTTTGCGAATGGTTGTGCCTGTGGTGTCAAAGTATTGCGCCAATTCTTCAACTGAGCATTTCCCCTGCTTTTGCAGGTACTCCAGAATGGCGGCCTGACGCTGACGAGGTTTCATGGGCGTGATTACCTGATTTAGGTTTCAAAATGATAACTTCGCAAGCTAGTAACATTCACAACGAAATTATCCACGTTTCAGTTTAAGCGCCAATGATAGAGCATTCTGTGATAGTGGATCATGGGGAAAGATCACATCGGGCCGTAAATCAGCAGAATGCATACCCGTAATTGCAGGAATTTTTTGCGGTCGGGCGAAGACGGTCAGTCCTTTCATAAACAAGGTGTCGACGATGCGCTGCTGATCGTCCAGCGCAATGGCGACCACGACCCGTGGTTTAAAGCGCCCGCTGGAACGTCCCACGCCAACCCGCCCTTGCTGGCATAGTGTGTCGAAGGCTCGGTTAAAACGAGAAATTTGCCAGCCACCTAAGGCCAGTTGCGTACACCAGGCGATAATGGCGACGGTGATGAGAGCGGATACCATAACTTCTCCTTAATGTAGTGGCGGAAGTCCTGTAGGCCTGATAAGCGCAGCGCATCAGGCAGTTTTGCGTTTGTCATCAGTCTTGCGGAGATCCTTAAAAGATCTCCGCTGTTGATCAGAACATCACCTGACCGCCGGTGACATTGATCGACTGACCAGTGCAGTACGACGCCTTAGGACTGGCGTAGAACAGCAGCATATTCAGCACATCCTGATAATCGCAGCCGCGTTTGAGCGGTACTTTATCGATGTAATACTGCTCGACTTGCTCCGGTTTGATACCCAGCTTGGTCGCGTATTGTGGCAACAGTGACTGGAACATAGGCGATTTCAGCAGGTTACCGAGCATCAGCGAATGCACCGTAATGCCGTACTCCGCCAGATCCAGCGCCAGTGATTGAGTCAGCCCGACGCCACCAAATTTCGCTGCGCTGTAGCCAGAGTTGTGTTTGCTGCCCACTTTGCCGGATTTCGAGTTGATCTGAATAATGCGACCCTGAATCCCGTCGCGGATCATCAAACGCGAAAATTCACGGGCACACAGGAAATAACCCACCAGATTCACCTGTAGCGAACGGTCAAAATCGCCGAGCTGGAAGTCGCTGATAAAGGCTGCTTTTGCTATTCCGGCGCTGTAGACCAGCAAATCCACGCGACCAAAGATTTCATCTACCCCACGAGAAAGCGCCAGAACGCTTTGCTCGCTGGTGGCGTCAGCACCAAAACCGTACGCTGTTCCTTCACCATATTCGGCGTTAATTTCTTGTGCCACATTTGCGGCTTTGTCGCTCTGAATATCGACAACCGCCACGCGATACCCCTCGGCAGCCAGACCGTGGCACAGGAACGCGCCTAAGGTTTGCCCACCACCGATGACAACGGCAACCTGATTCATTTTTTACTCCTTAACAGATTCAAACTTCAAAACCGATCCCGGCGCGATATCGTCGGGTACAGGGCCTGCCACATGGACAGTGCCCGGAAATTCCGCTTCGCTTAAACCATCGAAGCGCAGGGTGACATGACCCAGTTCGCGAAGGTTGTCTTCCGCCACGCTGCCAACGGCGGTCACCGGATAGCGATGCTGCCCGAGAGAAAATTGCAAACCGGGATGGAGTGCGCCTTTCAACTCGCCGTGGCAATGAATGAAGCAATACTCTTCGAGATCCGCAGGCGCGCCTTCACGAAAGGTGATGAGCATCTGGTCGCTGAGGGCGTCAGTGGCACTCGTGCCGATACGGGTGATGGTGGTCTGATAAATAACGGTCATGTTTCTGCCTCTATTGATAGATAAAATCGGAGACAAACCAGGCGATCAGTACAGTCGGCGCGCCGGTTAAAAAGCGGCTCACCAGTACAGAAGGGACACCGACGCGAACCGTGTCCTGACGGGCTTCAGCCAGCGACAAACCGACCGGGATGAAGTCGCAGGCTGCCTGCGCGTTGATGGCAAACAGCGCCGGTAAAGCCAGATGCGGCGGAATATTGCCAAGGCCAATCTGCACACCGATCAATACGCCGATAACCTGTGCGATAACTGCGCCTGGGCCGAGGAAAGGCGAAAGCAGTGGGAAGGAGCAGATGAGCGCCAGCATGACCAGCCCCAGTGGGTGACTGGCCAGCGGAGCAAGACCGTGGGCAATCCAGTCGCCAAGACCGGAAGCCATAATGATGCCGATAAGCGCCGAGACGAACGCCATAAACGGCAGAATGGTTTTTAATACGGTGTCGATGGTGTCGCGGCCAGACTGGAACAGCACAGCAACGGCAGACCCCATGCCCATACCCACTTTCGCCAGTAAACCATCGCTTTGTTCGGTGATTTTCTTACTGGTATCGTAGTCACGGCCCACAGCAGAGGGGCGTGGAGTTGCGTCACCCACTACAGTGATGTTTTCTTCTTTCACCCCGGAGACATAAATATCTTCCACGATGTACTGCGCCAGTGGACCGGACTTGCCCGTTGAGTGGATATTGATAGTGGGAATACGCCGTTTCGGATAAATGCCGCAGCGTAATGTGCCGCCACAGTCTATTACCGCAACACCAATTTCCGCTTCCGCGGGTTCACCTTCTTTAAATCCGTCGATAGCCTGCCAACCGGTAAGCTGTGCCAGTTTGTCGACAATTGCAGGACGTGTACCGGCGGTGATATAGACGATTTTTTTCCCCGGTGTGGCTTCCAGCTCAAGCGGGCCGCCCCAGCCACTCGTTCCTTTTTCGATCCGAATATGCGTCATGATGCTGCTCCTGCCAGGTGAACTTTTTGTTCAAGCTGAATGCCCATCTTTTTCTCAAAAATGGCGGTGGTCAGATCGGTCACCCAGCCGCGGAAGAAGTTGGTGACCAGACCAACCAGCAGATAACTCACCGCCAGTGGGCCAAGTGGCAGATTCAGCGTCGTCAGTCCGCTGGCAATTCCCAGATAAACAAACAGTTCGCCAGGGTTGATATGGGGGAAGAGACCATTCATTGAGTGGCAGCTATAAGAGGCCGCAGCGTAGTAGCTGGGTTTGTACTTTTCCGGCATAAAGCGACCCAGACTTAAGGTCATTGGGTTACAAAAGACAAACGTACCAATGCACGGTAGCAGCAGATAACGGGAAACAGGGTTACCGGCACAACGTTGAGCAAAGCGCTCAATACGATGCTGACCGATAAAATTAATCAGTGCGTTCATGATAACCAGCAGGCTAATCAACAGCGGAAGAATGCCGGTCACCATACCGGTAAACACCTCTCCGCCTTTCTGGAACAGCCCGATGAACCACTCTGCGCCATGAGTAATGGTTTCTATCATTGTTCTCTCCTTCAGGATTTATTGTTTTATTACCAAACGGCAACCTAATCTAATCAGATTGAAAGGTTTAAAAGTGTTATTTTGATCGCAAAATGAAAGGTAAATATTTTAATTTGAAAGTTTGTGGAAAAGGATAGTGAGGAGGATGAGTTGAGTTATGTAAAGTCCGTATCGGGCAGTGACTACCGCTTCCTTGTGCGGGGCGGGATGCTTTACCATACTTGCCCCTGGTTGAATTTGTTAAATGGACCCCTCATGTTCAAGCGTCGTTATGTAACATTGCTTCCCCTTTTTGTGTTGCTTGCCGCCTGTAGCAGCAAGCCAAAACCGACAGAGACTGAAACGACCACTGGAACGCCGTCCGGCGGCTTCCTGCTTGAGCCGCAGCACAACGTGATGCAGATGGGTGGTGACTTCGCCAATAACCCGAATGCTCAGCAGTTCATCGACAAAATGGTGAACAAACACGGCTTCGATCGTCAGCAGTTGCAGGAAATTCTCTCCCAGGCGAAACGTCTGGATTCGGTACTGCGGCTGATGGATAACCAGGCGCCAACCACATCGGTGAAGCCGCCATCTGGCCCGAACGGCGCATGGTTGCGCTATCGCAAAAAATTTATTACCCCGGATAACGTGCAAAATGGCGTGGTTTTCTGGAATCAATATGAAGATGCACTGAATCGCGCGTGGCAGGTGTATGGTGTTCCACCGGAAATTATCGTCGGGATTATCGGCGTTGAAACCCGTTGGGGACGCGTGATGGGGAAAACTCGCATTCTCGATGCGCTGGCAACGCTGTCATTTAATTACCCTCGCCGCGCGGAATATTTTTCAGGTGAGCTGGAAACCTTCCTGCTGATGGCGCGCGACGAGCAGGACGATCCGCTCAATCTGAAAGGTTCCTTTGCAGGTGCGATGGGTTACGGTCAGTTTATGCCATCGTCTTACAAACAATATGCGGTGGATTTCAGCGGTGACGGGCATATCAACCTGTGGGATCCGGTTGATGCCATCGGTAGTGTAGCGAACTATTTCAAAGCGCACGGCTGGGTGAAAGGCGATCAGGTGGCGGTGATGGCAAACGGTCAGGCGCCAGGCTTACCGAATGGCTTCAAAACCAGGTACAGCATTTCACAGCTTGCCGCAGCTGGACTAACGCCGCAGCAGTCGCTGGGGAATCATCAGCAGGCCAGCTTGCTGCGTCTGGATGTTGGCACCGGTTACCAGTACTGGTATGGTTTGCCGAACTTCTACACCATCACCCGTTACAACCACAGCACCCATTACGCAATGGCGGTCTGGCAGTTAGGACAAGCCGTGGCGCTGGCGCGCGTGCAGTAACTATTTGCAAGAGGGAGGCGTGAGCTTCCCTCTGGCTAATCAGCTTTTTTCTGAATCCTCCTCGTAAAATTGCAACGCCAACACCATCTTCCTGACGAAAGTGTTATCTTGTCCGGCATAAATTTTTGACTGACAGAGGTTGTGATGATTGACAGTGAACTGATGCAGTTAAGCGAACAGGTTGGGCTGGCGCTGAAAGCCCGTGGCGCAACCGTAACAACTGCTGAGTCTTGTACTGGCGGTTGGGTAGCGAAAGTGATTACCGATATTGCCGGCAGTTCCGCCTGGTTTGAACGTGGATTCGTCACCTACAGCAACGAAGCCAAAGCGCAGATGATCGGCGTACGCGAAGAGACGCTGGCGCAGCATGGCGCGGTGAGTGAACCTGTCGTGGTAGAAATGGCGATAGGTGCACTGAAAGCGGCTCGTGCTGATTATGCCGTGTCTATCAGTGGTATCGCCGGGCCAGATGGCGGCAGCGAAGAGAAGCCTGTTGGTACGGTCTGGTTTGCTTTCGCTTCTGCCAGCGGCGAAGGCATTACTCGCCGGGAATGCTTCAGCGGCGACCGTGATGCGGTGCGTCGTCAGGCGACGGCGTATGCATTACAGACGCTGCGACAACAATTTCTACAAAACACTTGATACTGTATGAGCATACAGTATAATTGCTTCAACAGAACATATTGACTATCCGGTATTACCCGGCATGACAGGAGTAAAAATGGCTATCGACGAAAACAAACAGAAAGCGTTGGCGGCAGCACTAGGCCAGATTGAGAAACAATTTGGTAAAGGCTCCATCATGCGCCTGGGTGAAGACCGTTCCATGGATGTGGAAACCATCTCTACTGGTTCGCTTTCACTGGATATCGCACTTGGGGCAGGTGGTCTGCCGATGGGCCGTATCGTCGAAATTTACGGACCGGAATCTTCCGGTAAAACCACGCTGACGCTGCAGGTGATTGCTGCTGCCCAGCGCGAAGGTAAAACTTGTGCATTTATCGATGCTGAACACGCGCTGGATCCAATCTATGCTCGTAAACTGGGCGTCGATATCGACAACCTGCTGTGTTCCCAGCCGGACACTGGCGAACAGGCGCTGGAAATCTGTGACGCCCTGGCGCGCTCTGGCGCAGTAGATGTTATCGTTGTTGACTCCGTAGCGGCACTGACGCCGAAAGCGGAAATCGAAGGTGAAATCGGCGACTCTCACATGGGCCTTGCGGCACGTATGATGAGCCAGGCGATGCGTAAGCTGGCGGGTAACCTGAAGCAGTCCAACACGCTGCTGATCTTCATCAACCAGATCCGTATGAAAATTGGTGTGATGTTCGGTAACCCGGAAACCACTACCGGTGGTAACGCGCTGAAATTCTACGCCTCTGTTCGTCTCGACATCCGTCGTATCGGCGCGGTGAAAGAGGGCGAAAACGTGGTGGGTAGCGAAACCCGCGTGAAAGTTGTGAAGAACAAAATCGCTGCGCCATTTAAACAGGCTGAATTCCAGATCCTCTACGGCGAAGGTATCAACTTCTACGGCGAACTGGTTGATCTGGGTGTGAAAGAGAAGCTGATCGAGAAAGCTGGCGCGTGGTACAGCTACAAAGGCGAGAAGATCGGCCAGGGTAAAGCAAATGCGACTGCCTGGTTGAAAGACAACCCGGAAACCGCGAAAGAGATCGAGAAGAAAGTACGTGAGCTGCTGCTGAGCAACCCGAACTCAACGCCGGATTTCTCTGTAGATGACAGCGAGGGCGTAGCAGAAGCTAACGAAGATTTTTAATCGTCTTGTTTGATACACAAGGGACGCATCTGCGACTCTGAGACGGATGACAAACGCAAAATTGCCTGATGCGCTACGCTTATCAGGCCTACATGTTCTCTGCAATGTATTGAAGTTGCACGGTTTGTAGGACGGATAAGGCGCTCACGCCGCATCCGGTATAAACAACGCGCACTTTGTCAGCAAAACCTGGGTCGCATCTGCGGCCCTTTTGCTTTTTAAGTTGTAAGGATATGCCATGACAGAATCCACACCCCGTCGCCCGGCATATGCTCGTCTGTTGGACCGTGCGGTGCGCATTCTGGCGGTACGCGATCACAGTGAGCAAGAACTGCGACGTAAACTCGCGGCACCGATTATGGGCAAAAATGGCCCGGAAGAGATTGATGCCACGGCAGAGGATTACGAACGCGTTATCGCCTGGTGCTATGAACATGGCTATCTTGATGACAGCCGCTTTGTCGCACGTTTTATTGCCAGCCGTAGCCGCAAAGGCTATGGTCCGGCGCGAATCCGTCAGGAACTGAACCAGAAGGGCATTTCCCGCGAAGCGACAGAAAAAGCAATGCGTGAATGTGACATCGACTGGTGCGAACTGGCTCGTGACCAGGCGACACAAAAATATGGTGAACCGCTGCCAACTCTCTTTTCAGAAAAAGTTAAGATCCAGCGTTTTCTGCTCTATCGTGGCTATCTGATGGAGGATATCCAGGAAATTTGGCGAAATTTTGCTGACTGAACGCATACGGGATTTTACTTCCCAGTCAAGAAAACTTATCTTATTCCCACTTTTCAGTTACCAGCCGGGCGGTTAACGACGCGCTACTGTTGGTAACGATATTTCGTTAGCTTGATTTCAGGATAATTATGAGCAAGAGCACCGCTGAGATCCGTCAGGCGTTTCTCGACTTTTTCCATAGTAAGGGACATCAGGTAGTTGCCAGCAGCTCCCTGGTACCCCATAACGACCCAACTTTGTTGTTTACCAACGCCGGGATGAACCAGTTCAAGGATGTGTTCCTTGGGCTCGACAAGCGTAATTATTCCCGCGCAACGACCTCCCAGCGCTGTGTGCGTGCAGGTGGTAAACACAACGACCTGGAAAACGTCGGTTACACCGCGCGTCACCATACCTTCTTCGAAATGCTGGGCAACTTCAGCTTCGGCGACTACTTCAAACACGATGCCATTCAGTTTGCATGGGAATTGCTGACCAGCGAAAAATGGTTTGGCCTGCCGAAAGAGCGTCTGTGGGTTACCGTCTATGAAAGCGACGACGAAGCCTACGAAATCTGGGAAAAAGAAGTCGGTATCCCGCGCGAACGTATTATTCGCATCGGCGATAACAAAGGTGCGCCATACGCATCTGACAACTTCTGGCAGATGGGTGACACTGGTCCGTGCGGCCCGTGCACCGAAATCTTTTACGATCACGGCGACCACATTTGGGGTGGGCCTCCGGGAAGCCCGGAAGAAGACGGCGACCGTTACATTGAGATCTGGAACATCGTCTTCATGCAGTTCAACCGCCAGGCAGATGGCACGATGGAACCGCTGCCGAAGCCGTCTGTAGATACTGGTATGGGTCTTGAGCGTATTGCTGCGGTGCTGCAACACGTTAACTCTAACTATGACATCGACCTGTTCCGTACGCTGATCCAGGCGGTAGCGAAAGTGACCGGCGCGACCGATCTGAGCAACAAATCGCTGCGCGTAATCGCTGACCACATTCGTTCTTGTGCGTTCCTGATCGCGGATGGCGTAATGCCGTCCAACGAAAACCGTGGTTATGTACTGCGTCGTATCATTCGTCGCGCAGTCCGTCACGGCAATATGCTCGGCGCGAAAGAAACCTTCTTCTACAAACTGGTTGGTCCGCTGATCGACGTTATGGGCTCTGCGGGTGAAGATCTGAAACGCCAGCAGGCGCTGGTTGAACAGGTGCTGAAGACCGAAGAAGAGCAGTTTGCCCGCACGCTGGAACGCGGTCTGGCGCTGCTGGACGAAGAGCTGGCGAAACTTTCTGGCGATACGCTGGATGGCGAAACCGCTTTCCGTCTGTACGATACCTACGGCTTCCCGGTTGATCTGACGGCTGACGTTTGCCGTGAACGCAACATCAAAGTCGATGAAGCCGGTTTTGAAGCGGCAATGGAAGAGCAGCGTCGTCGCGCGCGTGAAGCCAGCGGCTTTGGTGCGGACTACAATGCGATGATCCGTGTCGACAGCGCTTCTGAATTTAAAGGCTATGACCATCTGGAACTGAGCGGTAAAGTGACCGCGCTGTTTGTCGATGGCAAAGCGGTTGATGTTATCAACGCAGGTCAGGAAGCGGTTGTCGTGCTGGATCAAACGCCATTCTATGCGGAATCAGGCGGCCAGGTTGGCGATAAAGGCGAACTGAAAGGCGCAAACTTCACCTTTATGGTGGAGGACACTCAAAAATATGGCCAGGCAATTGGTCACATTGGTAAACTTGCAGCGGGTTCTCTGAAAGTGGGCGACGCGGTGCAGGCTGATGTTGATGAGGCTCGTCGCGCTCGTATTCGTCTGAATCACTCCGCAACACACCTGATGCACGCCGCGCTGCGCCAGGTTCTGGGTACTCACGTATCGCAAAAAGGTTCGCTGGTTAATGACAAAGTGCTGCGCTTCGACTTCTCACACAACGAAGCGATGAAACCAGAAGAGATTCGTGCGGTCGAAGACCTGGTGAACGCACAGATTCGTCGCAACCTGCCTATCGAAACCAACATCATGGATCTTGAGGCAGCGAAAGCGAAAGGTGCTATGGCGCTGTTTGGCGAGAAGTATGATGAGCGCGTACGCGTGCTGAGCATGGGCGATTTCTCCACCGAGCTGTGTGGTGGTACTCACGCCAGCCGCACCGGTGATATCGGTCTGTTCCGCATCATTTCTGAATCGGGTACTGCTGCAGGCGTTCGTCGTATCGAAGCGGTAACCGGAGAAGGCGCTATCGCCACCGTTCATGCAGATAGCGATCGTTTAGGCGAAATTGCACATCTGCTGAAAGGCGATAGCAATAATCTGGCTGATAAAGTGCGTTCAGTACTGGAACGTACGCGTCAACTGGAAAAAGAGTTACAACAGCTTAAAGAACAAGCTGCCGCACAGGAGAGCGCAAATCTTTCCAGTAAGGCAATTGATGTTAATGGTGTTAAGCTGTTGGTTAGCGAGCTTAGCGGTGTTGAGCCGAAGATGTTGCGTACCATGGTTGACGATTTAAAAAATCAGCTGGGGTCGACAATTATCGTGCTGGCAACGGTAGCCGAAGGCAAGGTTTCTCTGATTGCAGGCGTATCTAAGGACGTCACAGATCGTGTGAAAGCAGGGGAATTGATTGGTATGGTCGCTCAGCAGGTGGGCGGCAAAGGTGGTGGACGTCCTGACATGGCGCAAGCCGGTGGTACGGATGCTGCGGCCTTACCTGCAGCGTTAGCCAGTGTGAAAGGCTGGGTCAGCGCGAAATTGCAATAATATAAGCGTCAGGCAATGCCGCGGAGCGAATCTGCGGCATTCGCATTAACGCTATCGACAACGATAAAGTCAGGTTGAAGTTGTGTATATCGGCTAAACTTAGGTTTAACAGAATGTAATGCCATGACTGCTTAGATGTAATGTGTTTGTCATTGCTTACTTTTTGGCGTTATATGATGGATAATGCCGGGATACAGAGAGACCCGACTCTTTTAATCTTTCAAGGAGCAAAGAATGCTGATTCTGACTCGTCGAGTTGGTGAGACCCTCATGATTGGGGATGAGGTCACCGTGACAGTTTTAGGGGTAAAGGGCAACCAGGTACGTATTGGCGTAAATGCCCCGAAGGAAGTTTCTGTTCACCGTGAAGAGATCTACCAGCGTATCCAGGCTGAAAAATCCCAGCAGTCCAGTTACTAATCTTTCCGCGTCTCATCTTTAACGGTGAGACGCACCCTCAAAATTTCTCCTTCACTTCATTTTCTTTTCGCGCTACTCCCGTTCATTCAACTTAAGTCTCCACTTTTTTGTATTACTGCTATCCGCCAGACGCCCGTTTTTCTGTTGATAAAACACTCTTTTTGACGTTTTTACAGACTAATTGCGCGTGAAGTGTGCAAACGATAAAAGTGTGGGAAAAATTGTTTGACTTATAAGTCTCAGAAAGTAATATGTGCGCCACGCAGCGACGATGAGCGATAAACAAGTTCTTCGAAGCACTCGTAAGAGGCGTGTGGTGAGGTGGCCGAGAGGCTGAAGGCGCTCCCCTGCTAAGGGAGTATGCGGTCAAAAGCTGCATCCGGGGTTCGAATCCCCGCCTCACCGCCATTTGCATCCGTAGCTCAGCTGGATAGAGTACTCGGCTACGAACCGAGCGGTCGGAGGTTCGAATCCTCCCGGATGCACCATCTTTTACTTGATGCGGCTTTAGTAGCGGTATCAAAAATATGCAGTAAAGTAAGTTTCCCGATGCATCCGTAGCTCAGCTGGATAGAGTACTCGGCTACGAACCGAGCGGTCGGAGGTTCGAATCCTCCCGGATGCACCATCTCTTACTTGATATGGCTTTAGTAGCGATATCAATATCAGCAGTAAAATAAGTTTTCCGATGCATCCGTAGCTCAGCTGGATAGAGTACTCGGCTACGAACCGAGCGGTCGGAGGTTCGAATCCTCCCGGATGCACCATTTTCTCCGTAATCTTCAGCGATGAAGATATGGAAGAGGTGGCGGTAACGACCGCCTGCACTAGGAAGGATAACGTTGCTTCAGCAACGGCCCGAAGGGAGAACGCCAGTGAGTCATCCTCCCGGATGCACCATCTTCTCCAAAAATTTCCTTCAAAAAACCTCTCATTTCTAAATAACTATTTTCTCCATTTCCTGAATATTCTTCTCCTTCGCCATCAGCGACAAAATCAAGCAATTACGCTAAAGTAGCGTCATATTTTTCGACTTGCGAGAAGACCATGTACGAGCGTTATGCAGGTTTAATTTTTGATATGGATGGCACTATCCTGGATACGGAACCGACACACCGTAAAGCGTGGCGCGAAGTATTAGGGCGTTACGGTCTTCGGTACGATGTTCAGGCGATGATTGCGCTTAATGGCTCGCCCACCTGGCGAATTGCTCAGGCGATCATTGAATTGAATCAGGCCGATCTCGACCCGTATGCGCTGGCGCGTGAAAAAACAGAGGCGGTAAGAAGTATGTTGCTGGATAGCGTCGAGCCTCTGCCACTTGTTGAAGTGGTGAAAAGTTGGTACGGCCGTCGGCCTATGGCTGTCGGTACGGGGAGCGAAAGCGCGATAGCAGAGGCGCTGTTAACGCATCTGGGATTACGCCGTTACTTTGACACGGTCGTTGCCGCTGATCACGTCAAACACCATAAACCTGCGCCAGACACATTTTTGTTATGTGCACAACATATGGGCGTGCAGCCAGCTCAGTGCGTGGTCTTTGAAGATGCTGATTTCGGTATTCAGGCAGCTCGCGCCGCAGGTATGGACGCTGTGGATGTTCGCTTGTTGTGAGTGAAGCGTTATCGCTCTTCTCGTTGTTTGCCAGCAGTTTTCTCAGCGCTACACTATTACCCGGTAATTCCGAAATAGTTCTGGTGGCAATGTTGCTTTCCGGGGGGAGTCATCTCTGGGTTTTAGTATTAACAGCAACAATGGGTAATAGCCTTGGAGGGCTAACTAACGTTATCCTTGGGCGCTTCTTTCCATTGCGCAAAACATCGCGCTGGCAAGAGAAAGCCACCGGCTGGCTGAAACGCTATGGCGCAGTCACACTATTACTTAGCTGGATGCCAGTGGTTGGCGATTTACTGTGTCTGTTAGCGGGATGGATGCGCATTTCCTGGGGACCAGTAATCATTTTTTTGTGCCTTGGTAAAGCGTTGCGCTATGTTGCGATTGCAGCAGCCACCGTTCAGGGCATGATGTGGTGGCACTAATTGTAGGCCTGCACACATGGCCACCATTACAGTTATGCTAATTAAAACGATTTTGACAGGCGGGAGGTCAATTTGATCCCGGACGTATCACAGGCGCTGGCCTGGCTGGAAAAACATCCTCAGGCTTTAAAGGGGATACAGCGTGGGCTGGAGCGCGAAACTTTACGTGTAAATGCCGATGGCACACTGGCAACAACAGGTCATCCTGAAGCATTAGGTTCCGCATTGACGCATAAATGGATAACTACCGATTTTGCCGAAGCATTGCTGGAATTTATCACACCAGTGGATGGCGATATTGAACATATGCTGACTTTTATGCGCGATCTGCATCGTTATACGGCACGCAACATGGGCGATGAGCGGATGTGGCCGTTAAGTATGCCATGCTACATCGCAGAAGGTCAGGATATCGAACTGGCGCAATATGGCAGGTCAAATACCGGTCGCTTTAAAACGCTGTACCGTGAAGGGCTGAAAAATCGCTATGGTGCTCTGATGCAAACCATTTCCGGCGTGCACTACAACTTCTCTTTGCCAATGGCATTCTGGCAAGCGAAGTGCGGCGATATCTCGGGCGAAGACGCCAAAGAGAAAATTTCTGCGGGCTATTTCCGCGTTATCCGTAACTACTATCGCTTCGGTTGGGTTATTCCTTACTTGTTTGGCGCATCTCCAGCAATTTGCTCTTCATTCCTGCAAGGTAAACCGACGTCGCTGCCGTTTGAAAAAACCGAGTGCGGTATGTATTACCTGCCGTATGCGACCTCTCTTCGTTTGAGCGATCTTGGCTATACCAATAAATCGCAAAGCAATCTTGGGATTACCTTCAACGATCTTTACGAGTATGTTGCGGGCCTGAAGCAGGCAATCAAAACGCCGTCGGAAGAGTACGCGAAGATTGGTATAGAGAAAGACGGCAAGCGGCTGCAAATCAACAGCAATGTGCTGCAGATTGAAAACGAGCTATATGCGCCGATTCGCCCGAAACGCGTTACCCGCGGCGGCGAATCGCCATCTGATGCGTTGTTACGTGGCGGCATTGAATATATTGAAGTGCGTTCGCTGGATATCAACCCGTTCTCGCCGATTGGTGTAGATGAACAGCAGGTGCGATTCCTCGACCTGTTTATGGTCTGGTGTGCGCTGGCTGATGCACCGGAAATGAGCAGTAGTGAACTTGCCTGTACACGTGTTAACTGGAACCGGGTGATCCTCGAAGGTCGTAAACCGGGCCTGACGCTGGGCATCGGTTGTGAAACCGCGCAGTTCCCGCTGTCGCAGGTGGGTAAAGATCTGTTCCGCGATCTGAAACGTGTTGCGCAAACGCTGGATAGCATTAACGGCGGCGAAGCGTACCAGAAAGTGTGTGATGAACTGGTCGCCAGCTTTGATAATCCCGATCTGACTTTCTCTGCCCGTATCTTAAGGTCTATGATTGATACTGGTATTGGCGGAACAGGCAAAGCGTTTGCTGAAGCATACCGTAACCTGCTGCGTGAAGAGCCGCTGGAAATTCTGCGCGAAGAGGATTTTGTTGCCGAGCGTGAGGCATCAAAACGTCGTCAGCAGGAAATGGAAGCCGCAGATGCTGAGCCGTTTGCGGTGTGGCTGGAAAAGCACGTCTGACAGAAAAGAAAAAGGCCACTCGGGAGTGGCCAAAATTTCATCTCTGAATTCAGGGATGATGATAACAAATGCGCGTCTTTCATATACTCAGACTCGCCTGGGAAGAAAGAGTTCAGAAAATTTTTAAAAAAATTACCGGAGGTGGCTAAATGCCGTTGTTAGATAGCTTTACAGTCGATCATACCCGGATGGAAGCGCCTGCAGTTCGGGTGGCGAAAACAATGAACACCCCGCATGGCGACGCAATCACCGTGTTCGATCTGCGCTTCTGCGTACCGAACAAAGAAGTGATGCCAGAAAAAGGCATCCATACTCTGGAACATCTGTTTGCTGGTTTTATGCGTAATCATCTTAACGGCAATGGCGTTGAAATTATCGACATTTCGCCAATGGGCTGTCGCACCGGTTTTTATATGAGCCTGATTGGTACGCCAGATGAGCAGCGTGTCGCTGATGCCTGGAAAGCGGCAATGGAAGACGTGCTGAAAGTGCAGGATCAGAATCAGATCCCGGAGCTGAACGTCTACCAGTGTGGCACTTATCAGATGCATTCGTTGCAGGAAGCACAGGATATCGCCCGTAATATCCTGGAGCGTGGCGTGCGCATCAACAGTAACGAAGAGCTGGCGCTGCCGAAAGAGAAGTTGCAGGAGCTGCACATCTAGTTAGCTCAGGCAGAAGAAGTCGGGCGGTGATATCACTGCCTGGCTTGCCTGATGCGCGATGCTTATCAGGCCTACGTGGAAATCTCAATTTATTGAATTTTCTCACTATTGTAGGCCGGATAAGGCGTCCGCGCCGCATCCGGCATCAAACCGCGAGCAATTTGTCAGCAATATACGAATATCACAGCCTGTTTTTACCGATCAGTCACCCGATATTCCACACTATGCGCTTCATCTGGTTGAGGAACTTCCAGCCTTGAGGCCATTCGCATCACGACCGCTTCAGGCACCGCATGCTTGCGCCTGGCATTTTGCTGCTTCCATTGCGCCCATGGTACTTCCAGATAAACGATTTTTGCCCGTGCGCCATAAGCCGTAAACAGACTGATGAGCTGGCTACGCAGCTGGCGGGGCAATGTTTGTCGCATTCCAGACGAACGGCTTTTTCTGGCGTAAGATGAGCAAACAAAAAGGGAGCCGTAGCTCCCTTTGATAACATTAATGCGCGCCGCCTGCGCCGCCACCTGCGCCAAATGGCGGTTTAGCAAACCACACCAGCCCCAGCAGGACGAGGAATATCCCGGCTGACATCCAGAAGATCTCATTGGCGGAAATAATCAGCCCCTGATTGGTGATCTGCTGGGCAATCCAGCCAGATGCCTGTTGTTGCGTCATCCCCAGCCCTTCCAGTTGACTGTACATCGCCTGGGCGTTCGGATTATACGGATTCACTGACTCGGTCAATTGCGCATGGTGCAGCGACTCGCGATTGGTCCACATGGTCGTGGTGATGGACGTACCGATAGACCCTGCCAGTGTTCGCGTAAAGTTGGAGAGACTTGACGCCGCCGCCAGCCGTTCAGGCGGCAAACCAGATAGCGTAATGGTGGTCAGCGGCATAAAGAAGCAAGCCACCGCGAAGCCCTGGATAAACTGCGGCCAGGCCGACGCGCCAAAATCCATACCTGGTTCAAAGGTATACGCACGCCAGTAGAAGCAGACGGCATACATAATAAAACTAAAGGTTACCAGCCGCCGCATATCCAGTTTATGTGCGAAGCGGCCAATAATCGGCGACAGGATCACTGGAATAATCCCTACCGGCGCAGACGCCAGCCCTGCCCACGTCGCCGTGTAACCGTAGACCTCCTGTAATAACTGCGGAAGTAAAACAATAGCGCCGAAGTAAAGCATATAGGCGAGGCTGATACACAAGCAGCCAATGGTAAAGTTGCGCGACTTAAACAACGACAGGTCAACTATCGGGTTATCGTCCGTCAGTTCCCAGACAATCAGGAAACTGATAGCCACCACAGCCACCACGGTGAGAATGATAATTTCCTGTGATGAGAACCAGTCCAGTTCTTTACCCCGGTCGAGCATAATCTGCAGGCTGCCGATACCAATCACCAGCAGTGCCAGCCCCACGGCATCAATTCGCCGCCGTTCGGTACGGGTTTCGCGTCCGCGCAGGGTTTGCAGCGTCATCAACACTACTGCTATGCCAATTGGCACGTTGATAAAAAAGATCCAGCCCCAGTGATAATTATCGCTGATATAACCACCAAGGATTGGGCCGCAAATTGGCGCGACAATCACCGTCATCGACCACAACGCCAGCGCAATAGAACGCTTAGCTGGCGGGTAGTTATTCAGCAATAGACTTTGCGAAAGCGGGATCAACGGTCCGGCGACAATCCCCTGAATCACGCGGAAGAAGATCAGCATGTTCAGGCTGCTGGAGACACCACACGCCCACGAAGCAATGGCGAAAGCGATGGTCGACCAGAGGAACAGTTTTACTTCCCCAACACGCTTTGCCAGCCAGCCGGTAAGGGGGATCGAGATGGCATTCGCCACCCCGAAAGAGGTAATTACCCACGTTCCCTGACTGAGCGATGAGCCCAGATTTCCAGCGATAGTGGGGATCGCCACGTTAGCAATGGTGGAGTCCAGCACCTGCATGAATGTCGCCAGCGACAGCGCAATCGTCATAATGATCAGTTGCGCGCCTTCCAGCGGTTTTTGCTGTTGCATCACACACACCTCTGGATTAGCCAGCGTTAGCTTTTACGATGTCGTCGATCAGTTTATTGACAGGTTCCAGGCTGATTTCACGGGCGGTACTTACCGCTACTGGAGTGGAGCGCACTGTGCTTGCCAGTACCTGACCGTTACGGTTAGTCGTATTGACGCTTACCAGCGTGGATAAACCGATACGCAGCGGGTGCTGTTCCAGTTGTTTCTGGTCCAGTTCGACACGAACAGGAAGACGCTGAACGACTTTGATCCAGTTTCCGGTGGCATTTTGCGCCGGAAGTAGTGAGAACGCGCTACCCGTACCCATATCCAGACCGACCACTTTCCCGGTGTATTTCACATCATCGCCGTAAATATCGGTGGTGATGGTGACCGGCTGACCGATACGCATATTGGCAATTTGCGTCTCTTTAAAGTTAGCATCGACCCACATGTTAGTGGCTGGAACCACAGCCATCAGCGGCGTTGTCGGGCTAATTTGCGCACCAGGCTGTACAGCACGGCGAGAGACATAACCGGTCATCGGGCTGACAATACGAGTACGCTCCAGTGCCAGCCAGGCATTACGCACTTCGGTAGCGGCCTGTTGCACCGCAGGCTGATCTTCCAGTTTAGTCCCCAGAATTATCGCCTGATTGGCATTGTATTGTTGGATGGCGACATCCAGTTGCGCCTGGGCGCTGGTAACGGCGTCGCGGGCGTGTTGCAGCTCTTCGCGGCCAATCAGGTTGGCGTTGCCCAGCGGGACACGGCGGTTGTAGTCGCTCTGTGCTTTCGCGAGGGCGATTTTTTGCACCTCAATATTCGCCTGCAACTGTTTGCTATTAATCATTAACTGGTGGGTCTGGCGCACGCTGGAGGCCAGCGCCGTTTTGGCTTTTTCAAACGCCTGACGGGCATCCGTCGGGTCGAGAGTAACCAATACATCACCTTCTTTCACAAAGTCGGTGTTATCGGCCCAGACTTTCGTCACGCTGCCCGACACCTGAGACATAATCTGAATCTGATTCCCTGCTACGTATGCGTCATCAGTTTCTTCAAAATGACGCAGTACCAAAAACCAATAAATCCCTGTCGCTACGGCAATAATAATAAAGAGCAAGGTGAGAAGGAGTAGCAGGCGTTTACGCTTGCCGTTCTTCTTTACCGGTTGCTGCGGGGTTTGAGTCTCCGCATTTGCGCTCATAGTGTTCTCCACGATCTTCTTAACTCATCGGCTGAGCCGACCTGCTTGCCAAAAAGGCCAGCACGTTACGATGCTGGCCGGTCAGTTTTTCTTTTATAAATCTGGATTTTTGAGCGAGATGACGCGTTAGCTCATCGCTTCGAGAACCACACCGTCTTGTTCCATCTGGTCGAGACGAGAGAGCAATTTGCGGGTGATTTGCTCGAGTTGATCTTTCTCACTTGCGGTAAGTGAAGACCAGAGTTGATGCAGGCAGTTATGCTGCGGTGGTAGGACCTCGCGCAAAAACTCATGACCTTTTTCCGTTAATTGCAGATGCAGGCAACGGCGATCGTTATCGCTTTCACGGCGCTCGATCCAACCACGTTTTTCCAGCTCATCGGCAATACGCGTCGCATTGGTACGGGATGATCCAAGAGCACAACTCAATTCAGAAGGCTGAATACTGTGATTTTCCTGAGACTCCAGCGTAATCAACGCCATAAACAACGTCTCGTTAATCCCCTGAGCCTTCAGCATTTTATTGCGGTTCTCCAACAGCTTGCTTTGCATGTGCATACAAAGACGAGTCAGAAGAATCTCCTGATAAGGAAAATCTTCATGGCGGCTGGCGCGAAATTTTAGCATTTGTTCAATGGGCGTAAACGAACTATCCATTTGGGTATGACCTCATTAATTTCAGCCGATATAGTAACGACAGTGACAAATAAAGTAAATGTATTGTTTTATAAAAATCAATTCTTGTGAGTTATATAATCGTCAGCACTTTCCAGGCGAGCCCATAGGCCAGCGCGCTGAGTAGAGTGGGGACGATAATGCTGCGTGTTTTGTAGAAGCTGGCGCCCAGTACCACAAAACCGACCAGCGTGGGCACGAAACGGTGTGAGTCGTGCATCACTTCTGGTGCAGTAGAAACAACCAGCAGAGCGCAAATAGAGGCAATGCCAATGGTGTCGAGCAAAATACCCACCGCGCCGCGTTTGGCTGGACGAGCATTGCCCGCCTGCAGACGCAGTGGTAAATAACGAAAACAGTAATTCGCAGCACCGACCAGTAATCCGAGCAGCAGAACCTCATAGCTCATCAGGTGCTCCTTGCCAGAACGACTGGATGAGCGCGGTGAGGCAACCACAGACAATACCTGCCAGAATGGCGACGGGAATTGAAAACAACGTTACGCCTGCGAGGGCGCCAATTAACGCTGCGGTAACGCAAAGGGATTGTTTGCGTTGGAAAGAGGCGAGCAGGAAACTCATAAAGAGCGCTGGCAGCATAAAGCTTAATGCTGCTTCAACGGCTGGATAACCTTGCAGCAAACCGCTGCCGGAGAATGCCCCTATTACCGTACCAAATACCCACGACGACCACGAACTGAAGGCGATGCCAATCATCCAGTTTTCACTCCAGCGGCGATTATTGCGTACCAGCTTTGCCGTTGCCGCTGCAAAAACTTCGTCTGTCAGGCCAAACGCCCACAGCGCAGTTTTCGATTTTTGCAGATGCCGGGCTATGCGACTACGCAATGACGGGCCATACAAAACATGGCGAACGTCCATTGCCATCACGGTCAGTGCAGCAACCCACAAACTACTCCCGGCCGCCAGCATCGCAGTAATGACGAACTGACTGGCTCCTGCATAAATAATGCAGGAGAAAAAAACACTTTCGAGAGGGGTAAATCCCAGACGGGTCGCATTCAGACCGAAAGCAAAGGCTACCGGAATATAACTAATAACAATCGGTAAACTGTCTTTGCATCCTTCCATGAAGGTCGCCGAATCAGAAACAGGCTGAGGAATTGGGCTTTCCATAGAGTGTACGCTTAACGACTGTTAATATTATAAATAGACTGAATGAATATCTTAACCTTATCAGACTGATGGGATTCTTAACACCCTTATCAGTGTAAAGCGACGAAAACGGTTGCTGATTGCTTAATTTGCAGCTTTCTGATGATGAAAACCTCGCCACCAGACCAATAAGTTAACCAGAGCAATCGTCGCGCCAGCCAGACAAACGCCAGCCCAACCAGCATGTTGCCAGGCGGAGGCCGAAATCAACGAGCCGGCTGCGCCGCCCATAAAGTAGCTGGTCATATAACCCGCGGTCAGGCGATTACGCGCATCTGGGTGAATTCGATAAATCACGGTCTGATTAGTGATATGCACGCCCTGGACGGTGAGATCCAGCACCAGGATGCCAATAATCAGCGCCAGCACGGAGGTATGGCCGAACCAGATCGCCAGCCATGAAAGTAATAACAGCAGTAAACCAAAAGTCGTTGTGAGGTGCGATTTGCCCTTATCAGCAAAACCTCCCGCTGGACGTGCGCCTAATGCTCCCGCGGCACCTGCCAGGCCAAACAGACCAATCATGCCGTCGCTGTAATTAAAGGGTGGCGCAGCGAGCAGAAAAGCCATCGATGTCCAGAGAATACTGAAGTTGGCAAAAGTCAGGCAGCCCAGTACCGCACGGGTGCGTAGTATCTTATCGTGCATAAACATACTGAAAACGGAACCTAACAACTGTGGATAGTTGAGTTGGGTTTCTGATTTCATTTGTGGCAGACCGCGCCATAACGCCAGCGCCATCAGTGCCATTAACACCGATGCAACCCAGAAGACGGTACGCCAGCCGCCGAGGTTTGCCAGCAGCCCGGCAATGGTCCGCGCCAGCAAAATCCCCAACAGCAGGCCGCTCATAATGGTGCCAACCACTTTGCCGCGTTTATCGGGTGAAGCCAGCGTCGCCGCCAGCGGAACCAGAATTTGTGCCACGACCGAGAATAAGCCGGTTAATGCCGTGCCGAGGATCAACATTGCCAGCGACTGACTGCTGGCGGTGAGCAACATGCCTCCGGCTGCCAGTAAGGTCATGAAGACAATCAGGCGGCGGCGTTCAAACATATCCCCGAGGGGGACAAGAAACAGCAGACCGGCGGCATAGCCTAATTGTGCGGCGGTGACGATAAAGCCTGCTGAACTGGCGGAAAGGGAAAAGTTACGCGCGATGGTGTCGAGCAACGGCTGGGCGTAATAGTTGCTGGCGACTGCCAGACCGGTGGCGATCGACATCAGCACGATCAGCGCTGGGCTAAGCTCATGATTGGTTTTAGTCATTGTTTTTGTTTATCAGGTGATGATTAGTCTGAAAACCAATCATAGCGGATGTTTATGAATGGCGGGTAAAAGATAGGTTGTTGAAATGTGCGGTGTAGTTTGTAGGCCTGATAAGACGCGTCAGCGTCGCATCAGGCATTGTGCACAGAACGGCGGATGCGGCGAAAACGCCTTATCCGCCCTACGGAATGAGTGTGATTTGTAGTTTGTAGGCCTGATAAGACGCGTCAGCGTCGCATCAGGCATTGTGCACAAAACGGCGGATGCGGTGAAAACGCCTTATCCGCCCGAATAAAAATTATTTCTGCGCCGCCAGCGCCTCATTCACCCAGCCGTCAAATTGCTGCTGGTGGGCTTTGATCCAGCCATCAACGTGGCCCTGAATATCGCTTTCTGAGGCTTTGCCGTCATGCATAATGGCGTTCTGGGCGTTAATATCCGCCACTGGCAATTGCATAATGGCAAATAGTTTTGCTGCCGCCGGGTTTTTCTCTGCCCAGGCTTTGTTGGCGACAATATGTATGGTACTTACCGGGAAGCCATAATTCGCGCCATTCGGCAGTTTGGTGTCGGCGTTTTTATCTCCCGGCAGTGCGGAGAACGGCACCTGCAACCAGACCACATCTTTCCCCGGTTTTAGTTCATTACTCACCCAGTACGGCGTCCAGGTGTAGTAAAACACCGGCTTGCCCTCTTTGTAACGACTGATGGTATCGGCCATCATTGCCGCGTAGTTCCCCTGATTGTGGGTTACGGTGCTGGTCAGGCCATAAGCGGCAAGCTGATGGTTGATGGCACCTTCGCAGCCCCAGCCGGGGTTACAGCCAGTTAAATCCGCTTTGCCATCGCCATTGGTATCAAACAGTTTGGCTATTTTCGGATCTTTCAACTGTGCGATGTTGGTGATCTTATACTGATCGGCAGTTTTTTTATCGATCAGGTAACCCTGTGCCGCACCGTTAACAAATATCCCTTCACGATAAAATTTCTTATCGCCACCGGCAGCTTCGTACATGTTGTCATGCAGCGGCGTCCAGTTTACTGCGGTAAAGGTCGCATCGCCGGAAGCCAGCGACGTATAGCCAACGTTGTAATCCACTTCGCTGGCCTGGTTGACGGTATAACCTAATTTCTCCAGCGCACGGCTGACCAACAGGGTCTGGAAGGTTTCTTCGGTAATGGTGCTCTGAACCGGGTTTACGGTAATTCCCTTGCCCGGTAGATCAGTAGCAAAAGTTTGTGTAGAGATAAGCGTGGCAAACGCTGTCGCAAAAAGTACGCTATGTCGCATTGTTATTCCTTTTTTTTGGCAGGGGGTAATGCCCGGCGTCACCGGGCAAGTGCAGAGTTATTTAATGAATGGACGGGTCAGCAGACCGACAGGGCCAGTGGTATACCAGCGACGGTTGCCGCGACTGCGGGCGTCGCGCCCAACGGCCTGTGTCAGGCGATCGAGGATAATGGCGAGGATCACAATCCCGATGCCGCCAACGGTAGCAAGTCCCATGTCCAGACGACCGATACCGCGCAGTACCATCTGACCCAGCCCGCCGACGGCAATCATCGAGGCGATGACCACCATGGAAAGAGCCAGCATCAGCGTCTGGTTGACGCCCGCCATAATGGTCGGCATCGCCAGCGGTAACTGAACTTTGAACAGCATCTGGCGCGGGCTGGCACCGAATGAGCGTGAGGCTTCAATCAGATCCGCCGGAACCTGGTTAATTCCCAGAATAGTCAGTCGGATAATCGGCGGCAGAGCAAAGATGATCGTCACCACTACGCCCGGCACGTTACCAATACCAAACAGCATGACGATTGGCACCAGATAAACAAACGCAGGCGTCGTCTGCATGGCATCAAGCAGAGGACGGATTATTTTTGCTGTCCGTGGGCTTCTCGCCAGCCAGATCCCCAGAGGCAGGCCGATGACGATACAAAACAGCAGGGCGGTTAACACCAGCGCCAGAGTAACCATTGCCTGCGACCAGGCACCGATTGCACCGATGGCAACCAGCGAAATCAGCGTCGCCATGCCCATTCCTGTGCCGGAAATCTGCCAGGCTAGCAGGGCGAAAAGGATAATCGCCACAGGCGCGGGCATACCCAGCAGCAGTTGCTGGAAACCGTTGAGGATATAATCCACCGGAACGCGCACGCCCTGAAAGACAGGACGGAAATGGGTCACGACCCAGTCGATTCCGTCGGTTACCCAACTGTCGAGTGGGATCAGCGTTTTATGGAACGGATCCATAATATTGAAATGTTCAGGTGCCGGCGGGGGCGTATTCGTCAGCCAGTCAGCGCCGCTGTCAGTAGGTGTTGTTGCCGGCATTCCCCAGGCGTCTGCGGATTGTGCGGCGCTGTCCGCCGCTGCTGTGGTATCCCACGGATTGTTTTGATCAGCCATTGTTTACCCCCTCACGATCTAAAGCGCGTAGCAGCATCCCTTTGGAAATGATGCCGACATACTGTTGGTCCTCGTCGACCACGGGCACCGCACAGGGTGCCTGTCCGACATGCGAGAGCAACTCGCTGAGAGGCGTTTGCGCATCAACCGCTAAGGGAGTATCAATCAACGCGGCATCAAGACCTTGTTGCTGCGTTAATGCCGCTTTTAACGAATCGATAGACACGGCGCCGACAAATTTATTACCGCGTTCGATGACGTAACCATATTCGCGATCTTCATCCTGCAATAATTTCAGTGCCGAACGCGGGCCGAAGCCGGGCGTTTTACGAATTAAGCCGTTTGGTGTCCGACGAGCAATATCTTTTGCGCTGAACACCTGGCTAATATCGACGCCACGGAAGAAGGTTCGGACATAATCATTTGCCGGATTATTGAGAATTTCGTCCGGTGTACCGACCTGTACTACTTCGCCATTTTGCATAATGGCAATCCGGTCGCCAATACGCATCGCTTCGTCGAGATCGTGGGAAATAAAGACAATGGTACGTTGATGTTTCGCCTGTAATTTTACCAGCTCATCCTGCATCTCAGTGCGAATTAATGGATCAAGCGCAGAGAAGGCTTCGTCCATTAATAAAATATCTGGATTAATCGCTAATGCACGGGCTAGTCCAACGCGCTGACGCATGCCGCCAGAAAGTTCATCCGGGTAGCTGTGGGCATAATTTTCCAGCCCCACCTGACGCAGAGCATCAAGTGCTTTTTCCCGACGTTCCTCTGCGTTAATTCCCGCTAATTCCATACCGAACGCGGTATTATCCAGCACGGTCATATGCGGCATTAAAGCAAATGACTGAAAGACCATCGCAATCTTTTTTCTGCGCACCTCACGGAGCTCGGCGTCGGATATTTTGGCGATATCGATGCCGTCAATTAGCACTTGTCCACGGGTGGGTTCAATCAGGCGATTGAGAAGACGTACCATTGTAGATTTACCCGAACCGGATAATCCCATGATGACAAATATCTCGCCTTCTTCAATCGCCAGACTGGCGTCTTTTAGGCCAAGCGATAGTCCAGTTTTTTCCAGAATTTGTTCTTTTGAAAGTCCCTGTTCGATATATTTGAAAGCTCTCTGTGGGTGCTCGCCAAATATTTTATAGAGATTTTTAATTTCTAATTTAATTGCCATGCAATAGAAGGATTCCTGTTATTTGTTTATGTCGATATATTACCCAATGGAAATAGTTACTTTTTTCTACCCTAACATACTGAGAATCTGAGGCAACCCCTGAGGGCAAATGTGGCATGAATATTGATGTGAGCGAATCGCCGGAATTTCCCATGATATAAGGGCTGAGAGCAAATCGAGAAAAGTTGATATTTTTTGTTATAGATAGTGGAAAAACGCCTGAATATTGTGGTTTCAGGCGAATAATGCAACAGAGAATCAATGTAGATCACCACAAAATATTTACGTGATAAAAGGCTATTTGGCGGAAATTATTTCCCTGCTGTAGTTGGTGATATATTCAAAAATAACTGGTCAGAAATTCCAGTCTTCATCTTCTGTTTCGACCGCTTTTCCCATTACATAAGAGGAGCCAGAGCCGGAAAAGAAATCGTGATTCTCATCGGCATTCGGCGAAAGAGCGGCGAGAATTGCCGGATTCACTTTCGCCATTTCTGCTGGAAATAACGGTTCGTAGCCCAGATTCATCAACGCCTTATTGGCGTTGTAGCACAGAAACGCTTTTACGTCGTCAGCCCACGTGGTTTCGGCGTACAGCTCATCGGTGTATTGCAACTCGTTGTCGTAGAGTTCCAGCAACAAATCGAAGGCGAAACGCTTCAACTCTTCACGTTGTGTCATGGATATTTTTTCCTTGTTTTTCTGATACTTATAACCGATGTAATAACCGTGGACTGCTTCATCACGGATAATCAGACGGATCAGGTCGGCGGTATTAGTCAATTTACCGCGACTGGAAAGATACATCGGCAGCCAGAAACCAGAATAGAACAAAAATGATTCAAGAAAGACACTGGCGATTTTCTTTTTCAGCGGATCATCACCGCGATAATGTTGCTGAATAATCTGTGCTTTTCGCTGCAACGGCGCGTTTTCTTCACTCCAGGCGTAGGCGGCATCGACATCTTTTGTCTGGCACAACGTCGAGAAAATCGAACTGTAAGAGCGGGCATGAACCGCTTCCATAAAGCTGATATTCGACAACACCGCCTCTTCATGGGGGGTGAGTGCATCGGGCATCAGCGAAGGCGCGCCGATAACATTTTGCAGCGTGTCGAGCAGCGTCAAGCCAGTAAAAACACGCATCGTCAGTTGTTGTTCTACGGCACTTAATGTCTGCCACGCAGGAATATCGTTCGATAATGGCACCTTTTCCGGCAGCCAGAAATTGCTGGTCAGGCGATTCCACACCTCCAGATCTTTATCGTCAGATATCTTGTTCCAGTTGATGGCGCTGATATGTGAGAGTTTCATAGATATTCCTTAAAGTGCACAGGAGACGCAGCCTTCAATTTCAGTGCCTTCCAGCGCCATCTGACGCAGGCGGATGTAGTAGAGCGTTTTGATACCTTTGCGCCAGGCGTAAATCTGCGCTTTGTTGATATCGCGAGTGGTGGCGGTATCGGGGAAAAACAGCGTCAGCGACAGCCCTTGATCGACATGGCGAGTTGCTTCGGCGTAGGTGTCGATAATTTTTTCCGCGCCAATTTCGTAAGCATCCTGATACAGCGCCAGATTTTCGTTGGTCATAAACGGAGCAGGGTAGTAAACGCGCCCGGTTTTGCCCTCTTTGCGGATCTCCACTTTCGCCACAATCGGATGAATACTCGATGTGGCATGGTTGATATAAGAGATGGAACCGGTCGGCGGTACCGCCTGGAGATTCTGGTTATAGATGCCATAGCGCATCACGTCGTCGCGCAATTGCGCCCACATCTCACGGGTCGGTAACGTGATACCGCTACGGGCAAACAGTTCGCCAACTTTCGGCGTTTTCGGCTGCCAGTTACCTTGCAGATATTGGCTAAAATATTCACCGCTGGCATAGCGCGACTGTTTGAACCCGGCGAAGGTTTCACCGCGTTCGCGCGCCAGCAACATCGAAGTACGCAGGGCGTGCCAGGTGATGGTGTAGAAATAAAGATTGGTGAAATCCAGCGCTTCCGGCGAACCGTAGGCGATGCCTTCTCGCGCCAGATAGCCGTGTAAATTCATCTGCCCCAGACCGATGGCGTGCGAGGCGGCATTCCCGGCTTCGATGGATGGCACGCTGCGGATATGACTCATATCTGACACCGCCGTTAAACCGCGTATGGCGGTCTCTACCGTGCGGGCAAAGTTTGGGGAATCCATGGTGTGGGCAATATTCAATGAACCTAAATTGCAGGAGATATCATGGCCTGTGCGCGCATAGTCGAGATTCTCGTCATACGCTGAGGCGCTGTTAACCTGCAAAATTTCTGAGCAGAGATTGCTCATATTTATGCGCCCGGCTATAGGGTTAGCACGGTTAACCGTGTCTTCATACATGATGTACGGATAGCCGGACTCAAACTGGATTTCTGCCAGTCGTTGGAAGAAATCACGGGCATTGATGTATTTTTTGCGGATGTGTTTATTGGCAACCAGTTCGTCATAGTATTCACTGATGGCGATATCGGCAAACGGCTTGCCATAAACTCGCTCAACGTCATAGGGTGAAAAGAGCGCCATCTGCGCATTCTCTTTCGCCAGATGGAAGGTGATATCCGGGATCACCACCCCCAGCGACAGCGTTTTAATGCGGATTTTTTCGTCGGCATTTTCCCGTTTTGTATCGAGAAAACGCAGAATATCGGGGTGATGCGCGTGCAGATATACCGCGCCAGCTCCCTGACGCGCGCCGAGCTGGTTGGCGTAGGAAAAGGCATCTTCCAGCATTTTCATCACCGGGATCACGCCAGAAGATTGATTTTCAATACGTTTAATCGGCGCGCCCGCTTCCCGCAGATTCGACAGTAAAAATGCCACGCCGCCGCCGCGTTTCGACAGTTGCAGTGCAGAATTTACCGCCCGACCAATCGACTCCATATTGTCTTCAATACGCAGCAGAAAACAGGAAACCAGTTCGCCGCGCTGCTGCTTACCACAATTGAGGAATGTCGGTGTGGCAGGCTGAAAGCGTCCTGACAGCATCTCATCAGTCAGTTGCGTCGCCAGTGTTTCATCGCCTTGTGCCAGCGTCAGCGCCACCATCGTGACGCGATCGGCAAAATCTTCCAGATAATGCTTACCGTCGAATGTCTTCAACGTATAGCTGGTGTAAAACTTCCATGCCCCGAGGAATGTCTGGAAACGAAAACCGCTGGCGTGCGCGTGGGCAAACAGTGTAATGACAAAATCGCGAGAGTAGCGGTTGAGGACGCCTTCATCATAGTAACCCTCGTTGACCAGCCAGTTCAGTCGCTGCTGCTGGCTGCTGAAGGTCACACTGTTCGGACGCACATGCGTCGCCATAAAGGCGTCTACTGCCTGGCGGTCTTTATCGAACTGGATGCGACCTGCGTTATCGTAAAGGTTAAGCATCGCATTCAGGGCGTGATAATCCATCATTTCCTGCGTCAGGCGTTCTGCGGTTGTCGTTGCCAAAATTCGGTTACTCCTTTACGAACGTTTTCGATATCGCTTTGTGTACCCATGAGTTCAAAGCGGTACAGCCACGGCACGCCGCATTTCCGGGCAATCACATCTCCGGCGCGGCCATACGCCTCACCAAAATTGCGATTACCCGAAGCAATAACGCCGCGAAGCAACGCCCGGTTATGCTCGTCATTTAAAAAGCGAATTACCTGTCGTGGTGCTGCGCCAGCCGTACCGCCGCCGCCGTAAGAGGGCACGATCAGGATGTAAGGCTCGTCTACCTGAATCCGTTCCCGCTCATTGAGTGGAATGCGCACCGCAGGCAGCCCTAAACGTTCGATAAAACGCTGCGTATTTTCGGAGCGACTGGAGAAGTAGACGAGCTGGCTCATGCACTGGCCGCGTGTGGCGCTGGATGCAGACGATTGATCATGTCCGGGCGGAAACCAGACCAGCTAAGATCGCCTGCAATCACCACCGGCAACTGACGAAAGCCCTGAGCACGCAGCGCTTCTGCCGCTTCAGGAACGCGATCGACATTAATCATTTCAAAATCAAAGCCCCGGTTTTCCATCGCCCGTTTGGTGGCGTGGCACTGAACGCAATTGTTACGAGTGTAAATAGTAATGCGCATGATTCGTATTTCCGTTTAAAATGAAGATACGGCGCGATGATACGCGTCGGGTTGTCTCTCTGTTGATACAGAGATACTAGATGTAGTTGAAAAAAGATTCAACCATACAACATATGGGAAATTTCGATAAATTTCACCACCGTTGAATGGCTCAACGGGGAAGGGGATTTTGTGCTTGCTTGCCGGGTGAGTACCCGGCATCAAGAAGTTACATCCGCATGGAAACGGCCAGACGGTTAAAGCAATTCATCAGCCCGATGGCAAACGTTAAGTCGCTGATCTCTGCTGCGCTGAAATGCTCAAGCAAAGGCTGATAAACCTCGTCTTCCGCATGGGTTCTGGCAATTTCGGTTACCGATTCCGCCCATGCCAGCGCCGCCCGCTCGCGTTCATCAAAATGATGGCTTACGCGCCAGCCTGCAAGTGCGTCGAGTTTATGCTGTGGCACACCGGATTTGCGTAATGCTTTGCTGTGCATCTCCAGACAAAATGCGCAGCCGTTGATTTGCGAAATACGCAGATAAACCAGCTCCATCAGTGTGATGTCCAGCGTGCTATTTTCCAGCGCTGTTTTAGCCTGAACCAGGGCGCTATACACCGCAGGACTAAGCTCATAGTAAGGCTGACGTAACGTAGTCATACAGTTTCTCCTCTTATTAACGCCCGCAATGTAGCACTATAATGGACTGTTAAAGAGAGCCATAAATTGCGTAAAAAAGCAGACCATATGCCACGTTATCAGGATATCGCTCGTCAGTTAAAAACGGCTATTGAGCAAGGGGAGCTGAAGCCTGGCGCACGGTTGCCTTCCAGTCGAACCTGGTCGCAGGAATTGGGCGTATCTCGCTCCACTGTTGAAAGTGCTTATGCTGAGTTGGTGGCGCAGGGCTGGCTGAGCCGGCGGGGGCAGGCAGGTACCTTTGTCAGTGATCAGATACGTCCACAAAAATCCGCTGTTGATGTGGTGGCTTTTGCCGGTGAAAGCCAGCAGCCGCTGCCATTTCAAATGGGATTACCCGCACTCGATCTCTTTCCTCGTGAACTGTGGGCGCGGGTAATGGGGCGTCGCCTGCGCACTCAGACGCGTTTTGATTTGGCGTTAGGCGATGTCTGTGGCGAGACGGTGTTGCGTGAGGCGATTGTTGATTACCTTCGTGTTTCTCGTGGTATTGATTGTCAGCCGGAGCAGGTATTTATTACTCACGGTTATGCGGCATCAATGACCTTAATTTTGCACGCGCTGGCGAAACCGGGAGACGGGATGTGGATGGAAGATCCCGGCTTTCCACTGATTCGCCCGATTATTACTCGCCACGGTGTGGAAATTTTACCTGTGCCCGTTGACGATAACGGACTGGATGCCACAAGCGGAATACAAAATTATCCTGATGCGCGTTTTGCCCTGATAACTCCGGCACACCAAAGCCCGCTCGGTGTGGCGCTCTCTCTGGCGCGCAGGCATCAGATACTGGAATGGGCGGAGCGTAGCCGCTCATGGATTATTGAAGATGATTATGACAGTGAATTCCGCTATCACGGTAAGCCGCTACCGGCGTTGAAAAGTCTCGATGCGCCGCAGCGGGTAATTTATGCCGGAACGTTTAGCAAATCACTGTTTCCGGCGCTGCGTTGCGCGTGGCTGGTGGTGCCGGTGGAGCAGATTGCCCAATTCCGGCAGCAGGCGTCACTGGCGCCGTGTGCTGTGCCCATTCTGTGGCAAAATTCGCTGGCGGATTTTATTCATGAGGGGCATTTCTGGCGACATCTGAAAAAAATGCGTCAGCACTATGCTCAACGGCGACAGTGGATTGAGCAGGCGCTTATGCAACAGGGATTTCAGGTCGTGCCGCAAAAAGGGGGGATCCAACTGGTCATCAGATTGCCCGGAGATGACATTGCTCTTGCGCGTAAAGCCAGTGCAGCCGGGCTGGCGGTGCAAGCGCTGAGTGACTGGCGTATTCAGTCATCCGGGGAAGGGGGATTGTTGCTCTCATTTACCAATATCATCAATGAGAATATGGCGCAGCAGGTTGTACAGCAATTGTACTACGCCTTAAATTAAAAACCCCAAAGCCTGGTTTCGGGGTTAAAGACGTGTATTTATTATCATGGTTTCACTACGATTTTCGTATACCTAACAGCGCGCCGATAAAAATACCCACCGCCGCCGCTGTTCCTACGCTACACCAGGGTTTTTCTCGCACAAACGTATTGGCACAACTCACTGCATCGCGTGCGGCTTGCTGCACTCGGGTACGACCATGCATCCGTGCTCTGGTATCTTTCAGTAGAGCCTGAGCTTTACTGCGAGCGGCTTCGGCTTCACCTTTGACCTCGCTTCCCCAGGATTTCAGTACAGATTCGAGGCTGTCGGCTAATTGATTGACATCATTCTGAATATCTTGCACGTCCTCATCGACGTCGTTATGGCTCGGTCTGTTAAACATATGATCCCCCATTAGAATTTGATGTAATTTTCAGTGTAGACCAAAATATTCCTTGCAGAGGTTTATCACGGCTTTATGGATTTTTCTGAAAGCGCTGTTAATGCTCAATCGGGTAAGGTAAGCCCGCGGTAGATAATAACGAGGACAAAATATGTATTTACGACCAGACGAGGTGGCGCGCGTACTTGAGAAAGTTGGTTTTACCGTTGATGTGGTAACCCCGAAAACGTATGGTTACCGTCGTGGAGAACATTATGTTTATGTTAATCGCGAAGCGCGAATGGGACGTACCGCACTGGTAATTCACCCGACATTAAAAGAACGTAGCTCGACGCTGGCAGAACCCGCTTCCGATATTAAAACTTGCGATCATTACCAACAGTTTCCGCTCTATTTAGCCGGTGAACGGCACGAGCATTATGGTATTCCGCACGGCTTCAGTTCGCGTGTAGCGCTTGAACGTTATTTGCACGGATTGTTTGGCGAAGCCAGTTAAAGACGCGACTGGCAATGCCAGTCGCGAAAAGAAAGGTCAGGCTTTTACCTGCTGGTAACGGCTGACTTTGAACAATCGACGGCAGTAATCGAGGAAGTAACCATAGACCGCTCCCATCAACATCGAAACCACGATGTTAGAACTGACCGCAGCCATAATCTGGTGCCAGTCCGCGCCAACCACTAACAAGATCGCCACATACACCGGTGACTGAAACGTCACATAAGCCAGGATATCCGCCAGATTTTTTACCCAACCCGACGGGCTAACTTTGCGTGCTGCCCGCATAAACAGATCGCGATACATGCCGTATGGCCATGCAATTAAGATGTTCACCGGGATAGCGACCAGTCTGGAGTAAAGAGACTGTTCAACGCTCATTCCAGAGAGGAAAACTTCAATACACATGTTCACGACAGAACAGTAAACAACCATCGCGAACGTGTCTGCAACTGCATGACGCAAGCGTGACTGCGGTGAGAACATGTTAATGCTCCTTAATAAAAGCGAAATTGGATATGAATAAAAATGAAAGCAGTGATTTCGAGTGCCATTTTCATTTTCGCATAGCGTATATTGCTGGCTATTGGTAATCAACTAGTGAAAAATTTTTATTTAATCCGTTTTTGTAGATAAAATGTTCCGCAGTGACTTGTTTTTCGTACATTCTGGATTTTTTAATGCCATGATATTAAATGTTGTTATAAATCATGTCGTTATAACGTTAATCTACGGTTCGCATGTGGACTGTCCTGGTGCTCTTGCTGTTTTAAAGTGTAGAGAATATGGATTGAGTCGCGGTTTAACACCATTCAGCATTTTTAATGTTATAAAACGAGAAATGGCAGCATAAAGTTTCGATAGGTGACTGTTTGTTCTATTCTTTGTTTCTGCATATTTATGCATATTGTATTTGTCTGACATTAACAATGGTGTTGTAAAGAACAGCCAATCAGTTGTTAATAACCGTAATGAGTAAGCCAAATGGCTAATATACAATCTGAAAATAATTACTGGTGCGTCAGGAAATAACAGTTGAAATAATATCGTGTGCGATTGTGAATAGATTAAATCTTGTGGAAATATAATAAGTGATCGCTTACACTACGCGCTGAAATACTTTTTTTGTGTTGGCGTTAAAAGGTTTTTTCTATTATGTCTGTAATGTTACAAAGTTTAAATAACATCCGCACCCTCCGTGCGATGGCTCGCGAATTCTCCATTGACGTTCTTGAAGAAATGCTCGAAAAATTCAGGGTTGTCACTAAAGAAAGACGTGAAGAAGAAGAAAAGCAACAGCGTGAACTGGCTGAACGTCAGGAAAAAATTAGCACCTGGCTGGAGTTGATGAAGGCTGATGGAATTAATCCAGAAGAGTTATTTGCTAACGGTGCGACTGCGCCGCGCGCAGGTAAAAAGCGTGAACCGCGTCCAGCGAAATATAAATTCACCGACTTCAATGGTGAAACAAAAACCTGGACCGGTCAGGGTCGTACGCCGAAGCCGATCGCTCAGGCACTGGCTGAAGGTAAATCTCTCGACGATTTCCTGATCTAATCCCTGCTGCCGGATGCTGCCGTTATGGCGCGTCCGGCGTCGTTTCTTAAGTTCGCTGGTTCCACGGCATCTTATCCAACAGTCTTGCCATCCCACAAAAACCGCTGATTCCAGCAAACATTAATCCAGCCCCAACAAAGCCACTTAATAAGAAGAAACCACTATTCAGGGTATAACCCAGGACAACGCCGATTAATATTAACACGCCAGCGGCAATCTGTACCTGACGCATTAACGGCAAGGGCTGTGATTTATTTATTGCTACCGGCAACCCTGCTTTTTTCCAGCCATCAATCCCACCATCCAGTAAAAAGATATCTGCGGGGGCGGCAATCGCTTCCAGCTTTTGAGCATTATTAGCGGTGCGTTTACCGGCCTGGCAGTGGAATATAATTTGTTCACTCCGTAATTTTGTTGGAAGGCCAGACTGTTCCAGTACGGATAATGGAGCCAGATCTGCTTCGGAAATATGTTCACGAAGATATTCATCAGCATCACGAATATCGATTAACTTCGCACCATGCGCGATTAATTCTTGTGCGTCACGGGGAGAAATAGTTGTCAAAGCCATAGTCACTCCTTACGGACAATAGACATTTTTCAGGGTGGCGATAATGGCATTTACCGCCTCATTTTTAATGGAATAAAGAATGCGTTGCGCATCCCGTTGGCTGTCTATAAGCCCCTCTTCACGCATACGAGCAAGATGCTGTGATGCTGCGGAGGCGCTAAGACCTGTGATGCGTGCCAGTTCACCGGCGCTGGTGCCAGGCGAACCGCAAAGCATACACAGGATCAACAGGCGTTTGGGATGACTCATCGCTTTCAGTAAGGCTGCGGCCTGTTCGGCGCTGGCTTGTAGTTGGGCTAATTCAGGCATAGTAATTTAAGAGTTTTCTAAATTTAGAAAATGCTAAACTAAAAGTGCATCATATACCAGTACCAGCAGCGTAAATGAGAGTAAAAGCGTAGTCTGAAACTGGCAGGCTACGCTAAAATCACTACGCTTAAGAGATAAAATCTCTTTTTAAACAATGGGTAATTTTCTTATAGGGAGTAAATATGGGGTTCTGGAGAATCGTCATCACCATCATTTTGCCGCCGCTTGGCGTGTTGCTGGGCAAAGGATTTGGTTGGGCGTTCATCATTAATATTCTGCTGACGCTGCTTGGCTATATCCCTGGTTTGATTCATGCTTTCTGGGTGCAAACCCGCGATTAATCCTGTGCTCGCTCCGCGGCGTTAACGCGCCGCGTTCAAACTGCCTGCGCTAATAATGTCTACTGAACGGTCTTTAAACTTATCCCGCCATTGCCTGCTGGATAATCGGGATCGGCGTCAGCAAATGTTGACGCATTAACTCACTGGCGCGCGCGACATCTCGCGCCAGCACTGCCTCGGTCAGAGCCTGGTGCTGATCGTGTTTATCTTCCAGCATTTCCATGGAAAGCACTGTTCGTCGCAGCCAGATAAATCGATAGCGCGCCGCCAGATCAAACAACCGTTCACGCATTTGCAGCAAATAGTGAGAACCACAGCCCGCCACAATTGCAGTGTGAAAAGCCTGATGACGCAGATCCCACTCATCAAGCATTTTCTCACTGGCGTCACACGCCGCGAGCTTACTGAGCAGATGTGCCTTCGCAAGAACGTCTGCCTCCCACTCATCGCCACCGCGGGCAATCGCCAGACTGACCAGCATCGCTTCCATATTGGCGCGGGCGTCGAAAATATCGAGCAGCTCCTGCTCTGACATAGGCGCCACCCGATACCCTTTTTGGTTTACCACCGTGACCAGTCGTTCCGCCACCAGTTGTGAAAGCGCTTCCCGCAACGGCCCGACGCCGAGTGCATAACGCGAGGTCAGCAAACTCATCCGTAATTTTTCATCCGGTTGAAAATTGCCGCGAATAATATCGTTCTTCAGCCAGCGATAGCCATCCAGGGACGTAATGGTCATGGTGTGACTCCTGATGATTATCAGCGCGTGTTATGAACGGGCGTTTTTTGCCACAAGATCAGCTTCTTCCAGCGTGCCATAATTGGCACGGTACAGATAATCCCTATCGCTAATAAGCCGGTGGAGATTACTTCTAACTGTTGCGCCGGGCGGAATAACATCACTACCAATACAAAGGTAATAAAGCCAATGACCAGCCAGGTGAGCCATGGATAAAGCCACATCCGCAGGCGAATTTCGCTTCCTTCAGCTCGTAGAATTTTGCGCATCCGCAACTGCGAAACGGCGATGACTAAATAAACCAGCAGAGCGATAGCGCCGGAGCTGTCGATCAGAAATTTAAACACTTTGGCAGGTGCGTAATAGTTCACCACTACCGTTAAAAACGCCGCGCCGGTCGAGAGTAATACCGCCACATACGGGGTTTTACTGCGGTTGATTTTGCCCATTGCCGCGGGGGCATCACCGCGACGGCTTAAGGAGTAGAGCATCCTTGACGCGGTATACAGCGCTGAGTTCAGGCAACTGGTTACGGATAGTAATATCACGCAGTCCATGATTAATTTTGCATGCGGAATATTGAGCAATTCCAGTACCGAGCGATAAGAACCAACGGCTTTCAGCCCCGGCATATTCCACGGAATTAATGCCACGACGACGAAAATAGAGCACAAATAGAAGATAGAAATACGCCAGATAACCGAGTTAGTGGCGCGGACAATGTGTTTTTCCGGCGTGTCGGATTCTGCGGCGGCGATAGTGACAATTTCTGCGCCCATAAACGAGAACATGGTGATCAGCATCGCGCTTAATACCGCCCCGAAGCCGTTGGGCATAAAGCCGCCGCTATCCCACAATTTTGAAATACCGCTCACGTCGGCATACGGGTAAAAACCGCTAATCGCTACAGCGCCAAGGAAAATAAAGGCCAGGATGGCAATGACTTTGCACAGCGCCAGCCAGAATTCAAATTCGCCATGGTTTTTAACGCTTAATAAATTACTGCCAGTTAAGGCGAGGGTAATGACGAGGGAGAATAACCAGATGGGAATGCCTGGAACCCACGAATGCAGGATCATGGCAGCGATGTTGGCTTCCAGCGGGATAACCAGTACCCAAAACCACCAGTACAGCCAGCCGATGGTATAGCCCGCCCAGCGACCAATGGCTTTATCGGCATAGGTGGAAAAGGAGCCGGTATCGGGCGTGGCAACCGCCATTTCTGCCAGCATTCGCATAATCATAACCACCAGCAATCCGGCGAACAGATAGGCCAGTAATACCGCCGGGCCCGCTTCGGCGATGGCGACGCTGGAACCGACAAACAGACTTGCGCCGATAACACCGGCAATAGACAACATGGTGACGTGGCGTGACTTCAGCCCGCCCCCTAACTCATGTGGTTGCGATGATTGCCCCATCCTGAATCCTCTCGAAAGTGCGTCACTTGGGAGAGCGCCCCGACATTTCCCGCGTCGGGTCACGCGTTTAATTGTTATTAATTCTTTTTACCGGAGAGCGGCTCCGCCTTATCCGGCCGACATAGATTTATTCCTGTTCACGTACAGATTGTCGGATGCAGCGTAAACGCTTTATCCGACCGGGATTCCCGTAGGCCGGACAAGACGCGCAGCGTCGCCTCCGGCATGGGTACGGTGCTACTGTTTTGCCTCAGTAAAACACTGGCTGATGATCTCCAGACCCTGACGAATCTGAGCGTCTTCAATGGTGAGCGGTACAAGGATGCGCAGCACGTTGTAATACGGGCCGCAGGAGAGAAGAATCAGACCCTTATCGCGGGCACGCGCCACGATCTCGGCGGTGAGTCTGGCGTCCGGTTTACTATGATCGCCACCTTCAAACAGTTCGATGGCAATCATCGCCCCCAGCCCGCGTACGTCGCCGATCTCCGGGTGTTTTTCGGCGATCGCCAGCAATCCGTCTTTCAGCTTCTGCCCCAGATCGTTGGCTTTTTGCAGCAGATTTTCCTGCTCGAACACCTTCAACACTTCCAGCGCCGCTACGCAGGCAATCGGGTTACCGGCATAGGTGCCGCCTAAGCCGCCCGGTGCAACAGCGTCCATCACTTCGGCACGCCCGGTGACGCCCGCCAGCGGGAAGCCGCCTGCGATCGATTTCGCAAAGGTGGTGAGATCCGGCGCCACGCCCATCTGCTCCATCGCAAACAGCGTGCCGGTACGCCCCGCGCCGCTCTGCACTTCATCGGCAATCAGCATGATCCCGTGTTCGTCACACAGCGCGCGTAAACGCTGCATAAAGGCTGGCGTTGAGGCGTAGAAACCGCCTTCGCCCTGAACCGGTTCAATCACGATGGCGGCGATATCTTCCGGCGCGGCGTCATTTTTGAAGATTCGGTGGATACTGGCGATAGCGTCATCCTCGCTGATGCCGTGCAGTGGGCAAGGATAAAGCGCGCGATAAACATGGCCCGGCATCAGTCCCATCCCCGCAGAGTACGGATTCACCTTGCCAGTCAGCGCCAGTGTATAGTGTGTGCGCCCGTGATACGCGCCGCTAAAAGCGATGGTGCCGCTACGTTTGGTGGTGGCGCGGGCGATTTTCACCGCATTTTCCACCGCTTCGGAACCCGTGGTGACCAGCAGCGTTTTTTTGGCAAAATCACCTGGCACCTTCTGATTCATCATTTCGCACAGATCCAGATACGGCTCGTAAGCCAGCACCTGGAAGCAGGTGTGCGACAGTTTTTTCAACTGCGCTTCCACCGCCGCCACCACTTTCGGATGCAGATGTCCGGTATTGAGCACCGCAATGCCGCCTGCGAAATCAAGATACTCACGGCCTTCAACGTCCCACACCCGGCAGTTTTCTGCGCGGTCAGCGAAAATCGGGTGAATTTGCCCAACGCCACGAGGAATTGCCTGACTGCGGCGCTGCATTAACTCTTTATTACTGCTCATTCGCGTTCTCCAGTTAAAGACCGATGCACATATATTTGATTTCTAAGTAATCTTCGATGCCATACTTCGAACCTTCACGACCCAGACCCGAGGCTTTAATGCCGCCGAACGGAGCCACTTCATTGGAAATAATCCCGGTATTGATGCCGACGATGCCGTATTCCAGCGCCTCGCCTACGCGAAAGACGCGGCTTAAATCACGAGCGTAGAGGTAGGCGGCAAGGCCAAATTCGGTGTCATTGGCTTGCGCAATCACATCGGCTTCATCTTTAAAGCGGAACAGCGGGGCGAGGGGGCCGAATGTCTCTTCTTTTGACACTTTGGCGTTGGTCGGAACGTCCACCAGAATGGTCGGCTGGAAGAAGTTGCCGCCGCGTTCATCCGATTTACCACCGCAAACCACACGCGCGCCTTTCTCCAGCGCATCGGCAATATGCTCTTCCACTTTTGCTACCGCTTTTTTATCGATCAGCGGCCCGATGGTGACGCCTTTCTCCAGCCCGTCGCCGATGTGCAGTTTGCTTACCGCCTGCTGTAATTTTTCGGCAAAGCGGTCATACACGCCGTCCTGCACGTATAAACGGTTGGCGCAGACGCAGGTTTGCCCGGCGTTGCGGAATTTCGAGGCCAGCGCGCCTTCCACGGCTTTATCGAGATCGGCATCGTCAAAGACGATAAACGGCGCGTTGCCGCCCAGCTCCAGCGACACTTTTTTGATGTCTTTCGCGCACTGTTCCATTAACTGGCGGCCAATTTCGGTTGAGCCGGTAAATGACAGCTTGCGCACCAGCGGGTTGCTGGTCAGTTCGTTACCGACCGCGCCAGCAGACCCCGTCACTACGTTAAATACGCCAGCCGGAATGCCCGCACGAGTCGCCAGTTCCGCCAGCGCCAGTGCGGAAAACGGCGTCTGACTGGCGGGCTTCAGCACCATCGTGCAGCCTGCCGCCAGCGCCGGACCGGCTTTGCGGGTAATCATCGCCGCCGGGAAGTTCCACGGCGTGATAGCCGCGGTAACGCCAATCGGCTGCTTGATAACAATCAGGCGCTTATCGGCCTGATGACCGGGAATGGTGTCGCCATAAATGCGTTTGCCTTCTTCGGCAAACCACTCAATAAAGGAGGCGGCGTAGCTGATTTCGCCTTTCGCTTCAGCTAACGGTTTGCCCTGTTCGAGGGTCATCAGGCGCGCTAAATCGTCCTGATGCTCCATCATTAAATTGAACCAGTTGCGCAGAATGTTGGCGCGTTCTTTGGCGGTGAGCGCACGCCAGGCGGGCTGGGCGCGGTTGGCGGCGTCGATAGCGGCGCGGGTTTCATCCGCGCCCATTTTCGGCACGCTACCCAGCTTGTCGCCGTTCGCCGGATTGGTGACGTCGATGACCTCGCCATTGTTGGCGTCCAGCCATTCCCCGTTAATCAACGCCTGCTGGCGGAATAAGTTACTGTCGTTCAGTTTCATCGTTACATCCTGTTTTCAAAGGTTATTGATTAAAGGCGGCGTGTAAGGCATCCACACTACGTGCCGCTCGCAGCGTGCGTCCGGGGTTACTCTGGCTTGCCAACAGCGTTTGTACCTTGCTGACAATATGCGCACCAATAGGAATGGCTGATGTCGCTGCCGGGGAGGGCGCATTGCAGGTGTGGATCGTGCGCGGGGTGGTGACAAACAGAAAATCGTCAATCAGCTTGCCGTCCGGCGATACCGCCTGCGCCCGCACACCAGCGGGCCAGGGCTGGAGATCGCTTAACGAAAGCCGGGGACAATACTTTTGCACCAGCTGCAGATAGCCGCTTTTGCACAGCGAGTTTTTCATCTCGCCCAGCCCTGAGCGTAGATGGTTTTGCAGCACCCGGCGAATCCCCGACGAGCCTAAAATCTCCAGCGTGTCGCGAAATGAGAAGTCGCGCTTGCGATAGCCTTCGCGTTTGAAAGCCAGCACCGCGTTTGGCCCGACGGTGACGCTGCCGTCGATCATTCGGGTGAGATGCACGCCCAAAAATGGCATCGCGGGGTCGGGAATGGGGTAAATCAGGTGGTTAACAATCTGGTTATGCTCCGGCGCAAGGCGGAAATACTCGCCACGGAACGGGCAGATGATAAAGCCCGGTTCGAGGCCGAGCATTTTCACCAGCCGGTCAGCCATCAGCCCGGAACAGCTGATCAGCGTTGACGTCTGATACTCGCCGCCCTGACGGGTACGTATCACCACGTCGTTTTTATGCTCACTAAGGCCGCTGACTTCGGCGTTATAGATAATCTTGCCGCCTCTGGCCTGGAAAATTTTCGCCATCGCCGCCGTCACTTCGCGGTAGCTGACAATGCCGCTGGACGGCACAAAAATGCCGCCAAGCCCGGTGATATTCGGTTCGCGCTCGCGCAGTTCCTCGGCGTTTAACCACTCGCGCTCGATACCGTTCGCCGCCGTGCGTTCCCATAAGGCGCGCATCCGTTCCATTTCGAGTTCGGACGTGGCAACCAGCATCTTGCCGCAGTTGTCGTAGCGAATGCCGTTTTGATCGCAAAAGGCTTTGGTGGCGCGGTTTCCCGCCAGGCAAAACTGCGCCTTCAGGCTGCCTGGCGTGTAATAGACCCCAGCATGGATCACGCCGCTGTTGTGGCCCGTCTGATGACAGGCTGGACCGGACTCTTTTTCCAGCAACACAATGCGGGCGCCCGGATAGACATCAATCAGTTGCATGGCGGTCGACATGCCGATGATGCCGCCGCCAATAATCACAAAATCATACATCCGCTCAATTCCTTTGCGCTTACTGATGCGTCTGGTAGTGGTGAGTGGCGTAGGCGAAGTAGCCACGCTGACGCATCAGTTCACGACGCAGATCCGGGTGCGCGGTAAAGCGGTCGCGACCGTGCAGCCAGAACAGGTTGTTAATCAACAGGAATTTGCCAACGGGAACGGGTACAGAAAGAATGCCTTTACTGGTTTCAATGGCGTCCGAAAGCTCGCTCAACCACACGCCTTCTTCGAAGTCTTTCGGCTGGACAAACTGGTCGATATAGCGCATCACCGGGCGGCCCTGCTGATCGACATCGAACACCGGATGGAAGACATCTTTGCTGACGTTTTTGCTCGGCGGTGCGGCAAAGCGCATCGGACGGCGCGCCAGCGGGTGGCGGAAATAGTGGTCCAGATGTTCCCAGTCATCGAGATGCAGCAGCAGCGAATTTCCGCCCTGCATGTTCTGCTCGTCGATTTTCATCATCAGCACATAGTCGGTGATTTCTTCAACGTAGGTGCCGTCGTTATGCAACTCCATCACGCGGTGCGGCTGGCGCAGATAACTGTCTGAGTTATCGATATTTTTCACCACAAAACGCGCGTAATACTGACCGCTCATCGCATCGAAATTGGAACGACCAATCAGATGCGCCACCGCCGTCGCCAGCTTCACCATCTCATCCGCTTGCTTCACATCATCGACAGCCACGGCGTTGATCAACAGCGCACCTTCAGCGCGGTTTAGCAACGTCTTCAACAGCAACGGTTGCAGTTGATTTGCACAGAGATCGTCAAGAATTTTAGCCACCCGAAAACGCAGAAACGATTTGTACTCCAGCGCCTGCACGGGCCACTCGGCAACCTGCTCGAGAAATTGTTTAGTCGTCTGTTCGGTAAAGGTGAGTTCCAGCAGACGCGGGGATTGCGCCGACGGGGTGAGGGTGAATCCGCTATAGTCCTGGCCGGAATCGACAGCGCTGTTTTGTACGGCGGTCAGTGCATTCATCAGAAGCGATCCTCTTAGGGTTTCAGGGAGAAATGGTGATGCTCATTTCGTAGCCATAATCTAAAAGTATCTACATTTCTAAAAAATGCGCATAAAACTCACATATTGTTTTCTTATTGTGATCAAAAACAACAAATTATTAACTTTTTTGTAGTGATAATAGATATGTTATGAATAAAATAATCAATAAAAACAGATGATTAATGATAGAGGATGATGAAGACGATAAAAATCATGAGTGAGGATGTTTTTACAACAAAAAATAACTCTACCCTGAGAATTTATACAGGGCAGAGTAAATTTAAGATCAGCAGTTATCTGATATCAGGCAATTCACCTGTTTTACCTAACAAAATGGCGCTTCGTCCGGGTACGCTGATATGTAAATTCTTACCTGATGTATTGAATATTTCACCGGGAGGAATATCCTGAGCAGAACTGTATTTATCATTAATAACAGTAACCGTATCACACCCCATATTTTTATATTTTCCTGGCTGTAATGGGTTTTGCCAAATGCTATCCACGGATTCCAGTCCTTTATTTATAATAACTAATCCATCGTGAGGACCTTCATTGATGTCCAGTAAATTTCCTCGACTAAAGGCAAGCACATTTTTTGTCGAGAGTGCTCCTCTAAATTCGTACCATATACCTGGTTTTTCACGAAATAGAGAGTGAAATTCATTAAATAATTTCTGAGATGGAGATAATCCGCCGTTAATCCAGGCTTCGCCACCTGCTCTGATTGTTCCATCGGAGTTTCTAATCTCGGTGGTTGATGTTAATTCCTGTCCGTCATCATAGACTAAAAGTCTGCCATAGGGGAGAGCGGTCAGAAACGCCATTGCCAGTATTTCATCTCGTAGAGCTCTGAACATAAGATGTAGAAATGTTTCGTTATTATTAGGAATGTCATGATTAATAGTCATAAATACATATTTGTCGAAGGAGAGATTGCTTACTAGTATTGGGGCAAGGAGTCGAATATCACCGTTAAATTTTAGTGCCTCTAATAATATCATCAAGCGCTCAAAATCAATTGCTTGTAAATGATCCATTTCCTGAAGTAACGATGTGAGATTCTGTGCATCCGAAGTGTTGCTCACAATATATTCAATATAGCTCATTACGGGGATATCTTGATCCTCAGTGTCAAAAAGATTAGTTATATGAGAGCGCCTTTTGATATTTTTTACTGGTGGTGATATTGACTTCTTTATCTGTTCATGGCTTGAGTGTTTTGCAGCATCATAGCGTAGACCAAATACCCCCAGTTTTCGCATGTTATGAACATATGTATTTTCTAATGCTATAACTCTGTCACATTCAGGTGTTGTTTTTGGCATGTTTGATAAGCGCTTTCTTATTAAGACCTCATGATTGCTCCATTCATCATCTTTTATATCCCCATAATCTTGCTCAAAGCATTCAGAGGTCATGTGAATTTCTTCTGGATGGATTTGACAACATAGTTTTGTTTTTGGGGCCTCGATAAATGGAATAAACACTTGCCCTTGCCAATATCCAGGAATACCACTTTCTATATCCTCAGCGATCCTCTCTCTTATATCTGCAGAGGGGTAGTTTAAGTCATCTTTACCGCTCCCGCCCTTTCCCATAAAATTAAATGTATAATCAGGAATGATATCTATATTGAACTTGCGGGCATCTTTGACTAGCGCGATGAAATCCTGTAAATCACCCATCGGGTTATGTATGGTGCAAAGATCTTCAGGTTGATAAGCGTGATACCATAAATTCTTTTCATTTTCTGGTGTCGCAGGTCCATCTGCACGAAAAAATGTTACTGGTGGTATTTGTATGTAGCCATAGTAGCACTGAGCGAGTTCAGGTAACTTTTTTCTGATTTGGTTATAACTGGCATTAAAGGCGTGGTAGATCACTTCCCCTAGCTTTTCTGGCGTGATGACTTCACACCTTGATTTTTGTACATAAGTCAGATTTCTTCTTTCTAACGTTTGTTTCAGATGGTCAAGATTAATTAATGCTTTAAAAAATTCCTCCTGGCCGGAGGGGGCAGTGACTCTGATATTGTAAACTTCAGCAGATAACTCATAATCAGGAATATTGATGCTATGGACAATATAATTATCTTTGGGGGATAAATTTTGAGGATCTCTTTCAGTAAAATGCTCAGCTTTTCCATAATAATGGCCGCAGTCCTCTCTTTGATAAACCCATGTTTTTCCCTGACCAATTCTGTCTGGTGCAATAGGGTTGCGTTGTGCCGCCTTATTGGTTTCTCGATATGTGATATCGGGAGAGAGGGAAACTGAATAATCATTTAATAACAATGTGAAGATATCGATTTCAGCACGAGAGGTGGATAAAAAATCTCTTTCCTTTAACTCAACGGGATAGATTCCATTATTATCGATAATATCAGTGGTACGATTTAAGTTATCTCTTGCAGAGGTGGTAGGGGGGATAATATGTTCATTTAACGTTTCTTGTTGTAGCAATCTGGCTGTAGTTAGCCCTGATATATTAGAATTATTGGGTGGCATAGTGAGCATCCTCTGGTGATCATACAATGATTTGATTTACAGTGTTTAATTTTATTGAAGTGTTAATGTATTACTGACCTGTATATATCGGTGAGTACTGTAATTAGTAACACTGTTTTGATTATTAAGGTGTTTTTAGTTAACAACTGTCAAAAATCGCTCATCTGAATCTAATGATTAGTTTAATAAGTTCTATAAAAGAAGATATTGCTATATAAGATTTGTTTTTTTGTCAAAAAATAGTTTTTATTGTTATGATAAAAATTAGCCATGATGGGTTGAGACAATCAGGCTGTAATCGTTACAAGAGATGTTAAGATTAGATATTCTTTTTATATAAATAAGACTTAACAATTGAGGCGATATACTGAATACCAGGTATGATTGAAGAGGGTTTCTTTGACTACTTGTTATGATAGATATTTTTCAGGAAAGAAGGACGATATGCAAAAGTATGCTATTTACATCATATGATCATCATGTTTATTAGTGGGTATTTAAGTATTGTATATGTAATGGCCCCTTAGCTCAGTGGTTAGAGCAGGCGACTCATAATCGCCTGGCCGCTGGCTCAAGTCCAGCAGGGGCCACCAGACCACTATTAGCTCATCAGGAAGTGCAAATGATAACTGATACAATTGTATAGTACAGAGTTCGGGCCTTGATGATGATTCTGTTTTATTATCTGACAGAGGGAATTAGCGGTATTTCAGAATAGAAAAACGAATGGGTGGTTTCGAATGAGGACTGATGTTTCAGTACATGGCATGCCACTGCAATGTACTCATCCGTCAGTACTCATTCAAAAGCATCAGGAAAAAATGCCCGCTATGCCGAGCGGGCAAATTGCTTACATGTGGAATTAAGTAATTAACGATAAAGCCGTAACATTATCATGTTTTGTATTCATTTATGTAATCGGGTTAATTACCTAATTCACTTGAGCTTATTCTCGCATGACAAGTATTACGACTGCCTCTGTCCTGGTCAGCTTCGGGCGTTGTGTGGCTGAAAGAGGATTTTATTCATTTTATGTCGGAGAAATTAATCTTATCCAAAAACTGGGAGGACTCAGCTGGCAAACCATTAATGAGCAAGATGAGTCCATTCGCAGATAAGTTAATGCTGGCATACTGAATATACCAGCATTAATTAGACATGATTATGTGGTCAACCAAAAAATGTTATTAAGCGGCTGAACTCAGAATTAACGCTTTCTTTTACGTCCCTGAACAGCTTTAAAACGAGGATTAGATTTGCAAATGACATACAGCCGTCCTTTGCGCTTCACAATCTGACAGTCCGGGTGACGTTCTTTTGCTGTACGCAGAGAGTTCAGTACCTTCATTGTGCCCCCTTTTTCGCACCAACAAAACGACCAAAACGCTGGGTAAATTGTGCCACATTTCCTTCTGATGCAACGGTTCTCAGTTTGCCCGTATAGAACGGGTGTGATTTTGAAGAGACATCAATCGTCACGTACGGATATGTTACGCCATCCAGTTCAATCTCACGGTCTGTTTTGATGGTAGAGCCAATTTTAAAGTACTCATCAACACTCGTGTCATGGAACACCACGGTACGATATTCAGGATGGATATTCTGTTTCATTTTTGCTTTCCTGTTATGTTATAACATAGCCAAAAAGGATACATTCTCATCTATACAATTACAACACTCAATCTTCATGGTCGTCCATGGTATGTGGAATTCCAGCAACTAAATCGAACTGCCGGAGATAAGTGATAATGTTGACGGCTGTTAGTGATGGCACAATTCAACAGCCAGATTACTGATTTATGATAGCTTTGCTAAGCGGTATGGCCCCTTCGAGAATGTCGGTTTTCTGCTTTGCTGGCACGATTATGTATCTTTAGGTAAGCGTTACGGTGCGCGTCCAGTAGCAAAAATGCTGATTCAATTCACAGTCTCTTCCAGAGCCACAACAAATACAGTTTCTTCAAAATTCCTTTCGAAAAAATGCAAACATCCCTCCCTCTGGGATAGTTATTATAAAGGAGAGAGAGTATATATATATTAAATATCACCTAAGCAAACTATTTTGATGTTATTAATAGAAATGGAGAAATAAATAGGCGTATTCAACAACTGCAACGAAAACAACGATATTAATCAGTTTGTTACTGATTTTCTGTATTTTATTCTCTTTCATTGGTATTTCCTCGCTTTAAAAAAGAGCACGCCTCATGAGCGCCTCTTCTATAAATAGCGATTTTGGCCAACCAATTTTTTGAGATGTATCACAAGTTTGAATGGATGTGTTACATCACTTACCACTACTGGGATTCATAAGCATTTATGGGCGATTTTTAAGTAGCTAAAAAAATTAAAATTTTGCATGAACAGGAGATGAATAATCCATAAATTATCAGAGTGCTGGAGATATCATCTATAACATTGTCAATTATCATTTGCCAACACCATCAAATAGCCAAAACAATCATCTTTGGGGAGTTTATGGAGCAGGGGGATGGTGGTAATAATAATCATTATGCGTTTAATTTCTGCAGTGAGGTTCCGCAGGGAGTGGCAACAATATAGAAATAATAGCATTACAGCGTGACACATATCCGATTGAATATATATGGCAGTACGGGAAAAGAAACGGGCTTCTCTATGAGGGGATATCGTCAGGAAAGATTACAGGATATATCTGTGATCTCATGTAAGGGCAAAAGGGAGAAGAATTTTTTGAAGCTGCGAGCAAGTACAACCTCAGTGAGATGACTATAGTCGCAATCTATCTCCGTCAAAGAGGTTGATTTCCTTATCTCCGGGTTTGGTATTTTTGATTTCAGTATCAGTAAGTTTTTTTGCGAGTTTTGCCATTTGGCTCCCTCAAGTTCTGGACTCTTTCCGTTGGGGCCCAAAAGGGTGCCATAAGTCGTGGTTCTCAGCAATTCTCACTGGATGACAATAGACGTAAAAAAGCCCGCAGAGCTTGTGCTGTGCGGGCTTAGTGAACTTCACTGAACGTTAGTGTATCAATGTTTGGTGGGCTGGCGGAGTTTGAATAAATACTGTATTGCTTTGATTTTTAATGATTTTGTTTAATTCATTTTTTGTGCGTATACCTAATCGTATACCAATGGCTGTAAGTTAATGTGAAATGAAAGCGCATTTTTACTTGGATTGATGCTATATCGTACAGGAAAAAAATTTTTTTTCGAAAGAACTGTTCACACTGTTCACCTTTCTGTTTTCTCCTTTTATTTCAGAGTGATAGGTGGTGAATAATGGGTGAAGGGTGAACATTCGATTCTTCACCTCCGGCATTCTGCCGGTGTGACTTGTGCAGGGGATTAATTTCCCGTGCTGAAATCACTCAGGAAGAAAAAAGTTTTTTTTGATTTGATTGTTCACACTGTTCACCTTTCGTTTTTCTCTTTTAATTTCAGTGTGATAACGGGTGAATATACGGTGAAGGGTGAACAGTGGATTG
>OLIF01000052.1_pt1 | contig 109916 bp, 84 predicted proteins | sample 1609681 | NCBI WGS metagenome assembly OLIF01 (sample SAMEA4350143, study PRJEB24818) | metagenome | biome: human; feature: gut; material: faeces | place: Denmark | collected 2013-09 | reverse complement strand
TCCTGAAGGAACGTTGAAGACGACGACGTTGATAGGCCGGGTGTGTAAGCGCAGCGATGCGTTGAGCTAACCGGTACTAATGAACCGTGAGGCTTAACCTTACAACGCCGAAGGTGTTTTGGCGGATGAGACATCGATAAGTAAGATTGATAACAGATTAAATCGACATGTCGGAATGAGACGTGTTGATAAAACAGAATTTGCCTGGCGGCCTTAGCGCGGTGGTCCCACCTGACCCCATGCCGAACTCAGAAGTGAAACGCCGTAGCGCCGATGGTAGTGTGGGGCTTCCCCATGCGAGAGTAGGGAACTGCCAGGCATCAAATAAAACAAAAGGCCCGGTCGAAAGACCGGGCCTTTTGTTTTATCTGTTGTTTGTCGGTGAACGCTCTCCAGAGCAGGACAAATCCGCCGGGAGCGGATTTGAACGTTGCGAAGCAACGGCCCGGAGGGTGGCGAGCAGGACGCCCGCCATAAACTGCCAGGTACCAAATTAAACAGAAGGCCATCCATAAGGATGGCCTTTTTGCATTGGTGCTGAAAAAAGGCCGGATGCGACACTGTCGCGTCTTATCCGTCCTACGAAAGATCGTGTGGCGTGGGGAAAATCCGTGCACGTCAGATTCAACAATGAATACGACTTCCATAATTTTTCCACTTTCATACGATCATCTCACCTGGAACCTATCCTGAACGTCTTCAATAATCATTTTCCTGCTAACTAAATTCACGCTTAAGGTTGCATAATTATATGCAACAAATGTATAACATTTTATTTGCTAAAAAATAAACAACAGCGACCGACAAAAGCATCGAATTAAGGCAGGAGACATAATGGCATGGCAGAAAGTACTGTAACGGCAGACGGCAAACTGACAAGTAGTGATACTCGTCGCCGCATTTGGGCAATTGTGGGGGCCTCTTCAGGTAATCTGGTCGAGTGGTTCGATTTCTATGTCTACTCGTTCTGTTCCCTCTACTTCGCCCACATCTTCTTCCCTTCTGGTAACACGACCACTCAACTACTACAAACAGCAGGTGTTTTTGCTGCGGGCTTTCTGATGCGTCCAATCGGCGGCTGGTTATTTGGACGCATAGCCGATAGACATGGGCGTAAAAAATCAATGCTGTTATCGGTGTGTATGATGTGCTTTGGATCACTGGTTATCGCCTGCTTACCTGGCTACGAAACAATCGGTACATGGGCTCCGGCATTATTGCTTCTTGCTCGTTTATTCCAGGGGTTATCTGTTGGCGGAGAATATGGCACCAGTGCCACTTATATGAGTGAAGTTGCTGTTGAAGGGCGCAAAGGTTTTTACGCATCATTTCAGTATGTGACGTTGATTGGCGGACAACTGCTAGCACTACTGGTTGTGGTAGTTTTACAACACACCATGGACGACTCTGCACTCAGAGAGTGGGGATGGCGTATTCCCTTTGCGTCAGGAGCTGTGTTAGCTGTTGTGGCGTTGTGGTTACGCCGTCAATTAGATGAAACTTCACAACAAGAAACACGCGCTTTAAAAGAAGCTGGATCTTTGAAAGGATTATGGCGCAATCGCCGAGCATTCATCATGGTTCTCGGTTTTACCGCGGCGGGTTCGCTTTGTTTCTATACTTTCACCACCTATATGCAGAAGTATCTGGTGAATACTGCAGGAATGCACGCCAATGTAGCGAGCGGCATTATGACCGCGGCACTGTTTGTATTTATGCTCATTCAGCCGCTAATTGGCGCGCTATCGGATAAGATTGGTCGCCGCACTTCGATGTTATGCTTCGGCTCTCTGGCAGCCATTTTTACCGTTCCTGTTCTCTCAGCATTGCAGAACGTTTCCTCGCCTTATGCCGCTTTTGGTCTGGTGATGTGCGCCCTGCTGATAGTGAGTTTTTATACTTCAATCAGTGGAATACTGAAGGCTGAGATGTTCCCGGCACAGGTTCGCGCATTAGGCGTTGGTCTGTCATATGCGGTCGCCAATACTATATTTGGTGGTTCGGCGGAGTATGTAGCGTTGTCGCTGAAATCAACAGGAATGGAAACAGCCTTCTTCTGGTATGTGACATTGATGGCCGTGGTGGCGTTTCTGGTTTCTCTGATGTTGCATCGCAAGGGGAAAGGGATGCGTCTTTAGTGACGGGCCAGCAGCCAGATGGTATAGCCGGTGGTTGCACCAGCGACATCCCAGGCAAAATCCTTCCAGCTCCAGCCGCTCCCCTCGGGGCGGCTATCCCACAGCTCTTTTGATGCGCCCAGACTTACAGAGAACATTAGCCCGAACATCGCGCTACGGTCGCGACTCATCCCTTGATGTTGCGCATATTCGTTCCCGGCGGCAGAAAGCATTGCCGAGGTAATAAAGTGTTGAGCTTTATCCTGTCCGCTCCAGCTATCGTTAGCCATGTGACTGCATCCAGAAAGTAACAATAGCGAGCAGGTAAAAAGAATACGCAACATGTCCTCCAGAAAATAAACCCCGTACAGGACGGGGTTGTGATTACAGGATGCGGCTAATTAATCGGTCGATGCGGATGCGGCGCAAACGGCGGATGAGTTTGCGAACTTTTACCGGATAGTCGGCAATACTTTGCAGATCGCGGTAGTGCTTAACGATGGTGGTGTGCTTGCGGATCAGATCCAGTTCTTTCTCACGCTGTGGCGCAAGCTCCAGTTGCGGATCGTGGATCAAAATGGCGTTTTCCAGATCCAGACGCCAGGCGCGTGGATTCAGGTTATTACCGGTTACCAGCATCCACTTATCATCAACCCACATCCCTTTCAGATGATAGGTATTGTCGTCATCTTTCCATAACCGGACCACTAACTGGTCAGTATTGACGTAATACTGCAAACGGCTCAGGAAGCGACGCAAATTAATCTCATAAAGATAAGGCAGTGCGCCAATTATCTTGAAAGGTTCATCTTCTGGAATGTAGAAGTCATTCGCGGTTTTATCACCAACGATAATTTCGACCTTTTTCCCTTCGCGCAGCAACTGGATGATATTGCGCACAAGGATTGCCGGCAAGTTGAAGTAAGGTGTGCAGATGGTTAGTTTCTGCTCGGCACAAGGCATAAGATGGAAAATAGTCTTGTTCAACAGACTCGATTTCCCCAGACCTACCAACGGCGTTACGGAAAGCTGATCGTTGTCGGCATCGCCCTGGAAATGATAAGCGGCATCACGCAGCTCCTGGCGGAACAGGCGAATGTCGTTTTTGATTTCCGGGCTTTTTGGGCGATTAACATCATCCAGACGGTTAACACCGCGACCATTCATAATATTCTGTGTAACCCATTCAAACATAATGTCTGACATTTTTTGGTTACGGATCAGATGATAGCGGTCATAGCGATATTTATCGTGCTGATGCAGGTAAACGTCGTTCAGACTGGCGCCGCTGTAAAGCACACAGTCATCGATGATAAAGCCTTTAAAATGCAGAACGCCCAGGGCTTCACGGGTATTGACAGGAACGCCATAAACCGGAACATCTACGCCCGGATTTTCCTGTGCCATGCGGCAATACCAGTCAGCGTTGGTATTAGATGCCGCAGCGCCAATGCGTCCACGTTGTGCACGATGCCAGTCGACCAGCACTCGCACATCCAGTTCTGGACGCTGCCGTTTAGCCTCATACAATGCGCTCAGAATGCCTTTGCCACCGTCATCCTGTTCAAGATACAGGGCGACAATGCAAATGCGCTGCTTCGCGCTGGCTATTTTTTCCAGCAGAGTCTCCCGGAAGTCGGCGGGAGCGTAAAAGAAATCGACATCATCAACTGATTGAGAAATCTTGGGTAGTTGGGCAAGGTGTTGTTGATGTTTATTACGCTTAAATTTTGACAACATCACAGTGCATTTCTTCTCTGTTCATTGAAGGGTCCTCTGTGCAATGCAGACGACATAAGCGGACAATAATAACACCAGTCCCAATTAAGTGGTCAACATTTCCAGTACCTTACTCATGATTCCTCGCGCTGGGCAAGATTTAGCGTAAGCCCAACGATCCCCTCTTCGAGCTGGATATCGACACTAAACCCGAGCTTGCGGGCCAGCGCCACCATGCCACGATTGTTTGGCATCGTAATACCATTCAGACGTTGCAGTCCGTGATCTCGCGTATAGGTAATCAATTTTTCCATTAAGCGCCGACCTAACCCTAACCCTTTGAGATCTGAGCGAACCAGCACGGCAAATTCGGCATCGATGTTATCAGGATCGGAGATCGCACGTGTGACACCGAGGATCTCTTCCGTTTGATCAATACGCCGTACAGCCACAAACGCCATCTCCCGATCGTAGTCGATCTGCGTCATGTTGGCTAAATCTTCATGGGTAAATTCGTTGATCTCGCTAAAGTAGCGGTAATAAAGATCTTCTTTGGTGACTCGCGAAATGAATTGCTGAAGCTGTGGCTCATCTTCCGGCAAAATCGGACGGAACAAGCAGCGTTCGCCGTTTTTCAATTCTACCCATTCTTCCAGCCGATGCGGATAAGGGCGCACTGCCAGCCGACTCTCGTTATCGCCTTCAAACGGCGCGATATCCAGCGTGACATCCAGCGCGGTAAATTCACTGCCAGAAGCCAGCAAAGGATGAATATCCAGACGCTGAATTTCCGGGCAATCGACAATCAGGTTGGAAACTTGCACCAGCAATTGGCTTAAGCCCGCAACATCCAACGGGCGTAGCGAACTGCGCGCACGAATCTTCTTACTTTTGATTCCCTGAATGACCAGATAACGAGCCAGGTTCATATTCAACGGCGGCAGCGCCACGACAGCTTGCTCTTCAGGACGCCATTCTACGCCTCCTTCGCCAAGCATGATTAACGGTCCAAAAACCGGATCGTGCTCGACCACCACTCGTAACTCCTGGGCACCTGCACGGTTAGCCATACTTTGCACCAACAGGCCGTGGACCCGCGCCTGCGGCCAGGCCATTTTTACGCGATCGAAAATAGCGTTCGCGGCTTGCTGTACTTCATTGGCTGTGCGCAAGTAGAGCATAACGCCCTGAACTTCCGATTTATGCGGAATATCCGGCGAGCGTAATTTCAGCGCTACCGGATAGCCAATCTGTTCAGCAATATGCACTGCTTCGGCGCTATCATTGGCAATCCAGGTAGGAAGTGTGTTCATTCCATACGCTTGCAGGATTGGCTGAACTTCATGGGTATCGAGCGACGTAGCCCCTTCGGCAATGGCCCGTTGCAACAGAATATGCGCTTCTGCGGTATTAGAGGTCAGATTGCTGGGCAGGGCCGGCGTTTCGCGTAATTGCTTCTGATTGCGTCGATACTCCACCATATGCATAAACGCAGTGATTGTACCTTCCGGCGTACGATAGGTCGGTAGCCCCGCTTCACTGAATAAACGTCGCGCCTCCTGTGATGAATATTCACCGCACCAGTTGGTCAGAAGAGAGATGTACTTACTACGGGAATGATGTTTTACCGCTTCAATTAATGCCTGTGCGCTTTCTGTGGCGGGAGCGGCGGCACTGGGCGAATGGATAACCATTAACGCGTCAAAATCCTGGCTATTGAGCAGAATATCCAGCGTTTTAACATAGTGCTCGCTGCTGGCGTCATCGCGTAGATCGAGCGGATTGGAGATTGCTACATGCTCAGGCAGCGCATCGCGCAGTTTCTGGCAGGTTTCTTCACTTAGCGTTGCCAGCTTGCCATTGCGTGACCATAAGGCATCCAGCGCCAACGCGGCAGGCGCGGCACCGTTGCTGATAATCATCAGCCGGTCGCCACGTAGCGGGCGCATGTGGCTAAGGGTTTCCACCGCCGAAAACAGTTCGTGGGTGTCCTGCACTCGCAACAAACCGGCGCGCTGAATCGCTGCATCCCACGCAGGATCCATTCCTGCCGTGGTGTTCAACAGCCGTTGCGCTGCCGGGCTACGCCCGCTTTTAATTACCAGAATCGGTTTATTGCGTGAGGCACTACGAGCCGCTGAAACAAAACGTCGCGCGTCGCTTAATTGTTCGAGGTAGAGCAGGATGGCGCTGGTTTTGCTGTCGCGAGCCAGATAATCGAGCAATTCATCAACGTCGATATCCAGGCTGTCGCCGAGCGCAATAAAGTACGAAAAGCCCATCTCACGCTGTTGCGCCCAGTCGAGGATGGTGTTGGATACGGCAGCCGATTGCGAAATAAATGCCAGCTTGCCGCGTTTAATCGGTACGGGTGAAAAGCTGGCATTCAGGCCTTGCCACGGCGCCAGTAATCCCAGACTGTTTGGTCCAAGCAGACGCATGTTATGGCGCTGGGCGCAGGTACGTAACTCTTCATGCTGTGATGCCGGGGCAGAAAGAATAATGCAGGTTTTACAGCCTTTTGCGCCGAGTTCTTCCAGAAGCGGCAGATTGCGGCTGGCATTTGTGCACAGTACCGCAAGGTCGGGCGTAAAAGGTAAACTGGATATATCCGGCCAGGCCAACACACCCAACACCGCTTTCCAGGTTGGCGTCACCGGGAGTACCGGCCCGTTAAAACCTCCAGCCAGCAGGTTACGCATCATCAGGTAACCTGCGCGATGGGGTTTCATTGATGCGCCAATTACCGCAATCGATTTTGGTCGCAGTAGTGCTTCCAATCCTCGCTGACTCATACCGCTCTCCCGCAGAAGTGACCGAATGATTTTAAACGCTTTCTAACTGTTCTGCTGTGATGCTACCCAGATGTTGCGTTTTTCCTGCCAGATAGCGTGTTTTAAAGCGAGAGAAATGCTTACCTAAGCCCGTTGCAGCTTCGGTATCGCCGGCCATATCTAACAGTGCGATGGCTACTTCGGCAGTACAATATTGGCCTTCAGCCTGGGCTTCACGCAGGCGATAGGCGGATAATCGAGAAAGATCGACGGAAATGACGGGAAGATTATCCAGATACGGACTTTTACGAAACATCTTGCGAGCTTCCGGCCAGGTGCCATCGAGCATGATAAACAGCAGTGGCTTGCCGACAGGTGGTGTGAAGATCACTTCCCGTTGCTCATCAGCATATGAGGCGGGAAAAACCACCATTGGCTGATATGCCGGGTTTTTTACCAGATCCAGCAAATCTTGTGATGGTTCGGTGCGCGACCATTGAAATGCGACGGTATCCGGCAAGATATCGGCAATTAAACGCCCGGTATTACTGGGTTTCATTGGTTCAGTGTCGAACATCAGCAAACAGAAGCGACTTTTTGCTTCCGCTGGGCTAATTGTCGAGCAGAGACATAATCTCTCTGGCAAGAGACAGCGTTGGCAGCGACGAACGCGATTACCGCGGGCAAGAAAAGGGCGAGTTGCACGCGCAATACGCTCGGCGCGTAACTGGAGAACAGCGTTTTCGGTCATAAGAGAGCGTCGAAAAAACGCCATTGTCGCAGAGGAGAAAACGGGGCACAAGATGCGCCCCGGCAAGATTAGAGAGATTCGTTCAGCCAGCTATCAAACGGCGCTTTCGGCACTGCGCCATTAAGCATATCGACAATCTGACCATTCTTGAAAATCATGATCGTCGGAATACTGCGAATACCAAAGCGGCTGCTTAATTCGCGTTCAGCTTCGGTATTCACTTTTACAAAGCGCACTTTGCCACTACGTTCTTGCGCAACATCTTCAAAAATAGGGGCAAAGTTACGGCAAGGCCCGCACCACGGCGCCCAGAAGTCGATCACCACTGGCAGATCGTCTTTCAGCAATTTGTCCAGTGTTTCACCGGTCGCATTAATCACCTCTCCGTCAAACAGGTCGTGACCGCAACGTCCACATTTTGCCGCATCTTCGATCCGAGCGTCGGGAATGCGATTGATGGCCTGACAATGGGTACAAACGGTATTCATAACTAACCTCGGGATGAGTAAGGAGACTTATCGGCAACGATGCCGGTATGTTTCTAATATGTTACATATTATCGAGAGCATTGTTCCAGACAACAATCTGTTTTATTCAATAGGTATGATAGTCGCAGGCTTTGAAACGAAATCATGGCGAACCGCGCGCACTTCGGGTAATCTGCGCGCTTCGCGCAGCGCTGGTGGAGAAAAGCATGAACGATGAAATGAAAAGCAAAAGCGGCAAGGTCAAAGTGATGTATGTCCGCAGTGATGATGATTCTGATAAACGTACCCATAACCCGCGTACCGGGAAAGGGGGCGGGCGTCCAGGAAAATCTCGTGCCGACGGTGGCCGTCGCCCCGCCCGCGATGACAAACAGAATCCGTTCCGTGACCGTAAGCGTGAAGAGTCGCCGTGGCGCACTATTTCCCGCGCACCGGGCGATGAAATGCCGGAGAAGGCCGATCACGGTGGCATCAGTGGTAAAAGTTTTATCGACCCGGAAGTGTTGCGTCGCCAACGTGCGGAAGAAACCCGCGTCTACGGCGAAAACGCGTGCCAGGCATTATTCCAGAGCCGTCCAGAGGCGATTGTTCGTGCGTGGTTTATCCAGAGCGTAACGCCGCGTTTTAAAGAAGCATTGCGCTGGATGGCGGCAAACCGCAAAGCGTACCATGTTGTGGATGAAGCAGAACTGACAAAAGCATCAGGTACGGAGCATCATGGCGGCGTTTGCTTCCTGATCAAAAAGCGTAATGGCACAACCGTGCGTCAGTGGGTAAGCCAGGCAGGCGCGCAGGATTGTGTACTGGCGCTGGAAAACGAATCTAACCCGCATAACCTGGGCGGCATGATGCGTAGTTGCGCACACTTTGGCGTGAAAGGCGTTGTGGTGCAGGATGCGGCGTTGCTGGAATCGGGAGCGGCAATCCGTACCGCCGAAGGCGGTGCAGAGCATGTTCAGCCAATTACTGGCGACAACATTGTTAACGTGCTGGATGATTTCCGTCAGGCGGGCTACACCGTGGTGACCACTTCCAGCGAGCAAGGTAAACCGCTGTTCAAAACCACTCTGCCAGAGAAAATGGTGCTGGTACTGGGGCAGGAATATGAAGGGCTACCGGATGCTGCACGTGACCCGAATGATGTACGGGTAAATATTGATGGTACAGGCAACGTTGCCGGGCTGAATATCTCTGTCGCAACTGGCGTTTTGCTTGCCGAATGGTGGCGGCAGAATAAAGCCTGATCGTAATCCCGCATACCTGAAGTCGGGTATGCGGGTTGGTCATTTTGTGAATTTTCCTGCACGAAAGTTGTATGTGGTTTAATACGTGAGTTTCCATAAACCGTGCTGGTTACACCAGCAGTAGGCTGTAAATCCTCTTTTGCAGTTAAATTTGCATTTACTTCCTTTGCAGATCCGGCGGTCGCAATAAACGTAGGCATCTTTTTCCGCCAGTGCGAATGTAGCCTCTGGTATATCGCCTGGCTGCAGAAATTTAAATTGCCCTCCTTGAAAGGTATAGATATAGATCCATGCCAGGTGATGCTCTTCTGTCATTGAATGTGGAGGCATTCCTGTACAGACAGAAAGGGTATTTGATTCAAATCCTCCTGATATTGTCATTTGTGGTCGATGTTCTTTAGCTAACGGTGTATTTGTATCGGTATTTTTCGCATGTAATATTTCCATTGTTTCGCTACAGCAACGGTGTTGCATTTCGTTATTATTGTTGCCTGGCTGAATGAAAAACTGTCCGCAGTGTGAGCAGTGATAAAAAACAGGTTCGCGCTGAATAAATGCCGGTTTCGTACTATTTTTGATTCGGGTAGATACTTTAAAAAAGGACGGTACTCTTTCTGAATGGTCATTATTTAACACCGTCAATTTCCTCTTGTTCTGTCATTGCATTATTGTCCATGGATGAAGGCGTCTGGTTTTTTACGATAACCTGACACCGTTTTTTGCAATACAGCGCCAGCGTACCGATTAGCAAAGGTAATGGCAGAAACATGAATACTTCGTTAAATGTCCATCCTGCCGCTAGCATGGCAGAACCGACGCCCGCGCTGGTTATCGCGCCCAGTCGACCAACTCCGGTAGCCCAACTGACACCTGTTGCTCTTATCGATGTCGGATAAAAATGTGCGGCCAGGGCGTAGCAACCAGGACTGATACCATTGATGGTGTATCCCAGTAATAACACCATGACACAAAGTAGCGGCATGGACGGCGTATATAGCCCCAAAATGAGCGCACAGCACGCGCCGCCCAGTAATGTCAGGATGATGGCGCAGTGCTGCCCCCAGCGATCCATTTCAATACCGATGCAAAAATTCCCCATCATGCCGCCAACCTGAAAGACAGAACCGATAATAACAGCCTGGGATAACGTTAATCCGGCGTCTTTAATCATCAGTGGCAGCCAACCAGAGAGGAGATAAACACAGAACAATCCGCCAAACAGAGTGAGCCACAGTGAAAAAGTTCCCAATGTATAGGGGGAACTCAGTAGTGATTTTGCTGTATTGGCGTGGCTTTTCTCCGGCTCTGTCGTAAAAAAAGAGCAGTGCTCGTTGGCTATGCCGGGAATGAACTTATTCAGTAGCCGCATCAATTTATTTTTATTTTGTGGCGACTGAACAAGGAAAAGCATTGATTCGGGAAGATAGCGTAACAATATCAGCGCTAACAATAACGGTAATATACCACCGATAATTAATACCGAACGCCAACTGCTGGTTTCCAGTAATTGTTGACTTAACAGGCCGCCAAGGGCTGCTCCAGTATTAAAACCACAATGTATAACCGTTGAGAGTCGAGAACGGTATTTTCCCGGAGCATATTCTGCAACCAGTGTGGTGATATTAGGCATAGCAGCGCCCAGACCCAATCCGGTAATAAATCGAAAAAATGTCAGACTGTATAAATCCCATGACCAGGCGGATAATAAACTGCAAATACCAAAAAATATTACCGAAGCGATAATGATTTTTCTGCGCCCATACCGATCGGCTAACGGACCAGAAATCAGCGATCCGCCAGCAAGACCTAATAAGCCGCTCATCATCACCGGGCCGAGCATATGACGGGAGATTTGCCAATCGTCCACAATCGCCGGAGCGATAAAACCGATGGCAGTAACATCAAAGCCATCAATACCTAATACCAGAAAACCCAAAAATACAATTAACCATTGTCGATGACTGATCGGGTATGTATCTAAAATAGTGCTAATATCAATTTTTCCCTGAATTAACATAAATCCTCCGTCTGCTGTGAATATTGTTTTCACCATCCGGGGCGAATTGACTGCAGGAAGAAATTAACCTAAACGGAATTCAACTCCGAACGAACTCTTGGAATATCGCCATTTCTCTAACATCGTGTTTTCGCATAACATCCGCCATGCGCTTTATTTCATGCGGTCAGCGTAATCAAAATAAATATTGCCAGCCTTATCCTGGCAATATAAAACAGATAGTCCAGGATAGCGGCTTTCGTCTTAACGTTTTAATAGTGCTGTTAATTTCGGTACAACTTTGTAAATATCGCCAATAAGTCCATAGTCAGCGTACTGAAAAATTGGCGCGTTTTTATCTTTATTCACGGCGATAATCGTTTTAGCGCCATTGCCGCCAACCATATGTTGTATCTGCCCGGAAATTCCTAACGCAAGATAAATATCAGATTTTAACAGGATGCCGGAAACACCAATATAGCGTTCGCGGGCCATCCAGTGTTCGCCTTCCGCAATCGGTCGGGAGCAACCGATTTCAGCATCAAGTGCTGATGCCAGCTCCCGGATCATGTGCAAATCGTCCTTAGTCATCAGGCCCCGACCAATGCCTATCACTCGTCTGGCTTTGCTAAGATCGAGACTGCTGACTGTTTTAGCTTGCCGTTCTTTGCACAGAATTTCATGTTCAGGTTGCGCATAGGTAACCTTCGTCAACGGTGGATGTGCTGTTGCCGCAGCCAGCGGCTCATAAACACCACTTGCTATCGTTGCTACTACAATTGACGTGGCGAGCGCTTCCCGTCCGAAAGCTAAGCCTCCATACATTCGATGTTCGGCATACAGCGTGCCATTTTTATATTCCATGGCTATTGCATCATTCACCAGTCCGCTATGCAGCAGCACGCTGAGTTTTGCCGCCAGTGCTTTTCCCCGACGAGTTGCTGCCAGTATAACCAGTGTTTTTTGCTTACTTTGCACCAGCGTCGCCAGAGTTTCCGCATAGTTTTCGATGCGTTGCTGATCCGTTTTTCCTTCCAATAGATAGATGGCATCCGCTTGCGCAACCTGTGCGGCATCCTCTTCATTCCAAATTACGGCATTGACGCGCTCACCAAGCTGGTGCGCTCCGGCAAGCAGATCCGCATAGCGATCGACACTGTCGCTGAATACCCATACGTTACTTATTTTGCTCATTCTTCACTTCTCCGCTGACGTTAGCTCAACGCGTTGGTCAGATAATCTCGCAGACGAGCGACTTCTTCTTCGCCATCGCCTTCGATGATGATGTGCTTACGTTCTGTTTGTTGCGGCGCGTAGACGCTGGCTAACGAGATCCCAGGGGGAACTGACGACCAGCCAATATCGCTGGCGCTCCATTGCGTGACGCTTTTTTTCCCTGCGCTCAGAATGGCCTTCATTGATGGAATGCGAGGAACATTGATATCTGAGGTGACGCACAGCACTGCGGGAAATGGAACATCGAGCACTTCAATCTCGTCTTCGAGGAGTCGCTCTACAGTGACGAAACCATCATTAATTTCAATATGACTGACGGCGTTGATTGCCGGAATGTGCAACATTGCACCGACCAACAGCCCCGTTTGTTGGGCATACAAATCGCCAGAGCCTTCACCACAGAGTAATAGGTCGAATTTTATTTTCTGGCTTGCTGCCGCAATGGCGCCGGCTGTGTAGTGGGGTAAAGCTTTCTCCAGTGAGTCGTCACGAACCAGATACAGTGAATCGGGACCGCGTGAGAGGACATCTTTGCGTAGTTTGGCATTATCCAGCGCTTTTGCGCCGACACTCAGCGCCACTACTTCGTCATTATCGCCAGCCAACTGAACAGCCGCTTCGATGGCGTTGAGATCAAATGGGCTGATTTTTTCGCCAGCGTGATCAGTAATCAGCGTTCTGTCAGCACTAATAGCGATGTCTTGCTCTTCAGGCACCAGTTTGTAGCAGGTAATCAATCTCATGGCATATCCCTGTGTTTATCGTACTGTTTCAGGATCTCGCGAGCGGAGATATAAACCATAATTTCGTCAGTGCCTCCGCCAATGCGGTTTACACGTGTATCGCGCCAGAAACGGGAGACTCGACTATCGTCGGTGTAGCCTAGCCCACCCAAAATTTGCATCGCATCGTCAATCACTTCGCAGGCTGATTGCGCACAGTACAATTTGCACATGGGGGCAGAGAGGCGCATCGACAGGTTGTTGTCGCATTCCCATGCGGTGCGATAAACCATATTTTTCATGTTTTGGATTTTGACGGCCATTTGAGTCAACTTGAGTTGAATCATCTGAAACTGGCCAATATTCTTACCGAATTGAATACGTTGGTTGGCGTAGCGCGCGGCATCTTCAAATGCACATTCGGCTACGCCCAGAGAATGGGACGCGATAACCAGGCGTTCAATTTCAAAGTTTTCCATCATATGGATAAAACCATAGCCTTCGCGACCTACCATGGCGCGCTCTTCCAGTTCCACGTCATCCAGAAAAACTTCGCAGTTACTGACCATATGCCAGCCGACTTTGTGCAGACTATTGAGCTTCACCCCTGGAGAAGTGGGGTCCAGCCACCATAAAGTAAAGCAGCGTTTGGGATCTTCCAGTTCGGGGTTACGTGCCAGCACCAGCATATAAGGGTAATCTTTGGCGCCAGTAATGAATGTTTTTTGCCCATTGAGATAAACTTTGCCGTTTTTCCGGGTATAAGTTGTTGCTATGCGGTTGTTATCCGATCCCGCCTGGGGCTCAGTGAAAGCCAAAGAGTAAGCCGGGATACCTGTCAGACCTGCTTCGGCGGTCTTTTGTAACTGTTCGTCGTTGCCGAATCGCTGCATGTTATGAATGCACTGCCCTTCAGTCATGATATAAGCAGGGGCCCCCATGTGGGCGATTTCCTCCAGTACCAGCACCTGCGTCATCATATCGGTAGGCACCCCCCCAAACTCTTCGGGAATACCTAATAAGCCAATTCCACTTTCTGCTAATGCATTAAAGAATTCGTGCGGGAAAGTTCGAGTCTCATCACATCTTTTAAAATACGCCTCGGGAAAACTGCGGGTAATCAGCTCCCGAATGCTCGCTAAAAGCAATTCCTGTTCTTCGCTCAGACTAAAGTCCATGAAGTCTCCTCATTACTTATTGATAGTGATCTGTCAGGGTGTGGTGTAATAACATTGCCCCGTATGATTGTTATTAGTGATATCAGTAACTCACTCAGCTAAAACATATAGCCTTAATAACTATTTCAATAAACGCCTCATTCGTAATAATAGTTTTACGAATTCTTCACATATATAGACAGATCTGACCTGATCCTGGATAAAGTGAACATTCATGCCTTTTTGTGATCGATGTTGGTTTTCTTACTCTTTTTCTGTTGCGATTGGTGCTGTTTATTTTGCTGTTGCTAATAAATTTATTTCTGCTTGTTTTCTTAGAGATAGGTTCGATTTGTCCAACTGTTTGTCTGGAATGTCAATGCCAGAATGAGGTAGAGGTTTTTATACTGGTCAACGTTAATTAGTGGAGAAGGATGAAAGAAACAGCCTGGATTAATTTTTACCTACATGTTTATCGTCAGAATTCTTCAAATGGTTCTTAATCATTTAAATGTGAAGTGGGGTTGGTATATGGCGATCTTATCTCAAGAGCAACTGGTAGCACTGAAACAGAAAGTCAGAAAAGTCACAGAAACGGATCTGGAAGAAATTCAGTTGACGGTTGAGCGCACGAATGTGTTCCCTGATGAGTATTATGATGTATGCCGGAAAAATGATTTATTCCGTCTGGCAATTCCAGAAGAATTTGGTGGGCTTGGGCTTAATTGCGAACAATTTTTTTCTGTTATGGAAGAATTTTGCCGAGGTCCTGGCGGCATGCGTATGAACCTCCATCATGCTAATGGTCTGAACTGGCGTATTATGTATGATCATGGCGCAGCTGATCTTCGGGCTAAATGGTTACCGCTACTGGCAAATAAAGATGCATACATTAACTTCGCGCTCACTGAAGCCGACTGTGGCTCCGGTGCGGATATTCGTACAACAGCAGTGAAAAAAGGCGATAAATATATTCTAAACGGCAGTAAAACATTAATTTCGCATACCGATATTTCTGATGGTAGCTATGTTATTGCCGTTACGGATGAAAACAAACGTAAAAAAGGCGGTTTGACAGCTTTTTTCATCGAGACAAATACCCCGGGATACTACATCGATCCAATGCCGCACATGATGGGATGTCGCGGTGCGGGACATGCCTACCTGCGTTTTGAGAACTGCGAAGTTCCGGCGCATAACATCATGGGCAAAGAAGGTGATGGTCTGGATATCTTCATGGATGCGTTAGCGCACTCCAGAGCAATGATTGCGGTTACCTGTCTTGGTATGTCTCAACGTTTCCTGGAGTTGGCTATCACACGCGCTAAAGATCGTGTGACGTTTGGTAAATCGCTGGTTGCCCGTCAGGCTATCCAGCAGACGCTGGCTGATATGGGAACTCAGGTGCATGCGCTTCGCGTCATGCTACGTGACTGCGCGCAGAAGTTTGACCGTGGGGAAGATATCGAGATGGTCTCCGCAATGTGCAAATTGCACGGTATTGATACGGTTCGTACCGTGTCTGATGGCTGTCTTGAGATCTTTGGCGGTATTGGCTACTTCGAAGATAACCCTTATGGTCCTGTTGAGCGGATGTATCGCGATGCGCGCGCACTTTGGTTTGAAGAGGGACCGCGGACTGTTCAGCGCCTGACGATTGCACGTCCGTTAATTGCCGCTGCTGGCGAAATCCGCTAACCCGGAATAGCTCATGCAAAGAGGAGGGACGCGGGATTCTTACCGTTACGCCCTGCCTGCGATCGCACGTCGCGTGTTATTTCGTGGGTGCGATCATTCTTGTTTTCTCGCGAGAGTGACCTATGAGTAAATCATCCGGGAATAGACGTTGGGGCATTATTGCTCTGCTGATTTTAGATTATTTTGTCATGTTTGTGGCTCGTAGAGGCATGTCCATGTGTGGGCCTGCATTGATGCAGGAGTATGGCTGGACTGCCATTGAATTTGGTTGGGTATCTACGGCATTTTTCATCGGTTATGCAATAACCATGTTACCTGCGGGATTGCTGGCTGACCGATTCGGAGGCGGTATTATTCTGGTAACAGGAACGTTATGGTGGGCGTTATTTACTTTCTTAACACCTTTAGGTTCTACACTTGGGCTGATGATGGTATTGCGTATTTTGGTTGGTATTGGTCAAGGACTACTGGTTCCAGCGAATTTCTCTTTGGCTGCAAGATGGGTTCCCAAAAGTGAATCCGGGAAGGCGACGGGGTTGTTGCAGATTGGCTGCCCGGCGGGAATTGCTTTTGCCATGGTGCTGGCGGCATGGATTATTCAGGCGTGGAGCTGGCAAACTGTTTTCTATATTGTCTCTGTTCCGGGGTTGATATGGTGTTTGCTCTGGTGGGGGCTGGGTAATAGTCGCCCACAGACAGACAAACGCATCAGTAAAAGTGAGCTGGATTATATTCAGGCAGGGCAAGTCATTTCAGGCGCGCCATCCTCAGAGCAGAATAATGCGGGAGACCCCGGGCTCAATAAAGCGGATATTCTTTCAACGCCTTCTGTTTGGGCTTGCTCGCTATGTTATTTCTGCACCAATTATCTCTTTTTTCTTTTTATGACCTGGCTACCGACCTATTTTGCGATGGGCCGGAATATCGATCTTAAGCAAAGTGCAATCTATTCAATGTTGCCTTATCTGGTCGCGATTTTTGCTTATCCACTGGGTGGATTAGTTACAGACGCGGCCTGCCGGCGGCTTGGACAGAATACAGGACGTAAACTTACGCCAGTACTCGGACTGCTTTTAGCCGGAATGTTTCTAATCCTCGGGACACGAGCTAATAGTCTCTGGAGCGCAGCGACGTTAATTTCCGCGTCAAACTTTTTCCTCTGTTTCACTATGGCGGCGCACTTCTCCATTCCTATTATCTTCTCACAGAAAAATACCGGCATGCTGGTGGGATTAAACGGGGTATTTGGAACCTTCGCGGGTATTCTTTCGCCTGTACTGGCTGGGTGGGTGATTGATGTTTCCGGGCAATATGAATATGCGCTTTATCTTGGGGCCGGGATTGCCATTCTGGGGGCATTTTTCATGTTGTTGGCGCGTATTAAGCCAATAGAAAAGAAAGGTTCGTCTGTCTCCGGGCAGGCTCGGTGAGTGAAGTCATACGCCGGACAGCACGGATATGCATATTGAAGGAGTAGGGATATGAGACCCCTTGAAGGAATAAAAGTTGTTGATTTAACCTCTTTTTTGGCAGCTCCAACCGTCGCTCGCCTCCTTGGCGATTGGGGCGCAGATGTGATTAAAATCGAGCCTCCAACTGGCGATCCTGGACGCACACAGGCTTCTGTTTTCAACATGCCATATGAGGATGATGAAAATCCGGCATTTGATATTTCCAACGCCAATAAACGTTTTTTGTGTCTAAATCTGAAAAAAGAGAGCGCAAAAGCCATCGCGTATCGCATTCTGGCCACCGCTGATGTTGTGGTGACCAGCTATCGAACTAAGGCACTGGAGCGTCTGGGTTTTTCCTGGGAAGAGCTTCATCTACGTTTTCCTCGTTTGATTTTTGCTCAGATTCTGGGTTATGGCGAAAAAGGCCCGGAAAAAGATACCGCCGGATTCGATGCAACGGCATACGTTTGCCGGGGTGGGATTCTTGGCTCTACCAACGAACGTGGAGAAACGCCAATTAACTCGGTGAATGGTTTTGGCGATTTTCAGGCATCGATGTGTCTGGTTTCCGGTATTTGCGCAGCTCTCTATGGGCGCACTATCTCAGGAAAAGGCGATAAGGTTACCGTCAGTCTTCACCATACGGCGTTATTTATGATGAGCATTGCTGTGACCTCTGCGCAGTATGGCAATGTCTATCCTAAGTCTCGCTGCGAAGTTGCTAATCCTTTCAACAACACCTACAAAACCAGTGATGGTCGGTGGACGGTTATTTGTATTCCTGAATACGATCGTTACTTCAACAAGTTCATGCAGTTACTTGGGCGCGAGGATTTAATTGATAGTCCTGAATTTTGCCGTATTGCAGATGTTAATCGTTTTGGGCGCAATCGGGACATTATCAATGTTATCAGCGAGCAGGTAGCGAAGCGCCCGTTGAGTGAAATGATGCGTCTGTTGAAAGACAATGATTTTGCTCATGAGAAGGGATACACCCCGGATGAAATTTTGCAGGATGAGCAGGCATGGGCGACGGATTGTCTGCGTAACGTTGCATATCCAACCGGGAATCAGCGAGTGTTGGTGACTCCTCCAGTGACAATTCACGGTATGGGGGGCGCGCAGATAAAACCATCCCGCCGACTGGGGCATCACTCACAACAAATCCTTGCTGAATATGGATACACGCCGGACGACATTTACGCTTTTAGTTATGAAGGCGCAGTTATTATCCCGGACTAACTATTGAACCGCCCGGTTTTCCAGAAAATAGATTTTTACACCACGAAGCTGTGGTCTGTGAGAACACGGTTCATGGATGAACCGATTAACTCGCTGCCCACGTAGAGCCAACTTGAAAGATGGCGTGTACATAGCGTGCGTGAGTTGTCGCTGCGTGGTTGACGATAAATAAACCCGGCAGCAGCACTGAATAGTGCAAAGGAGCATTGATGACAGCGACTATCCCTGTTTATTCCTTGTATGGAGAACAATCTGGTTTGGGCTGGGAGAATTTTTTCAATGTTGAACTACTCTCATATCGTTCAAAAGCGCTGAACTGGCGAGCGAGTCCTCATGTTCACGATTCGCTTATTCAGGTGCTTTTTATTCAGCATGGCAATGTGGATGTGTTGATGAATTGCACACGACAAAAAGCTCGTGCTCCGTGCCTGATTCTGGTGCCTGCGCAGACAGTTCATGGCTTTGAGTACACCCCAGATTCAGAAGGTCTGACCATTACAGCTTCGCAACAGCTTTTTGAATTGCTGAGCGGAATTTTGTCTCCGGGGATTCTGAAACTCATGCATACCCCAAGTGTGGTTTCACTGGAGTCTTTTCCTGAAGAGAAAGACATTATATGGGAAATATATTATGCAATGCTGGATGAGTTACGCGTTCCGCTGCTCAACCAAACTGCGATGTGCGCATCACTGTTTATTTCTATATTTGTCCATCTTTCGCGTATGAGCGATCGTTTGAGTCTTGAAAACCAGCAAAGCGACAATACTTCGCGTAAAGCATCGCAGATTCACAAATTTCTGGCGCTTGTTGAAAAAAAGTGTCACCAGCGGCTAACTGTTAATGATTATTCCATGGAAATGGGGATGTCCGCTGGACACCTTTCGCGCTTGTGTCGTTTAATGTTGGGAATGTCCAGCCTGGATGTCATTAATATGCGGGTTATCCAGGAAGCCCAACGAGAACTGATCTACACCTCAAAAACGATAAAACAATTGGCGGCTTTTCTCGGCTTTAATGATGAAGCTTATTTCACTCGTTTCTTTCACAAGCATACCGGTGTGAGCCCCAGCCAATTTCGCGAGAGGGCTGTGCGACAGATATCGATGGTGGAGGCGTCACCCTGATTGATGAAGGCATCCTTCAGAGCTTGAGGGATGCCTGTCGCGGTATTACTCACTCTCAGCCGGTAGTACTGGCATCCAGTCAATTGGCTTTTCGCCACGTTGTTCCAGCCACTGATTTGCCAGCACAAAATGATTACAGCCAAAGAATCCACGATGTGCCGATAATGGCGATGGATGCGGCGCTTTCAGTACGTGATGGCGCTGCTTATCAATAATTGCTCCTTTCTTCTGGGCGTGTGAACCCCACAGTAAAAACACGACACCTTCTCGATGCTGGTTAATCAGGCTGATGACTTTATCTGTGAACGTTTCCCAGCCGAGGCTGGCGTGGGAATGCGCCTGGCCTGCACGTACCGTCAATACAGTATTAAGCAGAAGAACGCCCTGACGCGCCCAGCTTTCCAGATAGCCATGTGTCGGTCGGGTAAAGCCAGGGATCGTATTTTCCAGCTCTTTATACATATTGAGTAGCGACGGTGGAGTGGCAATGCCGGGACGTACCGAGAACGCCAGGCCATGTGCCTGACCTGGCCCGTGGTAAGGGTCCTGACCAAGAATCACCACTTTGACGTCGCCCAACTCGGTAAAGCGAAAGGCGTTAAACACATCTTTTTGAGGTGGGTAAATAGTTATTCCCGACTGCCGCTCGGCGGCGACGGTTTGAAGTGTATTAAGAAAATAAGGTTGCTGTTTCTCGTCAGCCAGCACGTCATGCCAGGTTAATGGGTTAGCCATCTCGCTCTCCTGCGAACATTCAATCTGCCTAGCTTAACTGCTTCTTTCTACAGAACAAAATTAAGCTCATTTTTTAGACATAATCGAATGCAAAAAAATGTAAATTGGTAAAATCACATACCCGTATAAGTTGATGTAAAACAATAAAATCCATTCTCGATAATGTTTGATGTGTGGTTTTTATTGATTTAAATCAAAGAATCAGGGGTGTTTGAAGAGTATATATACACTCAAGCAACAATGGTTTTACCAATTGGCCGCGACAGGCTGAACAAATCAAATAATTTTGCCGGGGAGGCATCACATGATTACAGGTATCCAGATTACTAAAGCCGCTAACGACGATCTGCTGAACTCTTTCTGGCTGCTGGACAGCGAAAAAGGCGAAGCTCGCTGCATCGTTGCGAAAGCAGGTTTTGCAGAAGATGAAGTGGTTGCAGTAAGCAAACTGGGTGACATTGAGTACCGTGAAGTTCCAGTAGAAGTTAAACCAGAAGTTCGCGTGGAAGGTGGTCAGCACCTGAACGTTAACGTTCTGCGCCGTGAAACTCTGGAAGATGCAGTTAAGCATCCGGAAAAATATCCGCAGCTGACCATTCGTGTATCCGGTTATGCTGTTCGCTTCAACTCTCTGACTCCAGAACAACAGCGCGACGTTATCGCTCGTACCTTTACTGAAAGCCTGTAAGGCTGAAGTAGCAAGTTAATCTCTAAGCGGAAGATGATAGTTCATCTTCCGCTTTTCTTTTTGCCTTTCAATAGAAAATACGTACCGCGCAATAGACCAGCAACAGCGCCAGTACGATATTCAATTGGCGACCATAATGGCGAAACAGTCGCTGAAACAGATGCCCCGCCAATGCCCAGCAGACATTACCAAACGTGCCAATCATCGCCAGCAAGACACTTACGCCAACGACCCAGCTTAATGCTTGCGTTTGTGGCAGGACAAATGTCGATAGCGCCGTAATGCCGTACAAAATGATTTTGACGTTCACAAACTGCAAAGCAAAGCTGGCCCAAAAACTGATTGGTTTTGCCTGAAGTCCGTCTTCTTTCGTTGGACTGGTGGCAATTTTCCATGCCAGCCAGACAATGTATGCCGCCCCCGCCCAACTTAGCAGACGTACCGCCGCCGGGTCGATCACCGCCAGTGAAAACGAAATCCCCGCGCACAGCAGCATTACAATCAAAAATCCCAGACTCATCCCCGCCAGCACGCGAGTACTCTGGCGAAATCCATGCGATGTGGCGGAGCTAAGCGCCAGAATGTTATTTGGTCCGGGCGTCAGAGCGGTAATCAGGGTGTAGGTCCAAAAAGCACTTAAAAGGGTCGGTGTCACTTGTTATCTCCTCTGTTTTGATAGACAGTACCCGACATGAAAGATTTAAAAAAATGAATGTTTTTACATTCTTGATTCGATAATTTCGATAGGTTTGGGCTTATGGATTTGCGCCGTTTTATTACACTAAAAACTGTGGTTGAAGAGGGATCATTCTTGCGCGCATCGCAAAAATTGTGTTGTACGCAATCGACGGTAACCTTTCATATTCAGCAGCTTGAACAGGAATTTTCGGTCCAGTTATTTGAGAAGATTGGTCGCCGGATGTGCCTTACCCGTGAGGGAAAAAAGCTATTGCCGCATATCTATGAATTAACCCGAGTGATGGAAAACCTTCGCGATGCGGCGAAAAAAGAAGCGGAACCGGACGGCGAACTTCGCGTTGTTTCGGGCGAAACGTTGCTCTCTTACCGAATGCCGCAGGTGCTGCAACGTTTTCGACAACGGGCGCCAAAAGTGCGTTTATCTTTGCAGTCGTTGAACTGTTACGTGATCCGTGATGCATTACTCAATGATGAAGCCGATGTTGGCATCTTTTATCGTGTAGGGAATGATGATGCTCTGAATCGACGAGAGTTGGGCGAACAATCGCTGGTGCTGGTGGCTTCACCACAAATTGCCGATGTCAATTTTACCGAGCCTGGCAGACATAACGCCTGTAGTTTTATTATCAATGAGCCGCAATGTGTTTTCCGGCAAATATTTGAGAGCACGCTGCGCCAACGGCGGATCACGGTAGAAAGCACCATTGAATTATTAAGTATTGAAAGTATCAAGCGTTGTGTCGCCGCGAACATTGGCGTCAGCTACTTACCGCGCTTTGCGGTGGAAAAAGAACTGGCGGGCGGCGAATTAATCGAATTACCTTTTGGCGAACAGTCGCAGACCATTACAGCAATGTGCGCGCACCATGCTGGAAAAGCGATTAGTCCGTCAATGCAAACTTTTATTCAGTGTGTTGAGGAGTGTTTTTTGCCTGGGTAAAAATAATGCCGGGCTTAAACCCGGCATTATGATTACTCTTCTGCCGTTTGCGGCGGTACGCCTGTTCCACTTGGTTTGCGGCGTTTACCAATATTTTTGGTATCGCGATGGCGTTTTTTCACCCGCGGCTTCTCTTTCTCTTTAGCCTTTTTCTTCTCGGCACGCTTCGCCAACACTTTCTTCGATGGCTTGCCGCTCTGCTTCTCGCTTGGCGCGCGAGTTTTTGGCCGTAACTCATCAATTACACGAGCTTTAATCGGCTCTTCAATATAGCGGCCTACTTTGCCCAGCAGCAGATGGTCATGAGCTTCAACCAACGAAATCGCCGTTCCTTTACGACCGGCGCGAGCGGTACGTCCGATGCGGTGTAGATAGGTATCGCCACTGCGCGGCATATCGAAGTTAAATACGTGGCTGACATCAGGAATATCGATACCACGTGCGGCAACGTCAGTCGCAACAAGTACATTTACGCGACCTTCGGTCAGACGCTTGATCGCTTCGTTACGCTTGCCTTGTACCATCTCGCCTTCGAGATAGCAGTTGTTGATACCCGCTTCGCGCAGCCAGTTTGCCAGTTCATGCACCCGCTCACGCTTACGCACAAATACGATTGAGCGAGTTGCTTCTGGCTGTTTTAACAGATGCACCAGCAGCGCGGTTTTATGTTCAAGATCATCAGCGCGGTAATACCACTGATGAATTTTTTTGCGCTCACGGGTGGATGGATTGGCAGAAACTTCCACTGGATCTTCCAGTAGACGTTCAGCAAAATCCTGAATAGCGTCGCCTTCCAGCGTTGCTGAGAAGAGCAGGGTCTGTTTACGCCAGCGGGTTTCGCCAGCAATGTGCTCGATGTCCTGGGCGAAGCCCATATCCAGCATACGGTCCGCTTCGTCGAGGATCAGCGTTTCAACTGCGCGGCAATCGAAGTTTTCTTCTTTTATATATTGCAGAAGGCGGCCTGTCGTAGCGACCACGATATCCTGATTTTCGCTGAACACTTCCGCATGGTTCATATAGGCCACACCGCCGGTGATAGTGGCGATATCAAGATGCGTATGTTTCGCCAGTTCGCGGGCATGATCGGCCACCTGCATCGCCAGTTCGCGAGTCGGGGTAAGGATTAAAATACGTGGCGGACCGGATTTCTTACGTGGGAAATCGAGCAGGTGCTGCAACGCTGGCAGCAGATACGCCGCCGTTTTACCGGTGCCTGTCGGCGCAGAACCGAGTACATCACGGCCATCGAGCGCAGGCGGAATGGCGGCAGCCTGAATGGCGGTCGGGCGAGTGAAACCTTTATCCTGGAGGGCTTCCAGCAGGCTTTCGTCGAGTTCAAGTTCGGAAAAAGTCGTTACAGTCATGTTCTACCTCTGTGTGGGGCGCTGATTATAGACGTTACGGCTGCAATCTTCATCTGTTTGTATGGATATCGCTTCTCAGGTATTGTTCTCACCCGGTGCTATCGCCATTTTTCCAGCAAGGTTTTATTTACATGTCACAGTCTACATCCGTGCTTCGTCGTAATGGATTTACTTTTAAACAGTTTTTTGTCGCCCACGATCGCTGTGCGATGAAAGTGGGAACGGATGGTATTTTGCTGGGCGCATGGGCTCCGGTTGCTGGCGTAAAGCGCTGTCTTGATATCGGCACCGGTAGCGGGTTGCTGGCGTTGATGCTGGCGCAGCGCACCGACGATAGCGTGATGATTGATGCCGTTGAGCTGGACAGTGAAGCAGCAACTCAGGCGCAGGAAAATGTCGCCCAGTCCCCGTGGGCACATCGTGTTAATGTCCATACGGCAGATATTCAGCAGTGGATATCCCGACAGACCACGCGTTTTGACTTAATTATCAGTAATCCGCCGTATTATCAGCAGGGCGTCGAGTGCGCGACGCCGCAGCGGGAGCAGGCACGCTATACCACTACGCTGGATCACCAGTCGTTACTGAACTGCGCGGCGGAGTGTATGACCGAAGAGGGATTTTTCTGTGTGGTGTTGCCAGAGCAAATTGGTAATGGTTTTACTGAACTGGCATTAAGTATGGGCTGGCATTTACGTTTGCGGACGGATGTGGCGGAAAACGAAGCGCGATTGCCGCATCGGGTGCTGTTGGCATTCTCCCCACAGGCAGGGGAGTTTTTTAGCGATCGCTTAGTGATACGTGGGCCAGACCAGAGCTATTCCGAAGCGTACACTGCGCTGACCCAGGCTTTTTATCTGTTTATGTAAAAGTTGCCAGGGGAAAGGATCGACGGACCGGAATGCGTGAGTAGCTCCGGGTAATCCAGCGTAAAATGCAGGCCACGGCTCTCCTTGCGCATCATCGCACAGCGAACAATCAACTCGGCAACCTGTACCAGATTACGCAACTCCAGCAAATTATTTGATACGCGGAAATGGGCGTAATATTCGTCTATTTCTTGTTGCAGCATATTGATCCGCCGTAGAGCGCGTTCCAGGCGCTTGGTTGTGCGCACAATCCCAACGTAATCCCACATAAACAGGCGTAACTCGTGCCAGTTATGTTGAATCACTATCCGTTCGTCAGGGTTCTCAACCCGGCTTTCGTCCCACGGCGGTAGCATACTGACGCCGTGAGCATAAGGCATGCGCCTGGTAATATTTTCCGCCGTCGACCAGCCATAGACCAGACACTCCAGCAAGGAGTTAGAGGCCATGCGGTTAGCACCATGTAATCCCGTGTAACTCACTTCGCCAATGGCATACAAACCATCAACATCGGTACGCCCATAATCATCCACCATCACGCCGCCACAGGTGTAGTGTGCAGCAGGCACTATCGGTACGGGGTCTTTAGTGAGATTAATACCCAGCCCCAGCAACTTTTCATAAATCATCGGGAAATGGTGGCGAATAAATTCGGCGGGCTTATGACTGATATCAAGGAACATACAATCTGCGCCGAGGCGTTTCATTTCATGGTCAATGGCGCGGGCGACAATATCGCGTGGGGCTAGTTCGCCACGCTCATCAAAATCGGCCATAAACCGCGTGCCGTCCGGGCGTTTCAAATAAGCGCCTTCGCCGCGTAAAGCTTCCGTTAACAGGAAATTGCGTGCCTGTGGATGATACAGCGCGGTAGGGTGAAACTGATTAAATTCGAGATTGGCGACCCGGCAACCAGCACGCCAGGCCATGGCAATGCCGTCGCCAGAGGAAATATCTGGATTGGTAGTATATTGATAAACTTTCGATGCGCCGCCAGTTGCCAACACCACCGCTTTTGCATGACAGGTTTCTACAGCTTCTTTATTACGATTCCATACCCATGCACCGACAACCCGTTGTGCTCCCGGCAACCCAATTTTATCGGAAATAATCAGATCGACGGCATTACTACGCTCCAGCACACGAATGTTTGGATGGTTCTGCGCCTTGCTTACCAGCGTGGTTTCTACTTCTTTACCTGTGGCGTCGGCAGCATGGAGAATACGGCGATGGCTGTGACCACCTTCGCGTGTCAGATGGTAGCTTTCTTTGCCATTTGGCTGAATGTGAGTATCAAACAACACCCCCTGATCGATTAACCATTGTACGCAGGAGCGTGCATTGCTGGCGACAAACTCGACTGCATGGCGATCGCAGATTCCGCTACCGGCAATTAATGTATCTTCCACATGCGAGTCGATACTGTCAGTTTCATCAAACACGGCGGCAATTCCGCCCTGAGCATAAAACGTCGAGCCTTCTGTAACCAAACCTTTGCTAAGAACGATAACCTGATGTTTATCCGCCAGACGCAACGCCAGTGAAAGCCCGGCCGCGCCACTACCAATAATCAGCACATCACAAGAATGTTCAGGGAGAGTATTCATTTTGTTTGTTTAATTTACTAAACGCAGTTCGGTCAGCATAGCATCATATTGTGCAAATAAACACCTGCTATTTTAATGCTTGTTACAATGGCTAAACAGAGCGGGCCAGTGCGGAGGAAAAAAGAGAAGTTGCTCGCTGGCGAAGGATTAGGTGATGAAATAAAAAGGCCGTTGGGTTACTCTTCAGGCAGTTAAATGAGCATTTCTACACAGATAATGCGTTGTTCAGATTCTGTAGACTTATAATGATAGATAATGATCCGTCTACAGCATGACAAACAAAAACAGATGCGTTACGGAACTTTACAAAAACGAGACACTCTAACCCTTTGCTTGCTCGAATTGCAGCTAATGGAGTGGCGTTTCGATAGCGCGTGGATATTTGGTTTGGGGAGACTTTACCTCGGATGAGCGAGCAGTTAACGGACCAGGTCCTGGTTGAACGGGTCCAGAAGGGAGATCAGAAAGCCTTTAATTTACTGGTAGTACGCTATCAGCATAAAGTGGCGAGTCTGGTTTCCCGCTATGTGCCGTCGGGTGATGTTCCCGATGTGGTACAAGAAGCTTTTATTAAAGCCTATCGTGCGCTGGATTCATTCCGGGGAGATAGCGCTTTTTATACATGGTTGTATCGGATTGCTGTTAATACAGCAAAAAATTACCTGGTTGCTCAGGGGCGTCGTCCACCTTCCAGTGATGTGGATGCCATTGAAGCAGAAAACTTCGAAAGTGGCGGCGCGCTGAAAGAAATTTCGAACCCTGAGAACTTAATGTTGTCAGAAGAACTGAGACAGATAGTTTTCCGAACTATTGAGTCCCTCCCGGAAGATTTACGCATGGCAATAACCTTGCGGGAGCTGGATGGCCTGAGCTATGAAGAGATAGCCGCTATCATGGATTGTCCGGTAGGTACGGTGCGTTCACGTATCTTCCGAGCGAGGGAAGCTATTGATAATAAAGTTCAACCGCTTATCAGGCGTTGACGATAGCGGGATACTGGATAAGGGTATTAGGCATGCAGAAAGAACAACTTTCCGCTTTAATGGATGGCGAAACGCTGGATAGTGAGCTGCTTAACGAACTGGCTCATAACCCAGAAATGCAGAAAACCTGGGCAAGCTATCACTTAATCCGTGATTCTATGCGGGGTGATACTCCCGAGGTACTTCATTTCGATATCTCTTCACGCGTGATGGCAGCCATTGAAGAAGAGCCAGTTCGCCGACCAGCGACATTAATCCCGGAGGCCCAGCCTGCTCCACACCAATGGCAGAAAATGCCATTCTGGCAGAAAGTTCGTCCGTGGGCGGCGCAGCTTACCCAAATGGGCGTAGCAGCATGCGTATCGCTTGCAGTTATCGTTGGCGTCCAGCACTATAATGGACAATCTGAAACGTCCCAGCAGCCTGAAACACCGGTATTTAATACACTGCCGATGATGGGTAAAGCCAGTCCGGTAAGCCTGGGAGTACCTTCTGAAGCGACTGCAAACAATGGTCAACAGCAGCAGGTACAGGAGCAGCGTCGTCGCATTAATGCTATGTTGCAGGATTACGAACTGCAACGCCGACTCCACTCCGAACAGCTTCAGTTTGAGCAGGCCCAGACACAGCAAGCTGCTGTCCAGGTGCCAGGAATTCAAACTTTAGGAACGCAATCGCAGTAATGAAGCAACTTTGGTTTGCCATGTCATTAGTGACAGGTAGCCTGCTATTCTCTGCTAACGCCTCGGCGACACCCGCGTCCGGGGCGTTATTACAGCAGATGAATCTGGCCAGCCAGTCACTGAATTACGAGCTGTCATTCATCAGCATCAATAAACAAGGTGTTGAGTCTCTGCGTTATCGACATGCACGCCTCGATAACCGTCCTCTTGCACAACTGCTGCAAATGGATGGCCCGCGCCGGGAAGTGGTACAGCGCGGCAATGAAATCAGCTACTTTGAGCCGGGCCTTGAACCGTTCACGCTTAATGGCGATTACATTGTTGATTCTCTGCCATCGCTCATCTATACCGATTTCAAACGCCTTTCTCCTTACTACGATTTTATCTCTGTAGGGCGTACCCGTATTGCTGACCGCTTGTGTGAGGTAATTCGCGTAGTCGCTCGTGATGGCACACGCTACAGCTACATCGTGTGGATGGATACCGAATCGAAATTACCGATGCGGGTTGATCTCCTTGATCGCGATGGTGAAACGCTGGAGCAATTTCGCGTGATTGCTTTTAACATCAATCAGGATATCAGCAGCAGTATGCAGACGCTGGCGAAGGCTAATTTGCCGCCGCTGCTTTCTGTTCCTGTAGGTGAAAAAGCCAAATTCAACTGGACTCCAGCCTGGTTGCCGCAGGGCTTTAGCGAAGTCTCCAGTAGCCGACGCCCGTTACCGACGATGGATAACATGCCCATCGAATCGCGTCTCTATTCCGATGGATTATTCAGCTTCTCGGTAAACGTTAACCGTGCTACGCCATCGAGCACCGATCAGATGTTGCGCACCGGACGCAGAACCGTCAGCACCAGTGTGCGCGATAACGCGGAAATCACCATCGTCGGTGAACTGCCGCCGCAAACCGCGAAACGCATTGCCGAGAATATTAAGTTCGGGGCGGCACAATGATCAAAGAGTGGGCAACTGTCGTCTCCTGGCAAAATGGACAGGCGCTGGTCAGTTGTGATGTTAAATCCTCATGCAGCAGTTGCGCTTCCCGCACAGGTTGCGGTAGCCGAGTGTTGAATAAACTTGGGCCGCAAACGACTCACACTATCGTCGTGCCCAGTGATGAACCGCTGGTGCCGGGGCAAAAAGTCGAACTTGGAATCACTGAAGGCAGCCTGCTAAGCTCCGCATTGCTGGTTTATATGTCGCCGCTGGTGGGATTATTCCTTGTCGCTTCGCTATTTCAGCTACTCTTTGCTTCAGATATTGCAGCATTATGCGGTGCGATCCTCGGCGGCGTTGGCGGGTTCCTGATTGCGCGCGGCTACTCACGTAAGTTTGCTGCGCGAACAGAATGGCAACCGATCATTTTAAGCGTGGCATTGCCGCCCGGCCTTGTGCGATTTGAAACATCTTCGGAAGACGCGAGCCAGTGATTTCACTGGCTTTGTTTTATTTTGCATAACAAATGCGAGGACGTTTCCAGATACCACAATCCATACGGCATGAACATTTCCTCGCCTCAATGTTGTAGTGTAGAATGCGGCGTTTCTATTAATACAGACGTTAAGCTCAGAACAGCGACTTTTAAAAGCCTGGTTAGCCGGGCGTTAAGGCACAATAATCATACTTTATGAAGAATATACGTAACTTTTCGATCATTGCTCACATTGACCACGGTAAATCGACGCTGTCTGACCGTATTATCCAGATCTGCGGTGGCCTGTCTGACCGTGAAATGGAGGCGCAGGTTCTCGATTCCATGGATCTTGAGCGTGAGCGTGGCATTACTATCAAAGCGCAGAGCGTGACGCTGGACTATAAAGCGTCCGATGGCGAAACCTATCAACTTAACTTTATCGACACTCCGGGTCATGTCGACTTCTCTTATGAAGTTTCTCGCTCGTTGGCTGCCTGTGAAGGGGCATTGCTGGTGGTTGATGCTGGGCAGGGGGTTGAAGCGCAAACCCTGGCGAACTGTTATACCGCGATGGAAATGGATCTCGAAGTGGTGCCGGTACTTAACAAGATTGACTTACCGGCAGCAGATCCTGAGCGCGTGGCGGAAGAGATTGAAGATATTGTCGGTATCGACGCCACCGATGCTGTACGTTGTTCCGCGAAAACCGGCGTTGGCGTGCAGGACGTTCTCGAACGTCTGGTACGCGATATTCCGCCGCCGGAAGGCGATCCAGAAGGCCCGTTGCAGGCGCTGATTATCGACTCCTGGTTCGACAACTATCTGGGGGTTGTTTCACTTATCCGTATTAAAAACGGCACCCTGCGTAAGGGTGACAAAGTGAAAGTTATGAGCACCGGGCAGACCTACAACGCCGACCGCCTGGGGATCTTCACGCCGAAACAGGTTGATCGTACTGAACTGAAATGCGGTGAAGTCGGTTGGCTGGTGTGTGCAATCAAAGACATCCACGGCGCTCCAGTAGGTGATACCTTAACGCTGGCGCGTAATCCGGCAGAAAAGGCGCTGCCTGGCTTTAAGAAAGTCAAACCGCAGGTATATGCCGGTCTGTTCCCGGTAAGCTCCGACGACTATGAAGCCTTCCGCGACGCACTGGGCAAACTGAGTCTGAACGATGCCTCGCTGTTCTACGAACCAGAAAGTTCGAGTGCACTGGGCTTTGGCTTCCGCTGTGGCTTCCTCGGTCTGTTGCACATGGAGATCATCCAGGAGCGTCTGGAGCGTGAGTATGATCTGGACCTGATTACTACGGCGCCGACCGTAGTGTATGAAGTTGAAACTACGGCAAAAGAAGTTATCTACGTCGACAGCCCATCTAAGCTGCCAGCGGTAAATAACATCTATGAACTGCGCGAACCGATCGCGGAATGCCACATGCTGCTGCCGCAGGCATATCTCGGTAACGTTATTACGCTGTGCGTAGAAAAACGTGGCGTACAGACCAACATGGTTTACCACGGTAATCAGGTGGCGCTGACGTACGAGATCCCGATGGCGGAAGTGGTGCTCGACTTCTTCGATCGTCTGAAGTCCACTTCGCGTGGCTATGCGTCTCTGGATTATAACTTCAAACGCTTCCAGGCGTCTGACATGGTGCGTGTTGACGTATTAATCAACGGTGAACGTGTTGATGCGCTGGCGTTGATCACCCACCGTGATAATTCACAAAACCGTGGTCGCGAGCTGGTGGAGAAGATGAAAGATCTGATTCCGCGTCAGCAGTTTGATATCGCTATTCAGGCCGCGATTGGTACGCACATTATTGCGCGTTCTACCGTTAAACAGTTGCGTAAAAACGTACTGGCTAAATGTTATGGCGGTGATATCAGCCGTAAGAAAAAGCTGTTACAGAAGCAGAAAGAAGGTAAGAAACGTATGAAGCAGATCGGTAACGTCGAACTGCCGCAGGAAGCGTTTCTCGCCATTCTGCACGTCGGCAAAGACAACAAATAACCCTTAGGAGTTGGCATGGCGAATATGTTTGCCCTGATTCTGGTGATTGCCACATTGGTGACGGGCATTTTATGGTGCGTGGATAAATTCTTTTTCGCACCTAAGCGACGGGAACGTCAGGCAGCGGCGCAGGCGGCTGCCGGGGACTCACTGGATAAAGCAACGCTGAAAAAAGTTGCGCCGAAGCCAGGCTGGCTGGAAACTGGCGCTTCTGTATTTCCGGTGCTGGCTGTTGTGTTAATTGTGCGTTCATTTATTTATGAACCATTCCAGATCCCGTCAGGTTCGATGATGCCGACTTTGTTAATCGGTGACTTCATTCTGGTGGAGAAATTTGCTTATGGCATTAAAGATCCGATCTATCAAAAAACGTTGATCGAAACCGGTCATCCGAAACGTGGTGATATCGTGGTCTTTAAATACCCGGAAGATCCGAAGCTTGATTACATCAAGCGTGCGGTGGGCTTGCCTGGCGATAAAGTTACTTACGATCCGGTCACGAAGGAACTAACGATTCAACCGGGATGCAGTTCCGGTCAGGCGTGTGAAAAGGCGCTGCCGATTACTTACTCCAACGTTGAACCGAGTGATTTCGTACAGACTTTCTCACGTCGCAACGGCGGAGAAGCGACCAGCGGATTCTTTGAAGTGCCGAAAGGTGAAACCAAAGAAAATGGTATTCGTCTTTCCGAACGTAAAGAGACGCTGGGTGATGTGACACATCGCATTCTGACTGTGCCAATCGCGCAGGATCAGGTTGGGATGTATTACCGGCAGCCAGGACAACAAGTGGCAACCTGGATTGTGCCGCCGGGTCAATATTTCATGATGGGTGATAACCGCGATAACAGCGCGGACAGCCGTTATTGGGGCTTTGTGCCGGAAGCTAACCTGGTTGGTCGGGCAACGGCTATCTGGATGAGTTTCGATAAGCAAGAAGGCGAATGGCCGACAGGCGTACGCTTAAATCGCATTGGTGGTATCCACTAATTGCCGCTCACCGTTTACGTTGCCGTCATTTTGGCGGCAACGTAAATTATTTATGCGATAAATCTCCCCTGGCTAACGACATCCCTTGTCGTTGTGTATAGAATATTCCCCCGAAGTTTAAGGTTGGCGCCTCCTGGTTGCCACGGCACACGAAACAGCGTTGGTTTCCATATACTGGCATAATGAATCCGCAGCAAAGCGGGGGAGCAGAGCCCATGTATATCAGGTCTGTTTCGTGTGCTGAATTGTTGACGCATTTATTTATTGGTATCGCATGAACCCCATCGTAATTAATCGGCTTCAACGGAAGCTGGGCTACACTTTTAATCATCAGGAATTGTTGCAGCAGGCATTAACGCATCGTAGTGCCAGCAGCAAACACAACGAGCGTTTAGAATTTTTAGGCGACTCTATTTTGAGCTACGTTATCGCCAATGCGCTGTATCACCGCTTCCCGCGTGTGGATGAGGGTGATATGAGCCGGATGCGCGCTACTTTAGTCCGTGGTAATACGCTGGCTGAACTGGCGCGCGAATTTGAGCTAGGCGAGTGCTTACGTTTGGGACCAGGTGAACTTAAAAGCGGTGGATTTCGTCGTGAGTCAATTCTCGCCGACACCGTTGAAGCATTGATTGGCGGCGTATTCCTCGACAGTGATATTCAAACCGTCGAGAAATTAATCCTTAACTGGTATCAAACGCGTCTGGACGAAATTAGCCCAGGCGATAAACAAAAAGATCCGAAAACGCGTCTGCAGGAATATTTGCAGGGTCGCCATCTGCCGCTGCCGACTTATCTGGTGGTCCAGGTCCGTGGCGAAGCGCATGATCAGGAATTTACTATCCACTGCCAGGTCAGCGGCCTGAGTGAACCGGTGGTAGGCACAGGTTCAAGCCGTCGTAAGGCTGAGCAGGCTGCCGCCGAACAGGCGTTGAAAAAACTGGAGCTGGAATGAGCATCGATAAAAGTTACTGCGGATTTATTGCCATCGTCGGACGTCCGAACGTTGGCAAATCCACTCTGCTAAACAAACTGTTGGGGCAGAAGATCTCCATCACTTCCCGTAAAGCGCAGACAACCCGTCACCGCATTGTGGGGATTCATACTGAAGGCGCGTATCAGGCTATCTACGTCGATACCCCTGGTCTGCATATGGAAGAAAAACGCGCCATTAACCGCCTGATGAACAGAGCGGCAAGCAGTTCCATTGGCGACGTTGAGCTGGTGATTTTTGTGGTCGAAGGCACCCGATGGACGCCAGATGACGAAATGGTGCTCAACAAACTGCGTGATGGCAAAGCGCCGGTGATCCTCGCGGTGAATAAAGTGGACAACGTGCAGGAAAAAGCCGATCTGCTGCCGCACTTACAGTTTCTTGCCAGCCAGATGAATTTCCTCGATATCGTGCCAATCTCCGCCGAAACCGGACTTAACGTTGACACTATCGCGGCAATCGTGCGCAAACACCTGCCTGAAGCGACGCATCACTTCCCGGAAGATTACATCACCGATCGCTCGCAGCGTTTCATGGCCTCCGAGATTATCCGTGAAAAACTGATGCGTTTCCTCGGCGCTGAACTGCCGTACTCCGTGACCGTGGAGATTGAACGTTTCGTCTCTAACGAACGCGGTGGTTATGACATCAACGGTTTGATCCTCGTTGAGCGTGAAGGGCAGAAGAAGATGGTCATCGGCAACAAAGGGGCCAAGATTAAAACCATCGGTATTGAAGCGCGTAAAGACATGCAGGAAATGTTTGAAGCGCCTGTCCACCTGGAGCTGTGGGTGAAAGTGAAATCTGGCTGGGCCGATGACGAACGCGCATTGCGTAGTCTCGGTTATGTTGACGATCTTTAATTAGCATACTCTATGGCTTTCGAGGTGCAGGAAGGCGGCAAGACCATGAATCCCAGGGAGCTTACTAAAGTAAGTGACCAGGGTGAACGGGTGCAGCCAAGGCACCTGCAACTTGAAAGGCGACGAGTATGATGGAAGGCTGGCAGCGCGCATTTGTCCTGCATAGCCGCCCGTGGAGCGAAACCAGCCTGATGCTGGACGTCTTCACGGAGGAATCGGGTCGCGTGCGTCTGGTTGCCAAAGGCGCACGCTCTAAACGTTCTACTCTGAAAGGCGCATTACAGCCTTTCACGCCTCTCTTGCTACGTTTCGGTGGACGTGGTGAAATCAAAACGCTGCGCAGTGCTGAGGCAGTGTCGCTGGCACTGCCATTAAGCGGTATTACGCTTTACAGCGGTCTTTACATTAACGAACTTCTCTCCCGCGTGCTGGAATACGAAACACGCTTCTCGGAACTCTTTTTCGATTATCTGCACTGTATTCAGTCTCTGGCTGGCGCCACTGGTACGCCAGAACCGGCATTACGTCGCTTTGAGCTGGCGCTGCTGGGGCATCTGGGATATGGCGTTAATTTTACGCACTGTGCTGGTAGCGGCGAACCGGTGGATGACACCATGACATACCGTTATCGAGAAGAAAAAGGGTTTATCGCAAGCGTCGTTATTGACAACAAAACCTTCACCGGAAGGCAGTTGAAAGCGTTACATGCGCGGGAATTTCCTGACGCAGACACACTGCGGGCTGCGAAACGCTTTACCCGAATGGCGCTAAAGCCTTATCTTGGCGGTAAACCTTTAAAGAGCAGGGAACTGTTCCGGCAGTTTATGCCTAAGCGAACGGTGAAAACACATAATGACTAATGAGGATTGTCATGGCTGAATTACTGTTGGGCGTCAATATTGACCATATTGCAACGCTGCGTAACGCACGCGGTACTGCTTACCCGGATCCGGTGCAGGCGGCGTTTATTGCCGAGCAGGCTGGCGCAGATGGCATTACCGTGCATTTGCGTGAAGATCGCCGCCACATTACTGACCGCGACGTGCGCATCCTGCGTCAGACGCTGGATACCCGCATGAATCTGGAAATGGCTGTCACTGAAGAGATGCTGGCGATCGCAGTTGAGACGAAGCCGCATTTTTGCTGTCTGGTACCGGAAAAGCGCCAGGAAGTGACAACCGAAGGCGGCCTGGACGTCGCAGGGCAGCGTGACAAAATGCGTGATGCCTGCAAACGTCTGGCAGATGCCGGAATTCAGGTTTCCCTGTTTATTGACGCTGATGAAGAGCAGATTAAAGCGGCAGTGGACGTCGGCGCACCGTTTATCGAGATCCATACTGGTTGCTATGCCGATGCCAAAACTGACGCCGAACAGGCGCAAGAGCTGGCGCGCATCGCCAAAGCCGCGACTTTTGCCGCAAGCCTCGGTCTGAAAGTTAATGCCGGGCACGGTCTGACCTATCATAACGTGAAAGCTATTGCCGCCATTCCTGAGATGCACGAACTGAACATCGGGCATGCCATTATCGGTCGTGCGGTGATGACCGGACTGAAAGATGCCGTGGCTGAAATGAAGCGCCTGATGCTGGAAGCCAGAGGCTGATGGCAATATTAGGTTTAGGCACGGATATTGTGGAGATCGCCCGCATAGAAGCGGTGATCGCCCGCTCCGGTGAACGTCTGGCACGTCGCGTATTAAGCGATAACGAATGGGACATCTGGAAAGCACACCATCAGCCGGTGCGTTTTCTGGCAAAGCGTTTTGCTGTGAAAGAAGCAGCGGCAAAAGCGTTTGGCACAGGCATTCGTAATGGTCTGGCATTTAATCAGTTTGAGGTGTTCAATGATGAACTCGGCAAGCCACAATTGCGGCTGTGGGGCGAGGCACTAAAACTGGCAGAAAAACTGGGTGTTGTAAATATGCATGTAACGCTGGCAGATGAACGCCACTATGCTTGTGCCACGGTAATTATTGAAAGTTAAAATAATACCGTTCTCTTTAAAAAGTAAAACCCCCGAACTGGTAAGGAACGGGGGTTTTACTTTACAACTTTAATTTTGTGCAGCACGCACCCTCAACAAGAGCAATTATGGATCAGGGCGGTTATCTTTTACAAGCAACTTGCAATCTTTATCATAAAAACTCGAGCCTTTACGAAGAAAGCAATATTGATGGAAAGATTAACGTGACCGCCAATTCGTAAGTACATTAAAATTGGCTTCGTTATTGGCGATTTTGCTGTGCTTTACACCATGCCACAGAATTCCCCCATTGAAACGAGTGGTGTCGTCAAAGCTCTGGTGTGGAGTGCAGCACGCATCCTCAATAACTCGCACGTTCAGTTTTGGGGAGATGTAAGGGCTAATCTGAACGGCTGCATTCCTTGTTTAAGGAAAAACGAATGACTGATTGCCGATACCTGATTAAACGGGTCATCAAAATCATCATTGCTGTTTTACAGCTGATCCTTCTGTTCTTATAACACAAGGAAACGTACTTAAGGCGCGTCAGGTTAACCAGCCAGGCGCGCCTTTAATAATTATAAATAAATGTCTGCGCAGATATTATATAAATTCATTTTGTGAATAATTATGTTAATAACATCAATTAAATAAATATAATAGCGTCAAGGTTTCTCTATAAAATAATTAACACTCTACTTCCAGTGTAGGATATTAAATTTTATCCGCATGATGCATTAGCACAAACTTATCCCACAATTGCTCTTCAGTCTCGACATGTGCCGGATCTTTTACAATGGTATTGGGGATTGGACACACTTTTTGGCAGGTCGGCGTTTCATAGTGACCTACGCATTCGGTACACTTATCGCTGTTAATCTCGTAGATATGTTCGCCCATTGAAATCGCTTCATTGGGGCATTCAGGTTCACACATATCACAATTGATGCATTTTTTAGTGATTAACAGCGCCATAAGGAAACTCTCAAAACAACACAAACCGGGCGGGCATTATACGCGCATTCTTTACTCAAACCAGTTTTTTCACCAATGCTTCACTATGACGAATACGTTCTGGTGCCAGTTCCAGATCTTGCTGGATCAACGCAATAAACAGGAGATCGGTTAACAATCCCTGTGCGTGGCAAGCGGAGATCGACGCGCTATTTGTCGCTTGCTCTTCGGCGATGGTATACAGGCAATGAGAAGCTCGCTGTTGTAGGGCATTGGGGGTGAAACCGGTGATTGCCAGCACTTTGCCGCCCACACGTAACATTTCATCTGCCGCCAGGTTTAACTCGCGCCGCACGCCAGTGTAGGAAATGGCTAATAACAGATCGTCTGGTGACGAAGCTTGTACTGTGGCGAGCAACGCATGCATATCGCGCTCTGCTGCAGCATTAAAACCAATCTTCATCAGTTTCCAGGCAAAATTTTGCGCTACCAGACCAGAGGCTCCAATACCCGTCAGAATAATCCGCCGCGCAGAGCGCAACATCGCCACACAGTCGTGCAGCTTCTCTTCACTATTAACGTTCAGCGTTGCATACATGGCGGCAGTATTTTCTTTGATCAGTTTTTCGCCGACCAGTCGCAGAGGATCATCACCGCGAATTTGGTTATGAATGGGGACAGAGGATGATTCCGGCTGGCTTGCCAGTGCTTCGCTCAATGCCAGTTTTAAAGCTGGAAAACCTTTATAGCCGAGTTTTTGCGCGAACTTTACTACGCTGGACTGGCTGACTCCGGCTTCGTTGGCCAGTTGCTGGGAGCTAAGATGGCGGGCGGTATCAGGCTGTAGCAGGAGATAGTCCGCCAGCTTCTTATCACTCTGGGCAAGCCCCTGATAACGCTGACGGATACGAAGTAAGCCGTTCATATCTTTCCTCGCAATGAAATAATGGCGACAACAGGCAATATGAGACACAAGCAAACGAATATTATATTCCATTGTCGGTAAGAACTATGAATTAAAAATTCCATTCAGTCATTATGCTGTGGATTGTTGCCGGAAAAGTGATGATCTATCTGTTAGGCTATTTAGTAGCAAAGATTAATCAGGATATTTCAGTCCATAGGAGTAGGGTTTGGCAACTCACGAGCGTCGTGTGGTGTTTTTTGACTTAGATGGAACGCTGCATCAACAAGATATGTTCGGCAGTTTTCTGCACTATTTATTGCGTCGTCAACCGCTGAATGCGTTGCTTGTCCTGCCGTTGTTGCCGATCATTGTCATTGCGCTATTGATAAAAGGTCGTGCGGCCCGCTGGCCGATGAGCCTGCTTTTGTGGGGATGCACTTTTGGTCACAGCGAAGCGCGTTTACAGGTGCTGCAGGCCGATTTTGTACACTGGTTTCGCGACAATGTTACTGCCTTCCCGTTGGTGCAGGAGCGTCTGACCACCTACCTGTTAAGTTCCGATGCCGATATCTGGTTGATTACCGGTTCCCCACAGCCGCTGGTTGAAGCGGTTTATTTCGATACGCCGTGGCTGCCGCGGGTTAATCTTATCGCCAGCCAGATCCAGCGTGGTTATGGCGGCTGGGTATTGACGATGCGTTGCCTGGGGCATGAGAAAGTCGCACAACTGGAACGCAAAATCGGTACGCCGTTACGGTTATATAGTGGCTATAGCGACAGTAATCAGGACAATCCGCTGCTTTATTTTTGCCAGCATCGCTGGCGCGTAACGTCGCGTGGCGAACTCCAGCAACTGGAATAGTGTTAAGCATAGCGGCTGTGTATAATGCGCCGCGCTTTTATAACCGGAGTTTTCTTTTTGTCTGAAGTCGAATTTAGCCACGAATACTGGATGCGTCATGCACTGACGCTGGCGAAACGTGCCTGGGACGAGCGGGAAGTTCCGGTCGGCGCGGTATTAGTGCATAACAATCGCGTTATCGGAGAAGGCTGGAACCGTCCTATTGGCCGCCATGATCCTACTGCGCATGCAGAAATCATGGCCCTGCGTCAGGGCGGCCTGGTAATGCAAAATTATCGTCTGATTGATGCGACATTGTATGTCACGCTCGAACCGTGTGTGATGTGTGCCGGGGCGATGATTCACAGCCGTATTGGTCGTGTGGTTTTTGGTGCGCGTGACGCGAAAACCGGTGCTGCGGGATCATTAATGGATGTGCTGCATCATCCGGGAATGAACCATCGAGTGGAAATCACGGAAGGTATTCTGGCGGATGAGTGCGCGGCGCTGCTCAGTGATTTCTTTCGCATGCGCCGTCAGGAAATTAAGGCCCGGAAAAAAGCGCAATCATCAACGGATTGAGGCTGATGGCAGATGCAAAATTGCCAGATACTCTACGCCTAATCAGACCAGTGTAATCTCTGCAATGTATTGAATGTAGGCCGGATAAGGCGTTCACGCTGCATCCGGCATGAACAAAGCCCTCTTTGTCAGCAATCTGCGGATTAATTTTGTTTCTCCTCACTTCCTTTCCTGGAAAACAGCAGCGAAGGAGAGTGTGTCAGATAGTTCGATGATGACTGGGAAAGAAACGAGAGAAAGGGGAATTTTTCTTTACCCAATTCAGCTGGCGATACTGCCGGATAATCTTGCGCCAGTTGCATCGCTGCTTCTGTCGCCTGCTTTTCTTTTTCTTGCAGGTAACCCACCAGGCTAATTTGATACTTACGAATGTTTTCTACATAAGCGTAAGCTTCATGACCGCGTGCATAGCCGTACGTTAGCTTGCTGTAATGAGGTTTCTGGCTCAGCAAGGGCAGACGTTGTTTTACGTCGGCCCAACTGTCAGGATTTCCTTTCGTTTTTGCCGTTAGCGCACGGGCATCCAGCATGTGTGCGTAGCCCATATTGTAGGCGGCGAGCGCAAACCAAATGCGTTCGTTTTCCGGTACACTCTCCGGTACTTTGCTCATCATATCCTGTAAATAACGCACGCCGCCGCTGAGGCTTTGCTCGGCATCGGTGCGATCGGTAATCCCCAGACTTTGCGCGGTATTTTTGGTTAACATCATCATGCCGCGCACACCCGTGGGCGAAGTCGCCTGCGCGTCCCAGTGTGATTCCTGATAGGCAATTGCCGCCAGTAAACGCCAGTCAATTTCCCCGGCGTATTTCTCAAATAACGGCTTTAACTGCGGCAGAACGGCATCGACGGCGCGTAAAAATGTGCGTGTATCGACGTAATCAAAATCATCGCCATGCCCGAGATATTTCTCTTCAATGCGTGCCAGAGTACCGTCTTCATTCATTTCATTGAAGAAGTCGAGCAGGGCGGCGGAAAGTGTATTATCGCTATCTAGTGGGCTAAACCAGGTCACCGGTTGTTCATCGGTGATATCGAGTGCCACGGCGAGTTCCGGGTGAACGCGCTGAAACAAGCTGATAGCGACAGAATCGGCAATGGTGTAATCCAGCTTGCCTTCGATGACATCTTCCATTAGCTCCGCAGAGCCTTTTTTGTCGTCTACCTTCCAGCCTAATTCCGGGAACTTAGTCTCTTTCAGCGTTTGCAGATCGTTAACAATGACGTGCCCTGGCGCGACAGTCAGTTGTTCCGCCGTCAGGTTGCCCAGCGTACGCGGGCGATACTGACCCACTTTATAAACCAGTTGTTGCGACACGGAATAATAGGTAGGGCCGGGCTGATAATTTTTTACTCGCTCACTGTTATAGACCAGCCCTGCTGCCAGCAAATCGGCGTTACCGTTATCGAGATCGTCAAAAAGCTGGCTGATATTTTGCCGCACGGTCACTTTCAGTTTTACGCCGAGGTAATCGGCAAACTGTTTCGCCAGTTCGTAATCCAGGCCAAAAGGTTTACCGTTGATTTCGTTATAAGTCAGGGGAGTATGAATAGTGCTCACACGCAACTCTCCCCGCGCTTGTATGGCGGCGATACGGTTGTCGGCTTTACCAAACCAGGGAATGGATGGCCAGAGAGCGACCGCGAGGAGCAGTGCCAGAATGCCGATGAACAGATAATTAATCTTTAATTTTTTCAATTAGTTAATTCTCTGTGTCGTGCGCGTCCCAGCTTGAAAAATCGTAGTACTAAAGAAAGGTCTAATCATAAATGAGCGGCATTTTGCGTAAACCTGCGCCAGATGGCAACTTATTACAGCCATTGGCGGCACGCGTTGCTAATTCACGATGGTGATTTTATTTCCACGCAAACGGTTTCGTCAGCGCATCAGATTCTTTATAATGACGCCCGTTTCCCCCCCTTGGGTACACCGAAAGCTTAGAAGACGAGAGACTTATGATGGAAATTCTGCGTGGTTCGCCTGCATTGTCGGCATTCCGAATCAACAAACTGCTGGCACGTTTTCAGGCTGCCAGGCTCCCGGTTCACAATATTTACGCCGAGTATGTCCATTTTGCTGACCTCAATGCGCCGTTAAACGATGATGAGCACGCACAACTTGAACGCCTGCTGAAATATGGCCCGGCACTCGCCAGCCACGCCCCGCAAGGCAAACTCCTGCTGGTGACCCCGCGTCCTGGCACCATCTCTCCCTGGTCTTCGAAGGCGACCGATATCGCCCATAACTGCGGGCTACAACAGGTAAACCGCCTTGAGCGCGGCGTGGCTTACTATATAGAAGCCGGTACGCTGACCAATGAACAATGGCAGCAGGTGACCGCTGAACTGCACGACCGCATGATGGAAACGGTCTTTTTTGCTTTAGATGATGCAGAGCAGCTGTTTGCACACCATCAACCGACTCCGGTCACCAGCATTGATTTGCTGGGGCAGGGCCGTCAGGCGCTAATCGACGCTAACCTGCGTCTTGGCCTGGCACTGGCGGAAGATGAAATTGACTATCTGCAGGATGCGTTCACAAAGCTTGGTCGTAACCCGAACGACATAGAACTGTATATGTTCGCTCAGGCGAACTCTGAGCACTGTCGCCACAAAATTTTTAACGCCGACTGGATTATCGACGGTGAACAGCAGCCGAAATCGCTGTTCAAGATGATCAAAAATACTTTCGAAACCACGCCAGACCACGTTCTCTCTGCTTATAAAGATAACGCCGCCGTAATGGAAGGTTCTGAAGTGGGTCGCTACTTTGCTGACTACGAAACGGGCCGCTACGATTTCCATCAGGAACCGGCGCATATTCTGATGAAAGTTGAAACCCACAACCACCCGACGGCGATTTCTCCGTGGCCGGGCGCGGCGACCGGTTCCGGCGGTGAAATCCGCGATGAAGGTGCCACCGGGCGTGGCGCAAAGCCGAAAGCCGGTCTGGTCGGTTTCTCCGTATCCAACTTGCGTATTCCGGGCTTTGAACAGCCGTGGGAAGAAGATTTCGGTAAGCCTGAGCGCATTGTCACCGCGCTGGACATCATGACCGAAGGCCCGCTGGGCGGCGCGGCGTTTAACAACGAATTTGGTCGCCCGGCACTGAACGGCTACTTCCGTACTTATGAAGAAAAAGTGAACAGCCACAATGGCGAAGAGCTGCGCGGTTATCACAAACCAATCATGCTGGCGGGCGGGATCGGCAACATTCGTGCCGATCACGTACAAAAAGGCGAGATCAACGTTGGTGCGAAGCTGGTCGTTCTTGGCGGCCCGGCGATGAATATCGGTCTTGGCGGCGGCGCGGCGTCTTCCATGGCGTCTGGTCAGTCTGATGCCGACCTCGACTTTGCTTCCGTACAGCGCGACAACCCGGAGATGGAGCGTCGCTGCCAGGAAGTGATCGACCGTTGCTGGCAGCTTGGCGACGCGAACCCGATTCTGTTTATCCATGACGTCGGCGCGGGCGGACTTTCTAACGCCATGCCTGAACTGGTAAGCGACGGCGGGCGCGGCGGTAAATTCGAACTGCGCGACATCCTGAGTGACGAACCGGGCATGAGCCCGCTGGAAATCTGGTGTAACGAATCTCAGGAACGTTATGTGCTGGCGGTTGCTGCCGATCAGTTGCCGCTGTTTGATGAACTGTGTAAGCGTGAACGCGCGCCGTACGCGGTGATTGGTGAGGCCACCGAAGAATTACATCTCTCTTTGCACGATCGTCATTTTGATAATCAGCCGATAGATCTGCCGCTGGATGTGCTGCTCGGCAAAGCGCCGAAAATGACCCGCAACGTACAAACGCTGAAAGCGAAGGGCGATGCGTTGAATCGTGCGGATATCACCATTGCTGATGCGGTCAAACGTGTGCTGCATCTTCCGACCGTGGCAGAGAAAACCTTCCTGGTGACTATCGGTGATCGCAGCGTAACTGGCATGGTAACGCGCGATCAGATGGTGGGGCCGTGGCAGGTGCCGGTCGCTAACTGTGCGGTGACTACCGCCAGCCTCGACAGCTACTACGGTGAAGCGATGGCAATTGGCGAACGAGCACCGGTTGCGCTGCTGGATTTTGCCGCCTCTGCCCGTCTGGCGGTCGGTGAAGCATTAACCAACATCGCCGCTACGCAGATTGGCGATATCAAACGCATCAAACTTTCCGCTAACTGGATGGCGGCGGCGGGTCATCCTGGTGAAGATGCTGGCCTGTATGAAGCTGTTAAAGCGGTGGGCGAAGAGCTTTGTCCGGCGCTGGGCCTGACGATCCCGGTGGGTAAAGACTCTATGTCGATGAAAACCCGCTGGCGGGAAGGTAATGAAGAGCGCGAAATGACGTCGCCGCTGTCGCTGGTGATTTCTGCATTTGCTCGCGTGGAAGATGTGCGTCACACCATCACGCCGCAGCTTTCTACCGAAGATAACGCACTGCTGCTGATTGATCTGGGCCTTGGCAATAATGCGCTGGGTGCAACGGCGCTGGCGCAGGTTTATCGTCAGCTTGGCGACAAACCGGCAGATGTACGTGATGTTGCCCAACTGAAAGGCTTCTATGACGCGATTCAGGCGCTGGTTGCACAGCGTAAGCTGCTCGCGTATCACGACCGCTCTGACGGCGGTCTGCTGGTGACGCTGGCGGAAATGGCCTTTGCTGGTCATTGCGGTATTGACGCGGATATCGCTACTCTGGGTGACGATCGCCTGGCGGCGTTATTTAACGAAGAACTGGGGGCGGTGATTCAGGTTCGAGCCGCTGACCGCGAGGCGGTTGAAGCGGTACTGGCACAACATGGGCTTGCTGATTGCGTCCATTATGTTGGCCAGGCGGTTTCCGGTGACCGTTTTGTGATTACTGCCAACGGGCAGACTGTATTCAGCGAAAGCCGCACTACGTTGCGTGTCTGGTGGGCAGAAACGACCTGGCAGATGCAGCGCCTGCGTGACAACCCGGAGTGTGCCGATCAGGAACATCAGGCGAAATCAAACGACGCCGATCCGGGCCTTAATGTGAAACTGTCGTTCGATATCAACGAAGATGTGGCTGCACCGTATATTGCCACTGGCGCGCGTCCGAAAGTTGCTGTGCTGCGTGAGCAGGGCGTGAACTCCCATGTTGAAATGGCGGCAGCTTTCCACCGTGCGGGCTTCAATGCAATCGATGTGCATATGAGCGACCTGCTGGCTGGACGCACGGGCCTGGAGGATTTCCATGCCCTGGTAGCATGCGGCGGTTTCTCCTACGGTGACGTGCTGGGTGCCGGTGAAGGCTGGGCGAAGTCTATCCTGTTCAATGACCGTGTACGCGATGAGTTTGCAACCTTCTTCCATCGCCCGCAAACGCTGGCGCTGGGGGTATGTAACGGTTGCCAGATGATGTCTAACCTGCGCGAACTGATCCCAGGTAGTGAGTTGTGGCCACGTTTTGTGCGTAACACCTCCGATCGCTTTGAAGCGCGTTTCAGCCTGGTTGAAGTGACCCAAAGTCCGTCGCTGCTGTTGCAGGGGATGGTAGGGTCGCAGATGCCGATTGCCGTTTCTCACGGCGAAGGGCGCGTTGAAGTACGTAATGCGGCGCACCTCGCGGCACTGGAAAGCAAAGGGCTGGTAGCATTACGCTATGTCGATAACTTCGGTAAAGTCACCGAAACCTACCCGGCTAACCCGAACGGTTCTCCAAACGGCATTACGGCGGTTACCACCGAAAGCGGTCGTGTCACCATAATGATGCCGCACCCGGAACGTGTTTTCCGTACTGTCAGCAACTCCTGGCACCCGGAAAGCTGGGGCGAGGATGGCCCGTGGATGCGTATTTTCCGCAATGCGCGTAAGCAGTTGGGGTAATAACATCACAACAACTAGTCGGTGCTAAAATATGAGCCCTTTGTCTGTGCAAAGGGCTTTTTTATTGATCACCTGATTTTTAACAGATAACCATAGATAATGCCTTTGAAGACATCATGGCTATGGGAAAAACCAAATTTCTTATAGAAATCGATAACAGCATCGTTGCCGTTAGAAATATGAACGAAAACGTTGCTGACTTCTTCGTGGCGATGAAAATAATCCAGCGCAATATCCATAAATTTGCGCCCTAATTCCCGTTTTTGATATTCAGGTTTGACATATAAATTATTTAAATGTCCCACTTTTTGTGGTGTTATCCATGATGGGTATAAACCTTCAATCGATTCGCCGGGCTGATATAGCGCCCTGGCCCATGGCGGGATCTGTTCAAGTGTCGGATTTATATTTTCCTCATGAATAATATCGATATCCACATACAGATAACCGATAGGGCTACCTTCATCTTTAGCAATAACCAGCATTTTCTCCGATGCATTTTCAAAACTGGGTTTTAACCGTGTATCGAAGTTCATACCGGCAAAAATATGTCGTTGCTGTACTGACATCTTGTATTGATGCTGCATAAGCTCATTACAGAGTGCCCGACATTGCTCTATATCGCCTTCCGTTACGATTTCAAAATTCATTACTTTATTTCCCTGATTATGAGTCGCGCCACTATTAGTGAGAGCGGTGCTCTTATAGATATGTTACCGACGCAATACCTTTTTATCTCAGGTATTGCCGGAAAGTGTAATCATCTCATGTCGCCGATACAGTGATGACACTCTCAGGAAAGTGTCGGTAATTTGCGACGATCGGGAGAATGAGTGTCTCCAAAAAGAGACGTTTAGTTTATTGATTTTAAATGATTTGCTGTTTTTTGCATTATTGTGTCTCTGATTGGAGACGCTATGTTTAAAAAATAAGCTTATAACGCTGGAAGATGAGGTAATGTAAAGTTATTAATATTCAATGGGTTAATTTGTTGTTTGCATTGTGGCATGCTTTCTGCATAATACACCGCAGTGGCTCATTCACCCATTTATGTCAGCCCCTTCGGGACGCGCTACATAAAATTCGAATGACGCACAACAAGGTGCCTGCCGTCCAACTTCTGATATCAGCTTAGCTATATCAACCCTCGGGCGAAACGTCGAGTTAGGCACCGCCTTATTCCATAACAAAGCCGGGTCATTCCCGGCTTTGTTGTATCTGCACTTCCCCTCGGTTAGCATTTGGTTATTCGCGTCTGACGAGAGTAACGCCTTGAAACGCTGGCCCGTTTTTCCCCGTTCATTACGACAATTGGTAATGCTGGCATTTTTGCTGATTCTGCTGCCCCTGTTGGTGCTGGCATGGCAAGCCTGGCAAAGCCTTAATGCGCTTAGCGATCAGGCGGCGCTGGTCAATCGCACGACACTTATCGATGCCCGCCGTAGTGAAGCAATGACCAACGCGGCGCTGGAGATGGAACGTAGCTACCGTCAGTATTGTGTGTTGGACGACCCCACTCTGGCGAAGGTCTATCAAAGCCAGCGCAAGCGCTACAGCGAAATGCTTGATGCCCACGCAGGCGTGCTGCCAGACGATAAACTCTACCAGGCATTACGCCAGGATCTGAATAATCTCGCTCAACTTCAATGCAACAACAGTGGTCCTGATGCCGCTGCCGCCGCGCGTCTGGAAGCTTTTGCCAATAGTAATACTGAAATGGTGCAGGCCACTCGCTCTGTAGTTTTCTCACGCGGGCAGCAGCTCCAGCGGGAAATAGCCGAGCGCGGGCAGTATTTCGGCTGGCAGTCTCTGGTACTGTTTTTGGTGAGTCTGGCGATGGTGCTGCTTTTTACGCGGATGATTATCGGCCCGGTGAAGAATATCGAGCGGATGATCAACCGACTGGGGGAAGGACGTTCACTGGGTAATAGTGCCTCGTTTAGTGGGCCTAGTGAATTACGTTCGGTCGGGCAGCGAATCATCTGGTTAAGCGAGCGTCTGTCATGGTTGGAGTCCCAACGCCATCAGTTCCTGCGTCATTTATCCCATGAATTAAAAACGCCGCTGGCGAGTATGCGTGAAGGCACCGAATTACTTGCCGATCAGGTTGTCGGGCCGCTCACGTCAGAGCAAAAAGAGGTGGTGAGCATCCTTGATAGCAGCAGCCGTAATTTGCAAAAACTGATCGAGCAACTGCTTGATTATAACCGCAAACAGGCAGACGGAGCGGTGGAACTGGAAGAGGTCGATCTCGCACCGCTGGTAGAGATGGTGGTCTCTGCTCACAGTCTGCCAGCTCGGGCTAAAATGATGCATACCAACGCCGATCTTTCGGTTACTACCTGCCTGGCCGAGCCGATGCTGCTGCTGAGCGTGCTGGATAATCTTTACTCCAATGCGGTGCACTACGGAGCCGAATCCGGTAACATTTGTCTTCGCAGCAGTTTACATGGTGCGCGGGTTTATATTGATGTCATCAATACAGGCACGCCCATTCCGCAAGAGGAACGCGCCATGATCTTCGAACCCTTTTTTCAGGGAAGCCACCAGCGAAAAGGGGCGGTGAAGGGCAGCGGTCTGGGATTAAGCATTGCCAGAGATTGTATTCGCCGTATGCAGGGGGAACTGTATCTGGTCGACGAGAGCGGGCAAGACGTTTGTTTTCGCATTGAATTACCGTTGTCGAAAAACACGAAGAAATAATGCTAAGTCTGGTGAATATGCGACATATTTTTCAACGAATTTTGTCCCGACGGCTGTGGCTGGCGGGGTTGCCTTGTCTGGCGTTGCTGGGCTGTGTGCAGAGCCATAATAAGCCCGCTATTGATACATCAGCAGAAGAAAAAATTCCGGTTTATCAACTGGCTGATTATCTGGCAACCGAGTGTAGCGATATCTGGGCGCTGCAAGGTAAATCAACCGAAACTAACCCACTTTATTGGTTGCGGGCGATGGATTGTGCTGAACGTTTAATGCCAGCGCAGTCGCGTCAGCAAGCCCGCAAATATGACGACGGTAGCTGGCAAAATATCTTTAAACAAGGGATCTTGCTTGCCGACGCCAAAATCACGCCTTATGAACGCCGCCAGCTGGTCGCACGCATTGATGCGTTAAGTACCGAGATCCCGGCGCAAGTGCGCCCGTTGTATCAACTCTGGCGCGACGGTCAGGCGCTGCAATTGCAACTGGCGGAAGAGCGCCAACGCTACAGTAAACTTCAGCAGACCAGTGACAACGAACTGGATACCTTGCGTCAGCAACATCAACTCTTGCAGCAGCAACTGGAACTGACGACCCGCAAGCTGGAAAATCTGACGGATATTGAACGTCAGCTTTCGACCCGCAAACCGGGCGAAAATTTTGTGCCGGATACGTCGCACGAGACTGAAAAGTCTGCGCCATCCACCAATGAGGTCACTCCAAATGAGCCATAAATCAGCGCATTTATTATTGGTTGATGACGACCCTGGGTTACTGAAATTACTTGGTCTTCGCTTGATCAGCGAGGGCTACAGCGTGGTCACGGCGGAAAGCGGCGCTGAGGGGCTGAGAGTACTCAATCGCGAAAAAGTGGATTTGGTGATCAGCGATTTGCGCATGGATGAAATGGACGGCATGCAGTTGTTTGCTGAAATCCAGAAAGTGCAGCCGGGAATGCCGGTAATTATCCTCACCGCGCATGGCTCCATTCCCGATGCCGTTGCTGCAACACAGCAGGGCGTGTTTAGTTTCCTGACTAAACCCGTTGATAAAGACGCGCTGTATCAGGCGATTGACGATGCGCTGGAGCAATCCGCGCCAGCCACTGATGAACGTTGGCGTGAGGCGATAGTCACCCGCAGTCCGCTAATGTTGCGTTTGCTGGAACAGGCGCGGCTGGTGGCGCAGTCAGATGTTAGCGTTTTGATTAATGGTCAGAGCGGCACCGGGAAAGAGATTTTTGCCCAGGCTATCCACAACGCCAGTCCGCGCAACGGCAAACCGTTTATTGCTATTAACTGTGGCGCATTGCCTGAGCAGTTGCTGGAATCAGAACTGTTCGGTCATGCACGCGGCGCGTTTACTGGCGCGGTCAGCAATCGCGAAGGCTTATTTCAGGCAGCGGAAGGCGGTACGCTGTTTCTCGATGAGATTGGCGACATGCCCGCGCCGTTGCAGGTCAAACTGCTGCGTGTATTGCAGGAGCGTAAAGTCCGTCCGTTAGGGAGCAACCGCGACATTGATATTGACGTGAGGATTATTTCCGCGACTCACCGTGACCTGCCAAAAGCAATGGCGCGTGGAGAGTTCCGTGAGGATCTCTATTACCGCCTCAACGTCGTCAGCCTGAAAATTCCGACACTGGCGGAGCGCACGGAAGATATTCCCCTACTGGCAAACCATTTGTTGCGCCAGGCGGCAGAGCGACATAAACCGTTTGTCCGCGCGTTCTCCACCGATGCAATGAAGCGTCTGATGGCCGCCGCCTGGCCGGGTAATGTGCGCCAGTTGGTCAACGTGATTGAACAGTGCGTGGCGCTGACTTCATCGCCAGTGATTAGCGATGCGCTGGTGGAGCAGGCGCTGGAGGGCGAAAATACGGCGCTGCCAACTTTTGTTGAGGCGCGTAATCAATTTGAGCTCAACTACTTGCGTAAGCTGCTGCAAATTACCAAAGGCAACGTCACTCATGCGGCGAGAATGGCGGGGCGCAACCGGACAGAATTTTATAAACTGCTTTCCCGACACGAGCTGGATGCAAACGATTTCAAGGAATGAATCGAGGTAATGTGTTACGTTTAGCAGATCAAAAGACAGGCGACCTTTTCAAGGAATAGCATGAAAAAGATTGATGCGATTATTAAACCCTTCAAGCTGGACGATGTCCGCGAAGCGCTGGCTGAAGTCGGCATTACCGGTATGACGGTCACTGAAGTGAAAGGTTTTGGTCGTCAGAAAGGCCATACCGAGCTGTATCGTGGCGCGGAGTATATGGTGGACTTTCTGCCGAAGGTGAAAATTGAGATCGTCGTACCAGATGACATTGTGGATATCTGCGTAGACACTATTACTCGTACGGCGCAAACCGGTAAAATCGGTGACGGTAAAATCTTCGTCTTCGACGTGGCGCGAGTCATTCGTATCCGTACTGGCGAGGAAGACGACGCGGCGATTTAAACCGCCTCAGGAATGCCGGATGAATGGCATCATCCGGCAATCTCAAATCACAACACCTTATGCGGGCCAAAGCATTCGTAATGAATATTCTCCTGCTTCACGCCCAGCTCAACTAGCTGTTTCGCAGCAAACTGCATGAAGCCAACCGGGCCGCAGAGGTAGAACTGCATGGCCGGATCGCTGAATGAGCCTTCCAGTTTGCTCAAATCCATCAGACCTTCGCTATCAAACTGACCTTTTGCGCGATCGGTTTCGCTCGGCTGGCGATACCAGGTGTGCGCGGTAAAGTGCGGCAGTGATTGCCCCAGCTCCTTAACTTCATCGGCAAAGGCGTGGACATCGCCATTTTCTGCCGCATGGAACCAGTTAACCTGGGCGTTATGACCTGCTTTTGCCAGTGTGTCGAGCATTGCCAGCATGGGGGTTTGCCCAACGCCCGCAGAGATCAGTGTCACCGGCGTGTCATTCGCGACATCCATAAAGAAATCACCCGCCGGAGCGACCAGTTTCACGACATCGCCAACGTTGGCATGGTTATGCAGCCAGTTGGAAACTTGTCCGCCATCTTCCCGTTTCACCGCAATTCGATAGCCTTTACCATCCGGTTTGCGGGTCAAAGAGTACTGACGTATTTCCTGGTGCGGGAAGCCTTCCGGCTTCAACCAGACACCGAGGTATTGTCCTGGACGGTATTCTGCTACCGGGCCGCCATCGACCGGTTCCAGTTCGAAGCTGGTGATAAGCGTACTGCGCGGTGTTTTAGCCACAATGCGGAAATCGCGGGTACCTTCCCAGCCACCGACTTTGCTGGCGTTCTCGTTATAGATCTCTGCCTCGCGATTGATAAACACATTCGCCAGCACGCCATAGGCTTTACCCCAGGCGTCCAGCACTTCCTGTCCCGGGCTGAACATTTCATCCAGCGTTGCCAGCAGGTGTTCGCCAACGATGTTGTATTGCTCCGGTTTGATCTGGAAGCTGGTGTGTTTCTGCGCGATTTTTTCTACTGCTGGCAGCAGGGCTGGCAGGTTTTCGATATTGCTGGCGTAGGCGGCAATGGCGTTAAACAGGGCTTCACGTTGATCGCCATTACGCTGGTTACTCATATTAAAAATTTCTTTGAGTTCAGGATTATGAGTAAACATGCGGTCGTAGAAATGGGCGGTTAATTTCGGCCCTGTTTCCACCAGTAAAGGGATAGTGGCTTTTACTGTAGCGATGGTTTGAGCGTCAAGCATATGGTCTTCCTTTTTTTGCATCTTAATTGATGTATCTCAAATGCATCTTATAAAAAATAGCCCTGCATTGTAAATGGTTCTTTGTCGTTTTTCGTTGAGAATGTGACAAGGTGAATAATTTGCATCACAAACTTGAAAAGAAATCCGTTACCAGACATAAGTTCTTAATACTCCAAAGCCTTGTCCAGCTTAAAGGTAATCGTTTGCGTAAATTCCTTTGTCAAGACCTGTTATCGCACAATGATTCGGTTATACTGTTCGCCGTTGTCCATCAGGACCGCCGAAATTAGGCGAAAAAATTTTATTGTTAGCTGAGTCAGGAGATGCGGATGTTAAAGCGTGAAATGAACATTGCCGATTATGATGCCGAACTGTGGCAGGCTATGGAGCAGGAAAAAGTACGTCAGGAAGAGCACATCGAACTGATCGCCTCCGAAAACTACACCAGCCCGCGCGTAATGCAGGCGCAGGGGTCTCAGCTAACCAACAAATATGCTGAAGGGTATCCGGGCAAACGCTACTACGGCGGTTGCGAGTATGTTGATATCGTCGAACAACTGGCGATCGATCGCGCGAAAGAACTGTTCGGCGCTGACTACGCTAACGTCCAGCCGCACTCCGGCTCTCAGGCTAACTTTGCAGTCTACACCGCGTTGCTGGAACCCGGCGATACCGTTCTGGGTATGAACCTGGCGCACGGCGGTCACCTGACTCACGGTTCTCCGGTTAACTTCTCCGGTAAGCTGTATAACATTGTTCCTTACGGTATTGATGCGACCGGTCATATCGACTACGCAGATCTGGAAAAACAAGCCAAAGAACACAAGCCGAAAATGATTATCGGCGGCTTCTCTGCATACTCCGGTGTGGTTGACTGGGCGAAAATGCGTGAAATCGCTGACAGTATCGGCGCTTACCTGTTTGTTGATATGGCGCACGTTGCGGGTCTGGTTGCCGCTGGTGTCTATCCGAACCCGGTTCCTTATGCTCACGTTGTGACTACTACCACTCACAAAACTCTGGCGGGTCCGCGCGGCGGCCTGATTCTGGCGAAAGGCGGTAGCGAAGAGCTGTACAAAAAACTGAACTCTGCTGTCTTCCCTGGTGGTCAGGGTGGTCCGCTGATGCACGTTATTGCGGGTAAAGCAGTCGCGCTGAAAGAAGCAATGGAGCCAGAGTTCAAAACTTACCAGCAGCAGGTCGCGAAAAACGCCAAAGCGATGGTAGAAGTGTTCCTTGAGCGCGGCTACAAAGTGGTTTCTGGTGGTACTGATAACCACCTGTTCCTGGTTGATCTGGTTGATAAAAACCTGACCGGTAAAGAAGCAGACGCCGCTCTGGGCCGTGCTAACATCACCGTCAACAAAAACAGCGTACCGAACGATCCGAAGAGCCCATTTGTGACTTCCGGTATTCGTGTAGGTACTCCGGCGATTACCCGTCGTGGCTTTAAAGAAGCCGAAGCGAAAGAACTGGCTGGCTGGATGTGTGACGTGCTGGACAGCATCAATGATGAAGCCGTTATCGAGCGCATCAAAGGTAAAGTTCTCGACATCTGCGCACGTTACCCGGTTTACGCATAAGCAAAACGGTGATTTGCTGACAATGTGCTCGTTGTTCATGTCGGATGCGGTGTGAACATCTTATTTGGCCTACAAAATCTTGCAAATTCAATATATTGTAATCTGCATGTAGGCCTGATAAGCGTAGCGCATCAGGCAATTTTACGTTTGTCTTTAGTCTGAAAGGCTTCCTTCGGGAAGCTTTTTTACCTTATCGCACCATCAAATCTGGCGTAACTGCGCTTCAACATACAAATAGCCAATTCCCAGCACCTGTTGTGCGCGGCTTAATTGCCCGAAGCCAATCTGTGTTGCTTTCACGCTCGGTCCTTCGTCGCGGTCGAACGGATTAAACCCCGTCTGGCGAATAATGGTATTAAGCCAGTTCTCACCAAAGGCACAACTGCGACCGTACAACCAAATCTGATTAATATTGAGGATGTTGAGGAAGTTATACAGACTCAAACCAATAGCGTTTGCAGAGCGGTCAATCCAACTGGTGAGCCACGGTTCTCCACTCAGCCAGGCTGCAATCAATTGCGCGGTGGTTAGTTTTTCGGGATCAAGCTGAGTATTGTCCGGCTGTGATTTTAGCCATACCCGCGCCTGTTTTTTTAATGCGCTTAACGAGGCGACGGTTTCCAGACAGCCATAGCGTCCGCAGTCGCAGGCGACGCCATCGGGGTTAACGATAGTGTGGCCGATTTGTCCGCTGCCATACAAACTGCCGCGATAAATTTGTTCGTTAATCACAAACGACGAGCCAATACCGTAATCGACGTTGATCACGCAAAAATCGCGCCCTTGTGCATTGTTTTGCCATTTTTCCGCCAGCGCCAGCATCACACAGTCATTGTCGACCATTACCCGAATGCCCAGCTTTTCTTCCAGTAAATATTTCACCTCAACTGGCGTTTTCCACGGTGCTTGCGGCATCGTTTGCGACACGCCAGTTACCGGATCTACCTGACCGTGGATTGCCAGTGCCAGATTGATGGTACGATCCGGCCACAATTTACGGTGGCGATGCCAGCATTTTTCGATTTCGGACAGCAGCGCCTGCGGTGTTGGAGCGTCAATCTGAAAGCGTTCAAATTCGCCTTTCGGTAGCGACCTGACACTCAATGCTGGTGGGCGTCACGTTCAGGCACAGCGTCCAGTCACCTTCCGGCGCAATCAGCCATATACCGCTACTATGTCCGCGCGTCTGGCTTTCATCGTCGATATTCACCACCCGTTTTTCGCTTTCCAGTTCCTGCAAAATATTACTGACCGCCGGAATTGAAATTTGTGCCAGCCGGGCTAGCGTTGATTTATTGGCGCGCTTTTGCCGGTACAGCAGTTCCAGAATCACGCATTTGTTATGGTGGCGAATCTGTTGATTGTTAATGCAGGCTCTCATCTTCACTAAACCTTGTTTAGTTAATTGCGTGATTATTCCGCGAAAACAGTGCCAGATTGTTCAATACACTGCCACAAATCTTTTAATTCAGTATGTCTTGTTAATATTGAGGGCACCATGACTCCAGTAAAAGTGTGGCAAGAGCGCGTTGAGATCCCGACCTATGAAACCGGGCCGCAGGATATACATCCCATGTTCCTGGAAAATCGCGTTTATCAGGGATCGTCCGGCGCGGTTTATCCCTACGGCGTGACCGATACGCTGAGCGAGCAGAAAACCCTGAAATCCTGGCAGGCAGTATGGCTGGAAAACGACTACATCAAAGTGATGATCCTGCCGGAGCTGGGCGGACGTGTACATCGCGCGTGGGATAAAGTAAAGCAGCGTGATTTTGTTTATCACAATGAGGTGATAAAGCCAGCACTGGTGGGGTTGTTGGGGCCGTGGATTTCCGGGGGCATCGAGTTTAACTGGCCGCAACACCATCGCCCAACCACCTTTATGCCCGTTGATTTCTCCATTGAAGCGCATGACGATGGCGCACAGACCGTATGGGTCGGTGAAACAGAGCCGATGCATGGTCTTCAGGTGATGACCGGTTTTACGCTACGCCCCGAGCGTGCGGCGCTGGAAATCGCCAGCCGCGTCTATAACGGTAACGCTACGCCACGCCATTTTTTGTGGTGGGCTAATCCGGCAGTGAAAGGCGGGGAAGGGCATCAGAGTGTTTTCCCACCGGATGTAACTGCGGTGTTTGATCATGGCAAACGGGCCGCCTCCGCTTTCCCCATCGCCACTGGCACCTATTACAAAGTCGACTACTCTGCTGGGGTGGATATCTCTCGCTATAAAAACGTACCCGTACCGACCTCATACATGGCCGAAAAATCACAGTACGATTTTGTTGGTGCGTGGTGTCACGATGAAAATGGTGGTTTGCTACACGTTGCCAACCACCACATTGCGCCAGGTAAAAAACAGTGGAGCTGGGGACACAGTGAATTTGGCCAGGCGTGGGATAAGAGCCTGACTGACAATAACGGCCCGTATATCGAACTGATGACCGGTATTTTTGCCGATAACCAGCCTGATTTTACCTGGCTTGATGCTTACGAGGAGAAGCGTTTCGAGCAGTATTTCCTGCCTTATCATTCTCTGGGTATGGTGCAAAATGCCTCCCGCGATGCGGTGATAAAACTCCAGCGTAGTGAGCGGGGGATTGAGTGGGGGCTGTATGCTATCTCTCCGTTGAACGGATACCGCCTGGCGATCCGCGAAATCGGCAAATGCAACGCGTTGCTCGATGATGCCGTGGCCCTGACACCAGCGACCGCCATCCAGGGCGTGTTGCACGGTATCAATCCTGAAAGGCTGACCATTGAGATCTCCGATGCCGACGGCAATATTGTACTGAGTTATCAGGAACATCAGCCGCAAGCGTTGCCGTTGCCGGACGTCGCCAAAGCGCCGCTGGCAGCACAAGACATTACCAGTACAGATGAAGCCTGGTTTATCGGTCAACATCTGGAGCAATATCATCACGCGAGCCGTTCACCGTTCGATTACTACCTGCGCGGCGTGGCGCTGGATCCGCTGGATTATCGCTGTAACCTGGCGCTGGCAATGCTGGAATATAACCGCGCAGATTTCCCGCAAGCGGTGGTATATGCCAGTCAGGCACTGAAACGCGCACATGCGCTGAACAAAAATCCGCAGTGCGGACAGGCGAGTTTGATTCGCGCCAGTGCTTACGAACGTCAGGGGCAATATCAACAAGCCGAAGAGGATTTCTGGCGTGCGGTCTGGAGCGGCAACAGTAAAGCGGGCGGCTATTATGGTCTGGCACGGCTGGCAGCGCGTGATGGTAACGTCGAGGCTGGGCTGGATTTTTGCCAACAAAGTCTTCGCGCCTGCCCAACCAATCAGGAAGTGCTTTGCCTGCATAACCTGCTACTGGTGTTAAGTGGTCGTCAGGACAACGCGCGTTTGCAGCGCGAGAAACTGCTGCGTGATTATCCGCTGAACGCCACTCTGTGGTGGCTGAACTGGTTCGATGGTCGTAGCGAATCTGCCCTCGCGCAGTGGCGAGGGCTTTGTCAGGGACGCGACGTTAACGCCCTGATGACCGCCGGGCAACTGATTAACTGGGGCATGCCCGCCCTGGCGGCAGAGATGCTGAACGTACTGGACTGTCAGCGCACGCTACCGCTTTACCTGCAAGCCAGCTTGCTACCAAAAGCCGAACGCGGCGAACTGGTCGCAAAAGCCATTGATGTCTTTCCGCAGTTTGTCCGTTTCCCGAATACGCTGGAAGAAGTGGCGGCGCTGGAGAGTATCGAAGAGTGCTGGTTTGCCCGGCATTTACTGGCCTGCTTCTACTACAACAAGCGTAGCTACGGTAAAGCCATTGCCTTATGGCAGCGTTGCGTAGAGATGTCGCCGGAGTTTGCCGACGGCTGGCGCGGGTTGGCGATCCATGCGTGGAATAAGCAGCACGATTATGAGCTGGCCGCGCGTTATCTTGATAATGCTTATCAGCTTGCGCCGCAGGATGCACGTCTGCTTTTCGAACGGGATTTGCTGGATAAGTTAAGCGGTGTCACACCGGAGAAACGACTGGCGCGTCTGGAAAATAATCTGGAAATTGCGCTGAAACGCGACGACATGACCGCAGAACTGCTCAATTTGTGGCATCTCACTGGTCAGGCAGACAAAGCGGCGGACATTCTCGCCACGCGCAAATTCCACCCGTGGGAAGGTGGGGAAGGGAAGGTCACCAGTCAGTTTATCCTCAACCAGCTATTACGCGCCTGGCAGCACTTTGCTGCGAAACAACCGCAGGAAGCTGGCAAATTGCTTCATGCCGCTCTGCACTACCCGGAGAATTTGAGCGAAGGGCGTTTACCGGGGCAAACTGACAACGACATCTGGTTCTGGCAGGCGATATGCGCCAAAGCACAGGGCGATGAAACTGAAGCGACGCGCTGCTTACGTCTGGCGGCGATCTGCGATCGCACCATTAACATCCACAGTTATTACAACGATCAGCCGGTTGATTATCTCTTCTGGCAAGGAATGGCTCTGCGACTGCTGGGCGAACAACAAACTGCACAGCAACTGTTTAGTGAAATGAAACAGTGGGCACAAGAGATGGCGAAAACCAGTATCGAAGCGGATTTCTTTGCCGTCTCGCAGCCTGACTTGTTGTCGCTGTATGGCGATTTACAACAGCAGCATAAAGAAAAATGCCTGATGGTGGCGATGCTGGCGGCCGCGGGATTAGGGGAGGTTGCGCACTATGAATCTGCTCGTCTTGAATTGACAGCGATTAATCCGACATGGCCGAAAGCGGCATTATTCACCACCGTTATGCCATTTATTTTTCAACTCGTTCACTAAAGCTTGTTAACTGTAATGTTTGAGCGGCGCGTACTGCCGCTCATTGCCAAATAATTAAAATAAGCTGTTGTTAATAAAAACCCTACAGGAGGCACTATGCCTAAAAAAATCAGAACAACCCGTAATCTGTTATTAATGGTTACGCTATTGGGTAGCGCACTATTTGCCAACGCTTCGGAAAAAGAAATAACCATTGGCGCAATATACCTTGATACTCAGGGATATTATGCCGGTGTGCGTCAGGGGGTTCAGGATGCAGCAAAAGATTCCTCAGTACAGGTACAGTTAATTGAAACTAACGCCCAGGGCGATATTTCGAAAGAAAGTACCTTTGTCGATACGCTTGTAGCGCGTAATGTTGATGCCATTATTTTGTCGGCAGTTTCTGAAAATGGCAGTAGCCGTACCGTTCGCCGCGCCAGTGAAGCGGGCATTCCAGTTATTTGCTACAACACCTGTATTAATCAGAAAGGCGTTGATAAATATGTCTCGGCTTATCTGGTAGGTGACCCGCTGGAATTTGGTAAAAAATTGGGTAATGCTGCCGCCGATTATTTTATTGCCAACAAAATTGACCAGCCGAAAATTGCCGTCATCAATTGCGAAGCCTTTGAAGTTTGTGTGCAACGACGTAAAGGGTTTGAAGAAGTATTAAAAACCCGCGTTCCCGGCGCGCAAATTGTCGCTAATCAGGAAGGGACTGTTTTAGATAAAGCGATTTCTGTCGGTGAAAAACTGATTATCTCCACGCCGGATCTCAACGCCATTATGGGGGAATCGGGCGGAGCGACACTCGGCGCGGTAAAAGCGGTACGTAATCAAAATCAGGCCGGAAAAATTGCTGTTTTCGGTTCTGATATGACCACTGAAATTGCTCAGGAGCTGGAAAACAACCAGGTGCTGAAAGCGGTGGTGGATATTTCCGGTAAGAAAATGGGCAATGCTGTTTTCGCCCAAACGTTGAAGATTATCGATAAAAAAGCCGACGGTGAAAAAGTAATTCAGGTGCCTATCGACCTCTATACCAAAACGGAAGACGGTAAACAGTGGCTGACAACGCACGTTGATGGTCTGCCCTAATCGCTGACTCGCAGAGGTTCCTATGTTCACGGCAACAGAGGCAGTTCCGGTAGCAAAAGTGGTGGCAGGAAATAAGCGTTACCCCGGCGTTGTTGCGCTGGATAACGTCAACTTCACGCTCAATAAAGGCGAAGTTCGCGCGCTGTTAGGTAAAAACGGCGCGGGTAAATCGACTCTTATTCGGATGCTCACCGGCAGCGAGCGACCAGATAGCGGTGATATCTGGATTGGTGAGACGCGGCTGGAAGGCGATGAAGCCACACTGACCCGACGCGCTGCTGAACTTGGAGTCCGGGCGGTTTATCAGGAGTTAAGTCTGGTGGAAGGATTGACCGTGGCGGAAAACCTCTGCCTCGGTCAATGGCCCCGACGCAACGGCATGATTGATTACTCGCAAATGGCGCAGGATGCTCAACGTTGCTTACAAGCGTTGGGTGTCGATGTTAGCCCTGAACAACTTGTTTCTATGCTAAGCCCGGCGCAAAAACAGCTAGTGGAAATTGCGCGGGTGATGAAGGGCGAACCGCGAGTGGTCATTCTTGATGAGCCCACCAGTTCGCTCGCCAGTGCGGAAGTTGAACTGGTGATTGGCGCCGTGAAAAAAATGTCAGCACTGGGCGTGGCGGTGATTTATGTCAGCCACCGGATGGAAGAAATCCGCCGTATCGCTTCCTGCGCCACCGTCATGCGTGATGGTCAGGTGGCGGGCGATGTGATGCTCGAAAACACCTCTACTCACCACATAGTGTCGCTGATGCTCGGGCGCGATCACGTTGATATTACGCCGGTCGTTCCTCAGGAAATTGCAGACCAGGCCGTACTGGAGGTTCGTGCATTGCGCCACAGGCCAAAGCTGGGCGATATCAGTTTTACCCTGCGCCGCGGCGAAGTGCTGGGCATTGCTGGCCTGCTGGGGGCTGGGCGCAGTGAATTGCTGAAAGCGATCGTTGGCCTGGAGGCGTATGAACAGGGCGAAATTGTTGTCAACGGCGAGAAAATCACGCGCCCCGATTATGGCGACATGCTGAAACGCGGCATTGGCTATACGCCAGAAAACCGCAAAGAAGCGGGGATCATTCCCTGGTTGGGCGTTGACGAAAATACAGTGCTGACCAATCGGCAAAAAATCAGCGCCAACGGTGTGCTGCAATGGTCCACCATCCGCCGCCTGACCGAAGAGGTGATGCAGCGGATGACGGTCAAGGCCGCCAGTAGCGAAACGCCCATCGGCACGCTTTCTGGCGGCAATCAGCAAAAAGTGGTGATCGGTCGTTGGGTGTATGCCGCCAGCCAGATTTTGTTGCTCGACGAGCCAACGCGCGGCGTCGATATCGAAGCCAAACAGCAGATTTACCGTATTGTCCGCGAGCTGGCTGCCGAAGGAAAAAGCGTGGTGTTTATCTCCAGTGAAGTGGAGGAGTTGCCGCTGGTGTGTGACCGTATCCTGTTATTACAGCACGGCACGTTCTCGCAGGAGTTTCACTCGCCGGTCAATGTGGATGAGCTGATGTCCACCATTCTGTCTGTGCACTGATGAATTTTACCGAGGAACCTGAAGATGTCTGCTTCGTCATTACCATTGCCGCAGGGCAAGAGCGTCTCGCTCAAACAATTTGTCAGTCGCCATATTAATGAGATCGGTTTGCTGGTGGTGATTGCCATTCTGTATCTGGTCTTCTCCCTGAATGCGCCTGGCTTTATCTCATTGAATAACCAAATGAACGTGCTGCGCGATGCCGCCACCATTGGGATCGCCGCATGGGCGATGACGCTGATTATTATCTCCGGTGAAATTGATGTCAGCGTTGGGCCGATGGTGGCTTTTGTCTCGGTGTGCCTGGCATTTTTGCTGCAATTTGAAGTTCCGCTGGCGATTGCTTGTCTGTTGGTGTTGCTGTTAGGCGCGCTGATGGGGACGCTGGCCGGGGTGCTGCGCGGTGTGTTTAATGTGCCAAGTTTCGTTGCCACGCTGGGGTTGTGGAGCGCTCTGCGCGGTATGGGCCTGTTTATGACTAACGCCCTGCCCGTGCCGATTGACGAAAACGAGGTGCTGGACTGGCTGGGTGGACAATTTCTCGGTGTGCCAGTGTCCGCGCTGATCATGATGGTGTTGTTTGCGTTGTTTGTGTTCATCAGCCGCAAAACAGCCTTCGGGCGCTCGGTTTTTGCCGTTGGCGGTAATGCTACAGCGGCGCAGTTGTGCGGCATCAACGTTCGTCGGGTACGCATTCTTATTTTTACCCTTTCGGGATTATTAGCGGCGGTGACCGGCATTTTGTTGGCGGCGCGCCTCGGTTCCGGTAACGCAGGTGCCGCAAACGGTCTGGAGTTTGACGTCATCGCCGCGGTCGTTGTCGGCGGTACGGCGCTTTCCGGCGGTCGCGGCTCGTTGTTCGGTACGCTGCTTGGCGTACTGGTGATTACGCTAATCGGTAACGGTCTGGTGCTGCTCGGGATTAACTCCTTTTTCCAGCAGGTGGTGCGCGGCGTCATCATCGTGGTGGCGGTGCTGGCGAATATCTTGCTGACCCAGCGTAGCAGTAAAGCGAAACGCTAAACCTTAACGCCCCTGGCGCGGGTGCGGCAGGGATGAAAATTAATCGTATTGTTAATGAGGGATTTATGAAAACGATGCTGGCAGCTTATTTACCAGGAAATTCGACCGTCGATCTGCGGGAAGTTGCGGTGCCGACGCCGGGGATTAACCAGGTACTGATCAAAATGAAATCCTCCGGGATTTGCGGAAGCGATGTCCACTATATCTACCACCAGCACCGCGCTACGGCGGCGGCACCCGATAAACCGTTATACCAGGGATTTATCAACGGTCATGAACCGTGCGGGCAGATTGTGGCGATGGGGCAAGGCTGCCGCCATTTTAAAGAGGGCGACCGCGTGCTGGTGTATCACATTTCTGGCTGTGGTTTTTGCCCGAACTGCCGTCGCGGTTTTCCTATTTCTTGTACTGGCGAAGGAAAAGCGGCTTACGGCTGGCAGCGTGACGGCGGCCATGCTGAATACCTGCTGGCGGAAGAAAAAGATCTGATCCTCCTGCCGGATGCACTGAGTTACGAAGATGGTGCGTTTATCAGTTGCGGCGTTGGTACAGCGTATGAAGGGATTTTGCGCGGCGAAGTTTCCGGCAGCGATAACGTGCTGGTGGTTGGTCTGGGGCCGGTCGGGATGATGGCGATGATGCTGGCGAAAGGTCGCGGTGCAAAACGGATCATCGGCGTTGATATGTTGCCGGAACGTCTGGCGATGGCGAAACAGCTAGGGGTGATGGATCACGGCTATTTAGCGACCACCGAAGGTCTGCCGCAGATCATCGCTGAACTCACTCACGGCGGTGCGGATGTTGCGCTTGATTGTTCCGGTAATGCTGCGGGACGCTTGCTGGCATTGCAATCTACCGCCGACTGGGGACGAGTGGTTTACATTGGCGAAACCGGAAAAGTGGAATTTGAGGTCAGCGCTGACCTGATGCATCACCAACGCAGAATTATTGGCTCCTGGGTGACCAGCTTGTTCCATATGGAAAAATGCGCCCACGATTTGACTGACTGGAAACTGTGGCCGCGTAACGCTATTACCCATCGCTTCTCACTGGAGCAGGCGGGAGATGCTTACGCGCTAATGGCGAGCGGCAAATGCGGGAAAGTCGTGATCAACTTCCCGGATTAAGGAGTAGAGGATGACCATCTATACCCTATCTCAGGGGGCGCTAAAGCTTGAGATTTCCGATCAGGGCGGTGTAATTGAAGGCTTCTGGCGTGACGCCGCCCCGCTGCTGCGTCCAGGGAAAAAAAGCGGCGTTGCTACCGACGCTTCCTGTTTTCCGCTGGTTCCGTTTGCTAATCGGGTGAGCGGTAATCGTTTTGTCTGGCAGGGACGTGAATATCAACTACAACCGAATGTTGAATGGGATGCGCATTATCTGCACGGGGACTCCTGGCTGGGTCAGTGGCAATGCGTCTCGCGTAGCGATGATAGCTTGTGTCTGGTGTATGAACATCGCAGCGGTGTTTATCATTACCGGGCAAGTCAGGCATTTCATCTGACGACGGATGAACTGAAGGTGACGCTATCGGTAACGAATTTGAGCGCAGAAACTCTGCCATTTGGTACTGGCTGGCATCCTTATTTTCCGTTGGCGCCGCAAACGCGGATTCAGGCGCAGGCAAGTGGTTACTGGCTGGAGCGGGAACAGTGGCTGGCAGGTGAGTTTTGCGAGCAGTTACCCCGGGAGCTGGATTTCAATCATCTCGCGCCGTTACCGCGTCAGTGGGTGAACAATGGCTTTGCTGGCTGGAATGGTCAGGCCCACATCGAGCAACCGCAGGAGGGGTACGCCATCATCATGGAAATGACGCCGCCTGCACCGTGTTATTTCATCTTTGTTTCTGACCCGGCGTTTGATAAAGGGTATGCGTTTGATTTCTTCTGCCTGGAACCGATGAGCCATGCGCCGGATGACCATCATCGCCCGAAAGGTGGTGACCTCATTGCGCTTGCGCCGGGGGAATCAACAACCTCAGAGATGTCGTTGCGGGTTGCGTTGCTGTAATTTATAAAATGCCGGATGCACAGGTCTACGGGGTAATTTCGATTTTGTAGCAATCGGCGCACCATGCCTGATGCGACGCTTATCGCGTCTTATCAGGCCTACAGTCGGTGTTGGAGCGCCAGGCTGGATAAGGCGTTCACGCCGCATCCGGCATCTTTCCTAACGTCGATCGAGAGAAATCGCTCCCGGGCCGGTAATCGCCAGCAGCAAAAATGCGCCAGCAATACTGACATTCTTCCAGAAATTAATCATATTTGGCCCGACGGCATCACCGGTCATATCCCAGTAATGGTGACCAACCACTGCTGCGCCCAGGGTATAGAAAATAAAGATCACTGCCAGTGGTCGGGTGAAAAAACCAAGTACAATTAATATTGCCGCGGGCACTTCCATAATCACCGCAATAATTGCTGCCAGCATTGGCATCGGTGCGCCCAGTGAGGCCATATATTGTACTGTACCGTCAAAGCCCATCATTTTGGGAAAACCAAAAATAATGAAAATCAAAATGATGGCGATTCGGGCAATTAATAACAAAACGGGGCTGGCGGCGCCAAAATCAAAATAACGTAGAGTGTTCATAACCAATCCTTTTGCAAGATGATGTGATTTAAACGTAATACACACTCTTGCACCTCGCCATGCTCCAGGCGTTGAGATATTCGCTAATTATCCTGGTCTGGTATAACGACATATTGTTGACAACGTGCGCGTTGTTTCATGTTGGATACGGTGCAAACGCCTTGTCCGTCTGACATGAATCTGTCAGTTTTATAAATTGCCAGAGGTGATAAACCAGGCGCATCGGGCAATTTAGCCTTTGTCACTCGTCTCATCGTTCTGTTCTTTTTTCCATATTGCGTCGTGGGCCGCACTTTTTTGTCGTTTTCTGATAAGCATGGCAATCATCAGGAAGCTCACTCGAATATTCTTATTTTTCAACTTGCACCAACATTCGATTAACTTCAGACTAACGCCTCCTGACGGGAGGGACTCATGGTTTTGCAATCCACGCGCTGGTTGGCGCTCGGTTATTTCACATACTTTTTTAGCTACGGCATCTTTTTGCCTTTCTGGAGCGTCTGGCTTGAGGGAGTTGGTTTAACGCCAGAAACTATCGGTCTGTTGTTAGGGACAGGACTGGTTGCCCGCTTCCTCGGTAGTTTGATAATTGCGCCGCGTGTAAGCGATCCTTCTCGCCTGATTTCCGCGCTGCGGGTGCTGGCGTTGCTGACGCTGCTTTTTGCCATTGCCTTCTGGGCAGGGGCGCACGTAGCGTGGCTGATGGTCGTCATGATCGGCTTCAACCTTTTTTTCTCGCCACTGGTTCCGTTGACCGACGCGCTGGCCAATACCTGGCAAAAGCAGTTTCCTCTTGATTACGGCAAAGTACGACTTTGGGGCTCGGTAGCGTTTGTCATAGGTTCGGCGCTGACGGGAAAACTGGTCAGCGTGTTCGACTATCGGGTCATTCTGACGATGTTGACGCTAGGCGTGGCATCCATGCTGCTTGGTTTTCTACTTCGCCCAACCATTCAACCGCAGGGAGTTAGCCGCCAACAGGAGAGCACAGGCTGGGCGGCATGGCTGGCGCTGGTTCGTCAGAACTGGCGTTTTCTTGCCTGCGTTTGTTTATTGCAGGGGGCACATGCGGCCTATTACGGTTTTAGCGCCATTTACTGGCAGGCTGCCGGGTATTCTGCTTCGGCGGTAGGGTATTTGTGGTCATTGGGCGTAGTGGCAGAAGTGATCATCTTTGCGCTGAGTAATAAACTTTTCCGTCGCTGCAGTGCTCGCGATATGTTGTTGATCTCGGCGATTTGCGGAGTGGTTCGCTGGGGGATTATGGGCGCGACTACTGAATTGCCGTGGTTGATATTAGTACAAATTCTGCACTGCGGTACCTTTACTGTTTGCCACCTGGCCGCTATGCGCTATATAGCCGCCCGTCAGGGCAGCGAAGTCATCCGTTTGCAGGCGGTTTATTCTGCCGTCGCGATGGGCGGAAGTATTGCCATCATGACCGTCTTCGCCGGTTTCCTGTATCAATATCTGGGGCACGGCGTGTTCTGGGTGATGGCTTTAGTGGCGCTTCCGGCAATGTTTTTGCGCCCGAAAGTCGTTCCTTCATGCTGATTCAAGCATTTTTCGGATCTGTTCCTGTTGATGTATGGTCAGGTTCTGGTCCGTATGAATTAGTGGCGGCGAAAAGAGCGGTAACGGGATGGTATAAGGCGCAATAATCAGTGCAGCGTTTCGCGGCGCGCCATTTTTTAAAAATGTCTTCACGGACATATGCTTAATATTGAGTGGCAGTAGCGTCAGTTCACGTAACTGCTGCTCAATATAGGCTTCTCTTTCGCTGTCATTGCCCGTCAGCAGAAGGATCTGTTTTTCGTGAATCTCATTTGCCTGCATCAACCATGCGCCGAAAATCACCGCTACCAGGCCACTTTCTTCATTGGAAAAACGAATATTGTATTCACTTTCAAACCCGGCCAGCGCTGCGCGAGTGGTTCGGACCAGACGAGGATAGAGTCGGCCAAACTCTTCTGGCAAAGTATTATCAATACCGATGGCAAACAAACTGCGGTGTAATGCCTGGGCGAGATGTGTATAAAGTTGATCGCATAACCCCTGTTCATCATAGAAATTAACATTTCCCAGCTCGCGAAAATGGTGTACCAGACGAACGATAGCCTGACGTAATTGCCGATCGCGTTGATGAGTATCCCTCAATGGATCAGGGGTCCGTAGCATGGAAAAAAGTATTGCCATAAACAACGGTTCATCTGGTGGTACGGGCTGGAGTGCCCGGCGTTGCCAGTGGCGGCCAATCTCCTGCGCCACCTGAAATTCAAGGCTGGATTCAGCCCAGCGACGTTGCAGCGGGTTAAATTGTGGCGTGATTCCGGCATGATGTTGCAACAGGCAATATTGTAGATACAGGCACAGAAAATGAGTATCACGTGCTTCAAAGCGTTTTTGTAACCGGCGCGAGCAGAGATTAACTAAAGCTTGCAGATTTGTGTCGTCATAAAAGTTGCGGGCAATCCCCCGACGCCTTAGTTCATCCTTTAAAGCGGGAGTGAAACGGTGGGTAATAAATGACGGACATAAACGGAAACCGCGTCGTAACCAGTGAAACAAACATAAACGTTGGTTAAGCACTGTACCTTCAATCCGGTAGCCGCCGTCATAACCAGTAGTGAGTGTGAGTTGATGATAGCGGAGGATTTCTTGTCCTGTTTCGCTGATATCGCGCACCGCAATATCATCATCCACACCGTTAAGCTCGCTGAAAGTTGCCGTGGTGGCACGCAACCCCGGCTGAAATAGCGTCAGCAATATCTGGCAGCGGCGCTGGGGAGCTGAAAGTACAGATGGTGGAGCAAGCGTAGGCATCATCTGTGGATCTCCCATAAGCATAATTGATAAGAATAGCTAAAGTTTGCTTATGGAAATGGTGAATGGAATGCTAATCATCAGAAATGTTGGTCAACGTCACAGAATTTTTCTCATGTTAAACTGTTGTGAACAGTGAAATACCTCGCCTTAAGGTGATTTTATAAATTTTTCTCTCTCTGGCGGTTACAGGTTAGTTCTGCAGATTCAACGCACTAAGGATAAAATCTGCCATCTGATCGCGATAAACATCACCATGACGATCGGAAAAAGCATCAATATGCTCGCCGTCAGGGATCAGGATCAGACGTTTGGGCTCTTTCGCCAGGTTATACAATTTTTCGCTGTGCTGCCACGGGATAACGTGATCGGCTTTACCGTGAATCAGTAAAAGTGGAATCGGACTGACGCTGGCGATGTAGTTTTCGCCGCTGTAGCTCTCATCAAGTAAGTAGCCGCTGCCGGGGATCATTTGGTTGGCGATGGTTGAGTAAGAAGCAAATGTGGAGTCGAGGATCACCGCGCGTATACCTTCACGATCTCCCATCCCAATAACATCGAGGATGTTTGCGCCGCCGATACTTTGACCGAACAGCACCAATCGTTGTGGGTTTACATCACTGCGATGGCGCACCACATTGATGGCGCTTTGTGTATCGTCCAGTAATCCGGCTTGTGATGGCGTTCCTTTTGACTTACCAAACCCGCGATAATCAAACATGAATACATTGAAATTGCGATCGGGTAACCAACTGACCAGCGGCCAGTGTGCGGACATATTCCCGGCATTGCCATGAGCATGGATAACAGTCGCGATGGCTTTTTCTGCGGGCCCCGTCGACGAAGGAATAAACCAGCCTTGCAGGTGAGTGCCATCTTTGGCAGTAAATTCAACAGATTCTGCCGCCCAGGGGTCGGGACCATAAATCTTGTCATCTGGATAATAGAAGAAGTTGATGGCGACGCGCGGTACTAAATAAATGCAGAAAGCAGCAACAAAGAGAATAAACAGAATTTTGAGAACGCGTTTGTTTACTGGCAGCGCCATAACCTTTCCTTGTGACTTCTTTATCATCCATTAATCGGGGAAAGATGGTGGGAGAGTGGCGAAAGAAAGTAAAGTGGTGAGGAAGTATTTCGGAATAGCGCCTGAAAGGCGAGGGCGGGTGAGTGGATATCACCCGCCTGAGTCATTAACGCTTCAGAGCGTCGCTTAACTCGTCACGCATGTTCGCCAGCATGGCTTTAACAACGCGTGGGTTACCGGCAACGATGTTACCGGTCAGCATGTAGTTATGACCACCGGTAAAGTCGCTGACGATGCCGCCCGCTTCACGAACCAGCAGCTCACCTGCCGCGAAATCCCACGGGCGCAGACCGATTTCAAAGAAACCGTCAACACGACCCGCAGCGACGTAAGCCAGATCCAGCGCCGCGGAACCGGTACGACGGAAGTCAGCACATTCGTTGAACAGTTTGCCGACGATGTTGATGTAAGTGGTAGCGTACTGTTTTGCTTTGAACGGGAAGCCGGTCGCCAGAATAGTACCGTCGAGATCGCGAGCGGTGCTGCCGCGCAGACGGTAGCCGTTCAGCTGTGCGCCCTGACCGCGAGTGGCGGTGAACAGTTCGTTACGCATAGGATCGTATACCACAGCAACTTCGGTGCGGCCTTTGATACGAACGGCGATAGATACCGCGAAGTGCGGCAGACGTTTGATAAAGTTGGTAGTGCCATCCAGTGGATCGATAACCCATTGAACATCCTGATCGGTACCTTCAATTTCACCGCTTTCTTCGGTGATGATGGTGTGCTGTGGGTAAGATTTACGAATCGTGTCGATAATCACCGCTTCGGCAGCTTTATCTACGTTGGTCACGAAATCGTTACTGCCTTTCTGGCTCGCTTCTACAGCGTCCGGGGTTTCATAGTTTTTGGCAATTAAATTACCCGCCTTGCGCGCTGCGCGCACGGCGATGTTCAGCATCGGATGCATCGGTCTCTCTCACTGGATGTTAAAGAACGGGAAAACGGCGCAGAGTATAGCAGCGAGATCGGCATCTGTCTTCGTTTTATGATAAGATGCGCAAATAATCTTTAGATGAAGAAAGACAATGCTGCAAAATATTCGAATTGTGCTGGTGGAGACGTCACACACCGGCAATATGGGGTCTGTTGCCCGGGCTATGAAAACAATGGGATTAACCAATCTGTGGCTGGTTAATCCACTGGTGAAACCTGACTCCCAGGCGATTGCCCTGGCCGCAGGGGCCAGCGATGTGATTGGTAATGCTCACATCGTCGATACGCTCGACGAAGCGTTAGCCGGTTGTAGCCTGGTGATTGGCACCAGCGCGCGTTCGCGCACGTTGCCGTGGCCAATGCTCGACCCGCGTGAATGCGGGCTGAAAAGCGTCGCCGAAGCCGCTAATACGCCAGTGGCGCTGGTTTTTGGTCGCGAGCGCGTCGGCCTGACCAATGAAGAATTGCAGAAATGCCATTACCATGTCGCGATTGCGGCTAACCCGGAATACAGCTCGTTGAACCTGGCGATGGCCGTACAGGTTATTACTTATGAAGTGCGCATGGCCTGGCTGGCGACTCAGGAAAACGGCGAGCAGGTTGAGCATGAAGAGACGCCGTATCCGCTGGTCGATGATCTGGAGCGTTTTTATGGTCATCTTGAACAAACGCTGTTGGCAACCGGTTTTATTCGTGAAAACCATCCGGGGCAGGTGATGAATAAGCTGCGTCGTCTGTTTACCCGTGCGCGCCCGGAAAGCCAGGAGTTGAATATCCTGCGCGGGATTCTGGCTTCTATTGAGCAGCAGAATAAAGGTAACAAGGCCGAATAACCGTTATTGCCTGATGCGACGCTTAACGCGCCTTATCAGGCCTACAATGTACAGAACCGTAGGTCGGATAAGGCGTTCACGCCGCATCCGACAGCCGTTGCCTGATGCGACGCTTAACGTGCCTTATCAGGCCTACAATGTACAGAACCGTAGGTCGGATAAGACGTTCACGCCGCATCCGACAACAGGTACAAACGCCACGAAAAAAAATGGCACTGAAGGTTAAATACCCGACTAAATCAGTCAAGTAAATAGTTGACCAATTTACTCGGGAATGTCAGACTTGACCCTGCTATGCAATACCCCCACTTTTACAATAAAAAACCCCGGGCAGGGGCGAGTTTGAGGTGAAGTAAGACATGAGACTGACATCTAAAGGGCGCTATGCCGTGACCGCAATGCTTGACGTTGCGCTCAACTCTGAAGCGGGCCCGGTACCGTTGGCTGATATTTCTGAACGTCAGGGAATTTCCCTTTCTTATCTGGAACAACTGTTTTCCCGTCTGCGTAAAAATGGTCTGGTTTCCAGCGTACGTGGACCAGGCGGTGGTTATCTGTTAGGCAAAGATGCCAGCAGCATCGCCGTTGGCGAAGTGATTAGCGCCGTTGATGAATCTGTAGATGCCACCCGTTGTCAGGGTAAAGGCGGCTGTCAGGGCGGCGATAAGTGCCTGACCCACGCGCTGTGGCGTGATTTGAGCGACCGTCTCACCGGTTTTCTCAATAACATTACTTTAGGCGAACTGGTTAATAACCAGGAAGTGCTGGATGTGTCTGGTCGTCAGCATACTCACGACGCGCCACGCAGCAATCGTAACGATGCAATTGATGTTAAGTTGCGCGCATAAAAGATAAAAAGTATTCAGAATCAGGCCGGGGCGTATCGCGCTCCGTAAACACGGTCGTACATCCAGCCGGTAGCCTGGTTCCTTGCATTGAGTGATGTACGGAGTTTATAGAGCAATGAAATTACCGATTTATCTCGACTACTCCGCAACCACGCCGGTGGACCCGCGTGTTGCCGAGAAAATGATGCAGTTTATGACGATGGACGGAACCTTTGGTAACCCGGCCTCCCGTTCTCACCGTTTCGGCTGGCAGGCTGAAGAAGCCGTAGATATCGCCCGTAATCAGATTGCTGATCTGGTTGGTGCTGACCCGCGTGAAATCGTCTTTACCTCTGGTGCAACCGAATCTGACAACCTGGCGATCAAAGGTGCAGCCAACTTTTATCAGAAAAAAGGCAAGCACATCATCACCAGTAAAACCGAACACAAAGCGGTACTGGATACCTGCCGTCAGCTGGAGCGCGAAGGTTTCGAAGTCACTTATCTGGCGCCGCAACGTAACGGCATTATCGATCTGAAAGAACTCGAAGCGGCGATGCGTGACGACACCATCCTTGTTTCTATCATGCACGTAAATAACGAAATCGGCGTGGTGCAGGATATCGCGGCTATCGGCGAAATGTGCCGTGCTCGTGGCATTATCTATCACGTTGATGCTACTCAGAGTGTGGGCAAACTGCCTATCGACCTGAGCCAGTTGAAAGTTGACCTGATGTCTTTCTCCGGCCACAAAATCTATGGCCCGAAAGGTATCGGTGCACTGTATGTGCGTCGTAAACCGCGCGTACGCATTGAAGCGCAAATGCACGGTGGCGGTCACGAGCGCGGTATGCGTTCCGGCACGCTGCCTGTTCACCAGATCGTCGGTATGGGCGAAGCCTATCGCATCGCAAAAGAAGAGATGGCGACCGAGATGGAACGTCTGCGTGGCCTGCGTAACCGTCTGTGGAACGGCATCAAAGATATCGAAGAAGTTTACCTGAACGGTGACCTGGAACAAGGTGCGCCGAACATTCTCAACGTCAGCTTCAACTACGTTGAAGGTGAGTCGCTGATTATGGCGCTGAAAGACCTCGCGGTTTCTTCAGGCTCCGCCTGTACGTCTGCAAGCCTCGAACCGTCCTACGTGCTGCGCGCGCTGGGGCTGAACGACGAGCTGGCACATAGCTCTATCCGTTTCTCTTTAGGTCGTTTTACTACTGAAGAAGAGATCGACTACACCATCGAGTTAGTTCGTAAATCCATCGGTCGTCTGCGTGACCTTTCTCCGCTGTGGGAAATGTACAAGCAGGGCGTGGATCTGAACAGCATCGAATGGGCTCATCATTAATCGGTATCGGAATCAGGAGAATTTATAATGGCTTACAGCGAAAAAGTTATCGACCATTACGAGAATCCGCGTAACGTGGGTTCCTTTGACAATAACGACGAGAACGTCGGCAGCGGCATGGTGGGGGCACCGGCCTGTGGCGACGTGATGAAGTTGCAGATTAAAGTCAACGATGAAGGTATCATTGAAGACGCGCGTTTTAAAACTTATGGCTGCGGTTCCGCTATTGCTTCCAGCTCCCTGGTGACCGAATGGGTGAAAGGGAAGTCTCTGGAAGAAGCTCAAGCGATCAAAAACACCGATATTGCTGAAGAACTTGAACTGCCGCCGGTGAAAATTCACTGTTCTATTCTGGCAGAAGACGCGATCAAAGCCGCCATTGCGGACTATAAAAGCAAACGTGAAGCAAAATAAGAGTTGAGGTTTGGTTATGTCGATTACACTGAGCGACAGTGCAGCAGCGCGAGTAAATACCTTTCTGGCTAACCGCGGTAAAGGGTTTGGCCTGCGTCTGGGCGTGAGAACCTCCGGTTGTTCAGGTATGGCTTATGTACTGGAATTTGTTGACGAACCGACGCCGGAAGACATCGTGTTTGAAGACAAAGGCGTGAAAGTCGTGGTCGATGGCAAAAGCCTGCAATTTCTGGACGGTACGCAACTGGACTTTGTAAAAGAAGGCCTGAACGAAGGGTTTAAGTTCACCAACCCGAATGTAAAAGATGAGTGTGGTTGCGGCGAAAGCTTCCACGTCTGATGCGCATACCGATAACCCCACCGTGGTCAACTGCGCGTGGGGTTTGTTTTACCTGATTCGCCGTTATCGCGGCGGATCGCTGCCCTGAGAATGTTATGGATTACTTCACCCTCTTTGGCTTGCCTGCCCGTTATCAACTCGATACCCAGGCGCTGAGCCTGCGTTTTCAGGATCTACAACGTCAGTATCATCCTGATAAATTCGCCAGCGGAAGCCAGGCGGAACAACTCGCCGCCGTACAGCAATCTGCAACCATTAACCAGGCATGGCAAACGCTACGCCATCCGTTAATGCGCGCGGAATATCTGCTTTCTCTGCACGGTTTTGATCTCGCCAGCGAACAGCACACTGTGCGTGACACTGCGTTTTTGATGGAGCAACTGGAACTGCGTGAAGAGCTGGATGAGATCGAACAGGCGAAAGATGAAGCGCGGCTGGAAAGCTTTATCAAACGTGTGAAAAAGATGTTTGATACCCGCCATCAGCTGATGGTTGAACAGTTAGACAATGAGACGTGGGACGCGGCGGCGGATACCGTGCGTAAGCTGCGTTTTCTCGATAAACTGCGAAGCAGTGCCGAACAACTCGAAGAAAAACTGCTCGATTTTTAATTTCTGGAAGCTAAACATGGCCTTATTACAAATTAGCGAACCTGGTTTGAGTGCTGCGCCGCATCAGCGTCGTCTGGCGGCCGGTATCGACCTGGGCACAACCAACTCGCTGGTGGCGACAGTACGCAGTGGTCAGGCCGAAACGTTAGCCGACCATGAAGGCCGTCACCTGTTGCCGTCTGTTGTTCATTATCAACAGCAAGGACATTCGGTGGGGTATGACGCGCGTACTAACGCAGCGCTAGACACCGCCAATACCATTAGTTCTGTTAAACGCCTGATGGGGCGCTCGCTGGCAGATATCCAGCAACGCTATCCGCATTTGCCTTATCAATTCCAGGCAAGTGAAAACGGTCTGCCGATGATTGAAACGGCGGCAGGGCTACTGAACCCAGTGCGCGTTTCCGCGGACATCCTCAAAGCACTGGCAGCACGAGCAACCGAAGCCCTGGCAGGCGAGCTGGATGGTGTCGTTATCACCGTTCCGGCGTACTTTGACGATGCCCAGCGTCAGGGCACCAAAGACGCGGCGCGTCTGGCGGGGCTGCATGTTCTGCGCTTGCTTAATGAACCGACCGCTGCGGCTATCGCCTACGGGCTGGATTCCGGTCAGGAAGGCGTAATCGCTGTTTATGACCTTGGCGGCGGTACTTTTGATATTTCCATTCTGCGCTTAAGTCGCGGCGTGTTCGAAGTGCTGGCGACCGGCGGTGATTCCGCGCTCGGCGGCGATGACTTTGACCATCTGTTAGCAGATTACATTCGCGAACAGGCAGGTATTCCTGATCGTAGCGATAACCGCGTTCAGCGTGAATTGCTGGATGCCGCCATTGCGGCCAAAATCGCGCTGAGCGATGCGGACTCTGTGACCGTGAATGTTGCGGGCTGGCAGGGTGAAATCAGCCGCGAACAATTCAACGAACTGATCGCGCCACTGGTAAAACGGACCTTACTGGCTTGTCGTCGAGCGCTGAAAGATGCAGGCGTTGAGGCCGACGAAGTACTGGAAGTGGTGATGGTAGGCGGATCTACTCGTGTGCCGCTGGTGCGTGAACGCGTGGGCGAGTTTTTTGGTCGTCCGCCGCTGACCTCCATCGACCCGGATAAAGTCGTCGCTATTGGTGCGGCGATTCAGGCGGATATTCTGGTGGGTAACAAGCCAGACAGTGAAATGCTGCTGCTTGATGTGATCCCGCTGTCGCTGGGTCTCGAAACCATGGGCGGTCTGGTAGAAAAAGTGATCCCGCGTAATACCACCATTCCGGTGGCCCGCGCCCAGGATTTCACCACTTTTAAAGATGGACAGACAGCGATGTCTATCCATGTTATGCAGGGTGAGCGTGAACTGGTGCAGGACTGCCGCTCGCTGGCGCGTTTTACACTGCGCGGTATTCCGCCGTTACCGGCTGGCGGTGCGCATATCCGCGTGACGTTCCAGGTCGATGCCGACGGTCTGCTGAGTGTAACCGCGATGGAGAAATCCACCGGCGTTGAGGCGTCTATCCAGGTCAAACCGTCTTATGGTCTGACCGACAACGAAATTGCCTCAATGATTAAAGATTCGATGAGCTATGCCGAGCAGGACGTAAAAGCGCGTATGCTGGCTGAACAAAAAGTAGAAGCGGCGCGTGTGCTGGAAAGCCTGAACGGCGCGCTGGCTGCTGATGCCGCGCTGTTAAGCGCCGCAGAACGTCAGGTCATTGATGACGCTGCTGCTCACTTGAGTGAAGTGGCGCAGGGTGATGATGTTGACGCCATCGAACAAGCGATTAAAAACGTAGACAAACAAACCCAGGATTTCGCCGCTCGCCGCATGGACCAGTCGGTTCGTCGTGCGCTGAAAGGCCATTCCGTGGACGAGGTTTAATATGCCAAAGATTGTTATTTTGCCTCATCAGGATCTCTGCCCTGATGGTGCTGTTCTGGAAGCAAATAGCGGTGAAACCATTCTCGACGTTGCGCTGCGTAACGGTATCGAGATTGAACACGCCTGTGAAAAATCCTGTGCTTGCACCACCTGCCACTGCATCGTTCGTGAAGGTTTTGACTCGCTGCCGGAAAGCTCAGAGCAGGAAGACGACATGCTGGATAAAGCCTGGGGGCTGGAGCCGGAAAGCCGTTTAAGCTGTCAGGCGCGCGTCACCGATGAAGATTTAGTGGTCGAAATCCCGCGTTACACTATCAACCATGCGCGTGAGCATTAACAGAGGTTAGTATGGGACTTAAGTGGACCGATAGCCGCGAAATTGGCGAAGCACTGTACGATGCGTATCCCGATATTGATCCGAAAACGGTTAGATTCACCGATATGCATCAGTGGATTTGCGAGCTGGAAGATTTCGACGACGACCCGCAGGCATCGAACGAGAAAATTCTCGAAGCGATTTTGCTGGTCTGGCTGGACGAAGCTGAGTGATTTCCGCGTCATGCTTCACGCCGCAGATGCGTTGGCTGCGCTCGTTCACCCCAGTCACATAGTTATCTATGCTCCTGGGGCTTCACTCACTTGCCGCCTTCCTGCAACGCGAATCATTTAGCGGAAAAATCCTGGGGCTGCCAACTGGCGGCCCTTTTACAAATAAGGATAACTAAAATGACAGAAGCGATGAAAATTACCCTCTCTACCCAACCTGCCGACGCGCGCTGGGGAGAAAAAGCAACTTACAGCATTAATAATGATGGCATAACCCTGCACCTGAACGGGGCTGACGATCTGGGGCTTATTCAGCGTGCGGCGCGCAAGATTGATGGTCTGGGCATCAAGCATGTTCAGCTAAGCGGTGAAGGCTGGGATGCGGATCGCTGTTGGGCATTCTGGCAAGGTTACAAAGCCCCGAAAGGCACGCGTAAAGTCGAGTGGCCGGAGCTGGACGATGCCCAACGTCAGGAACTGGATAACCGCCTGATGATCATCGACTGGGTGCGTGACACCATCAATGCACCGGCTGAAGAATTGGGGCCATCACAACTGGCACAGCGTGCTGTGGATCTGATCAGCAACGTCGCGGGCGATCGTGTGACTTATCGGATCACCAAAGGTGAAGATCTGCGTGAGCAAGGTTATATGGGGCTGCACACTGTCGGGCGCGGTTCCGAACGTTCTCCGGTATTGCTGGCGCTGGATTACAACCCAACTGGCGATAAAGAAGCGCCGGTGTATGCATGTCTGGTAGGTAAAGGTATCACCTTTGATTCCGGTGGCTACAGCATCAAACAGACCGCGTTTATGGACTCGATGAAGTCGGACATGGGCGGTGCGGCAACGGTTACCGGGGCGCTGGCATTTGCCATTACGCGCGGATTGAACAAGCGCGTGAAGCTGTTCCTCTGCTGTGCGGATAACCTGATCAGTGGCAATGCGTTCAAACTGGGGGATATCATCACCTATCGCAACGGTAAAAAAGTTGAAGTGATGAACACCGATGCGGAAGGGCGTCTGGTTCTGGCAGATGGCCTGATTGACGCCAGCGCGCAGAAACCGGAACTGATTATTGATGCGGCGACCCTCACCGGGGCGGCGAAAACTGCGCTGGGTAATGACTATCACGCGCTGTTCAGTTTTGACGATGCGCTGGCTGGACGCTTGCTGGCGAGTGCCGCCCAGGAGAATGAACCGTTCTGGCGTCTGCCGTTGGCGGAGTTTCACCGCAACCAGTTACCGTCTAACTTTGCCGAACTGAACAATACAGGTAGTGCTGCTTATCCGGCAGGCGCGAGCACAGCCGCGGGCTTCCTGTCACACTTTGTTGAGAATTATCAACAAGGCTGGCTGCATATCGACTGCTCGGCAACGTATCGCAAAGCGCCGGTTGAACAGTGGTCTGCGGGGGCGACCGGGTTGGGTGTGCGCACGATTGCTAATCTGTTAACGGCGTAAACTCATATGCCGGATGCGGCGTAAACGCCTTATCCGGCCTACAAAATATTGCAAGTTCAACAAATTGCGATTTCCTTGTAGGCCTGATAAGCGTAGCGCATCAGGCATTTGCGCCCCGAACGTTGAATGAATTGTGGTTCTTATGTCCGAAATTAAAAACGAACTTGAAGACCTGTTGGAAAAAGCAGCAACCGAACCGGCGCACCGCCCGGCCTTTTTCCGCACTCTACTGGAATCCACCGTCTGGGTGCCTGGTACGGCGGCGCAGGGCGAGGCTGTGGTTGAGGACAGCGCGCTCGATTTACAGCACTGGGAAAAAGAAGATGGTACCAGCGTCATTCCTTTTTTCACCTCGTTAGAAGCACTTCAACAGGCGGTTGAAGATGAACAGGCATTTGTCGTCATGCCCGTTCGCACACTGTTTGAGATGACCCTTGGAGAAACGCTCTTCCTTAATGCCAAACTGCCAACCGGTAAAGAATTTATGCCACGTGAAATCAGTTTGCTAATTGGGGAAGAGGGAAATCCGCTGAGCAGTCAGGAAATATTGGAAGGCGGTGAATCGCTGATATTATCGGAAGTCGCAGAGCCTCCTGCGCAGATGATTGATTCACTCACCACCTTATTTAAAACCATTAAGCTGGTGAAGCGTGCTTTTATTTGCTCAATTAAAGAGAACGAAGAGGCACAGCCTAATTTACTTATTGGCATTGAAGCCGATGGCGATATTGAAGAAATTATTCAGGCGGCGGGAAGTGTAGCGACTGATACATTACCTGGCGATGAACCAATCGATATTTGCCAGGTGAAAAAAGGGGAAAAAGGAATTAGCCACTTTATTACCGAACATATTGCGCCATTCTATGAACGTCGCTGGGGGGGCTTTTTGCGTGACTTTAAACAGAATCGGATAATTTAAATATGCCGCCCAAAGGGCGGCATTCGGGCTTACTTGCTGCTCTGAAGGTTGTTAACCAGCAGTAAATTGTTGCCGGAGAGACTCCGGTTATTATTTACTTCTGAAAACAGCGCACCAGAAACAATAAGTACGATACAAAAGCACCGTATCTTCATTGTGCGGTCCATGCGAAGACCGCATCACGACAGCACCACTGGCGATATTGCCGCGATAGCAAGCACTGTGGGGTGCCTGCATTTACGGTCATGGAACATCCTTTCCTAAAGCCAGCGCCCGTTTGCGAGACGGCGGAAAGGGCCGTCAAGAATAATACATTCATGTTTGAATAATTACTCTGTTTATTATCTTGACATAGCCAGGCATAAAAGAGAGTATTTCAACACTGTGGGGTGCCTGCGTTGCTCATGCAACACAAGTCAACCTGCTGGAAAGGCCGCGAACCAGACCAGCAATAAAAAACCGCCAAATTCGGCGGTTTTTTATTGCCTGTAAAAAGCTTATTTCACTGGTTCGACGGGTAAATCTGTCCGCGCGCCCCATTCACTCCATGCGCCGTCGTACAATTTCACATTTGGCACATCCAGCGTAGCGAGCGCCAGCAACACGACGGCTGCCGTTACCCCAGATCCGCAACTGACGATAATGGGTTTGTCATAGCTGACGCCGCGGCTAAAAAATATCGCATCCAGTTCATCGGTCGTTTTTAGTTCACCTTCACGCACCAGTTCCGTCCACGGAACATTCAGCGCGCCGGGAATATGTCCGCGACGTAAACCTGCGCGAGGTTCATCAACTTCCGCGTTAAAACGCGCCGCCGGGCGGGCATCGATAATTTGTGCTGTTTTTTCATGGCTTGCCAACAACACATCGGTCACTTTTACTACAGCTTCCGGGGTAAACGTGGCATTAAATTCCCCTTCTTGCAGTTCCATCGGGCCTTCTTCTAACAGCAAATCATCACGCTGCCAACCTGCTAATCCCCCGCCCAGAATCGATACCCTCTCTACGCCAAAAGTACGCAGCATCCACCATGCGCGCGGAGCAGAAAATAAATTGCCTTCGTCATAGACAATCAGGTGTTTGTCCTGATTGACGCCCAGCTCACGCATTGCAACGGCGAACGTTTCCGGGCGAGGCAGCATGTGCGGGAGTGGGGAGGTTTGATCGGAAAGCGCTTCTATATCGAAAAAAACGGCGCCGGGAATGTGACCGTGCAGATATTCCTGGGCAACGTTGCGATCTTCCTGCCCGGGTGGCGCCATGCGGGCATCAATAATCTGAATTTCCGGGTCATCAATATGTTCGGCGAGCCAGTCGGCTCCAACAAACCAGGTGGTGGACATAGGCATCTCCATTTTTGCCGGGGTTAAACTAAATTGTCGGATGTTTGCCGAAAAGCGACAAGTAAAAGAGGTTAATTTGGCGGATTGAGCCACATTTATCGCCAAAATTCAGATTCTGTAGGTGTGATACTGAATTACATAAAGTGTATTCTCACGCATAATAATTATTCGACGTTGATAACGGGCCATTGTGGCAGGGATGATAAATGAAAAAGTTACGCGTAGCCGCCTGCATGTTAATACTGGCGCTGGTAGGGTGTGATAACAACGATAACGCGCCAACAGCGGTGAAAAAAGAGACGCCTGCTGGACAATCTTCTGAAGTGGCGAAAGAGGCATCTTCGGAAAACGCGAGTTCTGCAAAACTCTCCGTGCCAGAACGACAAAAACTGGCACAACAGAGTGCGGGTAAAGCACTAACTTTGCTGGATCTTTCTGAAGTACAGCTGGATGGCGCAGCAACGCTAGTGCTGACTTTTTCCATTCCGCTTGACCCGGAGCAAGATTTCTCGCGAGTCGTCCATGTTGTCGATAAAAAAAGCGGCAAAGTGGATGGCGCCTGGGAACTGTCAGATAACCTTAAAGAACTGCGTTTACGCCACCTTGAGCCTAAACGTGATTTGATCGTTACTATTGGGCAAGAAATTAAGGCGCTCAATAACACCACTTTCAGTAAAGATTACGAAAAAACGATCACTACGCGTGATATCCAGCCCAGCGTCGGTTTTGCCAGCCGTGGTTCATTGCTTCCCGGTAAAGTTGTGGAAGGATTGCCGGTAATGGCACTCAACGTTAACAATGTCGATGTTAATTTCTTCCGTGTGAAGCCTGAATCTCTTCCTGCTTTCATTAGCCAGTGGGAATACCGCAATTCTCTGGCGAACTGGCAATCAGACAAGCTGCTGCAGATGGCGGACCTGGTCTATACCGGACGTTTTGATCTCAATCCTGCGCGTAACACCCGTGAAAAATTATTGCTGCCGCTGGGCGATATCAAACCACTTCAGCAAGCGGGAGTTTATCTGGCGGTAATGAATCAGGCTGGACATTATGAATATAGCAATCCGGCAACGCTGTTTACGTTAAGTGATATCGGCGTGTCGGCTCACCGTTACCGTAATCGTCTGGATATCTTTACCCAAAGCCTGGAAAACGGCGCGGCCCAGCAGGGAATTGAAGTCTCTTTATTAAATGAGAAAGGGCAGACTCTGACTCAGGCAACCAGTGATGCACAGGGCCATGTGCAACTGGAAAACGATAAAAATGCGGCGCTGTTGCTGGCGCGTAAAGATGGTCAGACAACGCTGCTCGATTTAAAACTTCCGGCGCTGGACTTAGCGGAGTTCAATATCGCGGGCGCGCCGGGCTACAGCAAACAGTTTTTTATGTTTGGTCCACGCGATCTTTATCGCCCTGGCGAAACAGTAATCCTCAACGGTTTACTGCGTGACGCAGATGGTAAGGCGTTGCCGGAGCAACCCATCAAGCTGGACGTCATCAAACCCGACGGGCAGGTACTCAGGAGCGTCGTTAGTCAGCCGGAAAATGGCCTCTACCACTTTACCTGGTCACTCGATAGCAATGCGGCAACCGGTATGTGGCATATTCGCGCTAACACGGGCGATAACCAGTATCGGATGTGGGATTTCCACGTTGAAGATTTTATGCCGGAACGCATGGCGTTGAATCTGACGGGGGAGAAAACGCCACTAACGCCGAAAGATGCAGTGAAATTCTCTGTAGTGGGTTATTACCTCTATGGTGCGCCTGCGAACGGCAACACATTACAAGGGCAGCTTTTCCTGCGCCCACTGCGTGAAGCTGTGGCAGCCTTACCCGGTTTTGAATTTGGTGATATTGCTGCCGAAAACCTTTCCCGAACGCTTGATGAAGTCCAGTTAACTCTGGATGACAAAGGACGCGGCGAAGTTTCCACGGACAGTCAGTGGCAAGAAACACACTCCCCATTACAGGTTATTTTCCAGGGCAGTCTGCTGGAATCTGGCGGTCGCCCGGTGACGCGTCGCGTTGAACAGGCGATCTGGCCTGCCGATGCATTGCCGGGGATCCGTCCGCAGTTCGCCTCGAAATCGGTTTACGATTATCGTACTGACAGCACTGTAAAACAGCCTATTGTTGATGAAGGCAGCAACGCGGCTTTTGACATCGTTTATAGCGATGCGCAAGGCGTGAAAAAAGCCGTGTCGGGTTTGCAGGTGCGCCTGATTCGCGAACGTCGTGATTACTACTGGAACTGGTCGGAAGAGGAAGGCTGGCAGTCACAGTTTGATCAAAAAGATCTGATCGAAAATGAACAAACGCTGGATCTACAGGCAGATGAAACCGGCAAGGTGAGTTTCCCGGTAGAGTGGGGCGCTTATCGTCTGGAAGTCAAAGCGCCGAATGAAGCAGTCAGCAGCGTGCGTTTTTGGGCCGGATATAGCTGGCAGGATAACAGCGACGGCAGCGGCGCGGTGCGCCCGGATCGTGTCACGTTGAAGCTGGACAAAGCCAGCTATCGTCCAGGCGATACCATGAAGTTGCACATTGCGGCGCCAACAGCGGGTAAAGGCTACGCGATGGTTGAGTCCAGCGAAGGCCCGCTATGGTGGCAAGAGATTGATGTTCCAGCGCAAGGGCTGGATTTGACTATTCCGGTCGATAAAAACTGGAATCGGCACGATCTCTACTTAAGCACATTGGTCGTGCGTCCGGGCGATAAATCCCGCTCTGCCACGCCAAAACGCGCGATTGGCGTATTGCATCTGCCGCTTGGCGATGAAAACCGCCGTCTCGATCTGGTGCTGGAAACTCCAGCGAAAATGCGCCCAAATCAGCCGCTCACCGTGAAGATTAAAGCCAGCAATAAAAAGGGCGAGACGCCAAAACAGGTGAATGTGCTGGTGTCCGCGGTTGATAGCGGCGTATTGAATATTACTGATTATGTCACCCCAGATCCGTGGCAGGCGTTCTTCGGTCAGAAACGCTATGGTGCAGATATTTACGATATTTATGGTCAGGTCATTGAAGGTCAGGGACGCCTGGCGGCACTGCGCTTCGGTGGCGATGGCGATGAGCTCAAACGCGGGGGTAAACCGCCGGTAAATCATGTCAATATTGTTGCACAACAGGCACAGCCGGTAACGCTCAACGAACAGGGTGAAGGTACGGTTACGCTGCCGATTGGCGATTTTAACGGTGAACTGCGTGTCATGGTGCAGGCCTGGACATCAAATGACTTTGGCAGTAGTGAAAGCAAAGTCGTTGTTGCCGCACCAGTGATTGCTGAACTTAACACACCGCGCTTTATGGCCAGTGGCGATACCTCGCGTCTGACATTGGATATCACTAACCTGACTGATAAACCGCAAAAACTGAACGTCGCCCTGACCGCCAGCGGTTTGCTTGAACTGGTCAGCGATTCTCCCACGGCCGTTGAATTAGCGCCGGGAGTGCGTACCACGCTGTTTATCCCGGTGCGTGCATTGACCGGCTATGGTGATGGCGAAGTGCAGGCGACCATCAGTGGTCTGGATTTACCGGGTGAAACCGTTGCCGATCAACATAAACAGTGGAAAATTGGCGTCCGCCCGGCATTTCCGGCACAAACGGTCAATTACGGTATGGCATTGCAGCCTGGTGAAACATGGGTGATGCCGGTTGAGGAATTGCAAAACTTCTCTCCTGTTTCTTTAGAAGGGCAATTGTTGTTGAGCGGTAAACCACCGTTGAACATCGCACGTTATATCAAGGAGTTAAAAGCCTATCCGTACGGTTGTCTGGAACAAACCGCCAGCGGCCTGTTCCCGTCGCTTTATACCAATGCAGCCCAGTTGCAGGCGTTGGGGATAAAAGGTGACAGTGATGATAAACGTCGCGCCGCCGTTGATATTGGCATTTCTCGCTTACTGCAAATGCAACGTGATAATGGCGGCTTCGCGCTGTGGGATAAAAATGGCGACGAAGAGTACTGGCTGACCGCCTACGTGATGGATTTCCTGGTTCGTGCGGGTGAGCAGGGGTACAGCGTATCGGTTGACGCCATTAACCGGGGAAATGAACGTCTGCTGCGCTACTTACAAGATCCAGGCATGATGTCGATCCCATACGTAGATAATCTCAAAGCCAGCAAATTTGCTGCTCAGTCTTACGCTGCGCTGGTGCTGGCGCGTCAGCAAAAAGCACCGCTTGGCGCGCTGCGGGACATCTGGGAGCGCCGCGCTGATGCCACATCTGGTTTGCCGCTGTTGCAACTGGGTATCGCGCTGAAAACCATGGGCGATGCGACGCGCGGTGAAGAAGCGATTACGCTGGCGCTGAAAACACCGCGTAATGATGAGCGGAAATGGCTGGGCGATTACGGTAGCCCACTGCGCGATAACGCGTTGATGCTCTCCTTGCTGGAAGAAAATAAGCTGTTGCCTAATGAGCAGAACGTCTTGTTGAACACACTTTCACAGCAGGCGTTTGGTGAACGCTGGCTATCAACTCAGGAAAGTAACGCGCTGTTTCTGGCGGCCCGTACGATTCAGGATTTACCGGGTAAATGGCAGGCGCAAACGTCTTTCTCTGCTGAGCCGCTGACAGGCGAGAAAGCGCAAAACAGCAATCTGAATAGCGACCAACTTGCCGCTTTGCAAGTGACCAACCGTGGCGACCAGATGTTATGGCTGCGTGTGGATGCCAGTGGTTATCCGCAGTACGCACCGCCACCGGCGAATAATGTTCTGCAAATTGAACGTCATATTCTTGGTACTGACGGCAAGAGCAAATCTCTGGAATCACTGCGTAGTGGCGATCTGGTACTGGTCTGGTTACAGATAAAAGCCAGTAACAGCGTGCCGGATGCGCTGGTTGTTGATTTACTTCCTGCCGGTCTGGAGCTGGAAAATCAGAATCTGGCAAACGGCAGCGCCAGCCTGGAGCAAAGTGGTGGCGAAGTGCAGAACTTGCTGAACCAGATGCAGCAGGCGAGCATTAAACACATAGAGTTTCGTGATGATCGCTTTGTGGCAGCGGTTGCCGTTGATGAATATCAACCGGTAACGCTGGTGTATCTGGCGCGGGCAGTGACGCCGGGAACGTATCAGGTGCCGCAGCCGATGGTGGAATCGATGTATGTTCCTCAATGGCGGGCGACTGGCGTGGCTGAAGATCTGTTGATAGTCAGACCGTAAATGCCTCGCCTGTTAACCAAACGCGGCTGCTGGATAATGCTGGCAGCCGCGCCTTTTATCATCATTCTGGCAGCATGGGCAGCAGATAAACTCTGGCCTCTGCCATTGCAAGAAGTGAATCCTGCACGCGTGGTGGTGGCGCAGGATGGTACGCCACTCTGGCGTTTCGCCGATGCTGACGGCATCTGGCGTTATCCGGTAACAATCGAAGATGTTTCTCCACGTTACCTTGAAGCGCTGATCAATTATGAAGATCGCTGGTTCTGGAAGCATCCGGGGGTGAATCCGTTCTCGGTGGCGCGTGCAGCTTGGCAAGATCTCACGTCGGGTCGGGTCATTTCCGGCGGCAGCACGCTCACCATGCAGGTGGCGCGCCAGCTTGATCCTCATCCCAAAACGTTTGGCGGCAAAATTCGCCAGCTCTGGCGCGCGTTGCAACTGGAATGGCATCTGTCTAAGCGTGAAATTCTGACCTTGTATCTTAACCGTGCCCCGTTTGGCGGTACGTTGCAGGGGATTGGTGCGGCAAGTTGGGCTTACCTCGGGAAATCGCCTGCGAATTTAAGCTATTCCGAGGCGGCAATGCTGGCGGTGTTGCCGCAGGCGCCCAGCCGACTTCGCCCGGATCGCTGGCCTGAACGCGCTGAAGCTGCACGCAATAAAGTGCTGGAACGCATGGCGGCACAAGGCGTGTGGTCCCGCGAGCAGGTAAAAGAATCAAGTGAAGAACCCATCTGGCTGGCCCCCAGACAAATGCCGCAACTGGCGCCGCTTTTTTCGCGGATGATGCTCGGTAAAAGTAAAAGCGACAAAATTGTAACGACCCTGGATGCCGGACTCCAGCGGCGACTGGAAGAGTTGGCGCAAAACTGGAAAGGACGATTGCCACCGCGCAGTTCACTGGCGATGATCGTGGTTGATCATACCGATATGCGTGTTCGTGGTTGGGTGGGATCGGTCGATCTCAATGACGATTCACGTTTTGGTCATGTTGATATGGTTAATGCGATCCGATCGCCAGGATCGGTGCTTAAACCATTCGTCTATGGTCTGGCTCTGGATGAAGGATTGATCCACCCGGCATCGCTGTTGCAGGACGTTCCCCGGCGTACTGGTGATTATCGGCCAGGCAACTTTGACAGTGGTTTTCATGGGCCAATCAGCATGAGCGAGGCGCTGGTGCGCTCGCTGAACTTACCCGCCGTGCAGGTTCTGGAAGCCTACGGTCCAAAACGTTTTGCAGCAAAGTTACGTAACATCGGTTTGCCGTTGTATCTGCCGAACGGCGCCGCGCCGAACCTGTCGCTGATCCTCGGAGGGGCAGGCGCGAAGCTGGAGGACATGGTGGCGGCATATACAGCGTTTGCTCGCCACGGTAAAGCAGGTAAATTGCGTCTACAACCAGATGAGCCGTTGCTTGAACGCCCGTTGATGTCGCCGGGAGCGGCGTGGATTATTCGCCGGATTATGGCAGATGAAGCGCAACCCTTACCGGACGGCGCTTTGCCGCGAATCGCCCCGCTGGCATGGAAAACCGGCACCAGCTATGGCTATCGCGATGCATGGGCGATAGGTGTTAATGCTCGCTATGTGATTGGTATCTGGACCGGTAGGCCAGACGGCACGCCGGTTGTCGGTCAGTTTGGCTTTGCCAGCGCCGTACCGTTGTTGAATCAGGTTAATAACATTTTGCTATCGCGAAGTGCGAATCTGCCGGAAGATCCGCGTCCAGAGTCGGTTAGCCGTGGCGTAATCTGCTGGCCTGGCGGGCAATCATTGCCGGAAGGCGACAGTAACTGCCGCCGTCGCCTTGCGACCTGGTTGCTGGACGGTAGCCAGCCGCCAACATTATTATTGCCGGAGCAAGAAGGGATTAACGGTATTCGCTTTCCCATCTGGCTGGATGAAAAGGGCAAACGTGTCGCCGCCGATTGCCCTCAGGCACGGCAAGAAATGATTAATGTATGGCCGCTTCCGCTGGAACCGTGGTTGCCAGTCCAGGAACGCCGCGCCGCACGCCTGCCTGCGGTATCGACAACCTGCCCGCCGCATGGGCGTGACGCCTGGTTACCGTTGCAACTGACAGGCGTACGTGATGGCGCCATTATTAAGCGTTTACCTGGCACTACTGAGGTGTTTTTACCGGTGCAAACCAGCGGTGGGGCGGGGGAACGTTGGTGGTTTCTGAATGGTGAGCCGTTAACCGAACGTGGATACAGCGTGACTTTGCGTTTGACAGAAAAAGGTGATTATCAATTACTGGTGATGGATGAGGTGGGCCAGGTGGCGACGGTGAGATTTGTCATGCAGTAATCTGTTTTAACGATGTTTGTTGCTTAAACTAGGTTTATTTTAAAAAAATGTTACCTTTGTCAATAGTCAACGACCGTGTTGCTCATTATAATCCGCGCCATCTCGTACGCAGGTACAGACAACAACAGAACACTTTACAGAGGTAAACATGGCTATTGAACGTACTTTTTCCATCATCAAACCGAACGCGGTAGCAAAAAACGTCATTGGTAATATCTTTTCGCGCTTTGAAGCTGCAGGGTTCAAAATTGTCGGCACCAAAATGCTGCATCTGACAGTTGAACAGGCTCGTGGCTTCTATGCTGAACACGATGGAAAACCGTTCTTTGATGGTCTGGTTGAGTTCATGACCTCTGGTCCGATTGTGGTTTCCGTGCTGGAAGGTGAAAACGCCGTTCAACGCCACCGTGATCTGTTGGGGGCAACTAACCCGGCAAATGCACTGGCAGGGACTTTACGTGCCGATTACGCTGACAGCCTGACTGAAAATGGTACTCACGGTTCTGATTCCGTAGAATCTGCCGCTCGCGAAATCGCTTACTTCTTCGGTGAAGGCGAAGTGTGTCCGCGCACCCGTTAATAATTTCGTAAATGCCGCGTGCAAACGTGGCATACGTGCGCCAGAATTTGTACAATGCAGCGCCCCCGGACGAGCAGCCGCTCACCGGGGCGTTTCTTTTTTCAACCCTCCAGGGGCCATAACGTGTAATAACGAGGCCGGAATAGCATATGTCTGAACAATTAGTCACACCTGAAAACGTCACCACGAAAGATGGAAAAATTAACCTGCTGGATCTCAACCGTCAGCAGATGCGGGAGTTTTTTAAAGATTTAGGTGAAAAACCCTTCCGCGCCGATCAGGTGATGAAGTGGATGTATCACTATTGCTGCGACAACTTTGATGAGATGACCGACATCAATAAAGTGTTGCGTGGCAAACTGAAAGAGGTCGCGGAGATCCGCGCACCGGAAGTGGTTGAAGAACAGCGTTCATCTGACGGTACTATTAAGTGGGCGATTGCTGTAGGCGATCAGCGCGTTGAAACGGTTTATATCCCGGAAGACGACCGCGCCACGCTCTGTGTCTCCTCGCAGGTGGGGTGTGCGCTGGAGTGTAAATTCTGTTCTACCGCTCAGCAGGGCTTTAACCGCAACCTGCGGGTGTCGGAAATTATCGGCCAGGTATGGCGAGCGGCGAAAATCGTCGGCGCAGCAAAAGTCACTGGTCAGCGCCCAATCACTAACGTAGTGATGATGGGGATGGGAGAGCCACTGCTCAACCTCAACAATGTGGTTCCGGCGATGGAAATCATGCTCGATGATTTCGGTTTTGGTCTGTCGAAACGTCGCGTCACGCTTTCCACTTCCGGTGTGGTTCCGGCGCTGGATAAACTGGGCGATATGATTGATGTTGCGCTGGCAATCTCTCTGCATGCGCCGAATGATGAAATTCGTGACGAAATTGTACCGATCAACAAAAAGTACAATATCGAAACGTTCCTTGCTGCGGTACGCCGTTATCTGGAAAAATCCAACGCTAACCAGGGGCGCGTCACTATCGAGTATGTGATGCTCGATCACGTTAACGACGGTACAGAACATGCGCACCAATTAGCGGAACTGCTGAAAGATACGCCGTGTAAGATCAACCTGATCCCATGGAACCCGTTCCCGGGGGCGCCGTATGGTCGCAGCTCAAACAGCCGTATCGACCGTTTCTCAAAAGTGCTGATGAGCTACGGTTTTACTACCATTGTGCGTAAAACCCGTGGCGATGATATCGATGCTGCCTGTGGTCAGTTGGCGGGCGATGTTATCGATCGCACTAAACGTACTTTGCGTAAACGGATGCAGGGCGAAGCCATCGAGATTAAAACGGTCTGATAACGATTACGCCATGGTTGCTTTATGTACCGTGGCGTAATCTTTTATGAATGAAGTATTAAGTTGCAATTGTCTGGTCAATATTAACGGTGCGTTTTTGCTGACTTTAAGGCAGTATGTAACGATGCAACAATCAGTTAGCCTTAACGAATATGGCTTTTGTCACGAGCATACAGACAGTCTTATACTGTATGATAAAGGTTAACTTTACGGATGTTTCGCGGTGTGGGTGGGCAAGATGGCTCACCGGCATCCCAATTCTCATTTAAACGTACCTGCAGCGAATGAATACTGAAGCCACGCACGACCAAAATGAAGCACTTACCACCGGCGCTCGCTTGCGTAATGCCCGCGAACAACTTGGACTTAGCCTGCAAGCCGTTGCAGAGCGACTTTGCCTGAAAGTTTCCACGGTACGCGACATTGAAGAAGATAAGGCGCCTGCCGATCTTGCTTCAACATTCCTGCGCGGGTATATCCGCTCTTATGCGCGTTTGGTACATATCCCAGAAGAAGAACTGTTGCCGGGGCTGGAAAAGCAGGCTCCGTTGCGGGCTGCAAAAGTTGCTCCGATGCAGAGTTTCTCTCTCGGTAAGCGACGTAAAAAACGCGACGGCTGGCTGATGACCATCACCTGGTTGGTGTTGTTTGTGGCTATCGGCCTGAGCGGTGCCTGGTGGTGGCAGGATCATAAAGCCCAGCAGGAAGAGATCACCACCATGGCAGATCAATCCTCTGCGGAATTAAATAATAGCCAGAGTGTGCCGTTAGATACGTCGACTACCGCAGACCAGGCTACAGACACGCCGCCAGCGGCAGCGGATACCACCGCGGCTAACACGCAAACGCCAGTGACAACAACCCCTGCGTCAGTTGTAGATCCGCAGCAAAACGCGGTTGTTCCTCCTTCGCAAGCGAATGTTGATACGGCTGCCACTACCACACCTGCTGTTCCGGCCACGACAACGACGCCAGAGACCGCAGCGCCGTTGCCAACCGATCAGGCTGGCGTGACGACTCCGGCGGCTGACCCGAATGCGCTGGTGATGAACTTTACTGCCGATTGCTGGCTGGAAGTTACTGATGCTACCGGTAAAAAACTGTTCAGCGGAATGCAGCGTAAAGACGGTAATTTGAATTTAGTCGGTCAGGCGCCATACAAACTGAAAATTGGCGCGCCAGCCGCAGTGCAGATCCAGTATCAAGGGAAACCTGTCGATCTGAGTCGTTTTATCAGAACTAACCAGGTTGCGCGTCTGACCGTAAATGCCGAACCTTCACCGGCGCAGTAACAGACGGGTAACGCGGGAGATTTTTCATGCATAACCAGGCTCCAATTCAACGTAGAAAATCAACTCGCATTTACGTTGGGAATGTGCCGATTGGCGATGGCGCCCCCATCGCTGTACAGTCTATGACTAATACACGCACGACGGACGTCGAAGCGACGGTCAATCAAATTAAGGCGCTGGAACGTGTCGGCGCTGATATCGTGCGTGTGTCCGTACCGACGATGGACGCGGCAGAAGCGTTCAAACTTATCAAACAGCAGGTTAACGTACCGCTGGTGGCCGACATCCACTTTGACTATCGCATTGCACTAAAAGTCGCAGAGTACGGTGTCGATTGTCTGCGTATTAACCCTGGCAACATCGGTAATGAAGAGCGTATTCGCATGGTGGTTGACTGCGCGCGCGATAAAAACATTCCGATTCGTATTGGTGTAAACGCGGGATCGCTGGAAAAAGATCTGCAAGAAAAGTATGGCGAGCCGACACCGCAGGCGTTGCTGGAATCCGCCATGCGTCATGTTGATCATCTCGATCGTTTGAATTTCGACCAGTTCAAAGTCAGCGTGAAAGCGTCTGACGTCTTTCTGGCGGTAGAGTCTTATCGTCTGCTGGCAAAGCAGATCGATCAGCCGCTGCATCTTGGGATCACCGAAGCCGGCGGTGCGCGCAGTGGCGCGGTGAAATCTGCTATTGGTTTAGGTTTGCTGTTGTCCGAAGGTATTGGCGATACGTTGCGTGTTTCGCTGGCTGCCGATCCGGTCGAAGAGATAAAAGTCGGTTTCGACATTCTGAAGTCGCTACGTATCCGTTCCCGCGGAATCAACTTCATCGCCTGCCCAACTTGTTCTCGTCAGGAGTTTGACGTCATCGGCACGGTTAACGCACTCGAACAGCGCCTGGAAGATATTATCACTCCGATGGACGTTTCGATTATCGGCTGCGTGGTGAATGGCCCCGGCGAGGCGCTGGTTTCTACGCTCGGCGTAACTGGCGGCAACAAGAAAAGCGGCCTCTATGAAGATGGCGTGCGCAAAGACCGTCTGGACAACAACGACATGATCGACCAACTGGAAGCGCGCATCCGTGTGAAAGCCAGCCAGTTGGATGAGGCGCGTCGCATTGACATTCAGCAGGTTGAAAAATAATAACGTGATGGGAAGCGCCTCGCTTCCCGTGTATGATTGAACCCGCATGGCTCCCGAAACAATAACGGAAGCGTTGAGGGTTCATTTTTATATTCAGAAAGAGAATAAACGTGGCAAAAAACATTCAAGCCATTCGCGGCATGAACGATTACCTACCTGGCGAAACGGCCATCTGGCAGCGCATTGAAGGCACACTGAAAAACGTGCTCGGCAGCTACGGTTACAGTGAAATTCGCTTGCCGATTGTAGAGCAGACCCCGCTATTCAAACGTGCGATTGGTGAAGTCACCGACGTGGTTGAAAAAGAGATGTATACCTTTGAGGATCGCAATGGCGACAGCCTGACTTTGCGCCCTGAAGGGACGGCGGGCTGTGTACGCGCCGGCATCGAGCATGGTCTCCTGTACAATCAGGAACAGCGTCTGTGGTATATCGGACCAATGTTCCGTCACGAACGACCGCAAAAAGGGCGTTATCGTCAGTTCCATCAGTTGGGCTGTGAAGTTTTCGGTCTGCAAGGCCCGGATATTGATGCCGAACTGATTATGCTCACCGCCCGCTGGTGGCGTGCGCTGGGGATCTCTGAACACGTTACCCTCGAGCTGAACTCAATCGGTTCACTGGAAGCGCGTGCAAACTATCGTGATGCCTTAGTCGCGTTCCTCGAACAGCATAAAGAAAAGCTGGACGAAGACTGCAAACGTCGCATGTACACCAATCCGCTGCGTGTGCTGGATTCTAAAAATCCAGAAGTACAGGCGCTGCTCAACGATGCGCCGGCATTAGGCGACTATCTTGATGATGAGTCTCGCGAGCACTTTGCCGGGCTGTGCAAATTGTTAGAGAGCGCGGGTATTGCCTATACCGTTAACCAGCGTCTGGTGCGCGGGCTGGATTACTACAATCGTACCGTTTTCGAGTGGGTAACTAACAGCCTTGGCTCCCAGGGTACGGTATGCGCTGGCGGTCGCTATGACGGTCTGGTAGAGCAGCTCGGCGGTCGCGCAACGCCGGCAGTTGGCTTTGCAATGGGACTCGAGCGTCTTGTTTTGTTGGTTCAGGCAGTTAACCCGGAATTTAAAGCCGATCCTGTTGTCGATATATACCTGGTGGCATCTGGTGCCGATACGCAATCCGCGGCACTGGCATTAGCCGAGCGTCTGCGTGATGAATTACCTGGCGTAAAACTGATGACCAACCACGGCGGCGGCAACTTTAAGAAACAGTTTGCCCGCGCTGATAAATGGGGTGCGCGCGTTGCTGTGGTGCTGGGTGAGTCCGAAGTTGCTAACGGCACGGCAGTAGTGAAGGATTTGCGCTCTGGTGAGCAAACGGCAGTCGCGCAGGATAGCGTAGCCGCGCATTTGCGCACGTTACTGGCTTAATTCAGGAGAAGGACAGCGTGGAAATTTACGAGAACGAAAACGACCAGGTTGAAGCGGTGAAGCGCTTCTTTGCTGAAAATGGCAAAGCACTGGCTGTTGGGGTGATTTTAGGCGTTGGCGCACTGATTGGCTGGCGCTACTGGAACAGCCATCAGGTTGAGTCCGCACGCTCCGCTTCTCTTGCTTATCAAAATGTGGTTACCGCCGTTAGCGAAGGTAAACCGGATAGCATCCCGGCGGCGGAAAAATTCGCTGCGGAAAATAAAAATACCTACGGTGCGCTGGCTTCTTTGGAACTTGCGCAGCAATTTGTTGACAAAAATGAGCTAGAGAAAGCTGCCGCTCAGCTACAACAAGGGCTGGCGGACACGAGCGATGGAAATCTCAAAGCCGTGATAAATCTGCGTCTTGCCCGAGTTCAGGTACAGCTCAAGCAGGCTGATGCCGCGCTGAAAACTCTCGATACCATTAAAGGTGAAGGGTGGGCTGCCATTGTTGCCGACTTGCGTGGTGAAGCATTGCTGAGTAAAGGTGATAAACAAGGCGCGCGTAGTGCATGGGAAGCAGGCGTAAAAAGCGATGTTACTCCGGCACTGAGCGAAATGATGCAGATGAAAATTAATAATTTGTCCATCTGAGAGGGACCCGATGCAATTGCGTAAATTACTGCTGCCAGGACTGCTTTCCGTTACCCTTTTAAGCGGCTGTTCGCTGTTTAACAGCGAAGAAGATGTGGTAAAGATGTCCCCATTGCCGACCGTTGAAAACCAGTTTACGCCGACGACCGTATGGAGTTCTTCCGTTGGTAGCGGTATTGGCAACTTTTACTCCAATCTTCATCCGGCGCTGGCGGACAACGTTGTCTATGCAGCGGACCGCGCTGGTTTAGTGAAAGCGATGAATGCGGATGACGGTAAAGAAATCTGGTCTGTCAACCTTGCGGAGAAAGACGGTTGGTTCTCAAAAGCGCCAGCACTGCTTTCCGGCGGTGTGACCGTATCTGGCGGTCATGTTTACATTGGCAGCGAAAAGGCGCAGGTTTACGCGCTGAATACCAGCGATGGTACTGTGGCATGGCAAACTAAAGTGGCGGGCGAAGCGCTTTCTCGTCCGGTAGTTAGCGATGGACTGGTGTTAATTCACACCAGCAACGGTCAGTTGCAGGCGCTGAACGAAGCTGACGGCGCCATTAAATGGACGGTTAACCTTGATATGCCTTCGCTCTCGTTGCGTGGCGAATCTGCGCCAGCTACTGCCTTTGGCGCAGCCGTTGTCGGTGGTGACAATGGTCGTGTCAGTGCGGTGCTGATGCAACAAGGTCAGATGATTTGGCAACAACGTATCTCCCAGGCGACCGGTTCTACTGAAATTGACCGTCTGAGCGATGTTGACACGACACCTGTCGTCGTTAACGGCGTTGTTTTTGCCCTGGCCTATAATGGTAATCTGACGGCGCTCGATCTGCGCAGCGGTCAGATTATGTGGAAACGCGAGCTGGGTTCGGTGAATGATTTCATCGTTGATGGTAACCGTATCTATCTGGTCGATCAAAATGATCGGGTAATGGCATTGACTATTGATGGCGGCGTTACGCTGTGGACGCAGAGCGATCTATTGCATCGTCTGCTGACTTCCCCGGTGTTGTATAATGGCAACCTGGTCGTGGGTGATAGCGAAGGTTATCTGCACTGGATTAACGTTGAAGATGGTCGTTTCGTTGCCCAACAAAAAGTTGATAGTTCCGGTTTCCAGACGGAACCGGTTGCCGCTGATGGCAAACTGCTAATCCAGGCAAAAGACGGGACTGTGTATTCCATTACACGTTAATCGTCTCTGTCGTTCACTTTGAAAACGGCTCCTGGACAGGGGCCGTTTTCCTGTTTTTAACAACGACGCAAAAATGGCGTTTGTTGTCTGATGATTTATAAAAATGAGGCTTTAAACATGGTACCTGTGGTCGCGCTTGTCGGGCGCCCTAACGTAGGAAAATCCACGCTATTTAACCGTCTAACTCGCACCCGAGATGCGCTGGTTGCGGATTTCCCGGGTCTGACTCGTGACCGTAAGTACGGTCGTGCGGAAATTGAAGGCCGCGAGTTTATCTGTATTGATACCGGCGGGATCGACGGCACCGAAGAAGGGGTCGAAACCCGTATGGCGGAACAGTCGCTGCTGGCGATTGAAGAAGCGGACGTTGTGCTGTTTATGGTTGATGCGCGCGCAGGTCTGATGCCTGCGGATGAAGCCATTGCCAAACATCTGCGTTCTCGCGAAAAGCCTACCTTCCTGGTGGCGAACAAAACTGACGGGCTGGACCCCGATCAGGCCGTTGTTGATTTCTACTCGCTGGGTTTAGGGGAAATTTATCCCATTGCCGCTTCTCATGGTCGTGGCGTATTAAGTCTGCTGGAGCGCGTTCTGCTGCCGTGGATGGAAGAACTCGCGCCGCAGGAAGAAGTGGACGAAGACGCTGAATACTGGGCGCAATTTGAAGCGCAAGAGAACGGCGAAGAAGAAGAGGAAGACGACTTTGACCCGCAAAGTCTGCCAATCAAACTGGCGATTGTGGGCCGCCCGAACGTCGGTAAGTCTACACTCACTAACCGTATTCTCGGTGAAGATCGCGTCGTGGTTTATGACATGCCCGGCACGACGCGTGACAGCATCTACATTCCAATGGAACGCGATGGACGTGAGTATGTACTCATTGACACAGCAGGTGTGCGTAAGCGCGGCAAAATTACTGATGCGGTAGAGAAGTTCTCGGTAATCAAAACGTTGCAGGCGATTGAAGATGCCAACGTAGTGATGCTGGTGATTGATGCACGCGAAGGTATCTCCGATCAGGATCTCTCCCTGCTGGGCTTTATTCTTAATAGTGGGCGCTCACTTGTGATTGTGGTGAACAAGTGGGATGGTCTGAGCCAGGAAGTAAAAGAGCAGGTGAAAGAGACGCTGGACTTCCGTCTGGGCTTTATCGATTTCGCTCGCGTGCACTTTATTTCTGCATTGCACGGCAGCGGGGTTGGCAATCTGTTTGAATCGGTGCGCGAGGCTTATGACAGTTCGACTCGTCGTGTGGGGACTTCCATGCTGACGCGTATCATGACTATGGCCGTTGAAGATCACCAGCCGCCGCTGGTACGTGGTCGTCGCGTGAAGCTGAAATATGCCCACGCTGGTGGTTACAACCCACCGATTGTGGTGATTCACGGTAACCAGGTGAAAGACCTGCCAGATTCTTACAAGCGTTATCTGATGAACTACTTCCGCAAGTCGCTGGACGTAATGGGGACGCCGATTCGTATTCAGTTCAAAGAAGGGGAAAACCCGTATGCGAACAAGCGTAACACTCTGACGCCGACCCAGATGCGTAAGCGTAAACGTCTGATGAAGCACATCAAGAAAAATAAGTAATCACTTATCTGGTTTCCCTTTCCATATGGAGAGGGAAGCCTATGAAATGTGAGGAGCATTTATGGAACTCAATTGCCCAATCTGCCAAAACTCTCTCGAACGTAACGGCGAAACAGCTCACTGCATAACGTGCAACAAAGATTTCATCGTCCAGGCTCTTTGTCCTGACTGCCACCAGCCATTGCAGGTATTAAAAGCATGCGGTGCGGTGGATTATTTCTGCCAACATGGGCACGGTTTAATTTCTAAAACACGCGTTGAATTAGTTATTGTGTAATATCATTTAAATATATAATTTTATCATTCATATTTACAATATGGATGATAACGCCATTTTTGTATTAGTTGAATTACTAATATGAGTGAGAAAAATCACTCATTTAAAAAATAATAGTATATTTATTCTTTCTGGCATGCTTTTCTGAATAATCAGGAGTATAATGGTAAAAATTATTTTTGACTTTATCATTGTCACAGGAAAAGTGCATGCTGCGATGGACACGCTGCATTATGCTAACATTTATCTCTGGTGCTGCTTTTGCGGCTCCAGAGATAAATGTTGAGCATAAAGAATCGTTACCTGATTTAGGTGGTCAGGCTGCACAACAGGAAGAACAAACCAACAAGGGTAAATCGCTAAAAGAGCGTGGTGCCGATTACGTCATAAACTCCGCCACGCAAGGGTTTGAAAACCTGACACCCGAGGCGCTGGAGTCCCAGGCCAGAAGCTATCTGCAAAGTCAAATTACCTCTACGACACAATCTTATATTGGGGATACACTCTCCCCCTACGGTAAGGTCCGAACGAATCTTTCTCTTGGCCAGGGCGGCGATCTGGATGGCAGTTCCATCGATTATTTTGTTCCCTGGTATGATAATCAAACTACTGTTTATTTCAGCCAATTTTCTGCACAACGAAAAGAAGATCGTACGATCGGAAATATAGGGCTTGGTGTAAGACATAATTTTGATAAATGGTTATTGGGTGGAAATATATTTTATGATTATGATTTTACCCGTGGGCATCGCCGTTTAGGTTTAGGCGGCGAAGCGTGGACTGATTATTTAAAATTCTCGGGCAACTATTATCACCCGCTTTCCAGTTGGAAAGATTCTGAGGATTTCGATTTCTATAAAGAGCGCCCGGCACGCGGCTGGGATATTCGCGCCGAAGCCTGGCTCCCCGCTTACCCGCAGCTTGGCGGTAAAATCGTTTTCGAACAGTATTACGGTGATGAAGTCGCGCTATTTGGTACCGATAATCTGGAGAAAGATCCCTTCGCTGTCACGTTAGGCGTAAAATACCAGCCTGTTCCGCTCATTGCCGTAGGAACGGATTTCAAAGCCGGAACCGGTGATAACACCGATATCACCGTCAATGCAACGCTTAACTACCAGTTTGGCGTCCCGCTCAAAGACCAGCTTGATCCTGACAAAGTGAGCGCGGCTCACTCGCTTATGGGTAGCCGTCATGACTTTGTTGAACGTAACAACTTTATTGTTCTGGAATACAAAGAAAAAGATCCCCTCGATGTCACTTTGTGGCTGAAAGCCGACGCCACGAATGAACATCCCGAGTGCGTGATTAAAGATACGCCAGAAGAAGCCATCGGACTGGAAAAATGTAAGTGGACCATTAATGCGCTAATCAACCATCACTATAAAATTGTCGTCGCCTCCTGGCAGGCGAAAAACAATGCTGCACGTACGCTGGTGATGCCGGTTATCAAAGAAAACACGCTTACCGAAGGGAACAACAACCACTGGAATCTGGTGCTGCCTGCCTGGCAGTACAGTTCTGATAAAGCCGAACAAGAAAAACTCAATACCTGGCGGGTTCGTCTGGCGCTGGAAGATGAAAAAGGTAACCGACAGAATTCCGGCGTGGTGGAAATCACCGTTCAGCAGGATCGCAAAATTGAACTGATCGTTAATAACATCGCCGATGTACCGGATGAGAACAATCACAGTCATGAAGCCAGCGCACAGGCCGATGGTGTAGATGGTGTAGTGATGGATCTCGATATTACTGATAGCTTTGGCGACAACACTGACCGCAACGGTAATGTCTTGCCGCAGGATAATCTCAACCCGCAGTTGTTTGATGCCAACGATAAAAAAGTGACGCTGACGAATAAACCCTGCACTACCGAGACTCCCTGTGTCTTTATCGCCAAACAAGATAAAGAAAAGGGGACCGTTACGCTCTCCAGTACGTTGCCTGGCACCTTCCGTTGGAAGGCGAAAGCTGCCCCCTATGATGACAGTAACTACGTTGACGTAACGTTCCTGGGTTCTGACATCGGCGGGCTGAATGCCTTTATCTATCGCGTTGGTGCGGCTAAGCCCGTGAATCTTATCGGCAATAAAGAACCGTTGCCTCTCAATAGCAGCTATCGCTTTGTGTTGTGGCGTGACGCTAACAGAGACGGCGTGTTCCAGCTATCAGAGAAGCTCACTGAAGAGGAGATGAAACAGTATAACTATCAGTGGGAATTCACGGGACATAGCGTGAATGGCAATACCGGTGCGCAAGCCAATACCACTAACGTCGATATAGAGATCCCGGCAACCAACAAAGAAGCGGCAACGAAGTTTAGTGCCCAGGTAACCGATGGCGTGCAGGGATACGGTTTGCAGGTCAATTACAGCAAGAAATAGGATCAGCGCCATGGCTGATCGGGCCACCGCTGAATGTTAACCAAGGAGAGTGTTTATGAAACCTCATATGAAACGTGGCCTGACAAAAGTCGCGCTGGCGCTGATGCTGGCTGGATACTGTGCCGTGCCAGCCGCTATGGCGGAAGATGCTGCCTGGGTAGCCAGTGGGACGACCGCTGAATTCGAAGGGACCATACCCTGGCTTTATCGCGAGGGGGGGAATGCCACGATTAACTCGGATGATGCGGATCACATCAAAGTAACGTCTGATGGTAAAGGTACCCGTCCTTCAGGTAGCGAGACGGATAAACGCCTTTACTCAGGAGATACCATCACGTTGGGGTGGGATATCGGCGATACCGAAGGGGATATCGACGATGGTCCAGATGGTATTGATGCGAAAACGACGGCGACTATCAAATGGTACAGCTACAGCGATAATGCGGGCTCCGATAAAACGGAGCTGACCGCAGCGGCGGGTAAGACGAGTTATAAACTCACCGATGACGAACGTGGGCGTTATATCGGCGTTGAAATTCAGCCTATCACCCAGACCGGTAATCCTTACCAGGGAACGTCGCTGACTCTGCTGGATATCTCAACGGCCAGCGGTGGCGGCAGCGATACGGACAATGTTGATCCTGGCCCGGTTGTGAACCAGAACCTGAAAGTCGCCATCTTCGAGAAAGGCACCAGTACCAACCTTATCGGTGGTAATACAGCCATTGCGCTTAACAAAACGTATGTGGCCAAACTGTACTCGGATGAAAACCAGAACGATAAGTACGATGCGGGTACGGATGTGGACGTTACCGCTAACTACGACTTTGCGTGGGTCTTTAACGGTAACAGTAAACAACTTACTGCGGCGGGCGGTATTGCCAACGCCAGCTTCGATAACAATGACATTGTTATTCCGCAAACTAACGAACAGGCAAGAACCAGCCTTAACGGTAGTGACCGTAATGGCAAGACCGGTCTTGCAATCCCGGCAAACGGCGACGGCGTTCAGGGCTATACGCTGTCTATCATTTACAAACACCACTAATGCGCACCAACAGCATTCCCGTATGGGAATGCTGTTTTCCGCCTGTTTTGCTTAGCGACGCGTTAAGCAAAACGGGTTGACGTTTTGTTTATCATGCTGGAGTTTTCTACATGTCGGTATGTCTGAAACCAGGAAAAATCATTGTGCTTCTGGGCATGTTGGCAGCCTTTATGCTGTCTGACTTTGCACGGGCAGAAGTGGAATGGCAGACATATCCTGGTTCTACAGGCGAGTTTAACGGTACGGTTCCTTTTGCCGATAGCGCCAGCGTACCCGTCTATCAGGGCAGCGTTCAGCTTGATCCTGCTGCATCTCATGATGTGGCGTTTTCCGCCAAACCCAACGAATTTAGCGTGGATGATACTGCAGCAAGATTGATTGTCACCAATCCGCAGGATATCGAAGGTGACCAGTTTACTCTACCGCCGACATTGCGCTGGGAGAACCAGACGCCGCCGACCGTTAGCCTGGTGTGGGCGGACGCCGCCACGCCGGATACGCCGCTTAATCCACAGCCCATCGCTAACCGTAGCTTTTGCGCTCAGGGGCTGGCCGGGCGTTCGCTGGTGGCCTGGCCGCAGATTGATGTGCAGCAGACCGTTCCACTGCTCTATCTACTGACCTCGACCGGTTATCCCTATGAGGGGACGGTGGCGCTGGCTGACCAGAAAGTGACGCTGAATATCGCGCCCGCGCAGGGCGATTTAATCTCGGTGAGCGCCAGCGGTTACAACGAAACGATCGCGGCGGCAAAAACCACCGTTGGCGGCACTATCACGCTAACCGTTACCACCAAAGACTGTCAGGGCAACGTTGCGGGCAATATCCCGTTTATTATCAAACGTAACGATGCCCAAAATCGCCAAGGGGGGGTGAATAATACTGCGCCAGTGGTACTGGATAGCACCGAGTTAACTACGACCGCAACCGAGTATCACGGCACTTCAGATGCCAACGGTACGGCAACCATCACGGTGACTCAACCTAACGGCCTCGGTGTTAAAACACCGCTGGTGGCGAGTATTTCCGGCATTGCGCAAACCAGCGAAACGGCGGTGATTTTTACCGTACTCACCAGCCCGGACGTGGCGCAGGCCACGATGTGGGGCCATATGGCGGAAACGGTTGAAGCTCACGGCTACACCTTCAGCCGGCCAAAACTGGCGGCGGAAGTCAGCAATGAAAATGCCACGGTCGTCGATCACAACGAAACCTGGTCCACTTTCACCTGGAGTGGGGCAGACAGCCATTGCACCGTGCTGCCGGGCATGCGCCATTTCGGCGCACTGGCGACGGTGATTCCCTCGACGGTACAAACTGTCCTCGGCTGGCCGATGCAAGGGGATTATTACTGGTCATCGCTGGCGGGGCTTACCGGGCAGCACCATGCGGCGGATGTCTCTAACCGTGGTGAAACGCAGAAGCCGGACAGCACCACGTTCCTCGTAAGCTGCGTGGATAAACCCGCGCCTGACGTCGAGCCGAAAATCGTCCTTACGCCCGAAAACTATGATGATACGGCACAGGCGATGAAAGCGAAGGTGGGCGAGGACGCCACGATGCGTCTGACCATCACCGACACCAAAAATAACGATCAACCACTGGCGTACTACTACTTCTCGCTGCATCTGGATGACGGTGTTAACCGCAAGAATCAAACGGACCCTTCCTGGGAAGCCCACCCGGTACAGATTACGGGTGGTTCGAATTTGCAACAGGTTGATGCTCACACCTATGAAGGTATAACCGATGTCAACGGTCAGGCTTCGCTAACCCTGAGTCAGCCCGACGGCGCAGGCGTAAAAACTCATATCACGGTGAAAATGCGCAGCGATTTTACGGCCACGGATGCCAAAGATGTGATTTTTACCGTGATCACTAGCCCGGACAGTGATAAAGCGCGGATGTGGGGCCATATGCGCGGCATTGTTGAATCTGACAACCTGTATAAACGCCCATTACTGGCGGATGAAACCGAACATGAACTGGGATCGGTGCGGGAAAACAACGAAGACTGGGCGCTGTACGATCAAAACACCAGTATGCAGGCGGAATGCGGCGTCGGCCATACGCCACGCCAGAGTTCGCTGGAAAGCCTCTTTTCAGCCCATCCCGGTAACGCGATTGGCACTGAGTATGGCTGGCCGACAGCACAACAGAACTACTTAAGCGCGGTGGAGCAAGCGACGCATTCATCCGTGAACCTGGGGAACGGGAGCATCGACAGCTATTCTGGCTTTAAGCAGAATTACCTCTCCTGTTCGGGCAATGAGATGGTGGCGAATGTCGAAGTTAGCACCGATCGTGATGTTACCGTTGGCAGCAAGGCGCAGGCCAAAGTGGGTGACACCATCATGATGACCGTGCGTACGATTAACGCACTCAATAATACCCCCGTCCCCTTTACCGCATTCACCATTACCAAAGGCATGGGCTACAACCGGTTGGGGCAAGTGAGCGGGTTTGATGACCCGAGCAGCGGCGCAATCACGATGAATGACACGCAATACGGCACATCACAGCCGTCGATGGTTTATGCGGGAACGACAGATGCTCAGGGCGTGGCGACGGTCGAGATCGAGCAACCGCAGGGCGTAGGGCTCAGAACGGCGCTGAGCGTTACGCCGGTAAATTCCTATCTACCGAATACCGTTAACTACAGTGTAATTTTCACCACCCCTACCAGCCCGGATATTACTGGCGCGCAGATGTGGGGCCATATGGATGAAACGATTACCGCCGATTCATTAACCTTTACCCGGCCTAAGCTGGCGACAGAAATCAGCAGCCCGGACGGAACCCTGACCGAAAATAACGAAATCTGGGCGCGCGTTAGCCAGGCCAATACGTCCAGTACCAGCAAAGGTGGCTGCGGCATCAATATGCTGCCACGCCGCTCTCAGCTCAGTGCACTGTATAACGCCAACAGTGGTAACGCGGTGCAAACGACGCACGGTTGGCCGACACAGCGTCAGCCTTACTGGAGCAACTCTCCTGCGGATATGACACCGCACTATTACACCGTTGCCTTGAATGATGGCACGCAGGCCATCGGCGGCGATACGCCGGTTTATGTCAGTTGCCTGACGACGGCAAACAAGCCTGCCAGCAGCATTAAGCTGGACGTAGTGGATAACGCGCAATGGAATACCACGAATAACGCGGCGACGCTGAAAAAAGGCGAAACGCTACAGATTAAGGTGACGGTAAAAGATGCGCAGGGTAACCCGTTAGCGGATATGCCGTTTACCCTGAAACGCGGTGATGGCTATACCCGCAGCGGTGAAAAACATGTGGCGGGTAGCGGCGATGCACTGGTGGCGCCGGTGGTGGTTGATGGTGGGGCGGCGGATGAAACGACGTTGAACGATACCGCGGCGGTGTATACCGCCATGACCGGCAGCGATGGCAGCAAAACTCTCACCATTACTCGCCCGGATACTCACGGCACGAAAACGACGCTGACGGCGGCGCTTTACTCCGACGCGACGAAAAAAGACAGTCTGGACACCATCTTTACGGTGGTCACCAGCCCGGATAGCGGTAAAGCGAAAATGTGGGGCCATATGCCGGAAACGGTGACGGCTGCGGACGGTACGGTATTTAAACGCCCACTGTTATTAAACGAGCTGGCATCGCTGAGCGGGCGAACAGCGGTAGCCGAAGATAATGAGAGTTGGGCGCTGTTTACCCAAAGCCAGGCGAATACGTCAGGCGCGTCGACGAGCGGTTGTGGGGCCAACTTTGTGCCAACGCAGGCGGGGCTGGTGTCATTGTTTAACAACAACCCCGGTAATGCGATGAAAACGGTACAGGGTTGGCCGGTGGGAACGCTCTACCTCTCCAGTACGTCTGATAACGGCAGTATGGAGCAGCGAAACTATAAAGCGGTTAACCTCAGCGTGGGTACCAGCGCGATGATGTCGTCCAGCGCGAAAGCGTTGCTGAGCTGCCAGACGACGCCGATTGCTGCGGTGAGCCAAATTCTGCTGGAAGCCGCCGATCCTGCGACGCTGGATACCGCCTATAACGTGGTGAAAGCGAAAAAAGGCGGAGAAATGGTGGTGCGGGTCACGACCAAAGATGCACAAGGTAACCCGGTGGCGAGTAGCGCTTTTACGCTTAAACGCGCGAATAGTGTAAGTCGGGCTAATGCATCGGCGACATCAGCGCAGGGGGCATTGGTGGTCACGGATGCGTGGGGGAATACTCAGAACAATTTCGCCACCACGTCAGCGCTTATTTATGGGGTTACCGGTACGGATGGTTCTACAACCTTCACGCTAAAACAAGACAGTACTACCGGGTTAAAAACGGATCTCACGGCAACGCTGGAGACGTCCAGCAGCATCAAATCTACGCTGCCAGTGGTATTTACCGTGCTTACCAGCCCGGACTCACCAAAAGCAAACTTTTGGGGGCACATGGCGGAAACGGTAACGGCCTCCGATGGTGGCATCTATAAACGACCGCTGTTGCTGAAAGAGTTGGCTAACACTAGCGGGCGGCAAATCAGTTCAGAGAATGGCGAGGATTGGGCTCGATTCAGCTGGAATCAGTCGATAGATCCTTCTGTAAGCGGCTGCGGTGTCGCGTATATGCCAACGTTAGCTGGGCTGCAAGCGTTGTATGACGCCAATAGCGGTAATGCGATGAGTACGGTACAGGGATGGCCGATTAAAGTGACCTATCTCAGCAATACTCCGGGTGACACGCAAACAGGCAGTCGTTACTACAACGTAATGCAACTGAGTTCTGGTACGGTCTCACAAATCACCACAGGCACGTTCGTACTGCAAACCTGCCGCACAACGCCGTTGACGGCTGCCAGCCAGATTATGCTGGAAGCTGCGGACCCTGCACAGTTTGTCAGCATTGACAGCACGCTTAGCGCTGTCAAAGTGAAGAAAGGCGACGAAGCAGTGATCCGCATTTCGACGAAAGATGCGCAGGGGAATTTAGTCGGCAATACGCCGTTTGTCCTGAAACATGGCAACCCAGTGAATCGTCAGAATGCGGCGATATCATCACAGAAAGTCTCCGTGACCACGGCAGCTGGCGCGACGGTGGATACCAGTGCATCAACCACCTTGTATGGTGTGACCGGGCCAGATGGCACCACCACGATGACCCTCAGACAAGACGCATCCTCAGGGCTAAGAACCGACTTTTATGCCCTGTTGAACGATACCGGTGTGTCATCGAACACCTTGCCGGTGATCTTCACCGTCATCACCAGCCCGGATACGCCGCTGGCGGCCTACTGGGGGCATATGGCGGAAACCTTTACTACCAGCCAGGGGATTGTTTTCAAACGACCTCAGCTCAAAAGTGAATTATCAGGTGGTACTGCCTTTGTCGATAACAACGAGACCTGGTCACGCATCACCACTACAGAGAGAGAGGATGGCAGTAAAGCGGGATGTGGAACTCGTTATCAACCTACTTCGTCTGAGTTGACAGCGCTTTATGCTGATTATGCTAATGGCACCATTGAGGCCGATCTGGGTATACCGATAGGGCCAGCAAACTGGTGGGCCTTTGACATGATGGCTTACAGTGGCAAGTGGTATAACCAGACTATTTCACTTTCCAGCGGTCAGTCGACTCGGATGGGGACGACGGATACAGGATTAATGCTTTGCCTTGTTAAGCCACATTCTTTACCTACGACGATAGAAATAACCTCTTCCGCGCAGGATACGGAGAAAACGGCTAGCAATGATGGGCGTCCTAGTGCTGTAGCGAAGAGGGGGGAGGCTATCCCGGCGACGATTACGGTACGTGATGGCGCGGGTAACCCGATGCCAGATGTGAATGTGACTCTTAAGCGGAGTACCGCGTGGGATCGTGCAAAAGTGGTGGCGAGTGAGTCTTCAAACAATGATGATCTGACGATAGAACAGTTAACGCCAGTCCCCGTTCACTCGCTGCTGACTTTAAATGGATCGTCAACGCTTGTCACTACCGGTGCTGATGGCAAAGTGACCCTGGAGGTGTCATCCGAGTCTAATTCACCGGGGCTGGCAACGCCGATAACCGTGGAGTTGGCGAGAGATACAACGATTAACGATACACTGGATGTTATCTTTACCGTGATAACCAGCCCGGATTCGCCAAAAGCGAAATACTGGGGGCATATGCCGGATACCTTTACCAGCTCGGCGGGCGTCACCTTTAAACGGCCGCTGCTGAAAGCCGAAGCGACGTCAGGATCATCGATTAGCAGCAACGGCGAAGTGTGGTTATATATGAGCAACTCGCAAAATTTAACATCGACAGATTGTCCGTTGGAATATCAGCCTCGCAGCAACGAGTTGTTGGATTTGTATAATGATCATACAAACGGCGCGATAATGACTGACCTGGGGCTACCGATGAATGCGGGTAACTGGTGGGCCTATGATATGGTCACGCCGAGTGGACTTTCGTGGTATTACCAAACCATCAGTCTGAGAGACGGAACCATTGCGCAGAAGGGATCAACCAGTGCATTGATGCTCTGCCTGACGCAGCCGCATCCGGCAGGTGCCAGCGTAACATTGACGTCATCCGCACTGGATGACGCCAGAACCGTCAGCAATGGTGGTCGTCCTAGCGCGTCGGTGAAAAAAGGTAACCCGCTGCCAATTGTGGTAACGGTAAAAGATCGTGATGGCAACCCGTTGGCAGGCGAAGCGGTGACGCTCAGGCGTGATAATGCGATGAGCCGCTCAGGGGCCGTTGTCAACACGATAGCCAGTGGGATGTTATTGACGGAACTGGCCCCCGTGTCGGCGACATTCACACTCGACTCACACGGCACGCAATGGCTTGGCTTTACCGGCAGCGATGGTACGGCGACATTCAATGTTGAACAGCCTGATACTGTCGGCCTGGCAACTCCGTTTAACGCTATACTGGCGAGAGATACAACCGTCACCTCCGTCCTTGATACGATTTTTACCGTTGTCACCAGCCCGGATTCCGCAATGGCGACCTACTGGGGTCATATGCCGGATACGGTCACGGCGGAAAACGGTGTGGTCTTTGAACGGCCTAAATTGTTGAAAGAGTTGCCGTCGAGCACCGGAATTAGTCAGGTGACGGATAATAATGAAGTGTGGCCGCTGTTTAACGCAACGCAGAGGGCAGACAGCAACTTCAGCCCTTGTGAAGCGGCGCGTCGGCCATTGAGCGATGATTTAGAATCGCTCTATACGCGCTATCCGGGGAACACGCTGACGACACAAATCGGTTGGTCTACGAAGTATACATGGTGGGCGTTGGATAACTGGCAGGGGAATGCCCAGGTGGTCAATCTGAGTAATGGTTCAAAGTGGTCGACGGTGAATACCGCGTATCAAGGGTGTCTGGTTCACCCGCGTGCGACCGTCTCCAGCGTCACGCTGACATCGACGGCGCTGGATAGCAGTACGCAGGCGGCGAAGGCGGAAAAAGGTGAAGGAGTACCGTTAACGGTCACGGTTAAAGACAGCGCCGGGAAACCAGTGTCGAATGTGGCGTTTACCTTAAAACGCGGTGATGCCTCGCCGCGTAATACTGGGGCAACCTTGTCTGGTAATGTGGCGGCAATGGATGACCTTACGGTGCAGCCTTCATCGGGCAGCATTGTCACGCTGACCGACAGTGGTAGCTCGATAAGCGGCGTCACCGGAGCAGACGGTACGGCGAGTTTTACGCTGAAACAGGATAATACGCCCGGATATAAAACCCCGATGACGGTAATGCTGACTGATAGTCCCACGCTGACCGCGACGCTGGACGTCATTTTTACCGTCGTTACCAGCCCAAATGTAACCACAGCCCACTTTTGGGGACATATGCCGGATACCACCGCGGTAAACGGCAAAACGCTACATCGCCCGCAGCTCGAATCAGAACTTCCATCGGCGGCCACCGCTGTGGCTACAGCGGATGTTAATAATGAGACATGGGGACTGGCGCATACTATGGACTCTTATCAATGGGATATCTCGCAACAGTGCGGTCTCCTGGACTTTGCGCCAGATTATGCGGATTTGCAGGCCCTGCACGTTAACTTCAACGCGCTGGGGTGGCCGTCATTGCCTGATACCCCCTATTTATCTAAAGAAAGGGATCGGTCAGGTAATTACTACTGCGGTATAATTGAAGAGACAGGCGCTGAGGATTGTAGTATTCAGGCCACCAGCACGCCGGGGTTTGCAACTTGTGTCAGGTAGAAAACGGAGCCAGCATGACGATGATGTTGGCGTGTTTTATCTGATCTACAGATCCACGTTTTTTTTACGTGACTGGCGTGAACGCTTCACGCCAGTCACCTCACTGACTACCATGCCATCACCCAGGCGGGTAGTTAGCGTATCGCCTGCTTTCACCTGCTTAATTTGCTTCAATACAGCACCATCGACGGTGCTGGTAACACTATAGCCTCGCGCCAGCGTAGAAAGCGGGCTGACCGCCTCCAGATGCGTAACTGCATTGCCAAAGCGTTCGCGCATGGCGTTAAGTCTGGCGCGCAGTGATACTGCCAAACGGTATTCCAGTTGCTGAATGCGCGTCTGCCCGCGATGAATACGCGACTGTGGATTTTGTTTATTCAGGCGTTGCATCAATCGCTGCTGTTGCGATCCTGCTTGTTTGAGTTGATTTTCCAGCGCGAGGTTCATCCGTTTTTGCAGACGTTCTAGCGTGGTTTGCTGCCGTGCCAGTCGCAGTTGTGGATGTTGTTGCTGCAAGCGGTGATGAATTTGTGCAAAATGGCGCGTGCGATTGGCGAGATAATAATCCATCGCCATCTCCAGGCGCTGGTGGGCGCTCTGAATTTGGCGTAATAATTCCTGCTGATTGCGGCTCACAACTTCCGCCGCCGCCGATGGCGTCGGCGCGCGCAGGTCCGCGACAAAATCGGCAATGGTCACATCGGTTTCATGCCCAACGGCACTCACTACTGGAATGCGGCTGGCAAAAATCGCCCGCGCCACCCGCTCGTCGTTAAAGCTCCATAAATCTTCCAGCGAGCCGCCGCCGCGCCCGACAATTAAAACATTACACTCGTTGCGCTGATTCGCCAGTTCAATGGCGTGAACGATTTGCCCTGGCGCATCATCGCCCTGAACGGCAGTGGGGTAAATAATCACTGGCAGGGAAGGATCGCGACGTTTTAACACGTGCAAAATATCGTGCAGTGCGGCGCCCGTTTTTGAGGTGATGACACCCACGCAGTGCGCAGGGGAGGGGAGCGGTTTCTTCAGTTGCTGGTCGAATAACCCTTCCGCCTGCAATTTCGCTTTAAGCTGCTCGTACTTTTGTTGCAGTAAGCCTTCTCCGGCCGGCTGCATACTTTCGACGATAATCTGATAGTCACCGCGCGGCTCGTAGAGCGTAATATTGGCGCGAACTAAAACCTGTTGCCCATGCTGTGGGCGAAAAGTCACCCGGCGATTGCTGTTGCGGAACATCGCACAACGCACCTGTGCGGTATCGTCTTTGAGCGTAAAATACCAGTGACCGGAAGAGGGCTGGCTAAAGTTAGAGATTTCGCCGCTGATCCACACCTGTCCCATCTCATGCTCAAGCAGCAGACGAACCGTTTGATTCAGGC
>OLIF01000050.1_pt1 | contig 115190 bp, 97 predicted proteins | sample 1609681 | NCBI WGS metagenome assembly OLIF01 (sample SAMEA4350143, study PRJEB24818) | metagenome | biome: human; feature: gut; material: faeces | place: Denmark | collected 2013-09 | reverse complement strand
GCAGGTGGTGATACTGGATGCGGATAAAAAGCAGATACAGTGCGTGGTAAGACCGCTGCAAATTCTGCGTGCTGACGGGACGTGGGAAAATATTGGCGGGATGAAGTAACCCGACAGCTTCACAAAACCGGAGTCCGGCTCCGGTTTTTATGTTGTCGCATCATGGTGATATTTGTTATAGAAGAATTGAGGAAATATTTAACCATACGAGGGAATATAGTAATGCCTGGATTAGTGTCATATATATCATCGGCTTCATTCTCTAATGAGTTAACAGAACTACGCCACCAGGTAATGACTGGGCAGATTGGAGAAATCCGTATAGGCGAACATATAGTTCGAGTTTCCTATGAATCAGAACCTGGCAGTTTTTTGGCCGAGGGGGACGGGAGGGGAAGGATTTATGCGGAATTATTGAATCTTGGTCTTAATAATGGCGTAGATGCACTCAGAAGCAGAATGTTAAGCGTGCTTTCCGAAATCGGAGAAACACAACAACAAAAAAACTCTTCCTTGCCATTATTGCAGGCAAGAATATCAGAATGTTCCTTTATTGTTGATTGTGAGTCGTTTCAGTGTTCTGCTGAGATGCTTCAGTGTCCAATTACACTGGATCAACCAGTAAACGGTGTTTTTGTTAAGAATTCTAAGTATTCATCTATTTGTACTTTATTTGATTCGTTTGCTTTTTCTCGTCTGGTTCGTGAAGGGAGCGTTCACCCTCTCAGTCGGGAATCGATAACAGAATCAATGATTATGAGAAAAGATGAATGTTACTTTGACTCAAAAAGAAATGCCTTTGCTGTAATTTGACTTTTATGTTTTGATTGTATTATGGAATGCACCTTAAGTTTAAATGGAGATAATGTTTTTATGCCTGTAGATTTAACACCTTATATTTTACCGCAATTTAATGTATTAGGCAGCATTCCTCAAGAAACTTTGTCAGAGATACGTAATCAGAGTGCTTCTGGAGAAGCTCAAATTCGGCTGGGAGATCTGATGGTGTCAATACGCCCTATGTCTATAGAGGGTTTTTTTATTGGGAGTATTAACCAGAGTGGTTTGGATGAAAATTCTCTTCAGATTGCTTTAAATCATATAGACTTTCTTGAGCGTGGGTTAAATCGAGGTGGGTTTTCAAGCCGTGAAGTTGAAATATTTCGTGGAATTGAAATACATAATAACATCTCTTTATTTTCTAAAAATCAGTCAGGGAGCGTGCTGGATAAGATTGAGGCATGTGCATTTAATGTGGAGAGTGCAGAGTTGAATGCCCCGGAAAACTCACGAACATGTCCAGTTACATTATGCGAACCAGAGACCGGTGTTTTTATGAAAAATTCACATAGTTCAGATGTTTGCACATTGTATGATAAATCTGCATTAATTCATCTTATTGACATGGATGCGCCCCATCCTCTGAGTAGAGAGAGCATAACAGCATCCATGATTATAGGAAAAGATGAGTGTTATTTTTCTCCAGGCAGGGAGAGTTTCATTTTAAAAGAAAGTTAATGGCATGGAATGTTTATCTCAAAATAAAATTAACTTATCTAGCTGTTATTTTTATATTTCATATGATGAAGCATCATTGACAGAATGAAATAAATTGCTGAATGAGGTTTTTATGCCAGTTACCACGTTAAATATACCCAGTGTATCTCAATTATCTCCTGCTGGAATACAGGCTTTGCAGGATGCAGCCAGGAGCGAAGGCGAAATAAGAGTATCCACTGGTCGTGGGCAATATTCTATTTCCCATGTTCAGATGCTGGATGGGTTTTCGGTTGAGCCTGTGAGAGGAGGATTGTTGGATAGGTTATTGAGGCGTGAGTATCGAATGGAAGGAAGGGCAGTGGCTCTGGAAAGGCAATTAAATGGAGGGATCGATTTTTTAAGTAGCGTTAATAGATATTTTCAGAGTGTGATGGCAGAACACAGAGAAAATAAAACAAACAATGTTATATTACAAAATAAAATAAATTCTTGTGTGTTTAATCTGGACTCTAATCAATTTTCTTGTCCGGGAGCATTTTTGACATGCCCGATAACGCTGGACGTACCTGAGACGGGGGTTTTCATGAGAAACTCACGAAGTTCTGAGATATGCAATCTATATGATAAGGGCGCGTTACTGCAACTTGTTGGAGCAGGTGGAACTCATCCTCTGACTCGGGAACCTATAACAGAATCAATGATTATGAGAAAAGACGAGTGTCATTTTGATTCAAAAAGAGAAGCCTTTGTTGCGAGTGATACTTAATTTTCTTGTTGGTGTGTTTTTATATTAATAATTTATTATAATAGTTCCATATAGGGAGATATTGCCTGAATAATTATTCAGGCAATATTTTTTCTTGCTTTATATAAAATAGATAATGTTTGGAACCTTAATTTCTAACCAAGGGATCCCATGTTTTTATGTTATGATGCAGCCCATAATTTCGGGGGCTACATGCAAGAATATCTTTTTCTTCGGCACCTGATTTGCGTAAAAACGTGGCTGCTCCAGAAGAACAATTACCTTGTGTTTCTGTGAATGGTGGTAACATTTTGTAAGTTGGTATGTTGTTGAGCATTGTTTTTATATTGTCAGCGGGAATTGATTTTTCTTCATGTAGTGGTGTCGGGATAAGTGTTCCATTTCTCTGAAGTACTTCATCTGAATATAATCGATGTAGCAACAAACTCTGTTTTGTCTCTATTAATGAGATTGAGTTGATATTAGGTAAGTAACGAATTGATAACTGACTGAGTTTTATTACATTTCCTGAATAAAGATACTCACCTAACTCTGAAAATTTCTTTCCCGTTATCTTATCTGTATCATCAGAACTAATATTTTCGAACATTCTTACGTCTCGCTCTCCTAAGTTTGGCTTTGTATTATCTTTTCCATTGTTTTTATATATCCACATCTCTTTTTTTTCTGAAGGAATCAAGTGTGTAAGTAGTTTTACTTCATCTGCAATTTTTTTTTGTTGAATATTGCTATTGGTCTTTAGTCTGGTTTCACTATACTTTTTATAAAAATCTTCAATGCATGTAAATTTTTGTCCTTGTAGTTTTGCAATTGTTTCTTTTACATCGATTGGGAATTTATTTTGATTTTTCGCATTATTTAATTTTTTTAAAAATAAAGAGTCAATGTCTATGCGGGAGCGTTTATCATCACTGTTTATGGCATAGTATTGGGCTCCGCTCCTGCTTCCCATTCCTGGGGTCCCTGCAATAATAAATGAGTGACTTCTTGTATGTCTGCCATTAAGCAGAGCAAGGGGAGTTTTAGCTGTAGCCAACCATACGGGAACGGATTTTAAAGATATACCATATTCTTTATGAACAATTCTTCTGGAGACGGAGTTCGTCATTGTTGTTTCATTTGAAAGTTGTTGATGTTCTCTGAACAAATGGTAACATGATGATACAACTGATGATATTTTGGGCATAAACAGTCTCCTCTCTATATGTTTGTTATATGGTGATTAACTTATTGAAAATATGCTTCTTATATTGTGTTTTTATTTTTTTTATACTGTTTTGCTGAAGGGGCTATATGGGTAATGCGCAAAAACATTGTTTTGCTATATTAAAATGACACTTGTCTTTGCTTATAATCATTTCTGGAGCAAAGGAGTCACGGCTGAGGGGATGGAGAGCGTTACGCCGGATAAGTTCAGTCAATGCTTCCTGATCATATAATGCACATATTTCTGAATTTCGAGCATTTCTGACAAAAACACCTGTTTCAGGAATATGTAGTGTTATCGGACAATTAAGATGCTCCTCAGAACAGGAAAAGTCTTGTAAACTAACGGGAAATGCATTCGAGTTTATTCGATCCAGTAGTGTTTTTATGACGCTTTCCTGCACAAACGGGACAGCTTGCTTCTGCTCCAGATATAAACTGTATGCCTGCAGAAAAGTGTTACCCCCGTTAAGTTGTCTTGCCAGGTTGTCTGCGAGATGATGAGCCTCTCTTGCCCCAAGACGGTCCCTAAGTCCACCAGGAATAGGCTCTACACTAAAACCATCCATAAACTGGATATAATGAAGCCTCATATTACGGCCTCCTATGGTAATAGTATCATTCTGATTGCTTCTTGCAATATGCCGTAAAGCCTCCAGCTCATTTTCCGGCAATACACTTCCATTAGAAAAATTTAATATGACTGGCATATTATTATCCTTTTCAACCCATTTTGTGAACTATATTGGTAACAAGAGTCAACATACCGATCATGATATGTAACTCAGACAATACAATTCTTAATAGAATATTATTTGCATGCATGTTTTTTCTGGTTACAATAAACACAAGTATGCAATCTTGTAAACACTTTTTTATAAAAAGGAATTATAATACCGATGAATACTACAGGTACGTCTTTCAGCTCTTTTGGTATAAGTTGCCATAGAGAAAACTCCTTCAGGAACTCTTTCCGAGGGAAGAATGATGAGGTCATAAAATGTTCAGTGGGAGAACGGACGATTCGCTTTTCTGTTCGCAAATTTAGCGGCAATATACTAGAAACGGTGAGAAGGCAGAGTACTAAAGATATTGATGAGTGGATAAAAGATGAACGGATAGTATATCCCTCAAGGGTGATCAACCAGGAGATTGATAATTACTGTTTTCAAAAAAATGCAAAAATTTCCACTGAAGAGAGGCAAAGGGTCTTTTCTCTTGTGAGTCAGGAATATCAACTAACTCTTGATGTTAAGGCAGCACAAAGTTCTATTAATCATGTAATAATGGGGAATGCTTCTTTTGGCAAGAAAATAGATGCTCTTTGTGATGGTGTGAGTCGGGATGTAAAAAATCGTACATCAGATAGCATAGCAAACTTGCTTGCGGACAAGTTTTACCAGAAACATATCGACTCGGATATTGATATTGTAAAACTACGAAATGAGATCCCAGATTATTTGAGATGTGCTATACGGGCATAAGTCTCGGGGAGACGACTACGCCAGTATCATTGGTTTTGCTCTGGTAAAAAGAGACGTGGAAAAATGCACAACAGGCGCCACACGCCATGCATGGATTCAGATTGCTCATGGTTCACCAGTACAGCTATAAATCGTAAAGAAAACTACAGTACGTTGTACACGGAAACGTACCGTGATTCACTATTGCACAGAACCATCGCAGCAACAATATTTTGTGATGTTTGTGTGGTGCACTACTTCTGGGTGTCGTAGATTTGGGTATTGCGACGGACGAAGAAACTTCGTTGTTGGCGGCATGGAAGAAATATCGGATATTGAGTAGTCGGAAGAACCAGACACAATGTAAATGAAAAAGAAAAACCGCAGACACGACGTATACAGGACGTGCTGCGGTTGACTGGTGAGCATTCGATAGGACGAGTATTGAATGATTTCCAGCCATTATCGATTTTATATAACTGTTGTGGGATTATTCAACACATAGGCAAAACGGAATAAGCTGAGAAAAATCGTGTTTCGCAAATCAGGGGCGAAGCACGTCTGAATGGCACTTGAAAATTTACCGTTCGTTAAGTGTCCATCCTGAGAGAAGTGGGGAACCGTAACACTTTGTCGAGGTGCAGAGAGGAACAACACAACTTGCAGGGGGCTTGATAAAGTATGAATGAACAAGTGATTGTTTGTGCGGGCGGGGACTTTAGGAATTTTTCTTCATTTAAATGTATAGAATTTAAACGACAAGCGAGAGAAAACCCTTCTGCAAAACTAAAAAAGATTCCAATAAAATCATGGAGTTAAAAACACGAAGAAACGGTATGAAAAAGTATCTTAAAATCCTGTTTTTTCTTTCAGATACAATGTGTTATTGATTTTTTTAAAACTATCGGTCTGGTACATGGATATTGATACCGACGTGAAATATAAATCCAACGGCGCAGTGCTGCCAGCCGGGCATTATTCTGACAATGTCCGCCTCGATCCGTGGGTATTTATGTTCTCTGCGGGGTATCGGTTCTAATTTTTTGTCATTAACAAACCGCCAGATATTTTCTGGCGGTTTGTCCCATATTAACCGCGCGTGGCTTCTTTCATAGGGCGTACAAAGGTTTTCAGTTCGGTTAGCATTTTTTCTGGCTGGTTCAGATTCTGCTCGATGATTTTCACAATCGCAGAACCAGAAATCGCGCCTACTGCACCCGCATCAATCGCTGCTTTAACCTGTTCTGGGGTGGAAATACCAAATCCCTGCAATGGAGGCGCAGCGTTGTACTCTTTCAGTTTCGTGACCAGATGGTTGAGCGGTAACGCCGCGCGGTTTTCAGCTCCGGTCACGCCCGCACGCGACAACAAATAGGTATAACCGCGACCATAAGAGGCTATCTGGCGCAGTAAATCGTCATCGGCATTCGGCGGGCAGATAAAGATAGGGGCGACGTTATGGCGCAACGCGGCCTGACGGAAGGGCGCAGACTCTTCTACGGGCACATCGGCAACCAGCACCGAATCGACGCCGACTTTCTCGCACTGGGCATAAAACTCATCAATACCTTTGTTAAACACCAGATTAGCGTACATCAACAGGCCGATGGGGATAGCTGGATGCTTTTGGCGAATCAGTGTCAGCATTTCAAAGCATTGTGCCGGGGTCACGCCTGCGGCAAAAGCACGCAATGTGGCGTTTTGAATGGTTGGACCATCGGCCAGCGGGTCAGAGAAGGGGATGCCTAACTCCAGCGCGTCAGCACCGGCTTCAATTAGCGTATCGATAATTTTCAACGACTGCTCAATGCCCGGATCACCGAGGGTGACGAAAGGAACGAATGCGCCTTCTTTGCGCTCCTTCAACTGGGCAAACAGAGATTCGTAGCGTTCCATCAGATTTCCCCTCGTGCTTTCAAAATATCGTGAACGGTGAAGATGTCTTTATCGCCGCGACCGGAAAGGTTAACCACCAGTAGCTGCTCTTTTTCCGGATTTTCGCGCATCATTTTCAGCGCATGAGCCAGGGCGTGGGAGGATTCCAGCGCCGGGATGATCCCTTCATGCAGGCAAAGCGTTTTAAAGGCTTCCAGGGCTTCATCGTCGGTAATAGACACGTAATCAGCGCGTCCAGTGCTGTTGAGATACGCATGTTGCGGGCCGACGGACGGGAAATCCAGCCCGGCAGAAATGGAGTAAGACTCTTCAATTTGCCCGTCTTCGGTTTGCATCATCGGCGCTTTCATACCGAAATAGATGCCCACGCGACCATGTTTTAACGGTGCGCCGTGCTCGCCAGTTTCGATACCGTGGCCGCCAGGCTCCACACCAATCAGGCCGACGTCGGTTTCGTTGATGAAATCTGCAAACATACCGATGGCATTCGAACCGCCGCCAACACAGGCGATCACGGCATCCGGCAGGCGACCTTCTCTTTCCAGAATCTGCGCTTTCGTTTCTTCGCCAATCATCCGCTGAAACTCACGCACAATGGTCGGGTAAGGATGCGGGCCAGCTGCGGTACCCAGCATATAGTGCGCGGTTTCATAACTGCCGGACCAGTCGCGTAGCGCCTCATTACAGGCATCTTTCAGCGTTGCGGAACCGCTATGCACCGGGATCACTTCCGCCCCCATTAAGCGCATACGAAAAACGTTGGGAGACTGGCGTTCAACGTCTTTAGCACCCATATAAATACGGCATTTCAGGCCGAGCAGGGCGCTGGCAAGTGCTGAGGCTACGCCATGCTGACCGGCACCGGTTTCGGCGATGATTTCGGTTTTACCCATCCGCTTCGCCAGCAATGCCTGCCCCAGCACCTGGTTGGTTTTATGCGCGCCGCCGTGTAGCAAATCTTCACGTTTCAGGTATAGCGTGGTGTTAGTGCCAGCCGTAATGTTCTGGCATTTGGTCAGCGCGGTTGGACGTCCGGCATAGTTTTTCAGCAGATCGTTGAACTGGGCCTGAAATTCGGGATCTTTTTGCGCGCTGACAAAAGCGTCTTCCAGCTGGCGCAGAGCAGGCATCAGGATTTGTGGCACGTACATACCGCCAAACTCGCCAAAATACGGGTTAAGTAATGTTGTCATTGTTCCTTTCCTTAATATGCGCGCAGCGTCTGGAAAACCGAGGCCAAAAGACGTACGTCTTTGATGCCAGGTTGCGACTCTACAGCAGAATTAAAATCAAGCCCGGCGCAGCCGGTTTGTGCTGCTTCCACGCAGTTATCTGCGCCCAGGCCACCCGCCAGCAGAACGTTGCCGAGCGATTGACCGTTTAACAGTGACCAGTCGAAACGTTGCCCGCTTCCCCCCTGGCCGTTATCGAAAACATATTTATCAATGTGCTGAAAATTGCGTGCGGGCAGGGTTTCACCGACGCTTAATGCTTTCCAGATAGCAACGTTTTCAGGCAGTGCGTCACGCAGTGCGTCGATATATTGCTGATCTTCACTGCCATGCAGTTGTACTGCTGTCAGCGACAACGCGTTAACTTTGTTTACTACATCGGCAATATTGTGGTTGCGGAACACGCCAACGTATTGCAACGGTGCTGCAGCCATCACTTCCTGCGCCTGTTCAACGCTGATGCAACGCGGTGATGTTGCAACGAAAATCAACCCGCCGTAAATCGCGCCCGCGTCATAAGCTGCTTTAGCATCTTGCCCACGCGTCAGGCCACATACTTTATTCTCACCCAGCAACACCCGACGCACGGCGGCGTTTAAATCGTCATGGGCCATCAGCGCCGAACCAATTAAAAAGCCGTTAGCGAAGTGGCTTAACTCACGTACCTGGGCGTAAGTATTGATGCCTGATTCGCTGATAACCGTCACGTTGTGCCCCAGTTTCGGCGCAAGCTCGCGGGTACGGTTGAGATCAATCGACAAATCACGCAGATCGCGGTTGTTGATGCCGACAACTTTGGCCCCCAACGCAATGGCGCGTTCCAGCTCCTCTTCATTACTGACTTCGGTCAGCACGCCCATCTCCAGACTGTGGGCGACAGCAGCAAGCTGGCGATATTGTTCGTCGTCCAGAACCGACAGCATTAATAAGCAGGCATCGGCCTGGTAATAGCGCGCCAGATAGATCTGGTAAGGGGCGATAATGAAGTCTTTACATAAAATCGGCTGCGGAGCGATTTGGCTGACGATGGGGAGGAAATCAAAGCTCCCCTGGAAATATTTCTCATCAGTCAGCACCGAAATTGCCGAAGCGTAATGTTTATAAATGGCGGCAATGCGTGCCGGATCGAAATCATCACGGATCACGCCTTTTGACGGCGACGCTTTCTTGCATTCCAGAATAAACGCCGTGCGCGCACCCTGTAGCGCATCATAAAAATGTCGCGAGCTCGGCTGCACCTCATTCTGGAAACTGGTCAGCGGTTGCTGCTGTTTGCGGGCTTCTACCCAAATCGCCTTGTCTGCGACGATTTTCGCTAAAACGGTTTGCATCATTTACCCTCGTGCCGCCAGTGCGATGACTCTGTCGTAAGCGGAACCACTGCGTAGTACTTCAAGAACGGTTTGCGCATTGGCTTGTAGATCTTCATGGCCATGCAGGCGCATTAACATGGCGACATTCGCCGCGACGGCTGCCTCATGGGCGGCGTCGCCTTTACCTTGTAACAAGCGTGTTAAAATGTCACGGTTTTCTTCCGGTGTACCGCCTGCCAGTTGTTCCTGGTGGTAGGGCGTCAGGCCAAAATCTTCAGCAGTCAGTTGATAACTTTTGATTTCCCCATTATGCAGTTCGGCAACAATCGTCGGCGCGTGTAAGGAAACTTCATCCATTCCACCGCTATGCACAACCGCCGCACGTTGATACCCCAGTACGCGCAGCGTTTCGGCAATCGGCAGCACCAGCTCCGGGCTATAAACACCAATTAACGCCAGCGGTGGATGTGCCGGATTAATCAATGGCCCCAGTACGTTGAATAGCGTTCGGGTTTTCAGTTGTTGACGAACCGGCATCGCGTGGCGGAATCCGGTGTGATACTTCGGCGCAAAGAGAAAGCAGACGCCTAATTCGTCGAGCGCCTGGCGCGATTTATCGGCATTCATATCCAGGTTAATGCCAAACGCCGCCAGCAGATCTGACGAGCCGGATTTACTGGAGACGCTGCGGTTGCCGTGCTTAGCTACTTTCAGGCCACAAGCCGCAGCGACAAATGCGCTGGCGGTGGAAATGTTGATACTGTTGCTGCCGTCACCGCCAGTACCGACGATATCGGCAAAAAGATAATCAGGGCGCGGGAATGGCGCGGCGTTTTCCAGCAGGGCAGTCGCTGCTCCGGCGATTTCATTCGGGTGCTCGCCGCGGATTTTCATACTGACCAGCGCCGCCGCCAGTTGTTCGGGCTTCAGCTCGCCACGCACCACTGCTGAAAATAGCTGGTGGCTTTCCTGCTGGCTAAGCGTCTGCGCCTGATACAGTTTTTCCAGAATTGGTTGCAGTGTATTGGTGGGCTCCAGTTTCTGTTGCGCCCACGCCAGTGTTTGCTCCAGCAGGCGAGCGCCCTGGGTAGTGAGGATAGATTCTGGATGGAACTGGAAACCGCAAACGCGATCCGTATCATGACGTACCGCCATCACCATGCCATTAAAATGGGCGTTAATGGTTAAACCGGCCGGAATGTTACTGCCAACTAACGAGTGATAACGCGCAACCGGTAGTGGGTTTGTTAATCCGGCAAACATCGCCTGGCCGTCATGTTCAATGCTGGACGCTTTTCCGTGAAGAATTTCGCCCGCCTGGCCGACATAACCACCGTAAGCTTCGACAATCGCCTGATGACCGAGACAAATGCCAATAATTGGCAGCTTGCCGCGCAGGCGGGTGAGGAGTTCCGGCATACAACCGGCTTCGCTCGGCACACCGGGGCCAGGAGAAAGCATCAGCACCGGATTGCTCATCGTCGCCAGACGTTCAATTAAGGTCTGCGCCGGAATATGGTTGCGGTAAATCACCACGTTATGACCATTGCTGCGCAACTGATCTGCCAGGTTATAAGTAAAAGAGTCGATATTATCGAGCAGCAGAATGTCAGCCATCAGAAAGTCTCCTGTGCATGATGCGCGGTGGCGATAGCGCGCAGTACAGCGCGGGCTTTATTACGGGTTTCGTCGGCTTCCGACTGCGGAACAGAATCAAGGACCACGCCAGCACCGGCCTGCACGGTGGCGACGCCGTTTTCCACCAGCGCCGAGCGGATCACAATGCAGGTGTCGAGATCGCCGTGCGCGGTGAAATAACCTACTGCGCCGCCGTAGCTGCCGCGTCGACGACCTTCCGCTTCGGCAATTAACTGCATGGCGCGTACTTTTGGCGCACCGCTTAAAGTGCCCATATTCATACAGGCGCGGTAAGCGTGCAGGGCGTCGAGATTGTGACGTAGTTCGCCGACCACACGAGAGACGAGGTGCATGACATAGGAATAACGGTCAACTTTAGTGAGATCGGCGACGTAGCGGCTGCCCGGAGTACAAATGCGTGCCAGATCATTACGGGCGAGATCCACCAGCATCAGATGCTCGGAAAGTTCTTTATGGTCGGTACGCATTTCCAGTTCGATGCGGCTGTCGAGGTCTCTGTCCAGTGAACCATCGGCGCGCCGACCGCGTGGGCGTGTTCCGGCAATCGGGTAGATCTCAATCTGGCGGCTGGTGGCATCATACTTGAGCGAGCTTTCCGGCGACGCGCCAAACAGGGTGAAATCATTATCCTGCATAAAAAACATGTACGGGCTGGGATTACTCTTTTTCAGCACGTAATAGGCCGCCAGCGGTGACGGGCAGGGCAGCGAGAAACGGCGAGATGGTACGACCTGGAAAATTTCTCCGGCGCGAATCGCTTTTTGCAGCGAACGCACCACGCCACCAAACTCTTCATCGCTCTGATTACATTCACAACGCATATGCGGCACGGAAACCACCGGCAGCGGTGGCGCGGCTTCGGTCAGTTGTTGACGAAGTTCTGCAAGGCGTGCAGTGAGACGCTGTTTTTCTTCTTCATTTTGGCTAAACAGGCTGGCCTGAATACGGGTGCTTTTCTTCTGATGGTCAATTACCATCAGCGTTTCAGCGAGATAAAAACAGAAATCAGGGCAGTTATTTTCCGCTGCCAGTTGCGGCAAATCTTCAAATCCTGTCACCAGATCATAAGAGAACAGGCCACCGAAGAACATCGCTTCCCGTTCTTCCTTCGGTACATTCAGCAGATCCTGCAACAAGCGAAAAGCGTCAAAAACCGAAAGGGAGCATAAGCGGGCGTCTTCATCCAGCAGTGGACTGACAGGCGGGAAGCGCAGCACGCGGCAATTTGGTAATTGTTCATTTTCCACGCCCGCAGGCAGAGCCTTATCCAGCAATGTCAGCAAAGTCGCGCCATTTGGGGTGAGAGCGTTAATTGTGACGGTGTCACCTAATGCTGTAATGCGCAGCGCACTGTCCGCCAGCAGCAGGCTTTTTAAATCATCTTTGCTGTCGATATCTGCGGACTCCAGCAGCAGCGTTGCCGGACGATCCCCACACAACTGGTGAAAAAGCGCGGTCGGATTGTCGTGATAAGCGCCTTCGCAGGTTAACAGTTCGAGAGTCGGTTTTTGTGTTTGCATTGTTATTCTCTAATTTTGTTCAAAAAAAAGCCCGCTCATTAGGCGGGCTGGGTATCTGATTGCTTTACGCATGGTGAATACACTGCCCGTTTCAGGAAGTGCGCCACCAACCTTTCAGTACGAAAATCGCTTTCATTGTCGATACCCTTTTTACGTGAACTTTCGTACTAGTTAACTAGTTCAGTGATTAATTGTCAACAGCTCATTTCAGAATATTTGCCAGAACCGTTATGATGTCGGCGCAATAAACATTATCCAAAACGGGAGTGCGCCTTGAGCGACACGAATTACGCAGTGATTTACGACCTGCACAGCCATACCACAGCTTCCGATGGCTGCCTGACGCCAGAAGCATTGGTGCACCGTGCAGTCGAGATGCGCGTCGGCACCCTGGCAATCACCGACCATGACACCACAGCTGCAATCGCACCAGCAAGAGAGGAAATTTCACGTTCGGGACTGGCGCTGAATCTTATTCCCGGCGTGGAAATTTCCACGGTCTGGGAAAATCATGAAATTCATATTGTCGGGCTGAATATTGATATTGTGCATCCGGCAATGTGCGCGTTTCTGGCGCAGCAGACTGAACGGCGTAATCAACGGGCGCAGTTGATCGCCGAAAGACTGGAAAAAGCGCAAATACCCGGTGCGCTGGAAGGCGCACAACGACTGGCGCAGGGCGGGGCGGTTACGCGCGGCCATTTTGCCCGTTTTCTGGTGGAACGCGGAAAAGCCAGCTCAATGGCGGATGTCTTTAAAAAATATCTGGCGCGTGGGAAAACCGGATACGTTCCGCCACAGTGGTGTACAATAGAACAAGCTATTGATGTCATTCATCATTCTGGCGGTAAGGCGGTGCTGGCTCATCCAGGGCGGTACAATCTTAGTGCTAAATGGCTGAAAAGATTGGTTGCACATTTTGCCGAACATCACGGCGACGCGATGGAAGTCGCGCAGTGCCAGCAATCGCCCAATGAACGTACCCAACTGGCGACGCTTGCCCGCCAGCACCATTTATGGGCATCACAAGGATCTGATTTTCATCAACCGTGCCCGTGGATCGAACTGGGTCGTAAACTCTGGCTGCCCGCAGGCGTTGAAGGCGTCTGGCAGCTATGGGAGCAGCCGCAGAACACCACAGAGAGGGAATTATGAGCCAGTTTTTTTATATTCATCCTGAAAACCCGCAACAGCGCCTGATTAATCAGGCGGTGGAGATTGTGCGTAAAGGCGGGGTGATTGTCTATCCAACCGATTCCGGCTATGCGCTCGGTTGTAAAATTGAAGATAAAAACGCAATGGAGCGCATTTGTCGTATTCGTCAGCTGCCGGACGGTCACAACTTTACTCTGATGTGTCGCGATCTTTCTGAGCTTTCGACCTATTCGTTTGTCGATAACGTCGCGTTTCGTCTGATGAAAAACAATACGCCGGGCAATTACACGTTCATCCTGAAAGGAACGAAAGAGGTACCTCGCCGTCTGTTGCAGGAAAAACGCAAAACTATTGGGATGCGCGTGCCGTCTAACCCCATTGCTCAGGCGCTGCTTGAAGCACTAGGTGAACCGATGCTCTCCACTTCGTTGATGTTGCCTGGTAGCGAATTTACCGAATCTGATCCCGAAGAGATCAAAGACAGGTTGGAAAAACAGGTGGATTTGATTATCCACGGCGGCTATCTCGGGCAGAAACCGACGACGGTTATCGATCTTACCGATAATACGCCAGTGGTGGTGCGTGAAGGCGTAGGTGATGTGAAGCCTTTCTTATAAGCGCGTAACTCTGTATACTACGCGACCTTAAAATGGCGCCATAAGGCGCCGTTGATTCTCCTGTTCGACGCCTGTGAAGGCGACACCTGAAGGAAGCTCTATGAGCGAAAAATTACAGAAAGTGCTGGCGCGTGCTGGCCACGGTTCTCGCCGTGAAATTGAATCTATTATTGAAGCCGGTCGCGTCAGTGTTGATGGCAAAATTGCTAAACTTGGCGATCGCGTTGAAGTTACCCCTGGACTGAAAATTCGTATTGATGGTCACCTGGTTTCGGTGCGCGAGTCAGTCGAACAAATTTGTCGTGTTCTGGCTTATTACAAACCGGAAGGTGAGTTGTGTACTCGTAATGACCCGGAAGGGCGTCCAACCGTTTTCGATCGTTTGCCGAAATTACGTGGCGCACGCTGGATTGCCGTAGGTCGTCTCGATGTTAACACTTGCGGCCTGTTGTTGTTCACCACTGACGGTGAACTGGCAAACCGCCTCATGCACCCAAGCCGTGAAGTTGAACGTGAATATGCTGTACGCGTGTTTGGTCAGGTTGATGATGCGAAACTGCGCGATTTAAGTCGCGGAGTTCAACTGGAAGATGGTCCGGCAGCATTTAAAACGATCAAATTCAGTGGCGGCGAAGGCATTAACCAGTGGTATAACGTGACCCTGACTGAAGGACGTAATCGTGAAGTTCGTCGTCTGTGGGAAGCGGTTGGTGTGCAGGTGAGCCGTCTGATCCGTGTACGTTATGGCGATATTCCGCTGCCAAAAGGGCTGCCGCGCGGCGGCTGGACTGAACTTGATCTTGCTCAGACTAACTATCTGCGTGAGCTGGTGGAACTTCCGCCGGAAACCAGTTCTAAAGTGGCTGTTGAGAAAGACCGTCGTCGCATGAAGGCGAATCAGATTCGTCGTGCAGTTAAGCGTCACAGTCAGATGAGCGGCGGGCGCCGTTCTGGTGGACGTAATAATAACGGTTAATTTGAGTTAAGTATAAAATAAAGGCCCTGCGGGGCCTTTTCTTCATTTGAAGCATGATAAATAGTCGCAGTATTTTAATTTAATTTCATACTTGCTTATGAATAATGTTCGGAAATAGCCACATTACTATTTAATTATCTGAGATAAACTCAACGCCAAGAGGTGGGTTATGATTAGATATAGTGGAGTATTTCTATCGCTGTTAATGCTTTCTGGCTGTGCGACAGAAGCATTAAGGAATGAACAAGCTGAGTCTGTTATTACCGCAGGGAACAAGGCAGTAGCGGCGAATGCAAGTTTCTTTAAACAATACTATGCTTCTCGTGAAAACTTCCTTGTTAATTTTTATGCGACTAATCCAGACTGTGCTCCGCGACCTGATTATGAAACTATTATAGAAAATAACGTCAACAAAGAGTCATTATGTTTGCAATCTGAGAAAGGGGCTAAAGCATCGCATAAAGATATTAATAAAATACGATTGGTGGTAACAGAAAAACAAAAGCTATTGGCTTCACTTGAAATTATTAACAGTATGAGTGCCTACGTGGAACTGTTGACTGAAAATATGGATGTTAAGGATAGTGAACAAATTATACTGCTAAACCAGGCGCTCGATCATGCTAATAATGCCCAAAAATTACTGGGTCTTTCAGAAAATGAAGAGTTAACTAAATCTTCCGCGGCAGTTAAAGATCTTGTGCAATATTTCAATGGATTATATAAGGAAAAAATTAAGGCGGAAAACATAGGTAAAACGGTAAGTAGTGACTGGCCCAGGTTGCAAAAAAATCTACAAAACTTACTTGATGACATAGCGACGAAACAGCAGCAAATGAAATGGCAGACTTTTGCCACCATTAGTGATAACTTTTATTACTATAATAAATCACAAAAAAACATGAAGAATACAGAGTTTAATACGTTAAAGAACAGGCAAGAATTCTTAAGTGCAGTAATTAGTCTTAATGAAAGTAGACTGCGTTCAACTGAGCCGGCAGTTCCAGCAATACAAGCTATTAATGCCTTCATGGACAAAGGGAATCATTTACAAGATTTATACTCTAATAAATCGCTCTCAAAAGCCGATTTAAAACGTAAGAATGAGATCCTTCGGGCCCAGGTTATCAGTGGACTACAGGCGTCAGAGGAGCTGGCAAAACTTCTTATTGCCGGCGGAGCCATGTTATAGGAGGTCATTATGAACGATGTACAAAATCGACGAATACTGGCGTTGTTTAATATGCTGTACTATGCGTTAGGAAATCGAACAACCTGCGATATATGTCACAAATATTTTATTCTGGTTTTGTCAGTAATGAATAACCTGACAGTTAATTATGGCTCGCAAACATCACCAGAACTAACTAACATTAGTTATGAAGATGCTAATGATTTGATTACGGAATTACTTCTATTTATTGAAGATGTTGATGTGGATAATGATGCGGCATATCCTGCTCACTTCAATAAGATTAAAACTCTGCTGGATTTCGTTGTGACTAATTAGCTCGTCTGGTATCTAAAATTAGCACCTCAAAAATTATTTTTGAGGTGCTTTTACCTAATAATCAATCCCTATCTGCGCCTTTACACCCGCATCAAACGCATGTTTGACCGGGCGTAACTCACTCACCGTATCTGCCAGTTCGAGAATATCCCGATGGCAGCCACGTCCCGTGATAATCACTGTCTGCTGATATGGCCGATCATTTAACGCCTGTAATACCTCTTCCAGCGGCAAATAATCATACGCCACCATATAGGTCAGCTCATCAAGCAAAACCATATCCAGCGAAGGATCTGCCAGCATTCTTTTTGCATGTTGCCAGACTTCGCGGCAGGCGGCAGTATCAGATTCGCGGTTCTGTGTATCCCAGGTAAATCCGGTCGCCATCACCTGAAATTCGACACCGTGTGGTTCCAGCAGATTCCGCTCGCCGTTAGGCCAGGTACCTTTAATAAACTGCACGACGCCTACCTTTTTACCATGACCTGCCGCGCGAGTTGCTGTGCCAAATGCGGCAGTAGTTTTGCCTTTACCGTTGCCAGTAAAGACGATGATAATGCCGCGTTCATCCTGTGCCTGCGCCACACGGGCATCCACTTTATCTTTAACGCGTTGCTGACGCTGTTGATAGCGTTCTTCGCTCATTGAGAGATTCCTGGTTTACGGCCCGGTTGGGCGTCAAAGGTCATGCCGGTTTTACGGCGGCTGTCATCGCCCATCAGCCAGAGGTACAGTGGCATGATATCTGCGGGCGTTTTGAGTTTTTGTGGATCTTCAGTCGGGAATGCGCTGGCACGCATAGCGGTGCGTGTTCCACCCGGATTAATGCAGTTGACGCGCAGGCGATGCTGATATTCATCAGCCAGTACCTGCATCATCCCTTCGGTAGCAAATTTCGACGCTGCATAAGCGCCCCAATTGGCTCGTCCATGACGCCCAACGCTTGATGAAGTAAAGACCAGAGAACCTGCGTCTGATTTGAGTAATAAAGGAAGCAGCGCCTGGGTGAGCATAAAGGTGGCATTCACGTTAACCTGCATGACGTCCTGCCAGACCTGTGGATTTTGTTCGCTTATTGGGCAAATATCGCCGAGTAGTCCGGCATTATGCAGAACGCCGTCCAGACGCGGATAGTTAACCGCAATTCTTTGCACCAGTTGCTGGCAATCCTCGGGAGTGCAGGTCAGTAAATCGAGAATGAACCATTGCGCCGGGCGATGCGTTTCATCGGCAATCTTCTGGGCGACCTGACGTAATTTTTCTTCGTTTCGGCCCAGTAAAATCACCGTTGCACCATAGCGCGCATAAGTCAGCGCGGCTTCACGACCAATTCCGTCGCTGGCGCCCGTCACCAGGATTATACGATCATTGAGCAAATCTTGTTTTGGTTGGTAATGCATGGCTACTCCTCGACGACATGATCAGCCGCGTTGCCAGTGTATTTTATGACTTTGGGGCTTTATGCCTTAAACCGAGGGGTATTTCAATTGGTCCGGGGCGATAACGCCGCAAAATGAATACCTTGTCATACTTTTGCAGCAATAACATCTCTACGAGACGGCTTAACATGCCTGTTGTAAACTGTGAATCAACGCATTGTTTAACCAAGGTGGGACTTGTGGAATTGTTGTCTGAATATGGTTTGTTTTTGGCGAAAATCGTCACCGTTGTTGTGGCGATTGCGGTTATTGCCGTCATTATTGTTAATGTTGCCCAGCGTAATAAACGCCAGCGCGGCGAGTTACGAGTCAACAATCTCAGCGAACAATATAAGGAGATGAAAGAAGAACTGGCGGCGGCGCTGATGGATCCGCATCAGCAAAAACAATGGCACAAAGCGCAGAAGAAAAAGCATAAGCAAGAGGCGAAAGCTGCAAAAGCAAAAGCTAAATTGGGCGAAGTACTGACTGAAGGCAAGCCCCGCGTCTGGGTGCTGGATTTCAAAGGAAGTATGGACGCGCATGAAGTGAATTCACTGCGTGAAGAGATCACCGCAGTGTTAGCGGCATTTAAGCCGCAAGATCAGGTGGTCCTGCGTCTGGAAAGCCCCGGCGGCGTGGTGCATGGCTACGGTCTGGCCGCCTCGCAGTTGCAACGTTTGCGCGATAAAAAGATTCCGTTAACTGTCACGGTAGACAAAGTGGCTGCCAGCGGCGGTTATATGATGGCCTGCGTGGCGGATAAAATTGTTTCCGCACCGTTTGCCATTGTCGGTTCCATTGGCGTTGTGGCGCAAATGCCCAACTTCAACCGTTTCCTGAAAAACAAAGATATTGATATCGAACTGCATACTGCCGGGCAATATAAGCGCACATTGACGTTCTTAGGGGAAAATACCGAAGAAGGGCGCGAGAAATTCCGTGAAGAACTGAACGAAACACATCAGTTGTTTAAGGATTTTGTGAAGCGTATGCGTCCGTCTCTGGATATTGAGCAGGTGGCAACCGGTGAACACTGGTATGGACAACAGGCCGTAGAGAAAGGGTTAGTTGACGAAATTAGCACCAGTGACGATGTTATTCTTAACCTGATGGAAGGTCGCGAAGTGGTCAATGTGCGCTATATGCAGCGTAAACGATTAATCGATCGATTTACCGGTAGTGCGGCGGAGAGCGCCGATCGCTTGTTGCTACGCTGGTGGCAACGTGGGCAAAAGCCTTTAATGTAAAAGAGAAACGCGAGGCCCGGGCCTCGCGTTTTACTTAATCAACCAGATGATATTTTTCTGAGAGCACATGGGCCAGGTGTTTGAACATATTAAACACCGCAGTGCTTTTCGCTGTCGGCAATCCTTGTTCATCTAAAAAGTAATCGCCGGTAAACACCAGCACGCCATTACGCTGCGTGACGCCGGTGGCTTCAATCCCCGCAAGCGTGTCCTCATGCTCACGAATGATTTTGTTGGCCTCTTTCAACAGCGTTTCGCGGTCGATGGGTTGTGTCTCTTTGTTCATTATTTACTCCTTAAACAAGGACATTAGTCTACGCCAGACATGGCTTACAGACAAATATACCACGCGGGTGTCAAGAGTGTCTTACTGGCAACTTTGGATTTTGCATGCTAATAAAGTTGCGTAACGAATTTTATCAGGTACAGTGTGACGCTTTCGTCAATCTGGCAATAGATTTGCTTGACATTCGACCAAAATTCCGTCGTGCTATAGCGCCTGTAGGCCAAGACCTGTTAACTCAGTCACCTGAATTTTTCGTGAACAGAGTCACGACAAGGGGTTGATATCCGCAGAGAGCGAGTCCATATCGGTAACTCGTTGCCAGCGGAAGGTTTATCAACGTGCGACGCATTCCTGGAAGAATCAAATTAGGTAAGGTGAATATGGGTAAAGCTCTTGTCATCGTTGAGTCCCCGGCAAAAGCCAAAACGATCAACAAGTATCTGGGTAGTGACTACGTGGTGAAATCCAGCGTTGGTCACATCCGCGATTTGCCGACCAGTGGCTCAGCAGCCAAAAAGAGTGCCGACTCTACCTCCACCAAGACGGCTAAAAAGCCTAAAAAGGATGAACGTGGCGCTCTCGTCAACCGTATGGGGGTTGACCCGTGGCACAATTGGGAGGCGCACTATGAAGTGTTGCCAGGTAAAGAGAAGGTCGTCTCTGAACTGAAACAACTGGCTGAAAAAGCCGATCACATCTATCTCGCAACCGACCTTGACCGCGAAGGGGAAGCCATTGCATGGCACCTGCGGGAAGTTATTGGCGGCGATGATGCGCGCTATAGCCGGGTGGTGTTTAACGAAATTACTAAAAACGCGATCCGCCAGGCATTTAACCAACCAGGCGAACTGAATATCGATCGTGTTAATGCCCAACAAGCGCGTCGCTTTATGGACCGGGTGGTGGGATATATGGTTTCGCCGCTGTTGTGGAAAAAAATTGCGCGTGGTCTTTCTGCTGGGCGAGTGCAGTCGGTGGCTGTCCGCCTGGTCGTCGAGCGTGAACGTGAAATCAAAGCGTTCGTCCCGGAAGAGTTCTGGGAAGTGGACGCCAGCACGACGACGCCATCAGGCGAGGCTTTGGCCTTGCAGGTGACCCATCAGAACGACAAACCTTTCCGTCCGGTCAATAAAGAACAGACTCTGGCAGCGGTGAGTCTACTGGAAAAAGCGCGCTATAGCGTACTGGAACGTGAAGACAAACCGACTACCAGCAAGCCAGGCGCTCCTTTTATTACCTCTACGCTGCAACAGGCTGCCAGTACCCGCCTTGGTTTTGGCGTGAAAAAAACCATGATGATGGCGCAGCGTTTGTATGAAGCTGGCTACATCACTTACATGCGTACCGACTCAACTAACCTGAGTCAGGATGCGGTGAATATGGTGCGTGGCTATATCAGCGATAATTTCGGTAAGAAATATCTGCCGGAAAGTCCGAATCAATACGCCAGTAAAGAAAATTCACAGGAAGCGCATGAAGCGATTCGTCCTTCTGACGTCAATGTGATGGCAGAATCATTGAAGGATATGGAAGCGGATGCACAGAAGCTGTACCAGTTAATCTGGCGTCAGTTTGTGGCCTGCCAAATGACCCCGGCTAAATATGATTCCACCACGTTGACCGTTGGCGCCGGAGATTTCCGTCTGAAAGCGCGTGGACGTATTCTGCGTTTCGACGGCTGGACGAAAGTGATGCCGGCACTGCGTAAAGGCGATGAAGACCGCATTTTACCGCCAGTTGATAAAGGCGACTCTCTGACGTTAGTTGAATTGACGCCGGCCCAGCACTTTACCAAACCGCCAGCCCGTTTCAGCGAAGCCTCGCTGGTTAAAGAGCTGGAAAAACGCGGCATTGGTCGTCCGTCAACCTATGCGTCGATCATTTCGACCATTCAGGATCGCGGCTATGTGCGTGTGGAAAACCGTCGGTTCTATGCGGAAAAAATGGGGGAGATCGTTACCGATCGCCTGGAAGAAAATTTCCGCGAGTTAATGAACTACGACTTTACCGCGCAGATGGAAAACAGTCTGGACCAGGTGGCAAATCACGAAGCAGAGTGGAAAGCCGTTTTGGACCACTTCTTCTCAGATTTCACCCAGCAGCTTGATAAAGCTGAAAAAGATCCAGAAGAGGGCGGTATGCGCCCGAACCAGATGGTTCTGACCAGCATTGACTGCCCGACCTGCGGTCGCAAAATGGGGATTCGCACTGCCAGCACCGGGGTTTTCCTGGGCTGTTCCGGCTATGCGCTACCGCCAAAAGAGCGTTGCAAAACCACCATTAACCTGGTGCCGGAAAACGAAGTGCTTAACGTGCTGGAAGGCGAAGACGCTGAAACCAACGCTCTGCGCGCCAAGCGTCGTTGCCCGAAATGTGGTACGGCGATGGACAGCTATCTCATCGATCCGAAACGTAAATTGCATGTCTGCGGTAATAACCCAACCTGCGATGGTTACGAAATCGAAGAAGGCGAATTCCGCATTAAAGGTTATGACGGCCCGATCGTTGAGTGTGAAAAATGCGGTTCTGAGATGCACCTGAAAATGGGGCGTTTTGGTAAATACATGGCCTGCACCAACGAAGAGTGTAAAAATACGCGTAAGATTTTGCGTAGCGGCGAAGTCGCGCCACCGAAAGAAGATCCGGTTCCACTGCCAGAATTACCGTGCGAAAAATCAGATGCTTATTTTGTGCTTCGTGACGGTGCTGCCGGGGTATTTCTTGCCGCAAATACTTTCCCGAAATCACGTGAAACCCGCGCTCCGCTGGTGGAAGAACTTTATCGCTTCCGCGATCGTCTGCCGGAAAAATTGCGTTATCTGGCCGATGCGCCGCAGCAGGATCCAGAAGGCAATAAGACAATGGTTCGCTTTAGCCGTAAAACGAAGCAGCAATATGTTTCTTCTGAAAAAGATGGAAAGGCAACCGGCTGGTCAGCATTTTATGTTGATGGCAAATGGGTTGAAGGTAAAAAATAACCTTTAATTCTGTCTGTTTTTTAAAGGTGAAGGGTCGCGAAAGCGGCCCTTTTTGCGTTTTATATTATTTTTTCCTCACACCTATACACTAAAGCTATAAATGATATAGTGGTTATAGTTAACACTTTTTTATTATTAAATCGTATTAGCCATATTTCAGGCATGGCTAAAAAACGATGTACTGATGGCGTCTAAGTGGATGGTTTAACATGAAATTACAGCAGCTTCGCTATATTGTTGAGGTGGTCAATCACAATCTGAATGTCTCATCAACAGCTGAAGGACTTTATACATCACAACCTGGGATCAGTAAGCAAGTCAGAATGCTGGAAGATGAGTTGGGCATCCAAATCTTTTCCCGCAGCGGTAAGCATTTGACTCAGGTAACCCCAGCGGGGCAGGAAATTATCCGCATCGCTCGTGAAGTTCTGTCAAAAGTGGACGCCATTAAATCTGTCGCCGGAGAGCACACCTGGCCGGATAAAGGTTCGCTGTATATCGCTACCACTCATACCCAGGCACGCTACGCGTTGCCAAACGTCATCAAAGGTTTTATTGAGCGTTATCCCCGCGTTTCTTTGCATATGCATCAGGGGTCGCCGACGCAAATTGCCGATGCTGTCTCTAAAGGCAATGCCGATTTTGCTATCGCCACGGAAGCTCTTCATTTATATGAAGATTTAGTGATGCTGCCATGCTATCACTGGAACCGGGCTATTGTCGTTACTCCAGACCATCCGCTCGCGGGAAAAGATGCCATCACAATTGAAGAACTGGCGCAGTATCCGTTGGTGACATATACCTTTGGTTTTACCGGACGCTCCGAACTGGATACAGCCTTTAACCGCGCAGGGCTGACGCCGCGAATTGTCTTTACGGCAACAGATGCCGATGTCATTAAAACGTATGTCCGGTTAGGTCTGGGGGTAGGGGTGATTGCCAGCATGGCCGTTGATCCGGTTTCTGATCCTGATTTAGTTCGTGTCGATGCACATGATATTTTCAGCCATAGCACAACTAAAATTGGTTTTCGTCGCAGTACATTTTTACGCAGCTATATGTATGATTTTATTCAGCGTTTTGCACCGCATTTAACGCGAGATGTCGTCGATGCCGCTGTGGCGTTGCGTTCCAATGAAGAAATTGAGGCCATGTTTAAAGATATCAAATTGCCGGAGAAATAATTATTGGCGTTATTTCCGGCGTTTTTATATGAGTTTCGTTGGGATTTGTCTCATCTTTTTATCAATCATATCAATCGCTTTACCTCTCTTACTCGTTCCTGACCTCGCTACGGCGAGGTTTTCTTTTTTATCTCCGCAAGGTTTCTTCTCTTTTATCAATTTGAGTTGTTATCAAATCGTTACGTGCTGTTTGTGTTATCTTTAATATTCACCCTGAAGAGAATCAGGGCATCGCAAACCCTGTCATTAAGGAGGAGCTATGTCGTTAACCCTACGAGAAGCCAGTAAGGACACGTTGCAGGTCAAAGATAAAACTTACCACTACTACAGTCTGCCGCTTGCTGCTAAATCACTGGGCGATATCGCCCGTCTGCCGAAGTCACTCAAAGTATTGCTTGAAAACCTGTTGCGCTGGCAGGACGGCAATTCCGTTACCGGAAAAGATATTCAGGCGTTGGCCGGATGGTTGAAAAACGCCCATGCCAATCGTGAAATTGCTTACCGTCCGGCAAGAGTGCTGATGCAGGACTTTACTGGCGTACCTGCTGTCGTTGATCTTGCTGCGATGCGCGAAGCGGTAAAACGTCTTGGTGGCGATACAGCGAAGGTGAATCCGCTTTCACCAGTCGATCTGATTATCGATCACTCGGTGACCGTTGATCGCTTTGGCGATGATGAAGCATTCGAGGAGAACGTTCGCCTGGAAATGGAGCGTAATCACGAGCGTTATGTCTTCCTGAAATGGGGCCAGCAGGCATTCAGCCGCTTCAGTGTTGTGCCGCCCGGTACAGGGATTTGCCATCAGGTTAACCTCGAATATCTCGGCAAGGCGGTGTGGAGTGAACAACAGAACGGTGAATGGATTGCTTACCCAGATACGCTGGTCGGTACTGACTCGCACACAACTATGATTAACGGTCTTGGCGTGCTGGGATGGGGCGTTGGCGGGATCGAGGCGGAAGCAGCGATGTTAGGCCAGCCGATTTCTATGCTTATTCCTGATGTGGTGGGGTTTAAACTTACGGGTAAATTACGTGAAGGTATCACTGCCACGGACCTTGTTCTCACCGTTACACAAATGCTGCGTAAACACGGTGTGGTCGGTAAATTTGTCGAATTTTATGGCGATGGACTGGATTCGCTACCGCTGGCGGATCGCGCAACGATTGCCAACATGTCGCCAGAATATGGTGCAACCTGCGGCTTTTTCCCAATCGATGCGATCACCCTTGATTACATGCGTTTAAGTGGTCGCAGTGAAGAGCAGGTCGAACTGGTTGAGAAATACGCCAAAGCGCAAGGTCTGTGGCGTAATCTGGGAGATGAACCGATTTTTACCAGTACGTTAGAACTGGATATGAATGACGTTGAGGCGAGTCTTGCCGGACCAAAACGTCCACAGGATCGTATTGCGCTGCCCGATGTACCAAAAGCATTTGCCGCCAGTAACGAACTGGAAGTGAATGCCGCGCAGAAAGATCGCCAGCCCGTTGATTATGTTATGAACGGTCATCAGTATCAATTGCCTGATGGCGCAGTCGTCATCGCTGCGATAACGTCTTGCACCAATACTTCCAACCCCGGAGTGCTGATGGCGGCTGGTTTGTTGGCGAAAAAAGCCGTAACTTTGGGCCTGAAGCAGCAACCGTGGGTCAAAGCGTCACTGGCACCCGGCTCAAAAGTTGTTTCTGACTATCTGGCAAAAGCCAAACTGACACCGTATCTTGATGAGCTTGGCTTTAACCTCGTGGGATATGGCTGTACTACTTGTATCGGTAACTCTGGTCCGCTGCCTGAACCTATCGAAACCGCCATCAAAAAAGGGGATTTAACCGTAGGGGCGGTGCTGTCTGGCAACCGTAACTTTGAGGGACGTATTCATCCGCTGGTTAAAACTAACTGGCTGGCTTCGCCGCCGCTGGTGGTAGCTTATGCGCTGGCGGGCAATATGAATATCAACCTGACTACCGATCCTCTCGGCCACGATCGTAAAGGCGATCCGGTTTATCTGAAAGATATCTGGCCATCGGCTCAAGAAATTGCCCGTGCGGTAGAGCAAGTCTCTACAGAAATGTTCCGTAAAGAGTACGCGGAAGTTTTTGAAGGGACAGCGGAGTGGAAAGAGATTAATGTTGCGCGATCCGATACCTACGGTTGGCAGGATGACTCAACCTACATTCGGTTATCCCCCTTCTTTGATGAAATGCAGGCTACGCCAGTTCCACCAGAAGATATTCACGGCGCGCGTATTCTGGCGATGTTGGGAGATTCGGTTACCACTGATCATATCTCTCCAGCAGGAAGTATTAAGCCAGACAGTCCGGCAGGACGATATCTTCAAAGTCGTAGCGTTGAGCGCAAAGATTTTAACTCCTACGGTTCGCGGCGTGGCAACCATGAAGTAATGATGCGCGGCACATTCGCCAATATTCGCATTCGGAACGAAATGGTGCCGGGTATTGAGGGCGGCATGACGCGCCATTTCCCCGGCAACGATGTTATCTCTATTTATGATGCTGCAATGCGCTATCAGCAAGAGAAAACGCCGCTGGCAGTGATTGCCGGGAAAGAGTATGGCTCAGGCTCCAGCCGTGACTGGGCGGCAAAGGGGCCGCGCCTGCTTGGTATTCGCGTGGTTATTGCTGAATCGTTCGAACGTATTCACCGTTCCAATTTAATCGGGATGGGGATTTTGCCGTTGGAATTTCCGCAAGGCGTAACGCGTAAAACGCTCGGGCTGACTGGTGAAGAGACGATTGATATTGTCGATCTGCAAAATTTGCAACCGGGGGCAACGGTTCCGGTGATGCTAATGCGAAATGATGGGCGACAGGAAGTGGTGCCGTGTCGCTGCCGCATCGACACGGCGACAGAATTAACCTATTACCAGAACGATGGCATTTTGCATTATGTCATTCGTAATATGTTGAAGTGACAGGCCTGTGCTTGCCGGATGTGAGCATCCGACAAGCATATTAAGTCTGTATCAAGCGAGGGTTATTTATTGAATAAATGCCCCATTTTCTCGGCTTTAGTATCGAGATAATGTTCGTTATTTGGGTTGCGACCGACAATCAACGGAACACGTTCAACAATGTTAATTCCTGCTTCGGTCAGAATTTCGACTTTTTTCGGGTTATTGGTTAGAAGGCGAACCTCATTGACGCCGAGTAACTTGAACATATCGGCGCAAAGAGTGAAATCGCGCTCATCAGCGGCGAAACCTAACTGGTGGTTGGCTTCGACAGTATCGTAACCTTGATCCTGTAAAGCGTAAGCGCGAATTTTATTCAGCAGGCCAATGTTACGACCTTCCTGACGGTGATACAGCAAAATACCACGGCCTTCCTCGGCAATTTGCGCCAGCGCCGCTTCGAGCTGGAAGCCACAATCGCAGCGCAAGCTGAACAGGGCGTCACCGGTCAGACATTCGGAATGGACGCGCGCAAGCACCGGAATATGCCCGGAAATATCGCCATAGACTAGCGCGACATGATCGTGTCCGGTTGCCAGTTCTTCAAATCCCACCATCAGGAAATCGCCCCATGGGGTTGGCAGTTTGGCTTCTGCCACACGTTTAAGCTGCATGAAATTCTCCAGATAATGCTGGTTCTGTATTGGCTTATTTTGCCATAACGCGGAGGTGTTCACCTAATTACGACGTATCAATGATTCACGGAATGGCACAAATCTGTCAATTTTTCCTGGAACAGACATTTTCAGTTATGATTGTGAGGCTTATAGAAAAGGAGAGCCCATGCGTTCGATTGCCAGACGTACCGCTGCAGGAGCGGCACTATTACTGATTATGCCGATAGCGGTATGGATTTCTGGCTGGCGTTGGCAACCAGGGGAGCAAAGTGGGTTGCTGAAAATGGCCTTTTGGGTCACGGAAACGGTCACTCAGCCCTGGGGCGTCATTACGCACCTGATTTTATTCGGCTGGTTTCTCTGGTGTCTGCGTTTTCGCATCAAAGCGGCAATGATGTTGTTTGCTCTTCTTGCTGCGGCGATCCTTACAGGACAGGGGATAAAATCCTGGATTAAAGACAGCGTTCAGGAACCACGGCCTTTTGTTATCTGGCTGGAAAAAACGCATCATATTCCGGTTGATGAGTTCTACACTTTAAAGCGTGCAGAACGTGGAAATTTAGTGAAAGAACAGTTGGCTGAAGAGAAAATGATCCCGGACTATTTGCGCACTCACTGGCAAAAAGAGACGGGGTTTGCTTTCCCTTCCGGTCACACAATGTTCGCTGCCAGTTGGGCGCTAATGGCCGTTGGCTTGCTGTGGCCGCGCCGTCGTACTGTAACTATTGCGCTATTGTTGGTTTGGGCGACTGGAGTGATGGGGAGCCGTCTGGTGCTCGGGATGCATTGGCCGCGTGATTTAGTGGTAGCTACGTTAATTTCGTGGGCGCTGGTAGCGGTGGCGACCTGGCTTGCGCAGCGTATTTGTGGGCCATTAACACCACCGCCGGACGAAAATCGCGAAATAGCGCAACGAGAACGGGAAAGTTAACGCTGGTTGATTTTCCGAATTTAGCCCTTAAATCATCAACAATACACGTGGATACCATTTCGCAGACGGCGCGAAAATGGTACTTTAAAGGGCTATTGCGGTAAGTTGACCATAATTTATTCGCTTTAACCACATAACGGGAAGTAATGTGAAATATTTACTCATTTTCTTATTGGTGTTGGCGATTTTCGTGATTTCGGTCACATTAGGTGCGCAGAACGATCAACAGGTAACGTTTAATTATCTGTTAGCGCAAGGGGAATATCGGGTCTCCACATTGCTGGCGGTATTGTTTGCTGCGGGTTTTGCTATTGGTTGGTTGATTTGCGGCCTGTTCTGGTTGCGAGTTCGTGTTTCTCTGGCGCGCGCTGAACGTAAAATAAAGCGACTGGAAAACCAGCTTTCACCCGCGACTGATGTGGCGGCGGCGCCTCATTCGTCAGTGGCGAAGGAATAACTTCCTATGCTGGAGTTGTTGTTTCTGCTTTTGCCTGTCGCCGCTGCCTATGGCTGGTATATGGGCCGCAGAAGTGCGCAACAAAACAAGCAAGATGAAGCCAACCGCCTGTCGCGTGATTACGTGGCGGGGGTTAACTTCCTGCTTAGTAACCAACAGGATAAAGCGGTAGACCTGTTTCTTGATATGCTCAAAGAGGACACAGGCACCGTTGAAGCTCACCTTACGCTCGGAAATCTGTTCCGTTCGCGCGGCGAAGTCGATCGCGCCATTCGTATTCATCAAACCTTAATGGAAAGTGCTTCGCTGACCTATGAACAGCGCCTGTTGGCAATTCAGCAACTGGGGCGTGATTACATGGCTGCCGGGTTGTACGATCGTGCGGAAGATATGTTCAATCAACTGACTGATGAAACTGACTTCCGTGTTGGCGCATTGCAACAGCTTTTGCAAATCTATCAATCCACCAGCGAATGGCAGAAAGCGATTGATGTCGCAGAACGACTGGTGAAGTTGGGTAAAGATAAACAGCGCGTCGAAATTGCCCATTTTTATTGCGAATTGGCTCTGCAGCACATGGCCAGCGACGATTTTGATCGTGCAATGACCTTACTGAAAAAAGGGGCCGCAGCCGACAAAAACAGCGCTCGCGTGTCCATCATGATGGGGCGTGTCTTTATGGCGAAGGGGGAATACGCAAAAGCGGTTGAAAGCCTGCAACGCGTCATCTCCCAGGACCGGGAACTGGTCAGCGAAACACTGGAAATGCTGCAAACCTGTTATCAGCAGTTGGGTAAAACAGCTGAATGGGCCGAGTTTCTCCAGCGTGCGGTGGAAGAAAATACCGGTGCCGATGCTGAACTGATGCTTGCCGACATCATCGAAGCGCGCGATGGTAGTGAAGCCGCGCAGGTCTATATTACACGCCAGCTACAACGTCATCCGACGATGCGCGTATTCCATAAATTGATGGATTACCATCTTAACGAAGCGGAAGAAGGGCGCGCCAAAGAGAGTTTGATGGTTCTGCGCGACATGGTGGGCGAGAAGGTGCGTAGTAAGCCGCGTTATCGCTGTCAGAAGTGTGGTTTTACCGCTTACACGCTCTACTGGCATTGTCCGTCTTGTCGGGCATGGTCAACCATTAAACCAATTCGTGGCCTTGATGGTCTTTAATTTTTAAAAAGTCCCGACTTTAGTTACAACATACTAAAGTTTATTTTTACGATTTGCTTCGGTAACACCTGAGTGAAAAAGCCTAACAGGGGAGTAATCGCACCTGTTAATTTTTTATTTCCACGGGTAGAATGCACGCCGTTTACCTGTTTGCGCCACTTCCGGTGCCCATCATCAAGAAGGTCTGGTCATGACGTTATCTGCTTCATCTTCTTCCTGTGCTGTTACGAACTCTCCTGTCGTTGTTGCCCTCGATTATAATAATCGTGATGCTGCGTTGGCATTTGTCGACAAGATTGACCCACGCGATTGTCGCCTGAAAGTAGGCAAAGAGATGTTTACGCTGTTTGGACCGCAGTTTGTTCGTGAACTGCAACAGCGCGGTTTTGATATTTTCCTCGACCTGAAATTCCACGATATTCCTAACACTGCGGCGCATGCCGTGGCTGCCGCCGCCGATTTAGGCGTGTGGATGGTGAACGTTCATGCCTCTGGCGGTGTGCGGATGATGACCGCGGCACGAGAAGCGCTGGTTCCATTTGGTAAAGACGCGCCGTTGTTAATAGCGGTAACCGTGCTGACCAGTATGGAAGCCAGCGATCTAGCTGATCTTGGCGTGACACTGTCACCTGCTGATTACGCAGAACGCCTGGCAGCGCTGACGCAAAAATGTGGTCTTGATGGTGTAGTTTGTTCTGCTCAGGAAGCGGTACGTTTTAAACAAGCATTTGGTCAGGATTTCAAACTTGTTACCCCTGGTATTCGCCCGCAGGGGAGTGATGCTGGCGACCAGCGCCGTATTATGACGCCAGAACAGGCACTGGCTGCCGGAGTTGATTATATGGTGATCGGGCGCCCGGTTACTCAATCAGTAGATCCAGAGCAAACGCTGAAAGCGATCAACGCTTCATTACAACGGAGTGCATGATGAGTGATTCCAATAGCCGTCTGGTCTATTCAACAGAGACTGGACGTATCGACGAACCGAAAGCCGCGCCAGTGCGTCCTAAAGGCGACGGCGTAGTGCGTATTCAACGTCAGACCAGTGGACGTAAAGGTAAGGGCGTTTGTCTCATAACGGGTATCGATCTCGATGATACTGAACTGACGAAACTGGCGGCAGAACTGAAGAAAAAATGCGGCTGTGGCGGGGCAGTAAAAGACGGGATTATCGAAATCCAGGGCGATAAGCGTGATTTATTAAAATCATTGCTTGAAGCCAAAGGGATGAAAGTTAAACTTGCTGGCGGTTAACAAAAAAGCCACGGATGTTCTCCGTGGCTCGATTTAATTTATCGTATGTATTATTCGATTCTTTTGCTCTGAGTAGAGTAAAGCGTATTATAATTACGAGTTGTTAACCGTTATTTATTTACGATTATTTACCAACCTGATGACCGATAATACCACCGACTGCTGCACCGCCTAACGTACCCAGCGTGCTGCCATTAGTCAGTACTGCACCGCCTAAAGCCCCTGCGCCCGCGCCGATCGCGGTGTTGCGGTCTCGTTTAGACCAGTTGGAACAGGCACTCAGAGACATAGCCAGCGTAATCGCCAGAACAGCCGCGGTCATTTTTTTGCTCGTTATAAACATAATACTCTCTCCTGAATTTATGATTCACGGAAGTAAGCTCTCTTTAACTATAATAGTTAAGACGCCGTCTGATAAAGTTATTTCCGTGAAATCCTCTCGCGCAGGGTTATATCACGCAAAGTGATAGTTACTTCCTGTTATATCGCTAATATTAATTTTACAACCTTGAGGTATTTGCGACAGGTAAATAGTCTTAATTAACAGCCAGGAATCATCTTAGAGCGGATGATTTGCGAAAAAGCAAATCATCCGTGGGGAAAGAAAAAATTAAATATCGACGATGTGAACCGTCAGTTTACTGCGTTCAAGATGCATAAAATCGCCGGCGCGAATATTCGAATCGGTTATGATCCGATTGAATTTCTCCACCGGGCCGATAGAGTATGAGTGTACGGCGCCAAACTTGGAGCTGTCAGTCAGGATTATTGCTTCACACTCTTTTTCCAGCACCGCATTAACCACATCGGTACGCATCATATCACGGCCAGTAAATCCGGTTTCAGGCTGCCAGCCGTCAATACCAATAAAAGCCTTACTGAAATGAACCTGTTGAATACACTGACGTGTCAAAGGGCCAACCATGCTTTCGCTTTTTTTCTGATACACGCCGCCAAGTAAGATGACTTCACAGGGGGCGTCTTTCAGTAAATGCGCAATGTAACTACTCACTGTAATGATGGTGACATTTTTCTTCTGCTCACCCAACGTACGGGCCAGAAGGGCATTGCTGCTGCCATTTTCGATGAAGATGGTTTCGCCCGGTTGAACCAATGAAGCGGCAAACTCGGCAAGTTGACGTTTCAGAGGGAAGTTACTCATCATTCGGGTTTCAACGTCATCGCTATCAAGCGATACGGCGAAACCATGCGCACGACGCAGATAGCTAAGTTTTTCGAGAGTGTTGAGATCCTGGCGAATGGTAACTTCAGAAACTCCGGTGGCTTTTGCCAGTTCGGTTACGCTAACCTGCCCCTGGTCAATGACCATCTGTAGAATTGTTTGTTGTCGGGAATTCATCGCTGTAATTCTTATAACGTTATAATACTCAATAAAAAATGCTGACGCGCCGGGCATCCTTAAAGAGGGAAACCTGAAAGCACGATTGTTAAATCTCCCACGGTGCTTTCGGAATGTCTGGCGTAGATGCAGCAACCTGGCGCAAGAGTTCTGCTTTAAGTATCTCGAGATTATGGATCGCAGAGTGGTAATCGCCTGCCACAAGGATATCTAACACGATATCAATACGTTCGGCAATGTGCTGGGCAGCAAATTCAGACATCAAGGGCATCCTTATGGCAAAAGATGAAAATGAATAATGCAAAAATTGCCGTTAAAAGAGAAGTGATTAACGGCAAGGCATAATTATCATTTGCGGATACGATATGTGGCGAGATTATATATCGTTAAGTATATGAGTTCGTCTTTTTATACACGTTTCAGATAACGTTTATACCAGCGTTCAAAAGCGACAGCGGGCATCGGTTTTGCAAACAAGAAACCTTGCCTCTCATTGATGCCATTTTTGGTTAAAAAGGCGTCTTCTTTTGCGCTTTCTACCCCCTCCGCAATCACCTGAAGATTCAGCGCCTGGGCTACGGCAACGATCGCACGTACCAGCGATTGCGAAACCGGCTGTTTGTGAATATCACGGACAAAAATCTGATCGAGTTTTATGGCGTCGATAGGGAAGCGCGCCAGTTGAGAAAGCGAAGAGTAGCCGGTGCCGAAATCATCCAGATGTACTTGCGCCCCTAACTGGCTAAATTGCTGAATAACGGACAGCGCCAGTTCATCATTTTCAATCAGACAACTTTCGGTTAGCTCGACATCAATAGGGCAGTATTCGAATTTAAGTTCCTGAAGGACCTGTTTAAGGTCGGTGAAAATGGTTTGATCGGCAAGTTGCCGCGCAGAGATGTTCACCGCTACTCGCAGGTTGATGCCTTTATCCCGCCACTTCGCCACCTGGCGTACGACATCAAGAATAACCCAACGGCCTAAAGGGACAATTAGCCCGGACTCTTCGGCGTAGGAAATAAAGTCCAGCGGTGGAATCAATCCACGTTCGGGCGATTGCCAGCGCACCAATGCTTCCAGACTTCGCACTTCACCGCGCCAGGTGATTTTGGGTTGATAGTGAATGACTAACTGATTGTTTTCCAGAGCTTTACGCAGGTTGGTATCCAGCCAGAGATATTCAAATACTCGTTGATTCATTTCTGGAGAAAAAACGCAAAACTGCCCACGGCCACCTTTCTTCGCCGTGTACATTGCCGTATCGGCATGGCGAATAATGGCTGCACTATCCATACCATGTTGCGGAGAAAGTGAAATGCCGACTGAACAGCCAGTATAGACTTCAATTAAACCAATACTGAAGGGCTGGCGAAGACGGGTTAAAATGCGCGACGCCATCGCTTCTAACGCGCTTTGCGAGGTGTTTGGCGCGAGTATCAGAAATTCATCGCCGCCTGGGCGTGCCAGTACCTGATCCTGCTCAAGGCAGCTTAAAATAGCTAGTGAAACCTCGCGTAACAACTGATCGCCAAACACGTGTCCGTAGGCATCATTTACCTTTTTAAAATTGTCTAAATCAAGATAAACCACACCGACTTTGTTGCCGTCCGCCTGCTTAATGGCGTTATCGATCAACTCCTGCATTGCGTTACGATTCGGCAATCCGGTGATGCTATCAGTGTTAGCCAGAATTCGCAGTCGTTCCTGGGCACGGCGCTCTTCGGTGATATCGGTGCCGGAGCAGATCAAATAGATTTCATTTTTACCGCTACCGCTATGTACGAATTTGTTGCGGAACAGAAACAATCGCTGGCCTTTACGCGTCTGTACCCAGCGTTCCACTTCATAAGCGTTGCCGCTACGGAAAAAACCACTGTTGTTACGCCGTGAGATAACAGCCTCGCGGCGATTCATAAACAATTTAAACACGCTTTGTCCAATGACATCGTGCTCTTTTAGTCCGGTATATTCTTCGCATAACCGATTAAAACGTTGGATATTTCCCCGGCTGTCCAGAATCACAATTGCAGAATGCGCTTCAGAAACCACCTGTTCAGCAAAGGATAGTCCGTGCGATAAATCGCGGGCTACCGCAGGTGTGTCATGCCATGCAGACGCATTCCCGGCCCATTCACGCTTATTGATCTTACGGCCTACCAGATGAACAGAGAGGTCGCTCTCCTCGACGACTAAGTTCATCATCAAACCAGACGTGATGACCGTCATTTCCCTGATACGTGCAGCCTGTTCCGCAGATAACAGCAGAGTTCGCTCTGGTTCCGTTGCTTCGTTACAGGAGAAACGTAAAACATCACTATTTTCCGACAAACGCCAGTATGGGTTGTGCGATCCGAGAAAGTTGTACAAAGTTGTAGACTCCCTAACGGTTTTCATGATGCCTCCCCTCGGGTTAACCGCGGTCCCCCGCAATTAAATGAAAGGTCCAACATGACTTACATAAAATTAACGGCGGCTAAACGCATTGTTTTTTATATATTTATTTGTAATCCAGTTTTGAAAAAACGCCAGTTTTCAAACGAAAGTCCGTTAAAAAAGTTGGGGATAAAAGAATGCAGGGGAGAGTAAAACAAACGGCCCATCCGTAATGAATGGGCCGCGAAAGGGGGTTATGCTACCGGGCGAGCAATAATGCTGCGGGTTTCTATGCGGACTTCGGCAATAGTGACGTCGATAACGTCAGTCACCTTGTAAACCGTTTCACCTTTGATTTGTACGGTGCCGTTCTCCTGGCTGCAAACCAATTCGTCGCGTACAGCGTGTAAGAATGGTGCCGGAATAAAGGCAATAGCGCCATTGTCGATCAGACGCACACGCATACCACCACGGCTGATATCGACGATTTCCGCCGCAAAACGAGTATCAGTCCCCGCCTTGTCTTTCAGAAAACGAGCGTACAGCCAATCACCGACATCACGCTCCGCCATTCGGTTGAGACGACGACGCTCTGCCATTTGGACAGTGATCTCATCCTGCGGACGCGTCGCCGTTTCACCTTTAATGACGGCTTTCAGCAGACGATGGTTGATCATATCGCCATACTTACGAATCGGCGAAGTCCAGGTGGCATATGCTTCCAGACCGAGGCCAAAGTGAGGACCTGGTTCGGTACTGATTTCTGCAAAAGACTGGAAACGACGGATGCGGCTGTCGAGGAAACCGGTCGGTTGTGCATCCAGTTCACGACGTAGTTTACAGAAACCATCCAGCGTAAGCACTTCTTCAGCATCGACATGCAGGCCGTGCGTTTTCAGCAGCGCTGCCAGCGCGTCGGCATTAGCTGGATCGAAGCCCATATGCACGTTATAGATGCCAAAGCCGAGTTTATCGCGCAGTACGCGGGCCGCACAAATATTGGCGGCGATCATCGCTTCTTCGACGATACGATTAGCAATACGACGTGGTTCGGCAACGATATCCAGTACTTCACCTTTTTCACCGAGGATAAAACGGTAATCCGGGCGATCTTTAAATACCAGCGCGTGGTTATGACGCCATTCGCCACGGCGCTGGCAAATTTGCGCTAACAGGCGAATTTGTTCAGCAATTGCGTCGCTTTCTGGCTGCCAGTCACCGGTGTTTTCCAGCCAGTCAGAAACCTGGTCATAAACCAGTTTGGCTTTGGATTCGATAGTAGCGGCAAAAAATTCGATGTCATCTTCAATGCTGCCATCAGCGGACAGCGTCATCCGACATGCCAGTGCCGGACGTACCTCATTGGCACGCAATGAGCAGAGATCGTCAGAAAGCTCACGCGGCAGCATTGGAATGTTGAAGCCCGGCAGGTAGTTGGTGAATGCGCGAATTTTCGCGGCTTTATCCAGCTTGCTGCCTTCCGCAATCCACGCGGTTGGGTCGGCGATCGCCACAATCAGTTGCAGCTTGTTATCCGGCAATGTCCTGGCGAAGAGGGCGTCATCCATATCTTCCGTACTGGCGCTGTCGATGGTGACAAAATCCAGCGAGGTCAGATCTTCACGCACCAGACCTTCATCCAGCATTTCGGTAGCAACACCATCTGGCGCTTCTTTTTCCAGATTATGGCGTGCCAGGGTGACCCACCACGGCACAAAATGGTCGTCGCCGAAGGTGATATATTGCGTCAATTCCGCATAGAAGGAACGATCGCCTTTTAGCGGATGGCGGCGCATTTCAGCAACCGCCCAGTCGCCTTCTTTAAACTCGTGAGTCAGACCACGGGCCGCACGGCAAGGAATAGCATCTTTCAATAATGGATGATCAGGGACGATGGCCAGGCGGTCATTCTTGCCCTGAATTTTACCGACGAAGCGGGTCAAAAACGGTTCAACCAGTTCTTCTGGTTCTGCGGATTCACGATCTTTTTCGCTGTGGATCACCGCGATAATTCTGTCGCCATGCATGACTTTTTTCATTTGCGGCGGCGGAATGAAATAACTTTTTTGCGCGTCGACTTCCAGGAAGCCAAAGCCTTTTTCTGTGGCTTTTACCACCCCTTCAGCGCGGGGCGTCTGGGAATGCAGTTGCTGTTTAAGCTGCGCTAGCAGCGGGTTGTCCTGAAACATAATTGTCTATTTTGGTGGCCATTAGAGCGGCTGACAGTTTTACGCGAATCTGTCTGACGCGGCAAGGTTAATCTGTCTCACCCAACGCGATTTTTAAGCGATTTATCCAGCCACAAAGCCCGCTCCATACCAGCAGATTAATAACCTGCGTTGATGACGTTTTTTGTTCGAGTAATAGGCTGAACTGGGCGGCGCTAAAGCGATCGGGTGCTCGGGTCAGCCATTGTATCGCCTGAATGGCGGTGCGCTCAACAGGATGGCGGTCAGTCCACTGGTTAATTTCGTTTTCGCTCTTACGCAGGACGGCGATAGCTTCTTTATATTCAACAGCTGAATAGGCAATAGTGTTAAAACAATCGACGCTGCCATTAATTCGTGCACTTAATAACGCGGCAAGCTGGCGGCCAGACTTTTCGTTGGACAACGTGCTGGAGAGTAGCTTTCCTAACAGAGAAAGTGAAACAGGGTGGAGATTCAGTGTTTCGGCCAGTCGATGAAGCTCTGTTGTCGTCTGTATCTCTCGCACTTCAGATGCGTCCTCTATTTTGTAGCAGGTACGCCAGCGAGTTGATACGTCAGCAAAAAGTGACGCGTCGGCGTAGTTTTGTAGCTCCAGACCGGGTAACCGACGAACGGTTTCCCCGAGGCTGGCCTGAAAAGTAGCAATTACCCGCGCCTGAAAACCGATAAAACCAATAATCTGATTAATGGACACACAGTCCCATGCTGTCAGCCCGACATCGTTAAGATGCTGGCGAGAACGTTCATCAATAATGGATGGAGAACCAGCTAACTGACGGGCATATTGTGTAATTTGCGCCAGTCGGCGATTGCTTTCTCTTGAGGAGTCTGGCCCCGGAATCGGCGTCAGCCGTGCGGAATAGTAATTGCACAATCGCTGGACGCCGCAGACCTGGGCAACTGTCAGAGCGGTCGACAGGCGTTCATAGGCGGTAAAAGTTTGTGGATGAGTCACTGCAAGTTGGTCAGGAAACAACTTCACCGCAAGAGCACGTGCGGGCGTCAGCCATGAATGAAAGGGAATTAACGTTTCTTCCTCGAGGATCACGTCGAGCAGAAAAGGATCGCTTACTTTTGCCGCGCCTGGCACCAGCGGCTGAACGTCGTATTCCAGAGTGCTGGATTGGGTTTCGTGATACCAGTGGCTTTTGCCTGAACTGTGGCGCTGTTCCATGGGCGTTCCTTGGTCATAACGGAAATCGTTATCCTGACGCAAGGCGGGCAGGGGAGAAAGATTGATCGGCGATAACAAAGATCAGAAAGGTATAACAGAGAAAACGGGCGACAGAGCGCCGCCCGAAGAGACGAAAAGAACGATTATTTCAGTTCCAGTTCGTTCATTGCCGCGATGCTGAAACCGCCGTCAACGTGAACCACTTCGCCGGAGATACCTGCAGAGAGATCGGAGCACAGGAATGCGGCGGAGTTACCCACATCTTCAATGGTAACGGTACGACGAATCGGCGTAACCGCTTCGCAATGCGCCAGCATTTTACGGAAGTCTTTGATGCCGGAAGCGGCCAGAGTACGGATAGGACCAGCAGAAATAGCGTTAACACGCACGCCTTCCGGGCCCATTGCATTAGCCATATAACGCACGTTTGCTTCCAGAGACGCTTTCGCCAGGCCCATCACGTTGTAGTTCGGGATAGCGCGTTCAGCGCCCAGGTAGGACAGGGTCAGCAGGGCAGACCCCGGATTCAGCATGGAACGGCAAGCTTTTGCCATCGCAACGAAGCTGTAAGAGCTGATGTCGTGAGCAATTTTAAAGCCTTCACGGGTAACGGCGTTTACATAGTCGCCATCAAGCTGATCGCCCGGCGCAAAACCAATGGAGTGTACAAAACCGTCAAATTTCGGCCAAACTTTACCCAGCTCAGCGAACATGGTGTCAATGCTGGCATCTTCGGCAACATCGCACTGCAGAACGATGTCAGAACCCAGTTGAGCGGCAAATTCTTCTACGCGGCCTTTCAGTTTATCGTTCTGGTAGGTGAATGCCAGTTCCGCTCCTTCGCGGTGCATCGCCTGAGCGATACCGTAGGCGATGGACAGTTTGCTGGCAACACCGGTTATCAGAATGCGCTTACCGGAAAGAAAACCCATAGCTTTAATCCTTATTGTTGATGCTTGTCGTGCCTGAAAATCAGGCGATTCGTCGTTTTAGTAAACAGTACGAACAGATAAACGGTTATTATAATCAACCTGGCTGTAGGTGGCTATAGTTGCTCTTTCAGTACAGGAGAAGAAGTCGCTCTACAGAACATTTTGCTTTATCTGACTTTGGTGCCAGCATGGTCAGATTGTGGAAATATCCCATGAAATCCGACGAACTATTCAGCAATGTATATATATGACATCCGGCAAACTAAACAGTTTTATCTGTCCCGGAATTTGTTGCGTCAAGGTGATTAATTATCTGGCGACAACAGGTCGCTATTAATTTTTTCTCACGAACAGACATGAATTTAATATTGTCAACCATCTTCACAGAATCTCCATAATCTCTTCATTATCAGAATATGCGCCATGAATAAGATAAAAATACTTTCCATTGCTTTGGAGAAACGTATAATTAGCTAAAAATGAGAATGATCATTCTCATCAAATGAAAGGCCAGGAGATAAAGATGACCAGCAAGCTGGAGATACGTCATAAACAGCGTCAGGATGAAATCATCAACGCCGCCCGTCGGTGCTTTCGTCGCTATGGTTTTCATGCCGCCAGTATGTCGCAAATTGCCAGCGAAGCTCAGCTTAGCGTTGGGCAGATTTACCGTTACTTCGCTAATAAAGATGCCATCATTGAAGAGATGGTCCGCCGTATCATCGACTTTCGTATTGCCCAGATGGATATTGACGCACGTACCGATCACTTCCCGGAAGTCCTTGCCTGGCGGAAATCCTTAAACGAAGACGATGACGCCTTGATGCTGGAAGTGGCTGCAGAGGCAACACGTAACCCGCGGGTGATGGCAATGCTCGAAGAGGCGGATGCCAGAATGTTCGCTAATGGCTGTGCTCACATGAAAAGAATGCATCCTCATCTTAGCGATGAACACATTGGTTGCTGTGTGGAGGTGCTTGCCACCATGATGGAAGGTACGGTTTATCGTCGCTTGACGCCGCAAAAAAGCGATCCTCAACATTTGCAGGAAATATATCAGAGTATTATTAGTATGTTGATAAACAAATAAGAACAGAATTAACCAATAGTGGGGGATATTAATTCCCTTGACTTCATTACGGAATTTATTTCGTGATGTAGATTCGTCATATCTGAATATACCTGAAAATTCCTCATTCATTTTTATGGGGAGGGTATTATTCACCCTGGAGAAAATAATGAAGTATATAGCAACAACTGTAGTGGCAGTGCTGCTCTTGTCGGGTTGTGATAATACGCAAAGCAACAATACATCTGTGGCGGAAACAGAAGTGGGGGTTGTGAAGCTCAAACCACAGTCGATTTCAGTGATCAGTGAATTAACCGGGCGTACCAGTGCCGCACTCAGCGCCGAAGTACGTCCGCAGGTTGGGGGAATTATCCAGAAACGCCTGTTTAATGAGGGCGATTTGGTTAAGGCTGGACAACCGCTCTATCAGATTGATTCAGCCAGTTATCGTGCGGCATGGAATGAAGCCCGCGCGGCATTACAACAGGCACAAGCACTGGTAAAAGCCGATTGCCAGAAAGCGCAGCGTTATGCCCGGCTGGTGAAAGAGAACGGTGTGTCACAACAGGATGCTGATGATGCTCAGTCTACCTGTGCACAAGACAAAGCCAGTGTAGAGGCGAAAAAAGCCGCGCTGGAAACGGCCCGCATTAATCTTGACTGGACCACGGTAACCGCACCGATTTCGGGGCGTATTGGCATTTCGTCGGTAACCCCTGGCGCACTGGTGACCGCGTCGCAGGATACGGCGTTAGCGACTATTCGGGGTCTGGATACAATGTATGTTGACCTCACTCGCGCCAGTGTCGATTTATTACGTCTGCGCAAACAGTCGCTGGCGACCAACAGCGACACCCTGAGCGTCTCACTTATTCTGGAAGATGGCACAACCTACAGCGAAAAAGGGCGCCTGGAGCTCACCGAGGTGGCCGTGGATGAATCTACCGGTTCGGTGACATTACGGGCGATTTTTCCTAATCCACAACAGCAGTTGTTACCCGGCATGTTTGTTCGCGCCCGAGTCGATGAAGGCGTGATGGAAGACGCTATTCTTGCGCCTCAACAGGGCGTTACGCGCGATGCTAAAGGCAATGCTACTGCGCTGGTGGTGAATAAAGACAATAAAGTAGAGCAGCGAACGCTCGAAACGGGAGAAACGTATGGTGATAAATGGCTGGTGCTAAACGGCCTGCACAACGGCGACCGATTGATTGTTGAAGGTTCCGCCAAAGTCACTTCAGGGCAGACCGTCAAGGCTGTTGAAGTTCAGGCTGATGGAGGCAACGCCTGATGTTTTCGCGCTTTTTTGTCCGCAGACCCGTTTTTGCCTGGGTTATCGCCATTTTGATTATGCTGGCGGGTATTCTGGCGATTCGTACATTACCCGTCGCGCAATATCCTGACGTTGCGCCGCCGACCATTAGAATTTCTGCTACCTATACCGGAGCCTCCGCCGAAACGCTGGAAAACAGTGTAACGCAGGTTATTGAGCAACAGCTCACCGGGCTGGATAATTTGCTCTATTTCAGTTCAACCAGTAGTTCTGATGGTTCGGTCAGCATTAATGTGACCTTTGAGCAAGGTACCGATCCCGATACTGCACAGGTTCAGGTACAAAATAAAATTCAGCAGGCAGAGTCGCGCCTACCGAGTGAGGTCCAGCAAACAGGCGTCACGGTGGAGAAATCACAAAGCAACTTTCTGCTGATTGCTGCCGTTTATGACACCACTGACAAAGCGACCAGTTCAGATATTGCCGACTGGCTGGTCAGTAACGTTCAGGACCCGCTGGCGCGCGTTGAAGGGGTCGGGAGTCTGCAAGTCTTTGGCGCAGAATATGCTATGCGCATCTGGCTTGATCCGGCCAAACTGGCGTCTTACTCGCTGATGCCATCAGACGTACAAAGCGCCATTGAAGCGCAAAACGTGCAGGTGACAGCCGGGAAAATCGGTGCATTGCCTTCGCCAAATACCCAGCAACTGACGGCAACGGTGCGTGCGCAGTCCCGTTTGCAGACCGTGGATCAGTTCAAAAATATTATCGTAAAAAGTCAGTCAGACGGCGCGGTTGTTCGCATCAGGGATGTGGCTCGCGTAGAGATGGGCAGTGAAGATTATAATGCCATTGGCAAACTGAACGGCCATCCGTCGGCCGGGGTGGCGGTGATGCTGTCGCCTGGTGCGAATGCGCTGAATACGGCGACGTTGGTCAAGGATAAGATCGCAGAATTCCAGCGAAATATGCCACAGGGATATGACATCGCATACCCGAAAGACAGCACGGAATTCATTAAAATTTCAGTAGAGGATGTGATTCAGACGCTGTTTGAAGCCATCGTTCTGGTGGTCTGCGTGATGTATCTGTTCCTGCAAAACCTGCGTGCCACGCTGATCCCGGCGTTAGCGGTGCCTGTTGTTTTGTTGGGGACATTCGGCGTTCTTGCTTTATTTGGTTATTCCATTAATACCCTGACACTGTTTGCGATGGTACTGGCGATCGGCTTGCTGGTGGATGACGCCATCGTGGTGGTGGAGAACGTTGAGCGCATTATGCGCGACGAAGAGTTGCCCGCGCGTGAGGCTACGGAAAAATCCATGGGCGAGATCTCTGGCGCACTGGTTGCCATTGCGCTGGTGCTGTCAGCCGTATTTCTGCCAATGGCCTTCTTCGGGGGCTCTACTGGGGTAATTTATCGCCAGTTTTCGGTAACGATTATCTCCGCAATGCTGCTTTCCGTGGTGGTGGCATTGACCTTAACGCCAGCGCTGTGCGGTTCTGTTCTCCAGCATGTTCCACCGCATAAAAAAGGCTTCTTTGGTGCATTTAACCGTTTCTACCGTCGTACAGAAGTACGCTATCAACATGGCGTGCTTTATGTTCTGCAGCGTGCTGCCCGAACGATAGGCGTTTATGTTGTGTTGGGTGGCGGAATGGCCCTGATGATGTGGAAACTGCCGGGCAGTTTCTTACCCACTGAAGACCAGGGCGAAATCATGGTGCAGTACACGCTGCCTGCCGGGGCAACCGCAGCGCGTACTGCAGAAGTCAATCGCCAGATCGTTGACTGGTTCCTGGTAAACGAAAAAGCAAACACCGATGTTATTTTTACCGTTGATGGTTTTAGTTTTAGCGGCAGCGGACAGAACACCGGGATGGCGTTTGTTTCGTTGAAAAACTGGTCACAACGTAAAGGGGCAGAAAATACTGCGCAAGCCATCGCCTTACGGGCAACCAAAGAGCTGGGCACAATCCGTGATGCCACGGTATTTGCGATGACGCCGCCAGCCGTTGATGGACTGGGGCAAAGCAACGGCTTTACGTTTGAATTAATGGCAAGTGGCGCTACTGACCGTGAAACCTTGCTTAAAATGCGTAATCAGTTAATTGAACAGGCGAATCAAAGCTCTGAATTGATTTCTGTGCGCGCCAATGACCTACCGCAAATGCCGCAATTGCAGGTAGATATTGATAACAATAAGGCCGTGTCGCTGAGGTTGAGCTTAAGCGATATCACCAACACGCTGGCCAGCGCGTGGGGGGGGACTTATGTGAATGACTTTATTGATCGTGGTCGTGTCAAGAAAGTCTACCTTCAGGGCGACAGTGAATTTCGTTCCGCGCCGTCAGATTTAGGGAAATGGTTTGTGCGCGGTAGCGATAACGCCATGACGCCGTTCTCTGCTTTTGCCACTACGCGTTGGATCTATGGCCCGGAAAAACTGGTGCGCTACAACGGTTCTGCGGCTTATGAAATCCAGGGGGAAAACGCGAGCGGTTTTAGTTCTGGCGATGCGATGGCAAAAATGGAAGCCCTGGCGAACAACCTTCCGGCAGGAACAACCTGGGCCTGGAGTGGTTTGTCATTGCAGGAGAAACTCGCCAGCGGACAGGCATTGAGTCTGTACGCGGTGTCTATTCTGGTGGTTTTCCTCTGCCTTGCAGCACTGTACGAAAGCTGGTCAGTCCCGTTCTCGGTCATTCTGGTGATCCCGCTGGGGCTTCTCGGCGCGGCGCTGGCGGCCTGGATGCGCGATTTAAACAACGACGTTTACTTCCAGGTGGCGCTATTAACCACTATCGGTTTGTCGTCGAAAAACGCCATTCTGATTGTAGAGTTTGCTGAAGCGGCGGTTGCTGAGGGCTATTCCCTGAGTCGGGCGGCATTACGCGCGGCGCAGACACGTCTGCGTCCAATCATCATGACCTCACTGGCGTTTATTGCCGGGGTAATGCCACTTGCAATGGCTACCGGCGCGGGCGCGAACAGCCGCATCGCCATTGGTACCGGCATTATTGGCGGTACGTTGACCGCCACGCTACTGGCAATCTTTTTTGTCCCTCTCTTTTTTGTACTGGTGAAACATTTGTTTGCCGGTAAACCGCGCCGTCAGGAGTAAGTTATGTTGCGTCGTTCTCTTATTTTTCTGGTGCTGTTGAGTGCGGGATGTGTGTCGCTCGATCCCCACTACAGTACACCTGAATCCCCAATCCCGGCGACGTTGCCGGGAACACAGGGCCAGGGGAAAACAATCAGCCATGACTGGCAGCAAGTGATCCACGATCCCCGATTGCAGCAGGTGGTGACCATTGCACTGAACAGTAACCGCGATGTGCAAAAAGCGATTGCGGATATTGATTCTGCGCGGGCGCTATATGGGCAAACTAATGCGTCGTTATTCCCGACGGTGAATGCGGCTTTAAGTTCGACCCGCAACCGTACGCTGACGAGCGGAACCGCTACCAGTGCTGAAGCGAACGGTTCTGTCTCCAGTTTTGAGCTGGATCTGTTTGGTCGTAATCAGAGTTTGTCGCGGGCAGCACGGGAAACCTGGCTTGCCAGTGAATTTACGGCGCAGAATACCCGCTTAACGCTGATTGCCGAAATCAGCACCGCCTGGCTGACGCTGGCGGCCGATAACAGCAACCTGGCTCTGGCAAAAGAGACGATGGCCAGTGCAGAGCACTCGCTGAAAATTATCCAGCGTCAGCAGCAGGTCGGTACTGCGGCAGCGACAGATGTCAGCGAGGCGATGAGTGTTTATCAGCAAGCGCGCGCCAGCGTTGCCAGCTATCAGACGCAAGTGATGCAGGATAAAAATGCCCTGAACTTACTGGCGGGCACTACGCTTGCGGAAAATCTGCTACCGGGAACACTGGAAAGCCTGCCGGAACAGATGATAAGCCTGGTTCCTGCGGGAGTGTCATCTGACGTTCTGCTGCGTCGCCCGGATATCCAGGAAGCGGAACATAACCTGAAGAGCGCCAATGCTGATATTGGCGCAGCGCGGGCAAACTTCTTCCCGACGATTTCGCTGACTGCCAGTGCCGGCGTTGGCAGTGATGCATTGTCATCGCTGTTCAGCCACGGAATGCAGGTCTGGTCATTTGCGCCCTCGGTGACATTACCGCTGTTCACTGGGGGCAGTAATCAGGCGCAACTTCGCTACGCAGAAGCGCAAAAGCGCGGACTCATTGCCACTTATGAAAAAACAGTCCAGAGCGCCTTCAAGGATGTCGCCGATGCGCTGGCCCGCCGGACAACACTGGAAGAACAACGGGATGCGCAGCGCCAGTATGTCAACGCCGAACAACAAACGGTCGATATTGGCCTGCGTCGTTATCAGGCCGGCGTTGGCGATTACCTGACCGTGTTGACAGCACAGCGCACGTTGTGGAGCGCGCAGCAGGAATTACTGGCGTTGCAACTCACTGATTTTACAAACCGAATCACGCTCTGGCAGTCGCTGGGCGGCGGTATGTCATCACTCAAGTAAGGAGCAGTATGAACAGAGTCTCTCTTTCATGGGCACTAATTCTCGGTCTTTTAGCCGGGATTGGCCCAATGTGTACCGACCTTTACTTGCCTGCGTTGCCTGAGATGTCGAAACAACTGGCGGCGACCACGACCATAACGCAATTAACGCTGACCGCGTCACTGATTGGCCTTGGTGCCGGGCAACTGCTGTTCGGTCCTTTGAGCGATAAAATCGGGCGCAAGCGCCCGTTAATCTTGTCGTTGCTATTGTTTATTGTCTCCTCCGTTTTGTGTGCGACAACCAACAATATTTACTGGCTGGTGGTCTGGCGTTTTATGCAGGGGATTGCGGGGGCAGGTGGTTCGGTGCTTTCTCGTTCCATTGCTCGTGACAAATATCAGGGCGTAACGCTGACCCAATTTTTCGCGTTGTTGATGACGGTGAATGGACTGGCGCCTGTGTTATCGCCAGTGTTGGGCGGTTATATCGTCAGCACCTTTGACTGGCGCATTTTATTCTGGGTTATGGCTGAGATTGGTACCGTACTCTTGTTGGGGTGTCTGTTATTTATTCATGAGACCTTACCGGAAAATAACAGGGACTCATCATTGCTATTAACCGGGCGAAGTGTGTTACAGAATCGCCGTTTTATGCGCTTTTGTCTGATTCAAAGTTTTATGTTGGCAGGATTGTTTGCTTATATCGGCTCTTCGTCTTTCGTGTTGCAGAAAGAATTTGGCTTTAGCCCAATGCAATTTAGCCTGGTATTCGGCCTTAACGGCATTGGACTTATCATCGCTTCCTGGATTTTTTCACGTCTGGCCCGACGATTTAATGCGATGAAATTGTTGCGAGCTGGCCTGATTGCGGCAATTTTGTGTGCATTGCTCACATTCTTATGTGCATGGCGGCAACTGCCCATCCCGGCACTGGCGGCATTGTTTTTCACCATCGCATTTTGTAGCGGCATTGGCACCGTTAGTGGGGCAGAGGCAATGAGTGCCGTAAGAACACAAGAATCTGGAATGGCGTCTGCGCTAATGGGGATGAGCATGTTTGTTTTCGGCGGTATAGCCGCGCCGTTGTCGGGATTAGGTGGGGAAACGCTGTTAAAAATGAGTTTGGCGATTATGGTGTGTTATACGCTGGCACTCCTGGTTGCGCTCATCGGAACGAGTAATCAGAAGGTGGAAGATTAACGAGTTGTTCATTCTGACAGAGATTATCTCCCTGTCAGAATGCTGCTTAAGAGATCAGCGATCCTTGCGCCAGGCATCTGCCGTCAACGCTTCGCCAAAATGCCCGGAAATTAGCCGTTTGGTAAGCTCATGCAGCGGTGAGGCCAGCACATCCGCGGTACTCCCACGCTCGACGACCTCGCCCTGGTGCATCACCAGAACCTGGTCGCTGATGTGCTTCATCATTCCGATATGTTGAGTCACATAGATATAAGAGATGCCTTGTTTCTCTTGTAACTCCAGCATCAGATTAATTAACTGCGAACGCATCGACATATCCAGCGAGGCGAGGGCTTCATCGGCGATGATCACTTTTGGTCGCAATATTAGCGCGCGCGCCAGCCCCAGACGCTGTTTTTGACCCGGAGCTAACATATGCGGGTAATAGCTAACGTGATCAGGCAGTAGCCCAACCATACGCATCGTTTCAATTATCTGTTTCCGTCGTTGTTCCGGCTCCAGATCGGTGTTTAAACGCAGAGGAAAATCCAGGATTTGCGAGATACGCTGACGCGGGTTCAACGAAGTGGACGGATCCTGGAAAATCATGCGAATACGCTGACTGCGGAAAGAATAATCGCCAAAATGCAGCGGATGATCGTCAATCAATAACTCGCCGCTGGTAGGTTCAACCATTCCCGCCAGCATCTTTGCCAGTGTTGACTTACCGGAACCATTTTCGCCGATGATCGCCAGTGTCTGGCGTTCACGCAATGTAAAACTCAAGGGTTTTACCGCTTCCACCGTTTGACGACGAAACCACCCGGTCCGGTAGCGGAACGTTTTGCTTAAATTACGTACTTCGAGCAACGTTTCGATCATCTCACTCTTTCTCCATATTCAGCGGGAAATGACAGGCATAGAGATGATTTTTTACGCCCGTCAAACGCGGCGTCACAATACATTCACGTTGCGCATACGGACAGCGAGGACCAAGACGGCACCCAATTGGTAATTGCTCCAGAAGTGGGATTGCACCGGGTAGCGTATTGAGGCGGCTTTTATGCGGCATCGCACTGCCGAAATCAGGTATCGCGCGGATCAGCGCCTGAGTATAAGGATGATGTGGCATCGTGACTAAATCCTTACTTGGCGCGCTTTCCACCGTCTGACCACAATAAAGCACGTTAATTTTATCCGCCCATTGGCTAAGCATTTGTAAGTCATGGCTGATAAGCAAAATGGTGGTATTGCTGTTTTGATTCAGCCGCGTTAGCAGGCGGAAAATTTGCGCCTGCGTTGTTGGCTCCATCGAGTTTGTCGGTTCGTCAGCAATCAGCAGACGCGGTTGATTCGCCAGTGCAATGGCAATCATCACTTTCTGGCATTCACCTTCGGTCAACTCGTAAGGAAAGCTGCGCATCGCATCTTTATGATCTTTAATCCCCACGCGGTGCAGCAACTCAATGGCGCGACGTTTGCGCCAGCCGAAACGCTGCCACCAACGGCCTTTATAGGTCCAGGCAGGGATGTTTTGCATCAACTGGCGACCAACGCGCTCTGACGGATCGAGACACGATTGCGGTTCCTGAAAAATCATCGACACGTTGTGCCCAACCAGCTTACGCCGTTCTCGTGCGGAGAGGCGCAGTAAATCGATATCATCAAAACGCATGCGATCAGCGGTGACGCGCCAGTTATCTTTATTAACACCGCAAATCGCTTTCGCAATCAGGCTTTTACCCGATCCTGATTCACCAACCAGACCACGGATTTCACCTTCGTTTAAGGTCATGCTGACGCGGTCAACGGCTTTTACCCACTCATCACCGGTTTTGAATTCAATGGTCAGGTTGCGAATATCCAGTAATGGCATTATTCCACCCCCGCAATAATCGCGCGACGTACGCCATCACCCAGCAGATTCACCAGCAATACGCTGATCATGATTGCCGCACCAGGCAGCATGACGGTCCACGGGGCGACATAAATCAGTTCCAGCGCATCGCCGAGCATTGCTCCCCATTCCGGTGAGGGCAGTTGTGCGCCGAGATCGAGAAAACCGAGCGCGGCGATATCGAGGATCGCCATCGATAGAGCACGGGTAATTTCGGTGACCAGTCCGGCGGTGATATTAGGTAATACGGCAAACCAGAGAATATTCAGCGTTGTTGCGCCATCCAGCCGGGCGGCAATAACGTACTCCTTTTCCAGCTCGTCATGCACCATGCTATAGATTGAACGCACCATACGCGGCAGCAGCGCCAGCCAGACGGCAAACATGGCGTGTGACAAACTTGGCCCGGCAAATGCTACGACAATAATCGCCAGTAGCAACGAAGGAATCGCCAGCAAAGTATCCAAAATATGGTTAAGAACGGCTGAACGTAGGCCATGTGTCGCACCGGCGAAGGTACCGAGCACCAGACCGCAGATCGTCGCGGAAAATGTCACGACAAATGCGCCGCCAGCGGTGGGCGCAGCGCCGCTCAATAATCGACTTAACACGTCGCGCCCGAGATCGTCCGTACCGAGGAAGAAAGAAACTTCGCCATAACGCGACCATGATGGCGGCAGTAGCTGATAACCGAGAAATTGCTGATCGATGCCATAAGGCGCAAACCAGCCGCCAAAAATACACAGCACAGCCAGCCCCGCGCAACCGTACAAGCCGACCATCGCAGAGGCATCACTGTAGAATTTGCGCCAGGCGGTACGTAGCGTACCTGGCGGACGTTTCTCGCTGTATACGCTATCGTAAGGCATATGGACTCACTTTAATATTATTAACCATGCTTTGGTTCCCTTTTCTTTTCCCTTTAATATCAATACGTTTATCGTCGTTTTTATTCTGATTTTGTTTAGTTTGCTTCGATTTTATAGTATCAATTTAAGCAAAATGTGTACACTAATGTGTATACGCTGGCTCGTGGAGTGTACACATTGCTTACCGATACAAAATTAAGAAAAGCACTAGGCAAAAAGCGAGACAAAATTGAAGTAGTTTCTGACGCTATGGGCCTGAACGTTCGGCTGTCTACTTCCGGCAGTATAACATTCTTTTACCGTTACCGATGGAACGGTAAAGCCGCTCAATTGGCAATCGGGAATTACCCGACCGTATCGTTATCTCACGCACGCAAACGCAGGCAGCAATTCAGAGCATGGTTAACTGAAGGACTTGATCCGCGATGTCAGGTTGCTCTGGAAAAGCAAAACAAAACCGAAGCACTCACAGTGAGCGAAGCATTTGATTATTGGGAAAAGAACTATTGCATTCCCGAAGGATTAAGAAAGGTAAAGGTTAACCGGAGGGATTTTAATAACCATATCGCGCCAGTTCTTGGAAATAAGGTTGTTGATCAGACAACGAAAGAACAGTGGCTTAGCCTGTTTGACTCTATGGGAAGAAGGGTAGTTACAGGCCAGATGCTGGGGTTAATGCAGCGGACGTTTCGGTTTTGCTCAAACAGGGGAGTGATTAATACAAATCCAGTTGAGACCTTAAGGCGCTCGGATGTTGGTCTTACTGCTGCATCTAAGGACAGAATATTAAGTGATGAGGAAATCAAAATAGTCTGGTCTACGCTGCCTGAATTGGCGCACAGGCAAATGATGATCGTTAAATTTTTGCTGATGACAGGATGCCGAAGTGCAGAGATAAGAACTGCAAAGTGGGAGTGGTTTGATTTCAACGAGGGGACATGGACTATTCCAGCAAGCGATTACAAAACCGGGAAATCAGTAAGGCGAGCACTGCCTGTTGCTGCGGTAAGGATGATGGAATCAATAAAAGCAACATCCGTGTCAAAGCATGTTGTTACACTGTCACGCTATAAGGGGCCAGAAGATGACAGGCCGCCACAACAGCCCAATATTGCTTTATTGTCCGCTCAGATAGTTGCCAAAACAGGGATGAAAACCTGGTCGCTTCATGATCTGAGAAGAACGGTTGCAACCCGACTTTCTGAACTGGGGGCTCCACCACATGTGATCGGAAAGCTGCTAGGACATCATATGTCAGGTGTTATGGCGCGTTACAACCTTCACGATTATCTTGATGACCAAAAGTACTGGCTTTCTGTGTGGCAAGATTATCTTGAGAAGTTGATTGGGCGCCCTTTGTTTTGACTCCTGTATTCGCCTATTCTTATTTCAGCAAATACATGTCGAAACAGTACAACGACAAGCCTCCAGCTCTGGAGGGGAAGCCCTGTGAACTGTGCGCAGGCGGTATATAAAAAAACGGCAATGATGACACCGGGATAACCCCGGTGAATTTAGGCCAATTTGTAGTAGAATACGCTTCGGAATTATCAGGAAAAGAATATGCTATGAACCCTTATATTTATCTTGGCGGTGCAATACTTGCAGAGGTTATTGGAACAACCTTGATGAAGTTTTCAGAAGGCTTTACACGGTTATGGCCTTCTGTAGGTACAATCATTTGTTATTGTGCATCATTTTGGTTATTAGCGCAGACACTGGCTTATATTCCAACGGGAATTGCTTATGCTATCTGGTCAGGTGTTGGTATCGTTCTGATTAGCTTACTGTCCTGGGGAATTTTCGGTCAACGATTAGATCTTCCTGCCATTATAGGTATGATGTTGATTTGTGCCGGAGTGTTGGTCATTAACTTGTTGTCACGAAGTGCGACACATTAAATAAAATATAATTTCACTTCATCGAGTAAAAAGCTTGCCCGCATTTTTATGTGGGCAATTTTTAAGCTTAACGTGGTAGACATTCGTTTGAGTAACTAAAAGTACCGCCGGTTTTTTTAGATAAAATCAATGTAATCTATGCATATAATGGCTCATGAAGTATATGATTTCGCAATCATGATTGTTTTTGCATTAACGTTGCGCCTTTCTGCATAAAGAGCCAAAGCAATATCCAATAAAATAACGATAGGTCATAACAAAGAGGTTTTTATGAAAAAACTTATCGTTTCAAGTGTCTTGGCATTAATAACATTCTCGGCGCAGGCGGCACCATTTCAGGTCACAAGTAGCGAAATCAAAAATGGAGAGTTGCTTTCAAAGGCACATGTATTTTCGGGATTTGGTTGTGAGGGAGAGAATATATCACCTTCATTAAGCTGGTCTGGTGCGCCTCAGGGAACGAAAAGTTTTGCTGTGACGGTTTATGATCCAGATGCACCGACTGGTAGCGGATGGTGGCACTGGACCGTAGCCAATATTCCAGCAACAGTAACATCTTTGCCTGTTGATGCCGGGCGGCGTGATGGTACAAAACTTCCCGCCGGGGCTGTTCAGGGGCGAAATGATTTTGGTTATGCGGGATTCGGTGGGGCATGTCCTCCTGTAGGAGATAAGCCACATCATTATCAGTTTAAAGTCTGGGCGCTTAAAACGGATAAAATTCCTGTTGATTCTCATTCCAGTGGAGCATTAGTTGGCTATATGCTTAACGCGAATAAAATAGCAACCGCTGAAATAACTCCTGTTTATGAGATAAAGTAAGGTAAAAGTATGCTGGCAAAAGGTAGGGCTAACCTGAAAATTGAAGAAATACGGATGCATAAACGTCACGAAATTCATAGAGTTAAGCCCATTATGCCAGCTTTATGTCGTATCCGTCAGGGGACGAAAATCATCAATTGGGAAACACATAGTTTAACTGTTGATAATAATCAAGTGGTATTATTCCCCAGCGGATACGAATTTTATATTGCGAATTATCCAGAAGTCGGTCTTTATCTTGCAGAAATGCTTTACTTTCCCATAGACCTGAGGGAAAGATTCCGAAATATTTACGCGGTAACCCCTCTGGCGCGTCACACAACCGGACTCTGTATACCTCAGAATCCCGAGTTGATCTATTGCTGGGAGCAGCTAAGAACATCTGTTTCCCGGGGTTTTTCAACTCAACTTCAGGAACACTTAGCAATGGGCGTTCTCCTTTCATTAGGCGTAAATAATGTTAACTATTTATTTTTATCAGATAATAAACAACCATTAATTAACCGTTGCTATAACTTGCTTGTATCTGATCCAGGCGCAAAATGGACCGCAGACAAAGTTGCGCGACACCTCTATATTTCTGTATCCACATTACATCGCCGTCTGGCAAACGAGGGCGTAAGTTTTCAAAGTATACTGGACGATGTGAGATTAAATAATGCTCTGTCTACTATACAAACCACGTTGAAACCAATTAGTGAGATAGCCAGAGAAAATGGTTATAAATGTCCTTCACGTTTTACTGAAAGGTTTCATAACCGTTTTAAAATAACCCCAAGAGAACTAAGAAAAGCGGCCAAAGAATAAAATAATTTCATTAAGACTATGCGATAGTGCCGATTTTTTTTAAGCGCTCCAGCATAATCATACCACCGGGGTCTGAACAACTCCGGTGGCTTCTGTGTTAAATTTCACAGTTCACTACCAATCGATTGGTATCGTTGATAGTAATGGTTAAGTTAACTACTTGCTAAAATATCCAGCTCTGAACTGTGTCCGTAGCGAATATTCCTGACGTCAGAGAGAATAGATATTTAATCACTTAATGGAAACCAGCCAGTTCCCCTGGAGGCCTGAATTTCATCCCATAATTTATCCGGGATTGTTAATTCAGGAACCTGCTTTGGATTAAGTGCTGTTTTAATTTCATGACTTCTCCCTGTTTCAGCTAAAGTAACCCATTCCGGGTTAATGACCAGCCCCTTACCGATCGCAACAAGCGGCAGACCAACGGAAATTGCTTCCTGAGCCTGATTCGGCGTACGTATTTTACCCGCTGCGATCACTGGTACTCTTCCTGCGATGTGATCTAAAATCAGCTCAATTATTCGTGGTCCGTTTGGTGATTCAATAGGGCGGCTTTCGTTAACACTGACCAGTGAGGTATGTATATACGAAATACCCGACGAGATTAATCGATCCAGTAGTTTATAAGTATCCTCAATCCGTAGACCACCTTTTGCGGATTCTTCAGGAGATATTCTGTATCCTATGGCAAAGGGTTTTGTCGCATATTCGTATACAGTATTTTTTACTTCCTGTAACACAGCCAGAGGGAAACGCATACGCCCTTCGAGATCTCCGCCCCAACGGTCAGTACGCTGGTTAAATAGAGGAGAAAAGAAATTCTGAAGCAGAAACCCATGTGCGCCATGAAGCTCAACGCCATCAAAGCCTGCTTTAATAGCCCTTTTTGTGACGTCTCCGAATGCCCTGATAGTTTCCAGAATCTCGTTTTCAGTCATTTCCCTGCTTTGGACTTCTTTCTTCATAAAGTCACCAGACTTGATGTTTGATGCACTGGCACTAATGACATCATTATTCGGTACAAGCTCTGGAATAGCTTTATTACCGGCATGAAAAATCTGTAGGATAGCTGGAGCTCCACCACTTTTTGCCGCTGTCGCCAGTTCTTCAAGACTTTTCATGAAACGATCATCATATGCGGCAAATTCATTAGTAAATCCAATACCGCTTGGAGTAACATAGGTACATCCTGTTATTACCAGACCAACATTTTGTGAGCGACGTTTATAAAATTCCAGTTCTTGCTGAGATATAGTTCCATCAGGATTAGCTGACCAGGTCGTCATCGGCGCCATAACGATACGATTACGTAACTTGATTTTATCTGTCAGCATAAAAGGCGAAAACAGTGATGAATATTTATTTGTCATAACAATACCTCAGAGATGCTTACCTGATTTTTTGATGTGTTTATTTGATATGATTAACGTTATCTTTGTATCATTTTATTTTGATAATACATCGAGTGTCAGTGAGAAATTTAGCTGCTGGTTCTAATATCAGTGTTTTTGCATCTTATAGCAGTGGGTTGAAAATCAGGGAGATAATCAATCTCCCTGTAGTATTCTTACAAATGTGTTTTATAAAAAGGAATTAATTTATCAAGTGCTTGTTTTACTGGTTCTGGCTTATCATACAGGTCGTAATGTGAATAACCTTCAACAACAACCAGCTCTTTATGTTTTGACGCTGCCCGACCAATAATTTCACAGCCGTCGCGATATGCACCAAAAGCGCCCACTCTATCTCCCACAACAACCATCAAGGGTTGAGTTAATAGCACTTCTGCAAGATGGAATGCATCCCATCCAACGGCAACAGTCTGGTGAGAAAATAGCGAACGATTTACCCCATTCGGTGCACAGCCTCGTGGTGAACGATAATATTCTGTGGCTTCAAAAAGATCTATTTCCGTTAATCCCGCTTCAAGCGCAGCATTCGGAGAGGAGGGGAGTAAATCATCTACGCGAAGTTTAGCGCCGTTAGCTTCATCTGTTCTTTGTTGCGCCATTGCTTCGAGCGCGCCAATAGGATTAAATGCCGTAAACCCTTCACGCATAAGACGCCCGTAGTTTGCGCCAGTGACAGTACCGATGGCTTTAATTCGACGTTCTGTCATTGCGGCATTAATGGCATATCCACCGCCACCGCAAATACCCAGTACGCCAATACGCCCGGCATCAACATAAGGTAAGGTTGTGAGGTAATCAACGACAATGCTGAAGTCTTTTACCCGCATTGTTGGATCTTCCAGATAACGTGGTTCTCCGCCACTGCTTCCCTGAAAACTGGCGTCGAAAGCAATTACGATAAAGCCCGCTTTTGCCAATGCGGCACCATAGACGCTACCTGATGTCTGTTCCTTGCAGCTTCCAATTGGATGAGCGCTGATTATTGCGGGATATTTTTTTTCGCTATCGAAATCATCAGGGAAATAGATATCAGCCGCTATATCCCAGTAGGTGTGTTTTATTGAAACAGTTTTCATTTCAAGCTCCGGGGATTTGCCTAAACAGGTTTAAATATCGTTGCTATTTTCTGCAACAGGCATTCGTGCTTATATCGCGAACGGCATAATAGTATGGCTTGTATTGGTTATCATCAATGGTCTAATATCTATCACAGTGTTAAGCTAAGGTTTACAATGAATGAAAATAGAACCTTCAATTCTGCCTTCTCTCGCCTGGTTCGCACTGATTGTTCGGGCCGGGAGTTTCTCCAGAGCTGCTTCTGAAATGGGGATCACACGGGCCGCGTTGTCCCAGAATTTAAAATCTCTTGAGGAACGTCTGAACACAAAACTGATTTACCGCACGACGCGTAATATGTCGCTTACTGAGGAGGGGCAGCGTTTGTATGACGTGCTGGTGTCGGCTTTTGGGCAGATTGATGATGCTCTGAAAGATGTCGGTGATACCCAACTTGAACCGACAGGTCTACTAAGAATAAACTCTTCCCGTGTTGCAGCAAGGATGCTTGTTGAGCCTCATATCTGCGAGTTTCTTACTCGTTATCCAAAAACTAAAATAGAACTCATTATGGATGATGGCTTGTCTAACATCATTGCTGAGGGCTGTGATGCGGGGATTCGTCCTGGACAGGGGCTGGATGAACATATGACAGCCGTTCCTGTCTCTCCTCTTATTAAACTGATTACCGTAGCATCTCCAGATTATTTAAGGAAATACGGTATTCCTGAAACGCCTTACGAATTGAGTAACCATAATTGCCTTCGATTACGGCATAAAACGAGTGGCGCACTCTCTCCGTGGGAGTTTTCTTATATTAGCGGAAATAATGAAAAGTTCGAAATTGAGGCATCAGGTAGGTATATTGCTAATGATGATGAAAGCATGATTCGGATGGCTATTAATGGGGCAGGCATCATTCAGCATCTCGATTTTGCAATAGCTGAGCAAATCGATGCGGGTAAATTACAGCCGATTCTTCAGGACTGGGCCGTTTCATTTCCTGGGTTTTATATTTATGTCTCTTCGCGAGTGAGGATGCCTTCTAAAGTCCGCGCTTTTATAGATTTTATGGTTGAGAAAAGATTAAGCCTCAAGAGTAATAGTTGATTATTAATGGCCCCGCCCGGAGAAGGGCGGGGTTTTTACAATCTGATTGATATGTGTATAAAAATCAGATTGTCTCATTTAGCTAATGATTTCTGTTTATGCGTGAGTTAGCGTAAGGCATACCACTCCTTATGTTTCAGAGGGTTAGCCATAGCCCCCAAAATATCAGAAATAACGTTAACAATAATAACCAGCGAACCACACACCATTACACCGGCGGAAATTGCCGCGTAATCCTGCTGGCGAATAGCGTTAATTAACCAGCGCCCCAGACCTGGCCAGCTAAAGACCATTTCGGTGATCATCGCCAGGGTCAGCATGGTGGAAAACTGAAGTCCCAGACGGGGGATGACGGGCGGCAACGCGTTATGCAGTACATGGCGACGTAGAATGGTAAAACGTGACAAACCGCGAGTTGCCGCCGCTTTAACATAGTTCTGGTCATACACTTCGATAGTGCTGATACGCATCAGGCGGATCACTTCGGTGGTTGGTGCTACCGACAGAGTTATCACCGGCAGCACCATATGGCGAAATGCGCTCATAATCATTTCATCACGCCACGGGGAGTGTGAAAGCCATGCATCAATCAGCGCAAAACCGGTGACAGGTTTCACTTCATAAAGCAGGTCGAAGCGGCCTGAAACCGGCAGCCAGCCCAGCGTAAGGGAGCAAAACAGCGTCAACAGCAGCGCCAGCCAGAAAATCGGAATTGAAAAACCCAGCAGGGCGATGGCGTTGATCAAGTTATCCTGCCACTTATGCCGCATGATCCCTGCAATCATCCCTACCGGGATCCCTACAATCAGTGCAAACCCAAAAGCGAGAATGCACAGTTCCATTGTCGCCGGAAAAACCTCTTTTAGCTGTTCGGCAATAGACTGACCATTAATGCTGGAAACTCCGAAATCCCAGTGAATCAAACCGTTAAACCAGAATATCCAGGCGTTCCACAAGGAAGCGCCCTGTAGCGGCGCATGTGGCGTGAAATAACTCAAACTGAAACCGACAAAGGTCAGTAAGAATAAAGTCACGATCAATAATAAAATACGACGTAAGGTGAAGATAATCATGGTTTTTTCACCTCATTCTGTTTCTCTCGATATACCCCTGCGAAGGAGGCGTTACCGAACGGGCTAAGTACCAGACCTTTGATATCGTAACGGTAGGCCTGTAAGCGTAATGACGAGGCTAATGGCAAAACAGGCAGTTCCTGCGCCAGAATGTTTTGCGCTTCATCATAAGCTTCTATACGTGCCGCCAGTTGCTGTGAGGAAAGCGCCTTACGCAACACACTATCGAATTTCGGATCGCACCAGTGAGCAAGGTTGGTCTGTGAGTGGATTGCCGCGCAGCTAAGTAATGGACGAAAGAAGCTGTCCGGGTCATTACTGTCCGTCGCCCAACCGGATAATGTCAGATCATGACTCATATCCATTAATCGCGCCTCCTGAAAACGGCCTTCTACTGGCACAATTACTACTTTTACGCCGACTTGCGCCATATCCGCCTGAATCAGTTCGGCGGTCTTCAGCGGACTGGGGTTCCACGCCTGCGAGCGTGTTGGCACCCACAGTTTTAGCGTTAAGTTTTCCAGCCCTAACGCTTTCAGTTGTTCGCGCGATTTTGCCGGATTGTATTCGGTAATCTTAGCCTCATTGTCATAAGCCCATGAGGCGCGCGGTAAAATGGAGGCCGCAGTTTCAGCCGTACCGTAATAGATAGATTGCATCAAACGTTGATTGTTGATCGACAATGCCAGCGCATGGCGTACTGCCGGGTTATTCAACGGCGGTTTGGCGGTATTAAAAGCCAGATAGGCGATGTTCATTCCCGGACGTAGCGTTAAACGCAGGCGTGGGTCGTCGCGCAAAATAGATAACTGGCTGGCGGCTGGCCATGCCAGTACGTCACATTCGCCGGTTAATAATTTCGACAAACGTCCGGTACCGCCAGAACCTAAATCCACCACCACCTGGGGCATCAACGGTTTGCCTCGCCAGAACTCATCATGACGTTGTAAGCGAATATATTGCCCGGCGCGATTTTCCGACAGTTTATACGGTCCGGTGCCGACTGGCTGGCGGTCGAGCAGCTCCTGGCGATCTTCTTTTTCCAGCTTTCCGGCGTATTCCGCGGACATCACCGACGCATAATGGGTTGCCAGATGCCACAAAAAGGAAGCGTCCGGCTGTGCCAGACGAAACTCAACGGTATAGTTATCCAGCTTGCGCACGCTTTTTACGTTATCGGCAAATTGCAGGCTGTCGAAATAGGGGAAGTTACTGCCGTTGACGTTATGCCACGGGTTATTGCGATCAAAAATCCGCTGGAAGGTAAATACCACATCATCGGCATTCATTTTGCGACTGGGGGTAAACCATGCGGTTTGTTGAAACGGTACATCGCGACGTAAGTGGAAGCGATAGGTCGCGCCGTTGTCGAGCACTTCCCAGCTTTCGGCAAGCTCCGGCATCAGGCGATAGGTGTAGGGATCGACATCCAATAGCCGATCATAGAATTGGGCGGCAAGGGTATCGACAATTAACCCACTGCTCGCTTTGGATGGGTTAAAGGTGTTGACCTGTCCACTAACGCAATAGACAAAACCGCTGTCGCGGATATCAGCATGCGGGGTGGGCTCAGGTGCTGCTATTGCCTGACTACTCACAAGTCCAGCAATCACCAAAAGAGACGATAATACCTGGCGCATAATATTAAGAAATTTTATGTAAAGAAGCTATCTTACTAATATTTAATGACATTTGCCATTACCGTTTGTGTTCAGGGGTATCTACGAAGACCGTGTGATTGGTCGTTGCACAGGTGGCGTCGCCGATTGTTCAACATTCGTACCCATGATTTCTTTATAACTATAACTCACAGAATAATTTAGCGGGACACAGTACGGTACGGATCGTAAGAAACCAATTAGAACTGGCTCATATTGTCGACAACGTGTGTCTCATTTTTAGCCGGATGCGGCGTGATGATGAACGGTTTATCTGGCTTACAATACTGACTGAGCATCCGCAATTAAACGATTACTCATTACCCCATTGATTCAAAAACTCTGCGATCTCATCAATGCGGGAGGGATGAATCCCCGCTTCAGTAGCCATTTCATGCTGGGCTTCTTCGCTGATCTCTTCATTATTCATTAATCGGGTGAGCAGTAACTGGAAGTAGTGGGCCAGCGCTGTGCGTTCAGAGTCTGCGACAGGTTTGACGCATTCGGTCGCGTACTCATCGGCAATATCAAAATATTTCAGTGGGATATCGTGGTTCATTGTTTGCCCCTGGGGTTAATGCGCTAAGCACAGGGGCGGATGATAGCACTCGTGATCCGGGTCATACATCTTTTTATCGATAATGACGCGGCGCATTGCCTCTGGCAGGACAATGCGTCGCGTATCCACGCATTACGTCTCGCTAACCGGCGTTCTGTCGCCATCATACAATGGTACTTTGCGATAGCGGCGGATCAGGTACCACAAATATGCGCCGCCTAATGAGGCCCACACCAGACCCAGCGTTAGCGATGTCGACTCCAGATTTACCCACAACACGCCCACTGTCAGTGCGCCAACCAGCGGCATTAATAAATAGTGGAAGTGTTCCTTCCAGCTTTTATTCATCCCTTTACGCCGCCAGAAGTGGTTGAATACCGATAAATTAACGAAGGTAAACGCCACCAATGCGCCAAAATTAATCAACGCCGTGGCGGTGACTAAATCAAAGAATAGCGCCGACAACGCCACAATCCCGACCATAATGACGTTCAGTGCCGGAGTCCGCCATTTCGGATGAACGTAGCCAAATATGCGTTCAGGGAACACATTGTCACGCCCCATCACATACAACAGGCGCGATACGCTGGCATGTGACGCCAGGCCAGACGCTAATGTATTCACAAAGGTCGTGCAGAGGAAAATTGACTGGAACAGCTTGCCGCCGACGTACAGTGCAATCTCCGGCAGTGCGGCATCCGGGTCTTTAAAGCGACTGATATCCGGGAAGAAAAGCTGCATAAAGAAAGATGCCGCAATGAAGATAATCCCGCCGTAAACCGCCGTCAGGAAAATAGCTTTCGGGATCACGCGCGCGGCGTCCGGCGTTTCTTCCGAAAGCGTCGTCACCGCATCGAAACCGAGGAACGAGAAGCAGACAATCGTCGCGCCGGTAATAATCGGGATCAGATGCGCGTTCTCGCTGATAAACGGCTGTAGCGACCAGACAGTGCCAACGCCTTCACCTTTATGCAACCCCTGAACCACCAGGAAGATGAACACCACCATAATGGAGATTTGCACCAGGACAAACAGGGTATTGAAATTGGCGACCAGGTTAACGCTCTTCAGATTCGCGGCGGTTAAAATGGCGACGAAGGTCACCACCCACACCCACGGCGGCACTTCCGGGAAGAGGGCGGAAAGATAGATCTTTGCTAATAATACGTTGATCATCGGCAAAAAAAGGTAATCCAGCAATGATGACCAGCCGACCATAAAGCCGACGTGCGGATTAATCGATTTTTGCGCATAGGTGTAAGCTGAACCGGCTTCCGGGAACTGACGAACCAATTTGCCGTAGCTGATAGCGGTAAACAGCACGCCTGCCAACGCCAGTAAATAAGATGCCGGGACATGGCCGTCGCTGATGCCGGATACAATGCCAAAAGTATCAAATACGGTCATCGGTGTGAGATAAGCCAGCCCCATCATCACCACCTGCCACAATTTTAGCGATTTTCGCAGGCGGGTTTTACCGGGTTGCGCAGCAATATCAAATGGTGAATTAATAGCCATAATTGCTGCCTCCACTGCGTAATAAGGTTTGCGGTCGTATCGACCTGAAATCAAACCTGTTTAGCAGGGGAAGCAAAGGGGGCGGGGTACACTCGGTCGTGGGGAGGGCGCATACGCAGCCTCCCTCGCCATGCGGGAATTTCATCATTGGCATCATCTCATTTCCTCGTCACTGTCTTAATCGTTAACGGAAGCCCGTTGCCGCCTGCGCTCCATAACGCGACATCCGGGAAATGTCTGGATTACCAGCAAATGTCAGACCTGGCTCCGCTCAGGTCGGTGATACAAGCCCCGCAAGGGGCCACTACGCGTTTTTCAACATCCACTCAATTTCTGTTTCTGTGATGAGACGCTCAAATTGCAATAACTCATCGTTTTTGCAAGCGTGATACACATGGCAGAAACGCTCACCTAAATAGCGGCGCAGGTGATCATTCTCGATAAACTCCCACAGCGCGTCGCTCTGACGAATCGGGAAGGGTAAGCCTTCCTGTTCCAGCCCGTTGCCTTCCACTTCTTCCTGTAATGGCAGCTCATTATCTAAACCGTGCAAAATACCGGCGAAAATCGCCGCCATCACCAGATATGGGTTAGCATCCGCCCCCGCCACGCGGTATTCCACGCGGTGGTTATGACGGTCGCCGCACGGGATCCGCAGGGCGACGGTGCGGTTGTTATGGCCCCATGATGCCTGTGTTGGCACATACATACCCGGCTGGAAGCGACGATATGAATTTACGTTCGGCGCCAGCAACGCCATCGACGAAGGCATCAGGTCGATCATTCCAGCGAGCATCTTTTTCAGCAGCGGCGAATCTTCGCCTTCCGCGTCAGACAACACGTTTTCGCCACGGTTATTTTGCATGCTGATATGGATATGCATCCCACTGCCCGCATGCTCTTCATACGGCTTGGCCATAAAAGTGGCGTGCATCTTATGCTTTTCTGCCATCAGACGCACCAGACGTTTTAACGCCAGCGCATCATCGCAGGCTTCCAGCACGTTATCGGTATGGTAAAGGTTGATTTCAAACTGACCCGGCGAGGCTTCGGCAACCGCGCCATCTGCGGGAATTAGCTGTAATTGCGCCAGTTCATCAATATCATTAAGTACATCAGCGAAGTGGTTGAGGTTATCGACAGAATAGACCTGGCTTTGAGTGTTGCGATCATCGGTGCCGGGCGCGCAGGGCGGTTGCAAATATCCTTCGGCGTTGCGCTGGCGATCCAGTAAATAGAACTCCAGCTCTACCGCTACGACCGGGAACAGCCCGCGCTGGCGAAGCTGCTGCCACAGGCGGTTGAGTACGTTCCGCGGCTCAACGTCAAAGGGAGCGCCATCTTCATCGACCATGGTCAGGAGCATCTGACCGATATATTCCGGGTCTGTGGCAGAAGGGGTTAAGGAACCGAGAACAGGAACACAGGTACGATCCGGCTCGCCCATATCCTGACCCAGACCTGCCTCTTCTACTACGTTGCCCAGAATATCCATCGCAAAGACGGAGGCCGGGAAGTAGCATCCTTTTTCCAGCTTCATCAGACTTGACACCGGAACGCGCTTTCCGCGAAAGCTGCCATTCAGATCCGTAAGCAGTACATCAACATATTGTGTCTTCGGGTTGCGCTCCAGGTAGCGTTTCACTTCCTGCGTAAAGGCGCTACCCCGTCTCTCTTCTGACTGCTGAACAAAGTTCTCTACTTCAACGATATTGGTTTCCATGATTCTTCGCCTTTGGTTTTGTTTTCCGCTTGTGATGAAAGCGTAAAATATAATGACCACCCTTCGAATCTGTATGCAAACTAAATGTTTGTCAAATGTTAAATTGAGTTTGCAAAAAAGAAAACTCACTGCTAGATTGAAAAAATATTGAACATAAAGGTCATTTAAACCGCAGAAATGGCGATAATTTATTCCACTTTGTGAGATTGAGCATGGAAAATATAATGAACAATCCTGTTATCGGTGTCGTAATGTGCAGGAACAGGCTTAAGGGTCATGCGACCCAGACTCTGCAAGAAAAGTACCTGAATGCCATTATTTACGCGGGTGGTTTGCCGATTGCGCTGCCACATGCGCTGGCGGAGCCCGCATTACTTGAAGAACTTCTGCCGAAACTCGATGGCATTTATCTTCCTGGTAGTCCCAGCAATGTGCAGCCGCACCTATATGGTGAAAACGGCGATGAGCCTGACGCCGATCCCGGGCGTGATCTTCTGAGCATGGCGTTAATTAATGCTGCACTCGAAAGGCGTATCCCCATTTTCGCCATCTGCCGAGGGTTACAGGAACTGGTGGTGGCAACCGGAGGTTCGCTGCATCGCAAGCTGTGCGAACAGCCTGAATTGCTGGAACATCGTGAAGATCCCGAACTGCCGGTTGAGCAGCAATATGCGCCGTCGCACGAAGTTCAGGTTGAAGAGGGGGGATTACTGTCTGCACTGTTACCTGAATGTAGCAACTTTTGGGTAAACTCTCTGCATGGACAAGGGGCGAAGGTCGTCAGCCCGCGATTACGCGTTGAGGCTCGTTCGCCGGATGGCCTGGTTGAGGCGGTAAGCGTCATCAATCATCCTTTCGCGCTGGGCGTACAGTGGCACCCGGAATGGAACAGTAACGAGTACGCGCTTTCGCGTATATTGTTCGAGGGCTTTATCACCGCTTGTCAGAACCATATCGCTGAAAAACAGCGGCTCTGACCATTACAGTTAAGGAAATGCAAATATGAGTGATGAGGGACTGGCGCCAGGAAAACGCTTGTCGGAAATCCGCCAGCAGCAGGGGCTTTCACAACGTCGTGCCGCCGAACTCTCTGGGCTGACGCACAGTGCTATCAGTACGATAGAACAGGATAAAGTCAGCCCCGCCATCAGTACGTTGCAAAAACTACTGAAGGTGTATGGATTGTCACTCTCGGAGTTCTTTTCCGAGCCGGAAAAACCTGATGAGCCGCAGGTCGTCATTAATCAGGACGACTTGATTGAAATGGGCAGTCAGGGTGTGTCGATGAAGTTAGTGCATAACGGTAATCCGAATCGCACGCTGGCGATGATATTTGAAACTTACCAGCCGGGAACAACCACTGGAGAAAGAATTAAGCATCAGGGTGAGGAAATAGGCACTGTACTGGAAGGTGAAATTGTTCTGACCATTAATGGTCAGGATTACCACCTCGTCGCGGGGCAAAGTTATGCCATTAATACTGGCATCCCGCACAGCTTCAGTAATACGTCGGCAGGCATTTGCCGAATTATCAGCGCCCATACGCCCACCACGTTTTAATCTTTTTGTTCTGTAAGCCGGGTAAGCGCAATGCGCCCGGCAATCCATAAAGAATGTCGCCGGAAATAAACGGGCTTATGGCCTGGGGATCTCTGCGCCCTGACGTTCGCAAACGGCATATATCTGATAGACGTGAAACAGGAGTCATAATGAATTTTCATCATCTGGCTTACTGGCAGGATAAAGCGTTAAGTCTCGCCATTGAAACCCGCTTATTTATTAACGGTGAATATACCGCTGCGGCGGAAAATGAAACTTTCGAAACATCTGATCCAGTCACTCAGGCACCGCTGGCGAATATTGCGCGCGGCAAGAGCGCCGATATCGACCGTGCGGTGAGTGCGGCGCGTAGCGTATTTGAACGCGGCGACTGGTCGCAGGCCGCCCCGGCAAAACGTAAAGCGGTGCTGAATAAACTCGCTGATTTAATGGAAGCCCACGCCGAAGAACTGGCGCTGCTGGAAACTCTCGACACCGGTAAACCGATTCGTCACAGCCTGCGTGATGATATTCCCGGCGCGGCACGCGCCATTCGCTGGTATGCCGAAGCAATTGATAAAGTGTATGGCGAAGTGGCCACCACCAGTAGCTATGAACTGGCGATGATCGTGCGCGAACCGGTCGGCGTGGTTGCTGCCATCGTACCGTGGAACTTCCCGCTGCTGCTGACCTGCTGGAAACTCGGTCCGGCGCTGGCGGCGGGGAACAGCGTTGTCCTGAAACCGTCCGAAAAATCACCGCTCAGCGCGATTCGTCTCGTGGGCCTGGCGAAAGAAGCGGGTCTTCCTGACGGCGTGCTTAACGTGGTAACCGGTTTTGGTCATGAAGCGGGCCAGGCGCTGTCGCGTCATAACGATATCGATGTTATCGCCTTTACCGGCTCGACCCGTACCGGGAAACAGCTGCTGAAAGATGCGGGCGACAGCAACATGAAACGCGTCTGGCTGGAAGCAGGCGGCAAAAGCGCCAACATCGTTTTCGCTGACTGCCCGGATTTGCAAAAAGCGGCGAGCGCGACAGCCGCAGGTATCTTCTACAACCAGGGCCAGGTGTGCATCGCCGGAACGCGTTTGTTGCTGGAAGAGAGCATCGCCGATGAATTCTTAGCCCTGTTAAAACAGCAGGCGCAAAACTGGCAGCCGGGGCATCCGCTTGATCCCGCAACCTCCATGGGCACCTTAATCGACTGCGCCCACGCTGATTCGGTCCACAGCTTTATTCGCGAAGGTGAAGAAAAAGGACAACTGCTGCTGGATGGTCGCAACGCCGGGCTGGCTGCCGCCATCGGCCCGACCATCTTTGTGGATGTAGACCCTAATGCGTCCTTAAGTCGCGAAGAAATTTTCGGCCCGGTACTGGTGGTTACCCGTTTCACATCAGAAGAGCAGGCGCTACAGCTTGCTAACGACAGCCAGTACGGCCTCGGTGCGGCGGTGTGGACGCGCGATCTCTCCCGCGCGCACCGAATGAGCCGTCGCCTGAAAGCCGGGTCCGTCTTCGCCAATAACTACAACGACGGCGATATGACCGTGCCGTTTGGCGGTTACAAGCAGAGCGGCAACGGTCGCGACAAATCCCTGCATGCCCTTGAAAAATTCACCGAACTGAAAACCATCTGGATAAGCCTGGAGGCCTGAAATGACCGAACATACCAGCAGTTACTATGCCGCCAGTGCGAATAAATACGCGCCATTCGACACGCTGAATGAGTCAATCACCTGTGATGTTTGCGTGGTTGGCGGCGGTTATACTGGGCTTTCCTCCGCGCTGCATCTGGCAGAAGCGGGATTTGACGTGGTGGTGCTGGAGGCCTCACGCATCGGCTTCGGCGCCAGCGGGCGCAACGGCGGGCAGCTTGTAAACTCCTACAGCCGCGACATCGACGTTATCGAAAAAAGCTACGGCATAGACACCGCCCGTATGCTTGGCAGCATGATGTTTGAGGGCGGCGAGATCATCCGCGAGCGCATCAAACGTTATCAGATTGACTGCGACTACCGCCCCGGCGGCCTGTTTGTGGCGATGAATGATAAACAGCTCGCGACTCTGGAAGAGCAGAAAGAGAACTGGGAACGCTACGGTAATAAACAGCTGGAACTGCTGGACGCCAACGCCATTCGCCGCGAGGTCGCCAGCGATCGCTACACAGGGGCGCTGCTGGATCACAGTGGTGGGCATATCCACCCGTTGAATCTCGCCATTGGCGAAGCCGATGCCATCCGCCTGAACGGCGGGCGCGTGTATGAGCTTTCTGCGGTGACGCAGATCCAGCACAGCACGCCAGCGGTGGTGCGTACAGCCAAAGGCCTGGTGACGGCGAAGTATGTCATTGTCGCCGGGAATGCGTATCTGGGCGATAAAGTGGAGCCGGAACTGGCGAAGCGCAGTATGCCGTGCGGCACCCAGGTGATCACCACCGAGCGGCTTTCCGACGATTTAGCTCGTTCGCTGATCCCGAAAAACTATTGCGTGGAAGACTGTAATTATCTGCTCGATTACTACCGCCTTACCGCCGACAACCGCCTGCTGTACGGCGGCGGCGTGGTGTACGGTGCGCGCGACCCGGATGACGTTGAGCGCCTTGTGGTGCCGAAACTGCTGAAAACCTTCCCGCAGCTAAAGGGCGTGAAAATTGATTACCGCTGGACGGGAAACTTCCTGCTGACCCTGTCGCGCATGCCGCAGTTTGGTCGCCTCGATACCAACATCTATTACATGCAGGGCTACAGCGGACACGGCGTCACCTGTACCCATCTTGCCGGGCGTTTGATTGCTGAACTGCTGCGCGGCGACGCCGAACGTTTTGACGCCTTCGCCAATCTGCCGCATTACCCATTCCCCGGCGGGCGCACGCTGCGCGTGCCGTTTACCGCGATGGGCGCGGCTTATTACAGCCTGCGCGATCGTCTGGGCGTTTAATTTCCGATTAACCGTGAAGAGTCAAAAGGTGTGAAACATGAGCAACAATGAATTCCATCAGCGTCGTCTTTCTGCCACCCCACGCGGGGTTGGCGTGATGTGTAACTTCTTCGCCCAGTCGGCTGAAAACGCCACGCTGAAGGATGTTGAGGGCAACGAATACATCGATTTCGCCGCAGGCATTGCGGTGCTGAATACCGGTCATCGTCACCCTGAACTGGTGGCGGCGGTGGAGCAGCAGCTGCAACAGTTTACCCACACCGCGTACCAGATTGTGCCGTATGAAAGCTACGTCACCCTGGCGGAGAAAATCAACGCCCTTGCCCCGGTGAGCGGGCAGGCTAAAACCGCGTTCTTCACCACCGGTGCTGAAGCGGTTGAGAACGCGGTGAAAATCGCCCGCGCCCATACCGGACGCCCTGGCGTGATTGCGTTTAGCGGCGGCTTTCACGGTCGCACGTATATGACTATGGCGCTGACCGGAAAAGTCGCGCCGTATAAAATCGGCTTCGGCCCGTTCCCTGGTTCGGTGTATCACGTGCCGTATCCGTCAGATTCACAGGACATTTCGACGCAAGATTCTCTCGATGCCATCGAACGCTTGTTTAAATCAGACATCGAAGCGAAGCAGGTCGCCGCCATTATTTTCGAACCGGTGCAGGGCGAGGGCGGTTTTAACGTGGCGCCAAAAGAGCTGGTTTCTGCGATTCGCCGCCTGTGCGATGAGCACGGCATCGTGATGATTGCTGATGAAGTGCAAAGCGGTTTTGCGCGTACGGGTAAACTGTTTGCCATGGATCATTACGCCGATAAGCCGGATTTAATGACTATGGCGAAAAGTCTGGCAGGCGGGATGCCGCTTTCAGGCGTGGTGGGTAACGCGAATATTATGGACGCGCCCGCGCCGGGCGGGCTTGGCGGCACCTACGCCGGGAATCCGCTGGCGGTGGCTGCCGCGCATGCGGTGCTCAACATTATCGACAAAGAATCACTTTGCGAACGCGCGAATCAACTGGGCCAGCGCCTGACACAAACGTTGATTGCAGCTAAAGAAAGCGCTCCGTCTATTGCTGCGGTACGCGGTCTGGGTTCGATGATTGCGGCAGAATTTAACGACCCGCAAACGGGCGAACCGTCAGCCGCCATTGCGCAGAAAATTCAGCAACGGGCGCTGGCGCAGGGCTTGCTACTGCTGACCTGCGGCGCGTATGGCAACGTGATTCGTTTCCTGTATCCACTGACCATCCCGGATGCACAGTTCGATGCGGCAATGACAATTTTGCAGAATGCGCTGAGAGATTAATACGCAGAATCGGAGGCCGCCGCATTAATGCCTGATGCGCTGCGCTTATCAGGCCTACAAACGGCATATTGATAAGACGTTCACGCCGCATCTGGCAAGCTACATTGCCTGATGCCGCTAAATTTGATGCTTTTTCAGCAACGCGCGGAACTGATGATAGGTTAACCCCAGCAATTCAGCCGCGCGTTTCTGGTTAAATTTTCCCTGTTGCAAACTGAGTTGCAGCAACTCTTTTTCCTGTTGCATCTGAAACTCACGTAAATCCAGCGGCAATTCTGGAAGTGATGTGTTTTCAGGGACTGCGAGTGTTTCTTTGGAAGAACGCTGTTTAAAGGGATCAATGATGATGTCATTGAGCGGATAATCGCTGGTGCCGTGGCGATACACCGAACGTTCCACTACGTTTTTCAATTCACGAATATTCCCCGGCCAGCGATAGTTCAACAATGTTTCTCTGGCGCGTTCCGTAAAACCCGGGAATAAAGGCAGCTTGATTTCCCGACACATCTGGATGGCAAAGTGTTCCGCCATCAACATAATGTCGCTTTCGCGCTCGCGCAGTGGCGGCAGTTGCACAACATCGAATGCCAGGCGGTCGAGCAGGTCAGCGCGAAATGTCCCTTCATTGACCATTGCCGGAAGATCGGTATTCGTTGCACATACCAACCGCACATTCACCTGCAATGGCTGACTGCCGCCAACGCGCTCCAGTTCACCGTATTCGATCACGCGCAATAATTTTTCTTGCACCATCATCGGTGCCGTAGCGAGTTCATCAAGAAATAAGGTACCGCCGTCGGCACGTTCAAATCGTCCGGGATGACGTTTTTGCGCACCGGTAAACGCGCCAGCTTCGTGACCAAACAGTTCGGAATCCAGCAGATTTTCATTTAACGCCGCGCAGTTAAGAGAAATAAACGGTCCTTGCCAACGGGAGGAGAGATAATGCAGGCGGCTGGCGATCAGCTCTTTACCGGTACCGCGCTCGCCGATGATGAGCACCGGTTTATCCAACGGTGCGAGATGCGAAACCTGTTCCAGCACTTCGAGAAAGCTGTTCGCCTCACCGAGTAAATTATCTTTGTATTCTGCCATGATGAAATTCGCCACTTGTTAGTGTAATTCGCTAATTCATCCTGGCATGTTGCTGTTGATTCTTCAATCAGATCTTTATAAATCAAAAAGATAAAAAATTGGCACGCAAATTGTATTAACAGTTCAGCAGGACAATCCTGAACGAAGAAATCAAGAGGACAACATTATGGGTATTTTTTCTCGCTTTGCCGACATCGTGAATGCCAACATCAACGCTCTGTTAGAGAAAGCGGAAGATCCGCAGAAACTGGTGCGTCTGATGATCCAGGAAATGGAAGATACGTTGGTTGAAGTGCGTTCCACCTCGGCGCGTGCATTGGCGGAAAAGAAACAGTTGACTCGCCGTATTGAGCAAGCGTCGGCGCGCGAAGTTGAATGGCAGGAAAAAGCTGAGCTGGCGCTGATGAAAGACAGAGAGGATCTGGCGCGTGCGGCGTTAATTGAAAAACAGAAACTGACCGACCTGATTAAGTCTCTGGAACACGAAGTGACGTTGGTGGACGATACGCTGGCGCGCATGAAGAAAGAGATCGGCGAGCTGGAAAATAAATTGAGTGAAACGCGTGCTCGTCAACAGGCATTAATGTTGCGTCACCAGGCGGCGAACTCTTCGCGTGATGTGCGTCGTCAACTGGATAGCGGCAAACTGGATGAAGCGATGGCCCGTTTCGAATCTTTCGAGCGTCGCATCGACCAGATGGAAGCAGAAGCGGAAAGTCACAGCTTCGGTAAACAAAGATCGTTGGATGAGCAATTTGCCGAGCTGAAAGCTGATGATGCCATCAGCGAGCAACTGGCGAAATTAAAAGCCAAAATGAAGCAAGACAATCAATAATAACACCCAGGCGGCGTCCGAACGCGCCGCCGCTCATCCCTTAAGGAGTACTTATGAGCGCGCTATTTCTGGCTATTCCGTTAACCATTTTTGTACTGTTTGTTTTGCCGATCTGGTTATGGCTGCATTACAGCAACCGTTCCGGTCGCGGTGAATTGTCGCAAAGTGAACAGCAGCGATTAGCGCAACTGGCTGATGAGGCAAAACGGATGCGCGAGCGTATTCAGGCGCTGGAATCCATTCTTGATGCTGAACATCCGAACTGGAGGGATCGTTAATGGCAGGCATTAATCTCAATAAAAAATTATGGCGCATTCCACAGCAGGGCATGGTACGCGGTGTTTGTGCGGGGATTGCCAGCTATTTTGATGTGCCCGTGAAACTGGTGCGTATCCTCGTGGTGCTGTCGATTTTCTTCGGCCTGGCGCTGTTTACTCTGGTGGCCTATATCATTTTGTCATTTGCGCTTGATCCGATGCCGGACAATATGGCGTTTGGTGAGCAACAACCTTCCAACAGCGATCTGTTGGATCAGGTCGATCGTGAGCTGGCGGCCAGTGAAACACGCTTACGTGAAATGGAGCGCTATGTCACTTCCGACACCTTCACATTACGAAGCCGCTTCCGTCAATTGTGAGGAAAGTGATGAATACTCGCTGGCAACATGTCGGGCAAAAGGTGAAGCCTGGGTTCAAATTAGCAGGCAAGCTGGTACTTCTTACTGCACTGCGCTATGGCCCGGCGGGTGTCGCTGGCTGGGCGGTAAAATCCGTCGCCCGCCGACCGCTGAAAATGTTATTGGCTGTAGCGCTGGAACCGTTATTAAGCCGGGCGGCCAATAAACTGGCGCGGCGGTATAAAAGGTGAGGGTAGTTTCGCAAAAATGGTTAAATCTAAGGCGTATAATGAATGGCAATTTTCATTCACAGAAGGACGCTTGCATGTTTAAAAAAGGGCTACTTGCTCTGACACTGGTGTGTTCACTGCCCGTTTTCGCCGCTGAACACTGGATCGATGTTCGTGTTCCAGAGCAGTATCAGCAAGAGCACGTTCAGGGGGCCATCAATATTCCCCTGAAGGAAGTGAAAGAGCGCATTGCCACCGCCGTTCTGGATAAAAACGACACCGTGAAAGTGTATTGCAATGCCGGACGCCAGTCAGGGCAGGCAAAAGAGATCCTTAGCGAGATGGGATATACCCACGTTGAGAACGCCGGTGGCCTGAAAGATATTGAGATGCCGAAGGTTAAAGGTTAATAACTTTACTTATTATGCGGCGTAAATAGCGCCGCTTGTTCATTTGATAAATCAAAATCAACCCACATTATTACCACCTGTATCTCATCTTTTTCTTCAGCTTTCTGGCACAGGACAGCAATGAAGCGACTTAAAAATGAAATTAATGCGCTGGTGAATCGGGGTGTCGACAGGCATCTCCGACTGGCCGTAACCGGGCTTAGCCGCAGCGGGAAAACGGCATTTATCACCGCGATGGTCAATCAGTTGCTCAATATTCACGCCGGAGCACGCTTACCACTGTTAAGCGCGGTGCGTGAAGAGCGCCTGTTGGGGGTAAAACGTATTCCCCAGCGTGATTTTGGTATTCCGCGCTTCACCTATGATGAAGGGTTGGCGCAGTTATATGGCGATCCTCCCGCCTGGCCGACGCCAACGCGCGGTGTTAGTGAAATTCGCCTGGCGTTACGTTTTAAATCGAACGATTCGCTGCTGCGCCACTTTAAGGACACCTCCACGCTGTATCTTGAGATTGTGGATTATCCCGGTGAATGGCTGCTCGACCTGCCGATGCTGGCGCAGGACTATTTTAGCTGGTCGCGCCAGATGACGGGCTTACTCAATGGTCAGCGCGGCGAATGGTCGGCGAAATGGCGAATGATGTGCGAAGGGCTGGACCCGCTAGCGCCTGCCGACGAAAACCGGCTGGCAGACATTGCCGCCGCGTGGACCGATTATCTCCATCACTGCAAACAGCAGGGGCTGCACTTTATTCAGCCAGGTCGCTTTGTTTTGCCGGGAGATATGGCGGGAGCGCCAGCGCTGCAGTTTTTCCCATGGCCGGATGTTGATGCCTGGGGCGAGTCAAAACTGGCGCAGGCCGATAAGCATACCAATGCCGGGATGCTGCGCGAGCGCTTTAATTATTACTGCGAGAAAGTGGTGAAGGGGTTCTATAAAAATCACTTTCTGCGCTTTGACCGCCAGATTGTGCTGGTGGATTGCCTGCAACCGCTCAACAGTGGGCCACAGGCATTTAATGATATGCGTCTGGCGCTGACGCAGCTGATGCAAAGTTTTCACTACGGGCAGCGTACCCTGTTCCGGCGTTTGTTTTCGCCGGTTATCGATAAGCTATTGTTTGCTGCCACTAAAGCGGACCATGTGACCATCGATCAGCACGCCAATATGGTTTCATTGCTGCAACAACTGATCCAGGATGCCTGGCAAAATGCGGCGTTCGAAGGGATCAGCATGGATTGTCTGGGACTGGCTTCGGTTCAGGCAACCACCAGCGGTATTATCGACGTCAACGGCGAGAAAATCCCTGCTCTGCGCGGCAATCGACTCAGCGATGGGGCGCCGCTGACGGTTTATCCCGGTGAAGTTCCTGCCCGTTTACCTGGTCAGGCATTCTGGGATAAACAGGGCTTCCAGTTTGAAGCGTTTCGCCCACAGGTGATGGATGTCGATAAACCGTTGCCGCATATTCGCCTTGATGCCGCGCTGGAATTTTTAATTGGAGATAAATTGCGATGACCGAACCGTTAAAACCACGTATTGATTTCGACGGTCCGCTCGAGGTCGATCAGAATCCTAAATTCAGGGCGCAACAAACTTTTGACGAAAGTCAGGCACAAAATTTTGCTCCGGCAACACGCGATGAAGTGCAGGAAGAAGAAGGGCAAGTTGAAGCGGTAGTAGATGCCGCATTGCGTCCGAAACGCAGTCTGTGGCGCAAAATGGTGATGGGCGGGCTGGCGCTGTTTGGCGCAAGCGTGGTTGGTCAGGGCGTACAGTGGACAATAAATGCCTGGCAAACCCAGGACTGGGTCGCGCTGGGAGGCTGTGCCGCTGGAGCGTTGATTATCGGCGCGGGCGTTGGCTCTGTGGTGACTGAGTGGCGGCGCTTATGGCGCTTGCGTCAGCGTGCGCACGAACGCGACGAAGCGCGCGATTTGTTGCACAGTCATGGCACGGGCAAAGGGCGTGCGTTTTGCGAAAAACTGGCCCAGCAAGCTGGAATTGATCAGTCTCATCCGGCGCTGCAACGCTGGTATGCCTCAATCCACGAAACGCAAAACGATCGTGAAGTGGTCAGTTTGTATGCTCACCTGGTCCAGCCGGTGCTGGATGCGCAGGCGCGCCGTGAAATTAGCCGTTCGGCAGCAGAATCAACATTGATGATTGCCGTCAGCCCGTTGGCGCTGGTGGATATGGCGTTTATCGCCTGGCGCAATCTGCGGCTGATTAATCGCATCGCCGCGCTGTATGGCATTGAACTGGGGTATTACAGCCGACTGCGCCTGTTTAAACTGGTATTGCTGAATATTGCTTTCGCAGGCGCCAGCGAGCTGGTGCGTGAAGTGGGAATGGACTGGATGTCGCAGGATTTGGCTGCCCGATTATCGACGCGTGCGGCTCAGGGGATTGGTGCTGGCCTACTGACTGCGCGTCTGGGAATTAAAGCCATGGAACTTTGCCGTCCACTGCCGTGGATTGATGATGATAAACCTCGCCTGGGGGATTTCCGTCGCCAGCTTATTGGACAGGTAAAAGAGACGTTGCAAAAAAGCAAAAAAACAGTCGAAAAATAATACAATCTCGGGTGCTGACCGGATATCTTTACGGCAAAGCGCCCGTTTTTCCGTCTTTGTGTCAATGTTTGTTGACAGAAATCTTCCTGCCATTCGAATAGTGTCATATCATCATATTAATTGTTCTTTTTTCAGGTGAAGGTTCCCATGCGTCTGGAAGTCTTTTGTGAAGACCGACTCGGTCTGACCCGCGAATTACTCGATCTACTGGTGCTACGCGGCATCGACTTGCGCGGTATTGAGATTGATCCCATCGGGCGAATCTACCTCAATTTTGCCGAACTGGAGTTTGACAGTTTTAGTAGTCTGATGGCGGAAATCCGCCGTATTGCAGGCGTTACCGATGTGCGCACGGTGCCGTGGATGCCTTCCGAGCGTGAACATCTGGCGTTGAGTGCATTGCTGGAAGCGTTGCCTGAACCCGTGCTTTCAGTCGATATGAAAAGTAAAGTGGATATGGCGAACCCGGCGAGTTGTCAGCTATTTGGGCAAAAACTCGATCGCCTGCGCAATCATACCGCAGCGCAATTAATTAACGGATTTAATTTTTTACGTTGGCTGGAAAGCGAACCGCAAGATTCCCATAACGAGCATGTCGTGATTAACGGGCAAAATTTCTTGATGGAGATAACGCCAGTTTATCTTCAGGATGAGAATGATCAGCACGTTCTGACCGGTGCGGTGGTCATGCTACGCTCGACGATTCGTATGGGGCGTCAGTTGCAAAATGTAGCTGCGCAGGATGTCAGCGCTTTCAGTCAGATTGTTGCCGTTAGTCCGAAAATGAAGCATGTCGTCGAGCAGGCGCAAAAGCTGGCGATGTTAAGCGCGCCGTTGTTGATCTCAGGTGATACCGGCACAGGCAAAGATCTCTTCGCATATGCCTGTCATCAGGCCAGCCCGCGCGCAGGTAAACCGTATCTGGCACTCAACTGCGCGTCTATACCGGAAGATGCAGTAGAGAGCGAATTGTTTGGTCATGCACCGGAAGGAAAAAAAGGCTTCTTTGAGCAGGCGAATGGTGGTTCGGTATTGCTGGATGAAATTGGTGAGATGTCGCCGCGAATGCAGGCCAAACTGCTGCGTTTTCTTAATGACGGGACTTTCCGCCGGGTCGGCGAAGACCATGAGGTGCATGTCGATGTGCGGGTGATTTGCGCAACGCAGAAAAATCTGGTTGAGCTGGTGCAAAAAGGCGCTTTCCGGGAAGATCTCTATTATCGCCTGAATGTGCTGACGCTGAATTTGCCTCCGCTTCGTGACTGTCCGCAAGATATCATGCCGTTAACCGAATTATTTGTTGCGCGTTTTGCCGATGAGCAAGGATTGCCGCGTCCCAAATTGGCTGCCGATCTGAATACCGTGCTGACGCGTTATGGGTGGCCGGGTAACGTGAGGCAGTTGAAAAATGCAATTTACCGGGCATTGACGCAACTGGATGGCTATGAACTGCGTCCACAAGACATCTTGCTGCCAGATTATGACGCCACAACGGTGGCTGTGGGTGAAGATGCGATGGAAGGTTCGCTGGATGAAATTACCAGTCGATTTGAACGTTCGGTATTAACTCAGCTTTATCGCAATTATCCCAGCACGCGCAAACTGGCAAAACGCCTGGGCGTTTCACATACCGCGATTGCCAATAAATTGCGGGAATATGGCCTGAGTCAGAAGAAGAACGAAGAGTAAATGCAAAATGCCTGATGGCGTAAGGCCATCAGGCATTGTTCTTACGCCTTCAGTACAGCCAGCGCTGCGTCGTAATCCGGCTCGGTGGTGATTTCATTCACCAACTGACTGAAAATCACATTGTCATTTTCATCAATGACGACAACTGCGCGGGCAGCCAGACCTTTCAGCGGACCTTCAGCGATCGCAACACCGTAATTCTGCAGGAATTCAGCGTTACGGAAAGTGGAGAGAGTGATAACGTTATTCAGACCTTCTGCGCCACAGAAGCGAGATTGTGCAAACGGCAGATCGGCAGAAATACATAGCACAACGGTGTTGTCGATTTCTGTCGCTAGCTGGTTAAACTTACGTACTGATGTGGCGCAAACACCGGTATCAATACTCGGGAAAATGTTCAGCACTTTGCGTTTACCCGCAAACTGACCAAGAGTGACGTCAGACAGATCTTTTGCCACGAGAGTAAAAGTCTGCGCTTTACTACCCACTTGTGGGATGGAATTGGCGACTGTAACCGGGTTGCCCTGGAAATGAACGGTTTGTGACATGATTATTTTTCCTGTTTACATATAGTTAACGTCATACCTAGTTTATGCTAACTGTCAATAACACAGCAAACGCTATTTGCGCTTAATCTGCAGACCAGCGCGGCAACAAGGAGTATAGATGAGAACCGTAAAGGTATTTGAGGAAGCCTGGCCGTTACATACCCCGTTTGTTATTGCGCGAGGCAGTCGCAGTGAAGCGAGAGTAGTGGTCGTTGAACTGGATGAAGATGGTGTAAAAGGTACGGGCGAATGTACGCCTTATCCGCGCTATGGGGAGAGCGATGCTTCGGTAATGGCACAAATAACGAGCGTTGTGCCGCAACTGGAAAAAGGTTTATCTCGCGCAGAGTTACAAAAAATTCTGCCTGCCGGCGCGGCGCGTAATGCGCTGGACTGCGCGTTGTGGGATCTCTCGGCCCGTAAACAGCAGCAAACGTTAGCTGAATTTATCGGCATAACGCTTCCCGATAATATTACTACCGCGCAGACGGTGGTTATTGGTACGCCTGAGCAGATGGCCAGCAGTGCAGCGGCACTATGGCGAGCAGGAGCAAAGTTGCTGAAAGTGAAGCTGGATAATCATCTTATCAGCGAGCGAATGGTTGCGATCCGTGCCGCAGTGCCGGATGCAACTTTAATTGTTGACGCTAATGAATCCTGGCGCGCGGAAGGACTGGCGGCACGTTGTCAGTTACTGGCCGATTTAGGCGTCGCGATGCTGGAGCAACCGCTCCCGGCGCAGGACGATGCGGCGCTGGAGAATTTTGTTCATCCGTTACCGATTTGCGCTGATGAAAGTTGCCATACCCGCAGTAACCTGAAGGCGCTGAAAGGGCGTTATGAGATGGTTAATATCAAACTTGATAAAACCGGGGGATTGACGGAAGCGCTGGCGCTGGCGAATGAAGCGCGCGCGCAAGGTTTCAGTTTGATGTTGGGCTGCATGTTATGTACCTCACGCGCTATTCGCGCCGCGCTACCTCTGGTGCCGCAGGTCAGTTTCGCCGATCTCGACGGGCCGACCTGGCTGGCTGTGGATGTAGAACGGGCGCTTCAGTTCATGACCGGAGAATTGCATCTTTAGGATGCCAGCGCAGCAAATTGGCCATTGCAAAGAGATATTTTTCGCTGGCTTCATCAGAAGAGATGGGTGGGAATTCAGCGGTGATACAATGCAAATTCAGATCTGCACACCAGCTGCCGAATGAACCGGGTGTTTCATAACCGACGCTGGTTACCAATGGTAATTCAAACGCCTGAGCCAGCCATTCGCCTAATTCGCTGTGTCTGGGATCTTCAATACAGGCCAGTGGATCGTGGAAAGAGACCACCCAGGCAGGTTGAATACGGTGTATGAGTTGGCACAGCGCCTGGGTTTCTGGTTCGGAGCCGGGTTGATCTCCGGTTAGCAATACCACGTCACGTTCGTTAGCGGCGCTGTTCCAGCGGTAGACCGTTTCACCTTCCTTCCAGTTTGCTGCCGGAAAGTTTCTGTTTAAATCCACTCCATTGGCATTAGCCCGTAAACCTAACTGACAGCCGTCAGGATTTATGCAGAGCACCACATGATGACGGCGCAATGAAGGCGTCAATGTGCGTAGCGCGCAGGAGAGGGTGACAACCGAAGAGTTTTCATCACCGTGCGTGCCAGCCAGAATTAAACCACTTTCACTGCTGGCGGCAGATGCTGGAAACCAGAGCAACGGCGCTCCCAATACAGAGCGTCCGTAATGCTCGGTGCCTGGCGGGAAAGCGCCTCGTTCGGCGCGTGGGCGGGTTACGGTCATAATTGTCTCTGAAAGAAGAAGTATTACAGGCAGTGTTGTGCAAATTTTGCGGATTATCAAATCCTTTTCGATAACGATATGCTATCGATCTTTTATCACTTTTTTGCCGGAAGTTATTTGCATTTCTTTAAGGCGAAACAAATAATTACGCATCAATGTTAACGTCAGTTTGAGGGTATCTTATGAAGCACTCTGTTTCAGTCACGTGTTGTGCGCTGTTAGTCAGCAGCATTTCTCTTTCGTATGCTGCAGATGTTCCGAGCGGCACAGTACTGGCAGAGAAGCAGGAGCTGGTACGTCACATTAAAGATGAGCCAGCGTCATTAGATCCCGCTAAAGCGGTGGGGCTGCCAGAGATTCAGGTTATTCGCGATCTGTTTGAAGGTCTGGTGAATCAGAATGAGAAAGGGGAGATTGTTCCCGGTGTGGCTACTGCGTGGAAAAGTAATGATAACCGCATCTGGACTTTTACTTTGCGCGATAACGCAAAATGGGTTGATGGCACGCCTGTAACGGCACAAGATTTTGTTTATAGCTGGCAGCGTCTGGTTGATCCAAAAACGCTTTCTCCATTTGCCTGGTTTGCTGCACTGGCAGGAATCAACAACGCCCAGGCGATTATTGATGGTAAAGTTACACCGGACCAGCTTGGCGTTACTGCGGTTGATGCCCATACTCTGAAAATCCAGCTTGATAAACCATTGCCGTGGTTTGTAAATTTAACGGCTAATTTTGCCTTCTTCCCGGTGCAAAAAGCGAATGTTGAAAGCGGGAAAGAGTGGACGAAGCCCGGAAATCTGATCGGTAATGGCGCTTATGTCCTTAAAGAGCGCGTGGTCAATGAAAAGCTGGTCGTCGTACCGAATACCCATTATTGGGATAACGCTAAAACGGTACTGCAAAAAGTCACTTTCCTGCCGATTAATCAGGAATCTGCGGCTACTAAACGTTACCTCGCGGGTGATATTGATATCACCGAATCTTTCCCGAAAAATATGTATCAGAAGCTGTTGAAAGATATTCCGGGGCAGGTTTATACGCCGCCGCAGTTGGGGACTTATTATTATGCGTTTAATACGCAAAAAGGACCGACGGCAGATCAACGCGTCCGTCTGGCATTAAGTATGACCATCGATCGACATCTGATGACGGAAAAAGTGTTGGGCACAGGTGAAAAACCGGCCTGGCATTTCACTCCTGATGTTACCGCTGGATTTACGCCGGAACCTTCGCCGTTTGAACAAATGAGCCAGGAAGAACTGAATGCGCAAGCAAAAACATTGTTGAGTGCCGCGGGTTACGGTCCACAAAAACCTCTGAAGCTGACGCTTTTGTATAATACCTCGGAAAACCATCAGAAAATTGCCATTGCCGTGGCGTCGATGTGGAAAAAGAATCTTGGCGTAGATGTCAAACTGCAAAATCAGGAGTGGAAAACGTATATCGATAGCCGCAATACCGGTAATTTTGATGTTATCCGCGCCTCGTGGGTTGGCGATTATAATGAACCGTCAACTTTCCTGACGCTGCTAACGTCAACGCACTCAGGAAATATTTCACGCTTTAACAACCCGGCTTACGACAAGATACTGACTCAGGCATCGACTGAAAATACTGTGCAGGCGCGTAATGCTGATTACAATGCAGCAGAAAAAATTCTGATGGAGCAGGCACCGATTGCACCGATTTATCAATATACCAATGGTCGGTTAATAAAACCGTGGCTAAAAGGTTATCCGATTAATAATCCAGAAGATGTGGCCTATAGTCGGACAATGTATATTGTGAAGCATTAATGTAGATGAACTGGCGTTATCTTATTGATAACGCCAGCGATGAGCGAATTATCTGGTCTGATCTGGTGGCGTATTATTCTCCATATACAGTGTCTGGCTTGGGAAAGCAAAGTCCGCACCGTGCGACTGTACAATATCGATAATTTTTAAATAGACATCTTGTTGGGCCGCAAGCCATTCGGCCCAGACCGTAGTTTTGGTAAAGCAATAAACCATAATATTCAGCGACGAATCAGCAAACTGGTTGAAATAAACCAGTAAGGTTTGGCGCTGGTCAATGGCAGGATGATTTTTCAGCATTTCGCGAACAGCTTCAACTATTTCTCCTACTTTCGCTGCATCCTGGTAGCGCAAACCAATGGTTGTGGTAATGCGTCGGTTAGTCATTCGCCCAGGGTTTTCTACGCTAATAGACGAGAAAAGCGAGTTTGGCACGTACAGCGGACGATTATCAAATGTCGTGATTTTCGTAATTCGCCAGCCAATTTCCGATACCGTACCTTCGATATTTCTGTCCGGGGAACGGATCCAGTCACCGATACTAAAGGGACGGTCGAAATAGAGCATAATTCCAGAAAAGAAGTTACTAAGAATATCTTTACCAGCCATACCGACGGCAAGGCCACCAATGCCACCGAAGGTCAGCAACCCGGAAAGGCTCATGCCGAAATGTTCACCATAGAGTAGAACAATCACCACGATTATGCAGATCTTGATGATGCGTGACATAATTCGCGCACTGGTGATATCACGGCCTTTCTTTATCTGTTGTTTTTCAAACTGATTAATCAGAAGAAATAACTTAGCTGTCAAAATAAGCGCAATCAGAGATGTGCAGATAAAATCGATAACGCTTGGGGTGATAAATTTGAGCTTATAATTCTCAATAACATAATTAGTGATGCTGCCGACAGCACTGATAATTATGGTGTAGATTAAAAATTGAATCGCATGGAATAAGAATCCTTTCCTTTTGTGATTTCCACTGCGAAACCAAAAGCTCATCAGAATTAATGCTGCGCAGCTACCGAAAATAATGACCAGATTAAGCGCATTATTTGTAAACAGTTCAGCGATCATTGTGTTATCAGGCTCCTCCAGATTATTGACGTCATGCCGGAAACCTCTGGCGGGAGTATTTTACCGCGACAAATCGTTTAGATCATCAATCGTCAGGAAAGGAAGTCGCAGCATTGGCCAGCTCATCAATATATTGGTTGAAAACCCAGCTAAGATGCATGGCTTTCAGGGCAGACAAAAACAGAATGTCATGGTATTGTTGCATGCAAGTAAAAAAATATTTATTGGTACAAGGATTACATGATGATCATGACGAAACTGAAGTCCGCGAAGGGGAAGAAATTTCTCTTTGGTTTATTGGCAGTTTTCATTATTGCGGCGTCGGTAGTGACTCGCGCAACCATCGGCGGTGTTATTGAACAGTACAATATTCCACTGTCTGAGTGGACGGCTTCAATGTATGTGATCCAGTCATCGATGATTTTTGTTTACAGTCTGGTCTTTACTGTGTTGTTGGCGATCCCGCTGGGAATTTATTTCCTCGGCGGCGATGAAAAGTAAGGAAAAGAAAGGCCCGAATAATCGGGCCCAGGAAGCAATTAATCGTCTTCTTCATCATCCAGTTCGACAGGTGTCTGGTACTGATCGGGTTTAATCACCAACAGATCACAGCGAAGGTGATCAATTACCTGCTCCGCGGTATTTCCGAGGAACGCTGCTGAAATGCCCGTACGTCCCACGGTGCCAAGAACGACAATCCCTGCCTGTAAATGTTCGGCAAGGTCAGGAATGACTTCTTCTGGCAGACCTTTTTCAACATGCGTCATTTTTTCATCAATGCTGAATTTCTGTCGCAGGGCTTTCATTGCGACTAAATGTTGCCCCCGAATCGCATCGTTATAAACACTTGGGTCAAATTCCGGCAGTTCGATAGCAATATTAATTGGCGTCACCGGGTAGGCGCCAACCAGATGCACTTCGGTATGGTTGACCTGTTCCGCTAATTCGATGGTCTCTTTTACCAGTTTTTCATTGAGTGCATTATGATACGGTTCTTCGCTGGCAAGATTCACCGCAACCAGCGCCTTACCGCCTTCCGGCCATGGTTGATCTTTTACCATCCATACCGGGCTTGGGCATTTGCGTAACAGGTGCCAGTCAGTTGGGGTAAAGATAACCGCTTCCAGACGGTCATGTTGGTGCGCCATTTTTAGCACCAGATCATGTCCACCGTTGACCACTTCCTGAATGATGGCTTCGAAAGGACGGTTATGCCAGACCACTTTGATTTCAATAGGAACGCCAGCGTTAAGATAATATTTCGCCTGCTCATGGATCCACGCGGTGCGTTGGCTGATAACGCCCTGACGCATAGCGGTACGCTCGTCGGGGGAGAGCAGGGTAGTCATTTCGTATGAGAAATCATAGATCGGCAAAAAGGCTTTAATTTTGCCACCAATCCGTTGATGTAAATAAACAGCTCGCCGTAATGCCGGTTGATCATCCTGATGAGGATCGATAACAACGAGCATGTTCTGATACATAGCCATACAGGGTCTCCTTACAACAACTGTCAATGCAGTTTGTAATTAAAAGATTAACCCATATCTGGCGAATGAAACAGTGATGAACCTTCTGCCAGATCAATAAATCAGAAAAATTTAATGATATGACAGAAGGATAGTCAATTATGCGGAAAAATCAGGCGACGTTGCGCGTATGACCGGCAAGTTGAGCCAGCGCATCGTTATTTTCGATAGTGATGTATTTACCTTTAACTGCCAGCATACCGCTTTTCTGAAAGCGACCCAGCAGGCGGCTGATGGTTTCCACCGTCAGGCCCAGATAATTACCAATATCGCCACGAGTCATTGTCAGGCGGAATTCACGAGGAGAGAAGCCGCGTTGGGCAAAACGACGGGACAGATTGTAGATAAATGCAGCCAGACGTTCTTCTGCGTTTTTCTTCGACAATAGCAGGATCATATCCTGATCGCCTTTAATTTCACCGCTCATCAAACGCATCATCTGCTGACGCAAATTCGGCATTTTACCGGACAGATCGTCCAGCGTTTCGAACGGGATTTCACATACCATTGACGTTTCAAGCGCCTGGGCAAAGCTCGGATGATGGCCACTGCCAATAGCGTCAAAACCTACCAGATCGCCTGCTAAATGGAAGCCAGTAATTTGCTCATCGCCTTGCTCTGTAATGGTATAACTTTTAATCGTACCGGAACGGATGGCATAAAGCGATTTAAGTTCATCACCAGCCTTAAATAGCGTCTGGCCTTTCTGAATAGGCTTCTTTCGCTCAATGATATTATCAAGCTGATCAAGCTCATGTTCGTTGAGTGTGAACGGGATGCAAAGCTGGCTGATGCTGCAATCCTGGCAATGGATAGCACAACCGCCAGACTGAATGCGCCGTATAATTCGCTTTTCCGGGATCATAGGTCTGCTCAAGCCGTAATTGATATTTGTCAATTTTAACATCTTTTTAGGGAGCAAGTAAGTCCGGGCAATCCTTAACAGCGGAGAATTCCGATATTAGATGTAAAGTTATTTCTATCTGTTTGAAAAATATTAAATTATTAAGGGTAACTTTACGTGAAAATGTGAACAAGTTGGCACATTTTGTTTAAGGCTTACAGTAACAGATAGCCTTCATGGCGTAATAACCACTCTTTTCGCTGCACGCCGCCTGCATATCCGGTCATGGTGCCATTTCGTCCAATAACCCGATGGCAGGGTACAACAATACTGATCGGATTAGCGCCATTTGCCGCGCCTACGGCTCGCGCCGCGCCAGGACGCCCCAGTTGTTCGGCAAGTTGACCGTAATGCATCACCTGGCCGCAGGGTATTGTGCGCAATGTTTTCCACACTTCCCGTTGAAATGGCGTACCGTTTGTGGCGGTGGGAAGAGAATCAATAATACTAAGATTACCGGCAAAGTAATCACGTAGTTTATCGCTAAGTCCGCCTGGGTTAGTTGCGGAAATACGCTCATAACCTTCTTTGCGATAGTGGATGTCCAGCAACTGCGTCATGCGATCGCTGTATTCCTCCCATTCCACCGCCCGCAGGCGAAACTGTTCATCGCAAATCACCCACAGCGGACCCAGTGGCGTGGCAATTTTTTCTTCAAGTAATTTCAGCATCCGTACCCTCTTAAGATAAACGCGGGTAAATTCCCGAACCAATTGGTAGAACGACAAGATACCACGCCAGCAATATCATCAGCCATACCACTAAAAAAATAAGCAAATAAGATAAGAAACTAACGAATAATAAGTACCCATGTGATTGACGTTCTCAGCACGTATCAGTCAGGCGACTTTATATATTGCCCGAAGAAATGGGCTGCGTTCCATTACATGGGCAGGGCGATGTGGTTATCTTCAGAGCCGGAAAACGTATAAAAAATAGAGTCTGTCGACATCCGCCAGACTCTACAGTACACACAGCAGTGCATCCGCGTCTTCATTCCGGCCTTGGTTCCTGTCTGCCGGTGACAGTGTTATAACGGTTTTGCCACTCAGTTGCCAATTTTCTTCAGTGACTGAATTCACGAAAATATAAGTCAATGCGTCCATTAGGTTAATGAATAATCATACCGCATTAATTGGCTGTTGAATTTATCGAGTGAATATCAGAATGGCAGACAATCAATAAAATGATTGCACCCAATTGATGTCACGGGCGGTGTAAACATGGCATGTTCGGATGCCTGCGCTAAGTTAAACCATGTCTAAATTGTTCGATACTGTAACCTGGCCAGGTTAAAATGCACCGCCTGCTGAAATACAAGCAGGTGTCAGATATATGAACAATTCGATAGCCGGATCCCCCGTCTGAACCACGAGGTGTAAAGGTGCACAGGAGGTTACATGAACCTTGACGACAAATCGCTGTTTCTTGACGCCATGGAAGATGTCCAACCACTGAAATGCGCAACTGATGTCCACTGGCATCCAACGCGTAACCAACGTGTGCCACAGCGTATTGATACGCTTCAGCTTGATAATTTTCTCACCACTGGATTTCTCGATATCGTCCCGCTAAACCAGCCGCTGGAATTTCGCCGGGAAGGATTGCAACATGGAGTGCTTGATAAGCTACGCAGTGGCAAATATCCGCAACAGGCCAGCCTGAATTTGTTGCGCCAGTCGGTAGAAGAGTGTCGCAAAATGGTGTTCAGTTTTATTCATCAGGCACTGGCGGATGGCTTACGTAATGTACTTATTATTCATGGCAAAGGTCGGGAAGATAAATCACACGCCAATATTGTTCGTAGCTATGTAGCACGCTGGCTGACAGAGCTCGAAGATGTGCAAGCCTATTGTACCGCGCTACCGCATCATGGCGGCAGCGGGGCGTGTTACGTCGCACTGCGTAAAACAGTACAGGCGAAGCTGGACAACTGGGAACGCCACGCGAAGCGTAGTCGATAGGCAGGTGACGTCGCCGCGTGGTTGAGGAGATCAGGCTGCCAGCACGCGGTTGCGTCCATCATTTTTCGCCCGGTACAACGCGTCATCTACGCGCTTAAACAGTTCATCGATGCTTTCATTACCTTCGTGATGCGCCACGCCAATACTGACGGTAAAGCGCGGTAAGCCAGAAATACTCACTTTTGCCACGCTCAAGCGGATAGCTTCAGCCAACGAAAGCGCGGTATCCAGTGGTGTTCTGGGTAATAACAAGACGAACTCCTCACCGCCCCAACGAAACACTAAATCGCTTTTGCGTGCGCAGTTTTTGAGTGTATGGGCCAGCGTGCATAACACCTCATCACCTTTCTTGTGACCGTAGAGATCATTGATATGTTTAAAGCGATCGGTGTCAATGAGCAACAAACTGTAATCCTGAGCAATCGCTAAATGTTGCATCTGACCTTGTTCGGTAATGTGATAAAACTGTCGTCGGTTAAGTAATCCCGTTAACGCGTCATGATGGGCAGCGTGTTCCAGTTGTTCTTCCAGTCGTTTTTGTTCGGTAATATCGTGCACGATGCATAACATTAACCTGTCACCATAAATCTCAATGGGGCCGGCATACGTTTGCACATGTCGGGTGGAACCATCCGCCAGTTTATGGACAAAGTTAAGAGGTTTATGGCCTCCGGGCAAACGCGAAATCTCATGCATGACAGGCATTACATTACGCCCGAGCATATTAATTTCCCAGGTGTGTTTCTGACACATTGTTTCGTGGTTATAGCCATAGAAATTGAGCGCGGCCAGATTGGCATCGACGATTTGCCCATCACGCGAAGGATCTATCAACAACATTGGCGCGGAGTTTGTCAGGAAAAAACGTGCATAGAATCCTTGTTTTTTACGCTGGTAATTCGCCGAACGGCTGGCTTTTAGCCCCAGAGTTGCGGGTGTTTCCATCCCTTCAAAGATAATTACTTCTCCAGCGCCACTCATCTCTTTGAGGGTCAACCGACAGCTTAATGCCGTCTCTTCGCCATTACGCTGGACAGTGAGAATTTCTACAATATCAAGTTGGTTATGCAGATCTGCGAGGTATTTAGGTAGTTCATTTTGGGAGGAGATGGAATAGAGACCGGTTCGAAGCTGACTAAATGTGAGTTCTTGCATCAACTGCCGTGCTGCACTATTGGCATAAATTAACTGTTCCTCGAAGGGCGAAACAATCCAGACAGGACTGGTTAATAAGTCCAGGGTATTGAAGTTGTGCGTAGTCATTGAAATCCCGTTATTTTTATCAATTTTTATTGCTACCCGATCGAAAAAAAGTCACGACAAGTGATCAGATAATTCTGATAATGATAGACGTTATTTAACGCTTTACACGTTTTCAAATCAGGAAAAGTATTTTGCTTTCTGTATTTAATTTAGACAGGATTTTATTAAGCATTTCAGGACTATGGGGTGATGAGATGTTGCGTAACAGGAGCAGAAGGCTAGACTACAAAATAATGCGTTGATGATGGAGGCACTGTGGAAGCGATTAAGGGAGCGGACGTAAATGTCCCGGATGCAGTATTTGCCTGGATGCTGAATGGTAAAGGCGGCGTTAAACCGCTGGAAGATACAGATAAGATAGATGAGGCGCATCCCTGCTGGCTCCACCTCAATTATGTGCATCATGACAGCGCCCAATGGCTGGCAACGACGCCATTGCTGCCAAATAACGTGCGCGATGCGCTGTCAGGGGAAAGTACGCGACCCAGAGTGAGTCGTCTTGGAGAAGGGACGCTGATTACTCTGCGCTGCATTAATGGTAGTACGGATGAACGCCCCGATCAGTTAGTCGCCATGCGGGTTTACATGGACGGACGGTTAATTGTCTCGACCCGACAACGTAAAGTGCTGGCACTGGATGATGTGGTCAGCGATTTGGAAGAGGGCACAGGCCCAACCGATTGCGGTGGCTGGTTGGTGGATGTGTGTGACGCGTTGACCGATCATTCCAGTGAGTTTATTGAACAACTGCACGATAAAATTATCGATCTGGAAGATAACCTGCTCGATCAGCAAATTCCACCACGCGGATTTTTGGCATTATTGCGTAAGCAATTGATTGTTATGCGTCGTTATATGGCGCCGCAGCGTGATGTCTATGCTCGTCTTGCCAGTGAGCGTTTGCCGTGGATGAATGATGATCAACGTCGTCGAATGCAGGATATTGCCGATCGTCTGGGACGTGGGTTGGACGAAATCGACGCTTGTATAGCACGGACTGGCGTGATGGCAGATGAAATCGCCCAGGTAATGCAGGAAAATTTAGCGCGCCGCACTTACACAATGTCATTGATGGCAATGGTATTTTTACCCAGCACTTTTTTAACCGGTTTATTTGGCGTTAACCTTGGCGGTATACCCGGCGGAGGATGGCAATTTGGTTTTTCACTTTTTTGTATTCTGTTAGTCGTTCTTATTGGTGGTGTTGCTTTATGGTTGCATCGTAGTAAATGGTTGTAACAAAAGCAATTTTTCCAGGGTTCTGTATACAAAAACACCGTAAAGTTTGAGCGAAGTCAATAAACTCCCTACCTATTCAGGGCAATATCTCTCCCGCAGGTGAATGCAACGTCAAGCGATGGGCGTTGCGCTCCATATTGTCTTACTTCCTTTTTTGAATTACTGCATAGCACAATTGATTCGTACGACGCCGACTTAGATGAGTCGGCTTTTTTTTGCTTGTTATTCCTCAACGTCTACCCTTTAAGAGTCAACGCAATGATCGGAGGGAAATATGACGACGCTCATTTATTTGCAACTTCCTTATCCTGACCCGATACCTGGTGATTCTGTTCCGGTTCCCGACCCCATCCCTCGTCCACAACCCATGCCCGACCCGTCGCCGGATGAAGAGCCGATTAAATTGTCGCATCGTGAGCGGAGATCTGCGAGGATACGCGCCTGCTGACTTTGCGTCGATGACCATGAGAATAGATTGTGACCGCTTTTTCTACCCTTAACGTTTTGCCTCCTGCCCAGCTCGCTAACCTTAATGAGTTGGGTTATTTAACCATGACGCCGGTGCAGGCCGCCGCACTTCCTGCGATTCTGGCCGGAAGAGATGTTCGCACGCAGGCGAAAACCGGCAGCGGCAAAACGGCGGCGTTTGGCCTGGGGTTATTACAGCATGTTGATGTCACATTGTTTCAGACTCAGGCCTTAGTGCTGTGCCCGACTCGTGAACTGGCGGATCAGGTCGCAGGGGAGTTGCGCCGGCTGGCTCGTTTTCTGCCGAATACCAAAATTCTGACCTTATGCGGCGGTCAGCCGTTCGGCATTCAGCGTGATTCACTACAGCATGCGCCACATATCATCGTGGCTACGCCGGGCCGTTTGCTGGATCACCTACAAAAAGGCACTGTGACGCTGGATGCCCTGAATACATTGGTCATGGATGAAGCCGATCGTATGCTGGATATGGGATTTAGCGATGCGATTGATGACGTGATTCGCTTTGCGCCAGCTTCTCGCCAGACGCTCTTATTTTCAGCGACCTGGCCGGAAGCCATTGCCGCGATAAGCGGACGTGTTCAGCGCAACCCTTTAGCTATTGAAATAGATACGACAGAAGCTTTGCCCCCCATTGAACAACAATTTTATGAGACTTCTGCCCAGGGCAAAATTCCATTATTGAAACGACTATTAAGTCTGCATCAGCCATCGTCTTGTGTTGTGTTTTGTAATACCAAAAAAGATTGTCAGGCTGTTTACGATGCCTTGAATGAGGCAGGGCAAAGTGCTCTGGCGTTACATGGCGATCTGGAGCAGCGTGAGCGGGATCAGACTCTGGTGCGTTTTTCTAACGGCAGCGCTCGTGTTCTGGTGGCGACCGATGTCGCTGCGCGTGGTCTGGATATTAAATCTCTTGAGCTGGTGGTGAATTTTGAGCTGGCGTGGGACCCTGAAGTTCATGTGCATCGCATCGGGCGTACGGCTCGCGCAGGAAATAGCGGTCTGGCGATCAGTTTTTGTGCACCGGAAGAGGCGCAGCGGGCCAATATCCTCTCAGATATGTTGCAGATAAAACTTAACTGGCAAACACCGCCAGCCAGTAGCGCCGTTGTGCCGCTGGAAGCTGAAATGGCGACGCTGTGCATTGATGGTGGGAAAAAAGCCAAAATGCGCCCTGGTGATGTGCTGGGGGCGCTGACTGGTGATATCGGCCTGGAGGGGGCGGATATTGGAAAAATAGTCATACATCCGGCGCATGCGTATGTCGCAGTGCGACAGGCAGTTGCTCATAAGGCATGGAGGCAGTTACAGAGCGGGAAGATTAAAGGAAAAACGTGTCGTGTACGGTTGTTGAAATAACGAAATGTTGTATTGCCGGATGCAACACGGGTGTCCTGTCGGGCCTACAAAAGAGTGGAAACAGTGTAGGCCCGATAAACTTGCGCATCGGGCAATGTATTGTTACTTAACTTCAACCACATTCAGCCGTAACTCATCCAGCTGATGGTCATCTTCTTCAGGCTGCCAGCCAGCCGGTTGTAGCGGGATCTCTTCGCGATCGAACGCCAGATCGCCGCCATTAACCACTTCTGAATCATGGTTAATGCCTTTGAAATCAAAAAGATTGGTATCACACAGATGTGAAGGCACCACATTCTGCATGGCGCTGAACATCGTCTCAATACGTCCGGGATAACGCTTATCCCAGTCACGCAACATATCAGCAATGACCTGACGTTGTAGATTAGGCTGCGAGCCGCACAGATTACACGGGATAATCGGGAACGCTTTTGCATCGGCAAAGCGTTGAATGTCTTTTTCGCGGCAGTAAGCCAGCGGACGAATCACGATATGTTTGCCATCATCGCTCATCAGCTTCGGTGGCATACCTTTCATCTTGCCGCCGTAGAACATGTTTAAGAACAGTGTTTGCAGGATATCATCACGATGGTGACCCAGTGCGATTTTCGTTGCGCCCAGTTCTGTTGCTGTACGGTAAAGAATGCCGCGACGCAGACGAGAGCAGAGTGAACAGGTTGTTTTGCCTTCAGGGATCTTCTCTTTTACGATCCCGTAAGTGTTTTCTTCGACAATCTTGTACTCAACGCCCAGCTTTTCTAGGTACTCCGGTAGAACATGTTCAGGGAACCCCGGCTGTTTTTGATCAAGGTTAACGGCCACCAATGAGAAACTGATTGGCGCGCTTTGCTGCAAATTGCGCAGAATCTCCAGCATGGTATAGCTGTCCTTTCCCCCGGAAAGGCAGACCATAATACGGTCGCCATCTTCAATCATATTGAAGTCAGCAATGGCTTCGCCTACGTTGCGGCGCAGGCGTTTTTGCAATTTGTTGAGATTGTATATCTCTTTCTTTGTATTCTTTTGATTTTCTTGCATTATTTCAGTTCTCTGGTACTCAATGGGGCAAATGGGGGCAAACTTTGCAACTACGATAACCGCGCATACAACATGGCTACCTGTTCGTCGTTCATGTCATCAATCCACATACCGTAAATTTCATACACCATCTGCGCAGTTTCATGCCCCATCTGGCTGGCTATAAATGCCGGGTTCGCTCCTGCCGTCAACAGTCAGCAGGCAAAAGTATGCCGCGTATGGTACGGATTACGGCGGCGAATGCCAGCACGTTTTACTGGTGGATCTCATCTTGCCCTTAAACTGCTTACCCGGTAATAAGGTTTCTGCCGTTCGGTTCCGCCGTACTCCCGATGATAAAAATTGATTTCGCTTATTCTATGATGCCCTGTCAGTTTGTCTTGCTTCTTTAGTATCTCTGGCCGAAGCAAGGGAAGGCGCTTCAGTTTTTTGTTGTCATGCACTTATGATATTTGTTAAGTAAATAGGGGAGTTAATTCAATAGAGAAACAAATTAATGCCGATAAATCTAACATCTTATTTGAATTCTGCAGGACTATTGGAAACTGTCCCAGAAGATGTACTTTTTAATATACGTGAGCAAAGCTCTGCTGGAGGCGCTCAAATACAATTAGGAAATGTGATGGTTTCGATACAACCTATATCAACGGGAGATTACTTTACCGGACGGGTTAGCCGCGAGGGGCTTTCTGAGGGAGCATTTTATACGGCATTGAGTAATGTTGAATACCTTGAGCTGGAACTTAATGATGGACTCTCAAGCCGTGAGGTTGAGATGTTGGAACGTTTATCAACCATTTTTATTAATAAATCAGGATCATTACTAGACAAAATTGAAGAATGCTCTTTTGATGTAATGCATGCTGCTCTAAGAGGCACAGAGGAGTCAAGAACATGCCCTGTAACATTATGTGAGCCAGAGACAGGAGTCTTTATGAAGAACGCTCTGAGTTCAGATGTGTGTTCACTATATGAAAAAGAAGCATTGGTACAGCTTGTTAAAACGGCGTCTCCTCATCCGCTGAGTAGAGAAAATATAGATGCGTCAATGATTGTATCAAGAGAATCATGCTATTTTGATAATCAATCTGGAAATTTCAAATGTGTTAATGGGAATGTAACCTATCTATAAAAAATTATTCACTGATGAATCTATTGATTCAAATGTTTTATTGATGTGTTAAATATAGTAATATGCCCGCTATAAAAGTGGGCAAAATATTTATGAAAATATATGTGCAATTTTTTGCCAGATGTAAATTTTCTGTGCCAGAAAGGTCTTTCTGATTGAGTATAATATAGAACTGTTATTCAAGTTATATTCTGAAAACTTAGGTTGTCTGTAATATTTGTTAAGTAAATAGGGGCGTTAATTCAACAGGAGGATAAATTACCGACGCCATTGTCATCGCCAGATAACCTTAACTGTTTATAGATTGATGTATCGGTAAAGGTGCTTAGCGGAAACATTAAAGAATGCATATTATATTAATAATAAAGATATTATTATGCATGAAATGTAGTTAATATTTTATTTTTATCATTTTTCTACAGTATTGTGCTAAGTTTTCACAAGCTGAAGCGATTTATTGTGAGTTTTTATGCCAGTTACGACTCTGAATATATCTAGTATACCTCAACTATCTCATGCTGATATATTGGCTTTACAGCAAGCGGCCAGGCGAGAAAGTGAAATAAGAGTATTTATCGGTAGTGGACAATATTCTATCCATCATATCTTGATGCCAGACTGGTTTTCAGTGGAGCCTCTCAGAGGAGGGATACTGGATAGATTATTAAGGCGTGAACATAGAATGGAGGATAGAGCATTTGTGCTGGAATGGCAGCTAAATCATATCCGGGCTTCTATTGATATATCTGGTAATTATATTCAGGATGCATTTTCTGGTTGCAGAGAAAGAAACTCTGATGTCATTAAGTTACAAAGCAAATTAACCTCTTGTATGTTTAGTCTGAATTCTGCAAGCTTTTCTTGTCCAGAGTCTTTTCTGACATGTCCTATAACATTATGTGTACCTGAAGTCGGTGTTTTTATGAAAAATTCTCGAGACTCCAATATATGTAGTTTGTATGATAAAGAATCACTATCGTATCTTATTAAAACCAGTGCACCTCATCCATTGAGTAGAGAAGTAATAACAGAGTCGATGATTGTAGGAAAAGATGAGTGTCGTTTTGAACCTGTCAGAGGAAACTTTATTTTAAAGAACAAGTAATAATACAATGAAGTGAAAAGGTTTATCTCGAAATAACGTTAACTCGCCTGTATTCTGAGTAATAAAACCACAGGTATGCCATATATAAGAGCATGCCTGCGGTTACCTGATGGGCTTTCGATAGTGTGCGCTATCGAAAGCCTGTTGTTGCTGGCTATTCGATTCTTATTACAAATGACAGAGTAAAATTGAGATAAATGAAGCCTTGTGGTAACTTGCCAGACTTCACAGGTTATTAATAAAATGTATTTTACTGTTCTTAATCTATAAAATAACTTTTTGTTGTTTTACTGCATTGGTTTTAAAATTAATTTTTATTTAATAAAATTTAATTTAATAAAAACAAATATATTAATCGCTCTGATTTTACATTACTTTACAGATGAGCGTTATGCATCCCGTTGTAACTATCTTGTGATATGTGTTATTCATTCTTTGCAATATGGATGTGTATAATTATGAGCAGTGATTTAGATATGCCAGTTACTACTTTAAATTTTTCTCGTGTTTCTCAATTGCCCGCTACCGCAGTACAGTCCTTGCAGGATATAGCCAGAAGAGAAGATAAAGTAAATCTCTCTGCCAGAGGAAGACTTTATTCTATTCATTATGTCGAGATGTTGGATGGCTTTACTGTAGAACTTGTTAAAGGTAGTTTTCTGGACAAGCTACTGAGGCGTGAATATAGAATGGCTGAGATTGTCATTGAACTGGAAAGGCAGCTTAATGGTGGAAATACTTTCCTTGAAGCATACTTTGCTTTTTCACAAAGAGAATTGTCCAGTGCTGATTGGAAGAAACGGACGGATCTTGCTGCGCAAGAAAAAATACCTTGCCGATCTTTCAATGTTAATCCCGGAGATTTCTCTTGTTCAAAAGGTGTTTTGACATGTCAATGATGCCCGATACACCGGGAAAAGGTGTGTTTATGAAATATACCGGAGCACTGCCATCTTTTTAGTTTGCCATGAAGGGCAACTATCACTTGGTTAAAATGTCGGTATCTTAGCCTCTGAGTTGAAGGCAGAAGATTGCAGAACTGATGATAACAAAAGGAGTTTTGTCCAGACATATTCAGAATACCTCAGGAAGAGTTCATATCTTCTGATATCTTTTGGTTATATAGTGGCCATGAAATATGGCCACTGCCAGTCAAATGAGCATCAGCAGCTTAAATTAACGATACCCTATAAACTCCCGATCACGATCAAAGTATTAATTGATCTCATCATTCTCGCCAGATATAAACGTATATGTGCTGCTCTCTTATATAATCGTTATTCAGAGATAGCGTAAATTGCAAGTCAGGTAAAGAAAAATCTATTTTTACACAGGGAATAGCTTTATTTTCAGCAACATATTTTTGCTTGTTTAACATGTAAGTATAAAAAGCGCCATGAAAAACCTTCATGGCGGAGTACATGTCTGCACAAACTATGATGAAAGTAGAGTGGCATATGCCACATCATTAATTTACACAGATGATAAACAAATGTAAACATGATTTTCAGAGAGAGCACGATGATATCTATAATAACAACTTTCCAAAGTGGTTGAATCTGGATAGATATTTTAAATAAAAAATTTAAACCAAATTTTTGTGCTAAAATATCAAAACAAATCAGTGAAAATGTAATGTTAAGAATATAATTTATTTTTTTTTGTGGGTAAATATTGATAGCAACGTTAACATTTTCCACGATAGAACTGAATTCTCTTATATTCAATAAACCTCCGGTATTTTTTGATTTTAATTGAATTGCTTTATTACTTTAGAGATATTCGCGGGAGTAACAATGGCGTTGTTTTTATGATGTTTTCTTCTCACCCCAAGCATTGACAAACCGGGGCGTGGATTCTGGAGCTATTGACAATCTAATAAAAGCCGCGGCACGTCGTATGCAAGAACGTGCCGCGGCAGGCTGGGAAACTTTCGATAGTGCGAGTATTGAATGGTTTCCAGCCGAAATTGATTCTATTAAAAAACATTCTGAACACGCAATTTACAATCCGCCAATTGAACGGTTTTAAGATTTTTCTTGATGGTGAAAATGAGGTTCCAAAACGCAGGTTATTGTTGTTTATTGTCGGTGCAGATGATTTCTGGCGTTTTGAAATATTGGCGGGAAAACGTCAGCACATTTGCGAAGTGAATCAAAAAGCCCGCAGCGATGTGCGGGCGTGAGGGTTAGCGTACAACCAGTACGGAGCACTCAGCGTGACGCACTACGGCGGCGGCGTTAGAGCCGAGCAGATAGGTGGTGATGTCTGGCCGATGGGAGGCGATGATGATCATATGAGCAGAGAGCTTTTTCGCCATTTCCAGAATACGATCTTTTGGTGAGCCTTCTTCGACATGGATGTGAACTCTGTCGGTCGGGAGTTTGAACTTTTTAACGATTTCTTCAAGTTGCGATTTAGCTTCCGCTTTCAGGTCTTCCATTGCCGGTAATTCTGCGGAATACGCTAAACCCAGAGAGGCATAGTAGGGCAGGGAAGGTATTACCGTCAGGAAATGAACCTTTGCATCATCAATCTTTGCCTCAGCTTCAACGTGGTTAATCACGCGTTGAGTTAATTCTGAATCAGAAATATCAATAGGGACAAGAATCGTTCTGTGCATAAAACCTCCTGTTTTAGTATCCGCATAAAGTGTAACGCCAGATGACACTTTTTGTGTAATGACGGAGTTCACATTTTTAATTTAGATCAAGGGAGGTGTCATAAGCAGAAAAAGCCCGCCACAGAGGCGGGCTGGCAGGATTAGAACTGGTATACCAGACCTAAAGCAACGATATCATCGGTAGAAATACCGTTTGCTGAGTAGAAGTTATCATCGTCATCAAGTAGGTTGATTTTATAATCAACATAGGTAGACATATTTTTGTTGAAATAATAAGTTGCGCCAACATCTGCGTATTTAACCAGATCTTTATCACCGTCAGTTCCGGTTAAGTCTTTGCCTTTAGACATCAGGAAAGAAACCGTCGGGCGCAGGCCAAAATCAAACTGATACTGGGCGGTAACTTCAAAGTTTTGGGTTTTGTTAGCGATGGTGTTTGCTGAGTTACCGTATGGCGTCATATTGCGGGTTTCGGAGTACATGGTTGCCAGATAGATGTTGTTAGCATCGTATTTTGCCCCGGCGGTCCAGGCATCAGCTTTATCGCCTTCTGCTGTAGAGTATTCGACTTGTTGATTGGTACGGTCAGAACTGGTATAGGCGCCACCAAGGCTAATGCCCATACCTAAATTATAGGTAGAAGAGATACCGAAGCCGTCGCCATTGGCGTTTTTGATATTGCGATCGCCACCGTTTGTCGTGCCTTCTTGCTCATGAGTGACCTGGTTTTCATTCGAGCCCTGATACTGCACCGCAAAGTTCAGACCATCAACTAAACCGAAGAAATCTGTATTACGGTAGGTCGCCACGCCGTTTGCACGACCGGTCATATAGTTGTCAGCTTTGGTGTAAGAGTCACCGCCGAATTCCGGCAGAATGTCTGTCCAGCCTTCAATATCGTACATCACGCCATAATTACGACCGTAGTCAAATGAACCGAAACTACCATATTTCAGTCCGGCAAAGCCCAGACGTGTCCAGGAATCGCCTTTATCACCTTCGCTACCATTTGCCTGAACGTTATATTCCCACTGACCATAGCCGGTTAGTTGATCAGTAATTTGTGTTTCGCCCTTAAAACCAAAACGTACATAACTCTGATCACCATCGCTATTGGTATTATCGGAAAAATAATGCAGACCATCGACTTTGCCATACAGATCTAATTTATTGCCGTCTTTGTTATAAATTTCTGCTGCATGTGCGGCACCTGCAGAGAGCAGTGCGGGAATTAAGAGCGCCAGTATTTTGCTTTTCATTGAAAAAATCCTTTAGTTATTTTATTTGCCTTTCTCTCCCCATTGGGGAAGTGAAAATATCCTAAAGGAGAAGTTCCATTAGATGATAAATGTTATTTGTTACGCCTTAAGTAAAACCTTAATTAAATAATTCCTGTGAAATGGTAATAAGTTTGATGAATGATTTAATGGTGATATATACAAAATAAAAATTATACTTTTAAAAACTGATGCGTTATTCTTCGTCCGTTATATGCCTTTATTGTCACAGATATTATTTTCTGTTGGGCCATTGTTACTGACTTTCCAACAAATAAAAAGACAAGCCCGAACTTTCATTCGGGCTTTTTTTCGTTCAGGAGAATCCTTATCCTGTTACTTTACTCCGTTCCACTTTTATCTGCTTTTCCAGCCAGTTGCGCCAGGAAGTCATAACGTTTTTGCAGATCGGCTGCGGCATCTTTCCACAACTGTTTCGCCACTTCCGGTTGTTGTGCGTTCAGGCGGCGAAAACGTTGTTCGTGAAGAAGTGTTTCCTCTAATGCTTCTGATGGCGGGCGCGAGTCCAGCGCCAGCGGCAGTTTACCTTCATCGGCGCGACGCGGATCAAAACGATACAAAGGCCAGAAGCCTGTTGCGGTAAGTTGTCGCATTTGATCGTGACTTAATGCCAGATCGTAGCCGTGTTCTTCACAGGGACTGTAAGCGATAATTAGCGATGGCCCCGGGTACGCCTCCGCTTCCTGAATCGCTTTTACCGTCTGGTTTAACTGCGCGCCAAGAGAAATCTGCGCTACATAAACATGACCGTACATCATCATGCTGACGCCGAGATCTTTACGCGCTTTACGTTTGCCGTGCTCACCAAACTTAGTTACCGCGCCAAGCGGGGTTGCTTTCGACGCCTGACCGCCGGTATTGGAATAACATTGCGTATCCAGTACCAGAATGTTGACGTTTTCCGTCAGACTTAAGACATGATCCAGACCGCCAAAACCGATGTCATAAGCCCAACCGTCACCACCAATCAACCAGATTGATTTCTCAACCAGAGCATCTGCGTCACGCAGCAATTCATGCGCTTCAGGCACATTGTTGAGTTGCTGGCGCAATGCAGCGACCTGTTCACGACGAATTTCTGGCGTGGCATCGGATTTGAGCGCAGCCAGTAAATCAGCGGGGATTTTATCGGCAAATTGATCCAGCAGACGCAGCACGCGTGCTCGATGTTGATCAACTGTCAGGCGGAAACCAAGACCGAATTCAGCATTGTCTTCAAACAGCGAATTTGCCCAGGCCGGGCCGCGGCCATTGGCATCAGTGGTATAAGGCGTGGAGGGCAGGTTTCCGCCGTAAATTGATGAGCATCCGGTGGCGTTAGCAATCAACATTCGGTCGCCATACAACTGGGTAAGCAGTTTGATATACGGCGTTTCTCCACAACCAGAGCAGGCACCAGAATATTCAAACAGCGGGGTGATCAACTGTGATGTACGAATATCAATACGCTCCAGTTTAGTACGGTCGATTTCTGGCAGGCTGAGGAAGAAGTCGTAATTGATTTTCTCTTCTTCTACGTGTTCCAGTCGCGACATCATATTGATGGCTTTAATTTCTGGATTCTGACGGTCTTTCGCCGGGCAAACTTCAACGCACAGGTTGCAACCGGTGCAATCTTCCGGCGCGACTTGCAAGACATATTTCTGCCCACGCATATCACGCGATTTTACGTCCAGCGAATGCAGGCTGGCAGGGGCGTTTTCCATCGCTTCAGGCGGCACAACTTTCGCGCGAATAGCGGAGTGCGGGCAAGCGGCGACACAGTGGTTGCATTGGGTACAGAGTTCTTCTTTCCAGATAGGGATCTCTTCGGCGATATTGCGTTTTTCCCATCGTGTAGTACCCATCGGCCAGGTGCCGTCTGGCGGCAACGCGGAAACGGGGAGGGCGTCGCCAAGCCCGGCGAGCATTGCGGCGGTGACGGTTTTCACGAAATCAGGAGCGGCATCGGAAACCACAGGTGGGCGATTTGCACTGTGCGGATTTACCGGCTGTAGCGGTACTTCTTCAATAGATTCACGCGCCAGCGCCAGAGCCTGCCAGTTGCGCTCCACCAGCTCCTGACCTTTACTGCTGTAGCTTTTGGCAATCGCGCCTTGCAATTCTGCCAGTGCGCTGTCGCCTGGCAGAATTTGTGTTAAATGGAAAAACGCCATCTGCATAACGGTATTGATACGTGCCGCCAGACCACATTCACGGGCGATTTTCGCCGCGTTAATCACATAGAAGCGCGCTTTTTTCTGGTTCAACACGGCCTGAACTTCCTGCGGTAGTCGCGACCACACTTCGTCGGCGCTATACGGCGTATTGAGCAGGAAAATGCCGCCGGGTTTCAGACGTTCGGCCATCTGATATTTGTCGATAAACTGTAACTGGTGGCAGCCAACAAAATCAGCCTGGGAAATGAGATAAGCGGAACGAATTGGTTGCTCGCTTACGCGCAGGTGTGAAACCGTCAGGCCACCCGCTTTTTTGGAGTCGTAAACAAAATAACCCTGTGCGTACCACGGCGTGGAATTACCGATAATCTTGATATTGTTTTTGGTCGCGGAAACGCTGCCATCACTACCAAGACCATAAAACAAGGCTTCCAGTTTCGCCGAGTTTGGCAGGGTGTTTTCCGGCAACGGCAGTGACAGATTGGTCACATCATCGTAAATCCCGACAGTAAAACGTGCTTTCGGTTTATCCGCGTTGAGTTCGGCAAATACAGCCAGTACGCAGTCCGGGCCAAATTCTTTTGACGAAAGGCCATAGCGACCGCCAATCACTCGGGGGAGTGTTTCACGCTCGCCATTATTAAAGGCTTCTGCCAGTGCGGTCATTACATCAAGGTACAATGGTTCCGCCTGCGCGCCGGGTTCTTTGGTGCGATCCAGCACCGCCACGGTACGCACGGATTCTGGCAATGCTTGCAGCAGATGTCTGGCAGAGAACGGACGGTATAAACGAACTTTCAGTACCCCGACTTTTTCGCCGCGGGTCAGCAACTCGTCTACCACTTCTTCACAGGTGCCGATAGCAGATCCCATCAGGATAATTACCCGCTCTGCCTGTGGATGTCCGTAATATTCAAATGGTTGATACTGGCGGCCCGTCGCGGCAGCGAAATCCTTCATCGCCTGTTCAACATGCTCATAAACCGCGTTGTACCACGGGTTAGTGGCTTCACGTGACTGGAAGTAAGTGTCCGGGTTCGCCGATGTGCCGCGAATGACTGGATGTTCTGGATTCAGCGCGCGGGCGCGATGGGCATCGATTTCTGCCTGCGGCATCAATTCGAGAATTGTGTCATCGGTCAGAGGGACAATTTTGTTGATTTCGTGGGAGGTACGGAAACCATCGAAGAAATGAATAAATGGGATGCGGCTTTTCAGCGTAGCTATTTGCGCAATGAGAGCAAAGTCTTGCGCTTCCTGAACGTTTGCGGCGCAGAGCATGGCACAACCGGTCTGACGCACAGCCATCACGTCAGAATGATCGCCAAAAATGGAGAGCGCATGAGTAGCAACGGTACGTGCCGCAACATGCAGTACAAACGGCGTTAACTCGCCCGCCAGTTTGTACAGAGTTGGGATCATCAGCAGCAGCCCCTGCGATGATGTAAATGATGTTGAGAGCGCGCCTGTTTGCAAAGCGCCATGCACCGTTGCGATAGCGCCCGCTTCGGACTGCATTTCAACCACGCGAGGGATATCTCCCCAGACGTTTTTCAGGCCGTTTCCGGCCCAGGCATCAGCCTGTTCCGCCATCGTGGAACTGGGGGTAATAGGGTAAATGGCGATAACTTCGCTGGTACGAAACGCTACTGAAGCGACCGCGCCATTTCCGTCAATTGTGATCATACGACACCCTTACATTGCGCAAATGAGGGGCGCGCGAAATAGCTGCGCACCCAGTAATTATCTCTCAATTTTAGCAAATGGCTTTCCGTCGCATTTTCGCTTTTGTGTCCCCCATATCAGCGTAATGAATGTTTTGATCAAACAGAGGGTAAAAAAATAGCCACAAAAAAGTAAAAATGCGTGGCAACACGCACAGAGACTCTCGACGCCGTCGCCTGGTCTGCCTATTATTTAGGGCGGTATCGTTTGGCTTTAAGATCAGAGGAGGAGTAAATGCGAGCAGCGTTGTGGGTGGGTTGTGCCGCTTTATTGTTATCGGCGTGTAGTAGCGAACCTGTTCAGCAGGCAACGGCGGCACATGTTGCGCCAGGTTTAAAAGCATCAATGTCCAGTAGTGGAGAAGCAAATTGCGCAATGATTGGCGGTTCGCTTTCCGTTGCCCGTCAACTGGATGGAACGGCCATTGGGATGTGTGCATTACCCAACGGCAAACGCTGTAGCGAGCAGTCGCTTGCCGCCGGAAGTTGTGGCAGCTATTAATTGACCAAATCGGCCAGCTTGTAGATTAATGTCTGTTTTGCAGTCGCCAGCGTTAATTGATTCGCGGTCAGATCTACTTGCGCACCTTCTTTCAGCATTTCGCTGATGGTATTGTCGAGTTCGTTAAGCTGTGGATTCGCGCACATCATACGGGTCATTGCCAGCGTTTTAACTTTCAGCTCGCCATTAGAAAGTTTGCCTTCACCGTTAAAGCGGTTACACATGCTGCCGGAAATCATCATTTTTTCACCAAAACTGATTTCTGGCGGATTTTTATCGCTGGTGACGGGCTGACCATTTACATTTTCCAGAACAAAGCGATGATGCTGCAATTGCTCAGGCGTCACAGCAATTTTGTCATTACTTACACATCCCGCCATCAGCAGGCTTATCGCAACGAGCGCGGCTACTTTCTTCATTGTGATTCTCAATTATAGTTTCTGATTCAGGAATATTTTAAGAATAGAAGATGAAAGGTCTTTGAGGATTATCTGAATAAGCTCCCCTGCAGGACAGGGGAGCGGTGAAATTAAACCAGTTCGTTAGGGAAAGGTTCGCCTTTCTCCAGATGACTTAAGTTTTGTAGCGTGGTCTGGGAGATACTGGTCAGAGCCTCCGCGGTCAGGAATGCCTGATGCCCGGTAAACAGCACGTTATGGCAGGCAGACAGACGACGGAATACGTCATCCTGAATCACGTCGTTGGATTTGTCTTCAAAGAACAGATCGCGTTCGTTTTCATACACGTCCATCCCCAACGAGCCGATTTTCTGGTTTTTCAGCGCTTCAATCGCGGCCTGAGAGTCAATCAGAGCGCCGCGGCTGGTGTTAATCACCATTACACCGTCTTTCATTTGCTCAAATGCAGTTTCATTAAGCAGATGGTAGTTCTCCGGCGTCAGCGGGCAGTGCAGGGAGATAACGTCAGATTCAGCGAACAGCGTCGGCAAATCGACATATTCTACGCCGAGCTCCAGCGCCGCCGCACTTGGATACGGATCGAATGCCAGTAGGCGCATGCCGAACCCTTTCAGAATGCGTAGCATAGCTACACCGATTTTACCCGTGCCGATAACGCCTGCCGTTTTGCCATACATCGTAAAGCCGGTCAGACCTTCCAGAGAAAAGTTGGCGTCACGAGTGCGCTGATAAGCACGGTGAATTCGACGGTTTAGCGTCATCATCATGCCGATAGCATGTTCAGCGACGGCTTCCGGGTCGTAGGCTGGAACGCGCACCACTTTCAGGCCCAGCTCTTTTGCAGCGTCGAGATCGACGTTATTAAAACCGGCACAGCGCAGGGCAATATATTTCACGCCATGCTTTTTCAGCTCTTCCAGAACCGGGCGGCTGCCGTCATCATTAACGAAAATACACACTGCTTCACAGCCATTGGCGGTTTTTGCGGTTTTTTCCGTCAGCAGAAAGTCAAAAAATTCCAGCTCAAAGCCAAAGGACTCGTTCACCTGTTGCAGGTACTTTTTGTCGTACTGTTTTGTGCTATAAACGGCGAGTTTCATAAGACTTTCTCCAGTGATGTTGAATCACATTTAAGCTACTAAAAATATTTTACAAAATTTCAAATATAATTGAAAGGTGGAGTTATATTGAAAACTTCAGAAACATCTATGCTTAGTGTAGGCGCAACCTTCAACTGAACGGTTAAACATGCCAAAATACTGCATTGACTGCTTAATTTTTCGCTAAATCAGGATATTAACTACCCATGCTGGGTAAATATAAAGCCGTTCTCGCGCTGCTATTGTTGATCATTCTTGTGCCATTGACGTTGCTGATGACGCTGGGTCTGTGGGTTCCCACGCTGGCGGGCATCTGGCTTCCTCTTGGTACTCGCATTGCGTTAGATGAAAGCCCTCGCATTACGCGTAATGGTCTGGTCATTCCTGATCTCCGTTATCTGGTGGCGGATTGCCAGTTGGCGCATATCACCGATGCTCGTCTTTCTCATCCCAGCCGCTGGTCGCTTAATGTCGGCACCGTGGAACTTGATTCCGCGTGTCTGGCGAAATTACCGCAGACGGAACAATCGCCCGCAGCGCCGAAAACCCTTGCGGAATGGCAGGCTATGTTGCCCAACACCTGGATCAACATTGATAAGGTTATTCTTTCTCCCTGGCAGGAGTGGCAGGGAAAATTATCCTTAGCGTTGACGTCAGATACCCAGCAACTTCGTTATCAGGGCGAAAAAGTTAAATTTCAAGGCCGGTTAAAAGGGCAAGCGCTGACGATTAACGAGCTGGCTGTTTCTGCGTTTGAAAATCAGCCGCCTGTCAAACTGGTCGGTGAATTCACCATGCCGCTGGTGCCGGATGGCCTGCCTGTGAGCGGTCATGTCACGGCGACATTGAATTTGCCGCAGGAACCCAAACTGGTGGATGCTGAACTGGAGTGGCGAGAGAACAGTGGACAACTCATCGTGATGGCGCGAGGTAACGACGAGCCGTTGCTCGATTTGCCATGGGAGATTACCCGCCAGCAACTGACCATCAGTGATGGACGCTGGATCTGGCCTTATGAAGGTTTTCCACTGAGCGGGCGTCTGGGGATAAAAGTTGAAAACTGGCAAGCGGGACTCGAAAACGCACAGATTAGCGGGCGCCTGAGCGTGCTGACGCAAGGGCAAGCAGGTAAGGGCAACGCGGTGCTCAATTTCGGCCCAGGAAAACTGAGCATGGATAACAGCCTGATGCCACTGCAACTGACTGGCGAGGCGAAGCAGGCGGATCTTATTTTGTATGCACGATTGCCCGCACAGTTAAGTGGAAGTCTGACCGATCCCTTGCTGGCCTTTGAACCGGGCGCGCTATTACGTTCAAAGGGAAGAGTTATTGATTCACTGGACATCGATGAAATTCGCTGGCCTTTGGCTGGTGTTAAAGTGACGCAACGTGGTGTCGATGGTCGTTTGCAGGCTATTTTGCAAGCTCATGAAAACGAGTTAGGCGATTTTGTGCTGCATATGGATGGGCAGGCCAAAGATTTCTTGCCTGATGCTGGTCGCTGGCAGTGGCGTTACTGGGGGAAGGGCAGTTTTACGCCAATGCACGCGACATGGGACGTCGCGGGAACGGGGGAGTGGCATGACAATACGATCACGCTGACCGATCTCTCAACCGGCTTCGACCAGTTGCAATATGGCACCATGAAGGTGGAAACACCACGTTTGATCCTCGATAAGCCCATTGTCTGGATACGCGATCCACAGAATCCATCTTTTAGCGGCGCATTGTCACTGGACGCCGGACAAACGCTTTTTACTGGTGGCAGTGTGTTGCCGCCATCAACGTTAAAATTTAGTGTCGATGGGCGCGATCCGACTTATTTTCTCTTCAACGGAGATTTGCATGCCGGAGCGATCGGGCCGGTTCGTGTAAATGGTCGCTGGGATGGCATTCGCCTGCGCGGCAATGCCTGGTGGCCTAAACAATCATTGACTGTATTCCAGCCGTTAGTCCCGCCAGACTGGAAGATGAAATTGCGTGAAGGCGAATTGTATGCCCAGGTTGCATTTTCAGCTGCGCCCGATCAAGGCTTCCGTGCGGGAGGGCATGGCGTGTTGAAAGGCGGCAGTGCCTGGATGCCGGACAATCAGGTCAATGGCGTCGATTTTGTTTTGCCGTTTCGTTTTGGTGACGGAGCATGGCATTTGGGAACACGGCGACCAGTATCACTCCGTATAGCTGAAATTGTTAACCTGGTGACGGCGAAAAATATTACAGCCGATCTTCAGGGGCGTTATCCGTGGACTGAGGAAGAACCGTTATTGTTAAGCAATGTTAGCGTCGATGTATTGGGCGGTAACGTACTGATGAAACAATTACGTATGCCACAGCACGATCCGGCGTTGTTGCGTCTGAATAATCTCTCGTCCAGCGAACTGGTCAGCGCCGTTAACCCTAAACAATTCGCCATGTCCGGCGCATTCAACGGCGCGCTGCCTTTATGGCTGAACAATGACAAATGGATTGTCAAAGACGGCTGGCTGGCAAATGCAGGCCCCATGACTTTACGTCTGGACAAAGACACGGCGGATGCAGTGGCAAAAGACAATGTGACTGCGGGAACGGCAATTAACTGGTTGCGCTATATGGAAATCAGTCGTTCATCGACAAAAATTAATTTAGATAATCTCGGCGTGTTAACCATGCAGGCAACAATCACCGGTAATAGTCGTGTCGATGGTAAAACCGGTACGGTAAATCTCAACTACAGCCATGAAGAAAATATTTTCACGCTGTGGCGCAGTTTACGCTTTGGCGATAATCTCCAGGCATGGCTGGAACAGAATGCCCGATTCCCGGAAACTGGCTGCCCATCAGGAAAAGAGTGTGAGGAAAAACAATGAAAATAGTGATAGCCGCGTTCGCGTCCTCTTTTATGTTAGTTGGTTGCACGCCGCGCATAGAAGTGGCTGCACCGAAAGAACCCATCACCATTAATATGAACGTTAAAATTGAGCATGAGATCATCATCAAGGCGGATAAAGATGTTGAAGACTTGCTCAAAACCCGTAGCGATCTTTTTTGAGGCGATGATGAAGAAAACAGTACTTCTTTGTGCGTTTCTTGTTGGACTGGTAAGCGGCAATGTAATGGCATTGACTCTGGATGAAGCCAGAACTCAGGGGCGGGTAGGTGAAACACTTAGCGGCTATCTGGGCGCACTCAAAACGGATGCTGAGACACAGGCTTTAGTAAACGATATTAATGCAGCACGTAAAGCGAACTATCAACAATTGGCAAAGAAAAATAATATATCCGTAGATGATATCGCGAGACTGGCGGGGCAAAAGCTCGTATCTCGCGCTAAATCAGGAGAATATGTGCAGGGCATTAACGGAAAATGGTTACAGAAATAAGAACGTCTGCCCCGCTTGTTGCGGGTATAGTTCTCTACTACACGACTTCTTTCATCGCAGCCTGGTAGATTCGAACAATTCACACAGGAGGCAACAATGAACTACAAAATAGAATTTCTGCGTTTATTATCGGTTCAAGTAAAATAATAAACATTGATATTTCGAATATGTATGAATTTACGAAATTGGGTGGTGAAAGCAACCTGTCATCCATTTTACTGTTCGTGTAAGGTTTGTTAGAAGAAATAATTTAATGTAATGAGTGACCTGATTAATAAAATAAAACATTCATCTGGGTTATATATTAAAGTTATTTGATGATGAATTGAACCGAATTGTCATGAATTGCTAAATAAAGCTTCTTAAATAATATATAATCATGACCACTCTTCGTTTATGACGTTTCTGTTACACCCATTTTACTTTTTAAACTGTCTCTGATTGAGAGGGATTTCTCATGCAAAAGAAAACGTTATTATCCGCCTGTATCGCGCTGGCTTTAAGCGGATCGGGCTGGGCTGCTGACATTGATGATACAGATAGTGCAACTCGTCAGCGTAAGGAGACAAGGATACCCTGTCCGACCGCTCACTCCTCTGAAAAACTAAGTCCGCAACAACTAAAATCGCTCCCGTCTGAATGTTCTACAACCAATGACAACAACCTCTATTCCTTGATTGCCGTTGGCGCTACTTCACTAATCACCACTCTTGCAGTCCTTGAACTGAACCACGATGACGGTAACCACGCTCATTCCTCTGACAATCCTCCAGTACCGCCTGATGACGATAATGGCGGCAACACCCCGGACGATAGCGGCAATACCCCTGACGATGGTGGCAACACCCCGGACGATGGCGGCAATACCCCGGACGATGGCGGCAACACACCGGACGATAGCGGCAATACCCCGGACGATGGCGGCAATACACCTGACGATGGCGGCAACACACCTGACGATGGCGGCAATATCCCTGACGATGGTGGCAACACACCGGACGACGGCGGCAATACCCCAGACAACGGCGGTGACGTCCCCCCGCCCAAAGAGCCTAAAATCTTCAATAACAATGTCACTTTCGACGAAGATAAAGGCACGCTGAAAATTCGTAACGCCACCTTTACCTACAGCAAAAACACCGATGGAACTTATATCCTGACGGCTGGAGATGGCCGGACCACTGTTGTACAAGGCTGGGATGTCGACACGGCTGCCAATACTGTAGAAATTACTGGCGTGAATACCCAGGGCGGTATGACGTGGCGTTACGGTAAAGACGGCATTATCTATATCACCAAAACCGTCGGCGCAACGGTGGATGACCCCGCGAGCAGCCACGTATTTAACCTCAGCGATGCGGTGCTCACTGACCAGGGCGGTAATGCCGCGCTGAATGGCGCAACGGTGATTGAAATTAACGGCAGCAGGATCGTCCTTAATAACGACGGTGATATTTCTGCTACGGGAAAAGATTCTGTGGTTGTGGCGATGACCGGAAACGACATTACCGTTAACAATAACGGCCATATGGTTGTCGATGGCGGCACCGCGGGCGTGGTTAACGGCGATCGTGCGATCCTGAATAACCGTGGTGATGCGGTGATCACTAACGGGGGCGCGGGTGTCATTGTGACGGGCGACAACGCGGTTATCAACAACATGGGGCAAAGCGATATTGATGGCGACAACTCGGTATCGGTAAAAGTTGCAGGAAACGCAACCAGAATCAAAATGGAAGGCGGGATCAACGTCAGCGGTGGCGCGCATGGCATTGATGCCACCGGTGACAATAATGAAGTCAGCAACAAGGGCAACATTTCGGTGGTGGATGCGCATTCCACAGGCGTGCTGCTGAACGGCGATCGCGCGTCATTCGTTAATATGGGTGATATTAACGTTAGTGGAGGTGCAGCGGACGATCACGCTATTGGTGTGCAGATCAATGGCGATAACAGTACCTTCATCAACGTTGGAGATTTAAATGCCGACGACAGGGCGACCGGGGTGAAAATTACCGGTGACGCCAGCGACATTGCCCTGGCCGGGGCGATGCATATCGGAGATTTTGCCACCGGGCTGGAGGTGATGGGTAAGAACAATGATCTGTCGTTGTCTACCAATGTGATGGATGCGACCGGGAAACAGTCCGCCGGGGTGACCATTACAGGTGATGAAAATACCATTGATATCACCGGTGATATGGTCGTTGATCAAAACTCTGTCGGGACGAAGATTGTTGGTGATCGCGTTTCGTTGCAACAGAAAGGTGATATTACCGTTAACGGTGCGGGGCACGGCGTTGAAGTCAGCGGTAGTAAGGCGACAATCAATAATCAGGGCAAACTGACCGTAGAAGATCAAGACTCAATCGGTATCGCTATCACCGGAGATGACGCGCAATTTACTACCGTGGGTGAGATTGATGTCTCGCTGAACGGTACGGGTGTTGCGATCAGCGGCGATCGTGAGCAAGTGAATTTGAGCGGTGATATTAATGTCATTCAGGAGCGTGACGGCAGCGGTACTTTCCAGGGCGGAACGGGTATCAGCATAATGAGCAGCGACAGCAGCATGCTGTTGGCGGGAAACATTAATGTGACGTCCAGTATGGGGGACCAACCGTCCACCTCACCCCAGTCGTTAACTGGCGTTACCATCGGGGGGGAAAACAATACTGTCGATCTGCAAGGCGACGTCAATATCACTGTCGATTCGGATTACATGGGGGGTGAAAACAGTCTTTACGGCGTGGTGGTTTCGGGGTCAAATAACATCATCAACCTCGATGGTGGTATCAATATTTCCGGCGATAGTGGCGGACATGTTATCAACGGCGTGCAGGTAACCGGGAATAATACCGTCAATATTAGTGGTCATTCCGTAATGAATACCCGACAGGTATTTGGAGCCTTCTCTCTGATTTCAGTGGCTGATGGCGGGAATGTCGTATTTGATGAAAATGCGATAACCGAGATCCAGAGTTCAGTGAGAAATACTACTGCCCCTCTATTTGTTGATTCATCGTTAATTGTCACTACGGGAAATCAGTCTGTTATTCAGAACAAAGGCATTATTAACACAACCGATGCCCAGGGATTAATGATGGCGGATTCGGGGGCGCAGGTTGTCAATGCCGGGATGATTAATATCAGGCCAGATGCTGAATCACACATTTTCTTTGCTGGAATGCTGGCAAGAGGCGATGACTCGCAGGCAAAAAATGTCTACGGAGGGACAATCAATCTGACATCCATTACCCAGCCTTCTTACGGCGGAGGATTTAGTGAATACCCGGTGAAATGGTATTTCAACACGGGCTATGCATTGCTGGCCAGTAATTACGGTTCGGTAATTAATGAAGCGGGAGCGACCATTAATTTGCATGGGGCAGGAACCTATGGTGTTTCCGCGTCAAAAGGAACGGCGACCAATGCGGGCGAGATAAATGTCGACGGCTTTGTACCAACAGTAGATGAAAACAATAACATTATTGATGAAAATTACTGGCAGACAAATTCCATTTTTCTGATGGGCGGCGGGATGTTGGCAGGTTCAACGGATGCCGGCAGCGGTGATGCAAAAGCGGTGAATACCGGTACCATCAACGTTAAGAATGAAGGCTTCGGCATGCTGGCAATGAGCGGCGGGACTGTTATAAACCAGGGGACAATCAATCTCACCGCCGATGAGGGCGTGACGAAGCAGCAAGATAACCAACTGTTCGCGCTGGGTGCAATTCAACGTGGTCTGGCGATTAATGACCAGAATGGGGTTATTAATATTAACACTGATATTGGCCAGGCGTTTTATAAAGATAGCACTGGCACCATTCTCAACTACGGCAAAATTAATCTTTTCGGTAATCCAATGGATGAAAGTGATTCCCATATGGGCGTTACGCCGGATGACAAAGATGTTCTCAGTGAGCTGTCTGGCAGCGGCGAGAGCATCAGCAAAACCACAACTAGCGACGGTTTTATCGCCATTAATGACCTGGCAAACTATGGCGACGAAACGCTTAATGGCGACGTTACAGCAAACGGCTGGATATTCAACCAACCTGATGCCAGCCTGACAATCAACGGCGAACTGAGCGTAAACCAGGGGTTGGAAAACAGTGGTCACCTGACAACCGATCTGCTGACGTTGAATGGCGCGGTTTCCTTCTTTAATGAAGGCGAATTTAGTGGTTCAATTACCGGAAACAGCTATCAACAGAATGTGGTGAATACCGGTGAAATGACGGTGACCGAAGATGGCCATTCACTTGTCAACGGAAGTTTCCTGTTCTTCAATGAAGCTGGCGCGACCCTGACAAATAGCGGTAATGCGGTAACGGGCGGGGAAAACGCGATTATTCATGTAACCAGAACCAGTGATTCTGTTTCACAGGTTAACCGTGGCACCATCACGGCCACAAATGGCTATAGCGCAATCAAAACTGAAAATACTGGCTCGTACAGTAACGGGAAATGGATTTGGAATACGGAAACAGGAGTGATAAATGGTATTAATCCTGCTGCTCCGTTGGTTGATTTAGGACGAGGTTATAACTTTGCTAACGCTGGCGTTATTAATGTTCAGGGCAATAATGCGGTGGGCATCAGTGGCGGCACAACCAGTTATGTTGTCCAGTTGGTGAACAGTGGCACCATTAATGTGGGTACTGAGCAGGGGCAACTGGATGGAACCAACGGCGAAGGTTTAATTGGTATTAAGGGCAATGGTCGGGAAACGACAATTAATAACACGCAAACGGGTGTGATTAATGTCTATGCCGACAATTCCTGGGCGTTTGGTGGGCAAACGAAAGCCATCATTAACAACGGTGAAATTAACCTGCTGTGTGACACCGGATGCGATATTTATGCTCCTGGAACGACGGGGACGCAAAACGATCACAACGGTACTGCGGATATCACGGTACCAGAGGCATCAACCACGCCGTCGCAAGGTAATGTTCCAACGCCACCTGCCGATCCAAACGCACCGCAGTTGCTGAGCAACTATACCATCGGTACCAACAGCGACGGGAGTTCGGGTACGCTCAGCGCGAATAACCTGGTTATTGGCGACAACGTGAGTGTTAACGCCGGGTTTAGTGCAGGAACAGCGGATACCACCGTTGTCGTTAACGATGTATTCAAAGGCGAAAACATCAGCGGTGTGGATAACATCGTTTCCTCTACCGTTGTCTGGACCGCCAAAGGCAGCACCGATGCCAGCGGCAACGTTGACGTGACCATGAGCAAAAACGCCTACACCGATGTCGCAACCGATGCTTCAGTGAATGACGTGGCGAAGGCACTTGATGCGGGTTATACCAACAACGAGCTGTATACCAGCCTGAACGTGGGCACCACAGCCGAACTGAACAGCGCGCTGAAACAAATCAGTGGTAGTCAGGCGACCACCGTATTCCGTGAGGCGCGCGTGTTAAGCAACCGCTTCAGCATGCTGGCCGATGCAGCGCCGAAGATGGGCAACGGTCTGGCGTTCAACGTGGTGGCGAAAGGTGATCCGCGTGCCGAACTGGGTAACAATACCGAGTACGACATGCTGGCGCTGCGTAAAACCGTTGATCTGAGCGAAAGCCAGACCATGAGCCTGGAATACGGTATCGCGCGTCTGGATGGCGACGGTGCGCAGAAAGCAGGCGACAACGGCGTAACCGGCGGCTACAGCCAGTTCTTTGGCCTGAAACATCAGATGTCCTTCGACAACGGTATAAGCTGGAACAACGCGCTGCGTTATGACGTGCATAACCTCGATAGCAGCCGCTCGGTAGCATACAGCGACATCAGCAAAACGGCGGACACCAATGTGAAACAGCAGTATCTCGAGTTCCGCAGCGAAGGGGCGAAAACCTTTGAGCCGCGCGAAGGGCTGAAAATCACCCCGTATGCGGGAGTGAAACTGCGTCACACGCTGGAAGGTGGTTATCAGGAGCGTAATGCCGGAGACTTTAACCTGAGCATGAACAGCGGCAGCGAAACGGCGGTGGACAGCATCGTCGGGCTGAAACTGGACTATGCAGGCAAAGAAGGCTGGAGCGCAAACGCCACGCTGGAAGGCGGGCCGAACCTGAGCTACAACAAGAGCCAGCGCACCGCGAGCCTTGCCGGGGCAGGCAGCCAGCACTTTAACGTCGATGATGGTCAGAAAGGCGGTGGTATTAACAGCCTGGCGAGCGTCGGCGTAAAGTACAGCAGTAAAGAAAGTTCGCTGAACCTGGATGCTTACCACTGGAAAGAAGACGGCATCAGCGATAAAGGCGTGATGCTGAACTTTAAGGAAACGTTCTAATCTTTAGCATGTGATACACAAACCGCAACGCTGATACAGGTTGCGGTTTTTTATTGCCGGATGCGGCGCTTGACGCGTTTTGTTTTGGTGTCTTCCAGGACAACAGTGCAACTCATCCAGTAATCTTGTTCACGCCTTCGCATTATTTATCTCTTTTCGTTTCTATACTGATTTTTCTTAATTCGTTTTATAACAGGGCAGGGTGCGATGAGCAGCAACACATTTACTCTCGGTACAAAATCCGTTAACCGTCTTGGTTATGGCGCGATGCAACTGGCAGGGCCAGGGGTTTTCGGCCCCCCCAGAGATCGCCATGTTGCCATAACTGTGCTGCGCGAGGCGCTGGCATTGGGCGTCAATCATATTGATACCAGCGATTTTTATGGTCCGCACGTCACCAATCAGATTATCCGCGAAGCGCTTTATCCTTACTCTGACGACCTGACCATTGTTACTAAAATTGGTGCGCGGCGTGGAGAGGACGCCTCCTGGTTGCCCGCATTTTCTCCGGCAGAGCTGCAAAAAGCAGTACACGATAATCTACGTAATCTCGGACTGGACGTACTGGATGTGGTTAACCTGCGCGTTATGATGGGGGATGGTCATGGCCCAGCGGAAGGCTCGATTGAATCCAGCCTGACCGTGCTGGCAGAGATGCAACAACAAGGCCTGGTAAAACATATTGGCCTGAGTAACGTCACATCGACGCAGGTTGCAGAGGCGCGAAAGATTGCCGAAATCGTCTGCGTGCAGAACGAATACAACATTGCCCACCGTGCTGATGACGCAATGATTGATGCTTTGGCTCGTGATGGCATTGCCTACGTGCCGTTCTTCCCGCTCGGGGGCTTTACGCCGCTGCAATCGTCTACGCTTTCCGATGTTGCTGCGAGCCTTAATGCAACACCAATGCAGGTGGCGCTGGCGTGGCTTTTACAGCGTTCACCGAATATTTTGCTGATCCCAGGAACGTCTTCTGTTGCTCATTTACGGGAGAATATGGCCACTGCAAAATTGCATCTTTCTGAGGAAGTGTTGGCTACGTTGGATGGTATTTCGCGAGAATAATGAGTCAGACGCTCGAATATTGTGCTTATGGAAGAGCACAAAGCGATAGAAAACAGGTAAGCGGAATGCGATGTGGACTGAATATCTACAGTCCACATCAAGATCGTGTCCGGTTATGCAGCAACAATGCTGTCAATCGCTGCTTTTGCGTCAGACTGCGCTTTCGCTGCCATTTCCGGGCCGTACGCGATCCCTTCGGCGAAGACAAATTTCACATCGGTAATGCCGATAAAGCCCAAGAACGTGTTCAGGTACGGAGTAACCAGATCCGTTGGTCCATCTTTATGGATGCCGCCGCGGCTGGTAATAACGACGGCTTTTTTACCGGTTATCAGACCTTCCGGGCCCTTGTCGGTGTAGCGGAAG